>Ga0209066_10006561_pt1 | contig 11818 bp, 9 predicted proteins | sample All_14_2_FD_187198 | JGI IMG/M metagenome (GOLD analysis project Ga0209066, IMG submission 187198) | Freshwater microbial communities in response to fracking from Pennsylvania, USA - Allegheny Zone_MetaG_DW_15 (SPAdes) (version 2) ...
CTCGCGGAGAGGTGGCTGAGTGGTTGAAAGTACCGCACTCGAAATGCGGCGTACGGGTAACCGTATCGTGGGTTCGAATCCCACCCTCTCCGCCATTTCTAGCCATTCGAACGTTCTCCGCGTGCGGACGCGCGGCTGAAATGCCAAGGAACCGCGCGGTTCGGGCGCGAACCTCTGGACTGCGACGTCGGCACACTCGGCTCCGAGCGTTCTCTCTCCGCCCCTATTCTCTCGACCTCTGGACTGAACCGGTGGCAGTACGGAGCCCTAAATATAAGAAATCAAATCAGAAACGGCCGCTGACCTACCACCCGAATTGATATCCCATTTGCCGGGCGTCAGTCTTCCGAGAAGAAATCCTCGTCCAGGCGCTTGAACTCCAGCACACGGCTGGAACGCACCCCGACACCGTGTTCGACCATCAGCTCCGTCAGGCGGCGTCCGTCAATCAGGATCACACGCTGCGGAATACGTGATGCGAACTCGACGGCCTGGGCGGAGAACGTCGACGTCGTTACGAACACGCCCTTTGACGCCCCAAGGCCAACCAGACTTCCGGTGAATGCCTGGATCTCGGGCCGCCCAACCGCACTTCCCGGGCCATAGCGTTTGGCCTGAACGTAGACGCGATCGAGACCGAGGACATCCTCGTTGATCACGCCGTCGACGCCCCCATCACCCGATTTGCCGAGTTGCTCGGACGCATTGCGATGGGAGCCCCCATAGCCCATCGCCACCAGAAGTTCGACGATGACCTGCTCGAAGAAGCTCGGGCTGTTTTGAAGGATGCGGTCCAGCAGGTCTGCGCGCAGTGCAGCGTGGACGGCTTTGTAGGCTGCTTCGACCACCTCCTCAGGCGTCGCGGACGGAGGCTCCGCTTCGGCCGCCGCGGTGACCGCCTCGGAATCGTCCCCACCTCGGTAGAAGTCGCGAAACGCGGGGATCGTAAGCAGGAACTTAGTATCGAGGCTGGCAGGCGGATTGGACAGCACCTGGTGCCCAGCCGGAGTTATCGCGAAGCGTCCGCGCTTGGGGCTTTCCAGCAGTCCAGCCTTCGTCAAATAAAACTTCGCCCAATGAATCCGGTTGTGGAGAACGCGCTGTTTGCCGCTCGGCAGCATCTGGCCACGCTCTTCATCCGACAGGCCGAGTTTCGTCGCGATCTCTGCTTCGGCCAGCGGCACGGAGGTCTCGGCCTTGGCTGCTACCTCCAGAACCGGGAGCATGAGGGATTGATAGTCGGGGATGGCCATTATTCGATCCCCTCGTCGGCGGTGCTCTTAGCTCCCGCTGGAAGTCGAAGCTTGCGATAGGCCTCCGAGGAGAGCCAGCCTGTCACGACCTTCTGGAATGACTTATCGTTCATAAATCGGGCAAAGATCTCTTCATTCTGATCCATCCGCTCAACAAACAGAGCTTCCAGAAGATTCTTGAAGACCAACTCGAACTTGTCGCCGGGATTGACTGCTGCCGCTTGACGCAGCGCATTGTCGGATATTGCCGCCTCAACAATTTGATCGAAGAATAACTGATCTGCCTGATTGAAGTCCGTGCCAAACCGATCGTTGACGACATCAATCAAACGCGACAAGGGCACCGCTTCTTCGTGGAGAACGCCGCTTCCCACCTCGGATGGCCCGTCGAGACGATTGGCTTGGCCGTCGCTCAGGCTGATCGAGCCTTCGCTGATTTTCTGAAGACGATAGTATTCTAGCCGGACTTCGTCATCGAATTGGTAGGATGGGCCGCTATCGCGCCTAGGCAGCTTGGAAGCCAGGTGGCGAAGGAACACGTAGAGGCGTTCTAGATCGGAATCCTGATAGGGAATTATCTGGCTCAGGAATCCATAAAGGCTGCCAAACGCCAGCATCTTTCCGCGCCACAATTCCGCTTCGTCCGGAGCTGAGCTCTGCAGATCCTTGAAGCGAGCAACAGCTGGATCTAGAGCAGCGTTCATCAGTTGATGATCGGCTGAACTCTGGCGCTGTTTCGGCTTGAAATAGACTGAACAGAACTTTTCCACATCGACGGCTTCGTAGACGCCGTCTGCATCCAGCTCACTCTTGATTTGATACATCCGCGCGGGGTCGACCTCATCGCCGATCTCCGCGCCCTCGAAGTAGGTCTTGAATGCTTCCCGGATTTCGTCTCGATCGTTGACGAAATCCAGAACGAACGTGTCCTCCTTCAACGGGTGGATTCGATTGAGGCGCGAGAGTGTCTGGACTGCCTGAATGCCTGCCAGTCTTCGATCCACATACATTGTATGAAGGAGCGGCTGATCAAAGCCAGTCTGATACTTCTCGGCGACCAGAAGGACCTGATACTCCTGCGTGGCAAAAATTTCCGGGAGCTCCTTCTCACGCACCCCAAGGTTCATGCCCTCTTCGGTGTAAGTCACGTCTTCAAGCTTATCGTCCGTCACAACGCCAGAGAACGCGACCAATGACTTGATCGCGTATCCCTTTTCCTGAATGTAGCGGTCGAAACTCTGCTTATAGCGAACCGCCTCAAGGCGGGAGCCGGTTATCACCATGGCCTTCGCCCGGCCGCCAATCTTGTGCTGGGTGGCGGCATGAAAATGCTCGACCATTACCTCGGTCTTCTGCGCGATGTTGTGAGGATGAAGCTTCAGGAAACGTGCTAGCGCGCGCGCCGCCTTTTTCCGCTGCACGTTCGGATCGTCTTCGCTCGCCTTGAGTAGCCGGAAATAGGTGGCGTACGTGGTGTAGTGCTTAAGCACGTCGAGGATGAAGCCTTCCTCGATCGCCTGGCGCATCGTGTAGCGGTGCGCGGGCTTGCCGTCCTGGCCGCCGAACACCTTGAGCGTCTTGTGCTTGGGTGTGGCGGTGAACGCGAAGAAGCTGAGATTCGCCTGCCGGCCGCGTTTGGCCATCGAGCGATATAGCTCCTCCATGTCCGTCTCATCGTTCTCGGCCATGTACTTCGCGGCCTCTTCGCGCAGGCCCTGGCCACCGAGAACCTCCTTGAGATCGGTCGCCGTCTCGCCCCCTTGAGAGCTGTGGGCCTCATCGATAATGACCGCGCACCGCCTCGATTTCAGCGTGGCGCTTTCCGCATCGTTTCGCTCCTCCGCCATCTTCGCAAGCTGGCGGGAGACAAACGGGAACTTCTGCAGCGTTGTGATGATAATCGGAACGGCGCTCTGAAGGGCTTCGGCCAGCTGGCGCGAGTCTTCATCGATCTTTTGCACGACCCCATGCTTGTGTTCAAACTGGTAGATCGTGTCCTGCAGCTGTTTGTCGAGCACCACGCGATCGGTGATCACGATGACGCTGTCGAATACCCTCTCGTTGTTCGCATCGTGGAGCGAGGCTAGTCGGTGCGTCAGCCAGCCTATCGTGTTGCTCTTTCCGCTGCCGGCCGAATGCTCGATCAGGTAGTTGTTGCCGACACCATCCCGCCGTGCCTGATCGACAAGAACGCGAACCGCCTCCAGCTGATGGAAACGCGGGAAAATCAAGGTCTCCTTCTTGACCTTTCTTCCCTGATCGTCCCGCTTCTCGTCGATCTGCATATGGATAAATCGCGCAAGCAGATCGAGCAGGCTGTCCCGCTGCAGCACCTCCTCCCAGAGATAAGCGGTGCGATAGCTCCGCCCCTTGGCGTCGGGTGGGTTGCCTGCGCCACCGTCGCACCCGCGATTGAAAGGCAGAAAATGGGTCGCCGACCCGGCGAGCCGCGTTGTCATAAACACGGATTCCGTATCGACGGCGAAATGGACGAGCATTCGCCGCTTGAACTCGAAGATGGGTTCGCGCGGATCGCGGTCATTGCGATACTGGCGCAAGGCAGCTTCCACCGTCTGCCGCGTCATCGGATTTTTGAGTTCCAGGGATGCCACTGGAATTCCATTGATGCTCAACACGACATCGAGCGACTTCTCGGAACCCTTGGAATAGTGCAGTTGCCTGGTGATCCCGACGCGGTTCGCCGCGTAGCGCGCCTCAAGCTCGGGATTGAGCGCGTGGGCGGCCTTGAAGAAGGCTACTCGAAGGGTCTTGCCATAGCATTTGAAACCGTGGCGCAGAGTCGCCAATGAGCCGTTCGCATCCATCCACTTGGTGAGATCTGTGATGATCTGTGCCCCGGTCTTTGCGCCGTGCAGCGCTTCGAGCGCCTTCCACTCTTTGGGTTGTGTCGCGCGAATAAATCCCAGAACGGTTTCCGGAAAGATCGCCCTCTCGCGATCGAAACGTTCCTCAAGCTCGCGGACGTAGCCGTTGGACAGTAAGTGCGCTTCGATGACGGTCTCGAATGCGCCCTCCGAATGCCTGGCGTGGTTCATGCCCGCCTCCTTCCGTCACGAATTTTCTCGATGCGCTGGATCTGCCGTTCCAGCGCCTGCACCAAGACAAATGAAAAGGGTTCAAGCGGTCCGGCCTGATCTTCGGCTTGCTCCAGGGCGCGGAGGCGACGTCGCGCATTTCCCACGTCGATTGACGCCGGCCCCTTGCCACGGATCTGCAGCGTGGCATCGATTACTGCCTTGCGAAGTTGGACCAGTGAGGGGTCGTTGAGACCCAACCGCTCTATGGTTTCACTTGCTGCTGCATCCCCCGCCTGCGCTGGAGCGATCTCGCCCTTCAGGTTGAAGGCGAATCGGGAGCCGCATCCCCCCGATAGAGGCGATACGAACAAGTATTCGTCGGGTATCGGCGGCCAGCTATCCTTCTTGTGCGCACCATAGGGCAGGCGTGGCGTGTTCGGCGCGGGAACCCCCGCTACGAGATTTCTGTAATCAACGTCCTCGCCTGGCCCGCAATGGCATTGGGGACGAAGGTGCTCGATATGACAGGTGCTGCTTTCGATCCGGCGCCCGGTGTAGGCACAAAGGCCGCGCTGTTCGGCAACCAGAGCAGTCCGAATCTCGTCGCGGTGCGCCGCAGACAAAGAGGCATAGCAGTAGTTTGGAAGGGCACGATTCGCAGCCTTCCATGCCGTCATCACACCCGGCTCCGCGCCCTTATTGATCTGCCGCATCGCCAAGCGCCTCGAGATTGTTGATTGTCGCCTCGAGGGCTACGACGGTCGGATCATCACCGTGAATCAGTTCTCTCAACCGCGCCAAACCAGCCCGGGCGCTCTTCAGGTCGCCGTCATCGAGCGCGGTTTCGATATGGTCGATCGCCTCGCGAACCGGCTTGGCGCGCGAGGGGGTTCCCATGATCTGCTCAAGAATCGCGTTGGTATCGAGCCCGAACGCCTGTCCGCATCGATTTGCGACGATGCGTTCGCCATCGGACTGTAGCAGTAGAATCCGTTCCGGTTGCGTTTCCCCGATGACTTGCGGTGAATGCGTGGTGGCGATGAACTGACAGTTGGGAAATGTACTGGTCAACAAGCTGCCGATTTGGCGCTGCCACTGCGGATGCATGTGCATGTCGAGCTCATCGATCAGCACAATGGCCGCCCCGTCCCTTACAGGATCGTCCAGGTCGGGGTTCGCCTGCGACAGCCTTCGCGCCAGATCGAGCACCAGGGCGAGCAAACCTCGTTCGCCGTCTGACAACTGGCGAACATCGAGTGTCAGCCCCTGCTTCTCGATCAAGAGGGTTGGTCGCCCTTCAGCTTCAGCCCGCAGCCCATCGCACTCCGGCAGGAAGCTCTTGGCGGCAGCTCGCAGGGCGTCGAGGTGATGACCGGCTCGTGGAAACTCCGCCGATAGCGACTCCTGCGCATGCATCCAGGACGCAAGTTCCGCAAGCCGGAGCGGACGTGCCACAAGGGCGTCGGCGAACGCCGCAGCTTGCCCACCGCTCGCCCTCCCGGACTTCGGCTGCTCATCGGAAATCAGGGACCGGCGCGTCGCAAAGTACACCCCTATCGGTTGGCGCCGCGCGCTCTTCTGGGCCTTTGCGGCCTTGCCAGGGCCTGGGGTCAAGCTCTCGCGATCGGGTGTGGCCAGCGTCTGTTCCCGGACCACGCCCGGCTTGTGGCCAATGCTCTGTTCACGCTGCTTATGGATGAGGAGGTTCTGGGCCGTGCCATCGAACTCCAGATGGAGGTCGACCGTGAGCGCAGAGCGGCCAACCCGAATATCGTCGGTTGTGAAGGGCTCTGGGCGGGCCCTGCTGGCTGTGAACTTGGGAAGCGCCCGCGACAGGCCGATACGCAGCGTCTCAAGAATGGTGGTCTTGCCGACACCATTGACGCCGACGAGCAACGTCAAGGCCGGATCGAACTCGAATGCCGCCTGCTCGAAGGCGCGAAGGCCGGCGACATCAAGGCGCGTGATCTTCATGCCGCCTCCGGAATATCGATCTCGCCGGTGACAGCGGCGGCGATCAGTGCGCCCCGGCGCTCTTTCAGCAGGGTGATGGAATGCTCGGTGGCGGCGCGAAGGCGGTCGATCTTGGCGGTTTCGGTGGCGACATGACGAAGGATGTCATCCTGCTCAGCAATTGGTGGCAGGGGCATAAAGATGTCGCGAAAGCCATCCCAATACAGTCGCAACCGGTCCCATGTGATGCCTTGCGAGCTGCGCCCGCATTCGGCGCTAAAGGCTGCTGTTCTAAACAGCTGTCCAGCATATTCTGGCAAGAGCTCAGGTTTGGCGTTGGCCACGGTGTAGTCTGGGCTGACCAAACCATCTACCGGCGCGACGCCCACCGCACCCTGCCACATCCTCATCTTGTTGAAGGCAATATCACCGCGACGGGCGACCTTGTACGTATTGAAATCGGCTGCGGTGCTTTCGATTTTGTCTGCCGAGAACTCCCGAACGATGACGCCGTAGTTTATCGAGACCTCAAGTAGTGGTAGATCAGGTTGGTTTCGCTCGTCGCGCTGCGTGAACAGTGTCGCGACGCGCCTCACTTCCCAATGCGCGGGGATGTCGCCGAGCCAATCGATGCCGGACGGGCGCAGCGGGGCGGTGGGGTTCAGCCCGCGCATGACCGCCTCGGCTATGACGGCACGCCGCTTCTCGGCCAGAAGATCGAGCAGCCGCTGCTTGGCCGCGATCAGTGTGTCGATGGCTGCGGTTTCGCGGTCGAGGTAATGAGCGATCGCCTGCTGAATGGATGTTGGCGGCACGGGCAGAGCCATCGAACCGATAGCATTTTTCGGAATGCCAAAGCGCGTAATACCGTTAGCGGCAAGCTCCAGTTGGATCCGCAAGGTCTTGGATTGCAAACAGCGGAGGAGAAAGGCCCCGGTCAGTTTCTCACGATGCGGGCGGATCATAGCCAAGTGATAGCCGCACACCAGGTCGTCCGCCGCCTCGGTCACCAAAGCCGGAATGGCGATATCGTCCCAGGCCTCCGAATCCTTGGTGATAACCACATCATCAGCAAACAGGCGAAACTTCTCGATCTCGGCCTCGGATGCTGTCCCCGCCATAAATTCCAGCCCGAGATGGATCATCTCGTTGTTGTAGACGTCTGTGTAATTGCATAGGCGGACCGGAATTTCTTGGTCAGACAAAATCTTGTCGACATTGCTGACGGCATAGTCTGCGACGGAACGAAGCGGTTGCACCGTCCAGTTCTTCGGGATTTTCGTACGCCAGGCGTCAAGACCGCTCATTCGGTCACCTCCCGCAGAAGCCGGAGGATTTCGTCTTCCGCCTTCTTCAGGTCCACATCGATCTCAGCCAGCTTGCGAGGCGGAGTGAACTTGTAAAAGTGCCGGTTGAAATTGATCTCGTAGCCGACCTTGTCCTTGGTGCGGTCCATCCAGGCATCGGGGATGTGTGGTAGAACCTCGCGCTTAAAATAGGCGTCGATGTCTTCCTTGAGCGGCACGTTCTCGAAATCGCGAAGGTCGGGATCGGGCTCGAAGCCCTCGCTCCGTCCGCCCTTTTCGACCGGCTCGGCCTCAGGGTCCTTCGCCGTGAACACTGAGCGGAACAGCTTTTCTTCCGGCGCCTTCCAGCGCGACCCGCGCTTCTTGAGCAGCTTCCCGATGCTTGCTGAGACGGAATTCCAGTCGAGCTTCGGCTCGCGAGCAAGCGCCTTGTCGATGGCCTGAATATCGTCGAGCAGATGAGGCGCGGCATCGAGGAACCGCGCCTTGTCCTCTACCGACATCCGGTACCGCAATCTCAGCGGCCGTTCGATCGTGACGCGCGTGTAGCCGAAATCGGCGTTGTCGAAGATTTTCGACCGTTCGCCCCGGGCGAACCGGCCATAGAGTTTGACGATATCGCCGATCTGATCCGGCTCGTCTGCGCGATCCTCGCCCTCGCGCGCCGGTCCCTCGCCAATCTTGCGACGCTTGTCGCCCTGGCTGCGCCGCATGGGGATCCAGATATCTCTGGCGTCAACCAGCTGGACCTTGCCCTTGCGCTCCTTCGCCTTCCGGTTCGTAACGATCCAGATGTAAGTGCCAATTCCGGTGTTGTAGAACATCTGCTCCGGCAGGGCGACGATCGCTTCCAGCCAGTCGTTCTCGATGATCCACCGGCGGATTTCGCTTTCGCCGCCGCCGGCGCCGCCTGTGAACAATGGCGATCCGCTGAAAACGATCGCGGCACGCGAGCCATGCTTGTGGTTTTTCGGGTCGACGTCCTCGAACTTCGAGATCATGTGCTGGAGAAACAGCAGCGAGCCATCGTTGACCCGGGGCAAGCCGGCTTTGAAACGGCTCTTCTCGCCGCCCTTTTCGTGCTCGCGGACAATCTCTTTCTGCTGCTTCTTCCAGTCCACGCCGAAGGGTGGGTTGGCGATCAGGTAGTCGAACCGCTGCCCCTCGAACCGATCCTCCGTGAAGGTGTCGCCGAATTGGATGTTCTCGCCGCCTCCATTGTGGTCGACCTCCTTCATGAGCATGTCTGACGCCGCCGTCGCGAATGCCCGCTTGTTGTAGTCCTGCCCATAGACGTAGAGCTTCGCGGCGGCGTGGTGCTCGCGCATGTATCGCTGTGCTTCTGCAAGCATCCCGCCCGTGCCGCAGGCGGGATCAAGCATCCGCATCACGGTGCCGGGCTTGCTGAGCAGATCGTCCGCGTCCATGAAGAGGAGGTCGACCATCAGGTGGATCACTTCCCTCGGCGTGAAGTGATCGCCCGCCGTCTCGTTCGCCAGTTCATTGAAACGCCGGATGAGGTTTTCGAACACGAGGCCCATGTCCCGGTTCGGCACCTTGCTCGGATGCAGATCGACGTCGCAGAACTCGCTGACGACGAGATAGAGGATGTTGGCCTCGCGCATCCTCTCGATCTCGTTTCCGAACTCGAAGTATTCGAAGATGCGGCGGACGTTGGCGGAAAAGCCGTTGATATAGCTGGTCAGGTGTTTGTCGATGTTGTCCGGGTCGCCTTTGAGGCGCTGGAAGTCGAGGCCCGACCGGTTGTGGAACCGATGACCCGACGCCTTGTTCAGAATGCGGTCCAGAGCATCGTCAGCCAGCTTGCCGGTCTTTCGACGCTCGTACTCCGCCAGGACCTTTGCCTTCGTGTCAGCGAGGACGCAGTCGAACCGACGCAGAACGACAAGCGGCAGCATTACGCGCTCATACTGCGGCGGTCGGTAGGGACCGCGAAGCAGGTCCGCGATCTGCCAGATCAGATTGGCGAGATCAGAATGGCTCGCCATGTTAGATCACCTTTTTCGACGGCTTGCTGGACCGCTTCTGTTTCGACAGCAACTTCTTGTCCCCCTCAGGCTCTTTGAGCTTTGAAGCCGACAGCTTCGTGCCCGTCTTGCCGGAGAGGCGCTCATACTCTTCGACAGCGATAACCACGACGACGGATCGCCCATACTTTTCGATGGCGACGGGCTCGGCCCTTGCCAGATCGATCAGCCGGCCGAATCCGTTCTTGGCGTCGCGCGCCGACATGCGATGCATGAATCACCCCCGACCAGTTGGAGCTACTTTAGCCAACAATCTGGCGGCTGGATAGGGCGGAAATCGAGCTCGGGAGGTCAGGAAAGGTCGATATAGCGCCTCTGCTTGGCCCATTCGGACGGAAGCGGCCCCAGAAGCGCGCCGAGCTGCAATCCAGCTGGCTGCCTCCCATCAAGGATCGCCTCAACGATGTCCGGGGCCAGCAGGGTCAGGCGCAGAACCCGGCACAGGTAGGACTGGTTGATCTTCTCCGCTTCGGCCAGTTCGGTCACCGAGGCGAATCGGCCGCTCTCCATGAGGCGCTTCCAGCGGTGGGCCCGGGCGATCGCCTTGATCATGGTGTTGTCGACGCGCGGGCGCGGCTGGCCCCAACATGCTCCGTCGGGCATCACCACCTGCTTGCGCCCGCCACGCTTCCGGAGGGTCAGAGGCACACGGACCGTCAGCGTGCGCCCGTGATCGGTGGTGGCGTCACCGGCTCTCATGCTGCCCTCCGCGGATCGTCGGCCATGCCGCCAAGCTCATGAACCAGACGGGCCAGCCCATCGACGCGGAGGCGGATGTCCACGCCCTCCTGTCCAACCTCGACGCGCTCGACCAGCAGCTGGACGACGCGCGCCTGCTCGGCCGGGAACAGCTCGTCCCACAGGGGGTCCAGCCCTTCCAAGGCTTCCCTGACCTCAGCCTCGGACAGACCATCGATCTCGGGTCGTGCCGATCGCCATGTGCCGACGATCACCTCCGGGGCGCGAAGGAGGCCGCGCAGCTGGTCGACCACGGCGCCCTCGATCTCGGCGGCGGGTACGCGCCCCACCGGGCAGGCATCCGCGCCGCGTTTCAGAACGGACTGACTGACGTAGTAGCGGTAGAGCTTGTCGCCGCGCCGCGTGTGCGTCGGCGTCATGGCGCAGCCGGTCGGCCCGAAGATGAGGCCCTTCAGAAGAGCCGGGGTCGCGGCCCGTGTCCGGCCCGCGCGCATCCTCGGGCTCTCGCGCAGGATTCCGTGCACCTTGTCCCACAAGGCGCGCGTGATGATGGCTTCGTGCTCGCCGGGATAGGCCGTGCCCTTGTGCACGGCGTCACCGATATAAACCCGGTTGTTGATCAGCTTGTAGAGAAACCCCTTGTCGACGAGCCGACCGCGCCGCGTCCGCACGCCCTCGGCCGCGAGCGCCCGGGCCAACGCGGTCGCCGAACCGACCTCGACGAAGCGCTCGAAGATCATCCGGACCGTCGCGGCCTCGGCATCATTGATCACCAGCTTGCGGTCCCTGACCTCGTAGCCGAGCGGCACGAAGCCGCCCATCCACATGCCGCGTTTGCGCGAGGCGGCGATCTTGTCGCGGATGCGCTCGCCGATCACCTCGCGCTCGAACTGGGCGAAGCTGAGCAGGATGTTGAGCGTAAGCCGCCCCATGGACGTCGTGGTGTTGAACGACTGGGTCACGCTGACGAAGGTGACCCCGCCGCGATCGAACACCTCGACCAGCTTGGCGAAATCCATCAGCGAGCGGCTGAGCCGGTCGATCTTGTAGACGACGACCACGTCGATCCGGCCGTCCTCAATGTCGGCGAGCAGGCGCTTCAGCGCCGGCCGGTCGAGCGTCCCGCCCGAGAAGCCGCCGTCATCATAGGACTCAGGATAGAGCACCCAGCCTTCGGCCTTCTGGCTGGCGATATAGGCCTCACAAGCCTCGCGCTGGGCGTCGAGGCTGTTGAATTCCATCTCCAGCCCTTCTTCCGTCGACTTGCGGGTATAGACCGCGCAGCGCAGCTTGCGGATGGGTTTGGCGGATGCGGGCGATTTCGTCATGCTTGGCCTCGCCGGTTCTTGAGGCCGAAAAAGACCCAACCGTTCCAGCGCGTGCCGGTGATGGCGCGCGCGATGGCGGAGAGCGAGCGGTAAGGGCGCCCCTGCCATTCATAACCGTCGTTCAGCACCGTGACGGTGTGCTCGACGCCCTGCCATTCGCGGATCAGCCGCGTGCCGGCGATCGGCTTGTCG
>Ga0209066_10006562_pt1 | contig 11816 bp, 13 predicted proteins | sample All_14_2_FD_187198 | JGI IMG/M metagenome (GOLD analysis project Ga0209066, IMG submission 187198) | Freshwater microbial communities in response to fracking from Pennsylvania, USA - Allegheny Zone_MetaG_DW_15 (SPAdes) (version 2) ...
CCTACGCGACGGCACCGCCCTCGGCGAGCGACCGGCTCGCAGCCGCCCGAACGATCTCGCGTGATCGTGCGGGGTCGGCATCGGCATCCAACACGAGCGAAGCAAGGCCGAGCACGATGCCCCTCGGCGCGAAAGTCGAGTCGACGGGCACTGTCATGTCGCGAGCGTATCGCCCGAGGTCATCCCGTGCGTTCGAGAATCGCGCGAGACAGTGCATCGACGGCCTCACGGGGGGCGCCGTCGCGACCAAGCAGGCTGAAGTCGACCTCGCCGAGCACGGGCAACTCGGCCGCCGCCGTCACGCTCGCCAAGTCAGCAGGCAGCAGCGACAGCGGAAAGACGGCAACCCCCATGCCGGCGCGCACGGCGGCGAGCGCCCCATTGACCTCTCGCACCGTGCAGGTGATCCGCCATGTGCGCGCCGCACCCTCGAGTGCCTCGATCGCTCGTGCGCGACTGAGGCTGGGGGCTTGGTACGCGATAAGCGGCACGGGTTCACCCGGGCCGAGCGTGTAGCCACGGTGCGCGACCCACGCGAGCCGGTCGCGGCGCACGAGCCTGCCCTCAGACTCGCCACCCTCGTGCTTGACGAACACGAGGTCGAGCTGGCCGGCGTGCAGGCGCTTTTCGAGAGCGAGACTCTGTCCCACGGTGAGCTCGAGGTTGATCTGCGGGTGCAATTGCCTGAAGTCGCGCAGTACCTGAGGTAGCTGCGTGAGAGCCAGGTCGTCAGCCGCACCGAAGCGCAGTCGCCCGCGCATCGCCGTCCCTCTGAAGTACGCGGTGGCCTGGTCATGCGCGGCGAGAATCGTGCGCGCGAAACCGAGCAGCGCCTCGCCGTTGTCGGTGAGGCGCATGGTGCGAGTGTCGCGGTCGACGAGGGTGCGGCCGCAGGCGATCTCGAGCCGCCGCACGTGCTGACTGACGGTGGGCTGGCTGAGGCCGAGCGATTGGGCTGCTCGAGTGAAACCCCCGGCGTCGGCGAGTGCCACGAAGGTGCGCAATTGCACGGGATCGAGCATCCACTGCTCCTTATTCCGAAACGCAATGACAGTTATAGCCTCCATTCTGCACCGTGATGATGGATGCCCTGCCTAGGCTTGCACGCGGGCGCTGACGCCCGGCCGCAAACGATGATGACGTGAACTGACGTGACGACGCCCCAGCAGACAGACTTTCCTCCCACCGAACCGATCCCCGTGCACAGGGGCAGCCCGAGCCTGCGCGATTCTTTCGCCTCGCTGCAGATCATCAATTACCGGCGCTTTCAAGCCTCGCAACTGCTCGCCCACACTGCGGGCTGGATGCAGCGCATCGCGACCGACTGGCTTGTGCTCGAGCTCACGGGAAACATCGCGGCCGTCGGCGTCACCGTGTTCTTGCAATGGGGCCCGATGATTCTGCTCGGGCCCTACGGCGCCGTCATCGCCGACCGCTTCGACAAGCGCCGACTGCTCATGGTGATGTTCACCCTGTTCGCGGTGCTCAGCGCCCTCCTCGCCGCGCTTGCCCTGACCGGCATCGTCGAACTGTGGCATGTCTATGCGATCTCGCTCGTCCTCGGTCTTGTGTTCATTGTCGAAAGCCCGGCTCGCGTCGTCTTCCTCAGCGAGATGGTCGACCCGGGCAGACTGCAAAATGCCATCAGCCTCAACGCGAGCGTCTTCCACTTCGGCGGATTCATCGGCCCAGCAGTGAGCGGCGTCATCATTGCGCTCGCGGGTTCGGGTTGGGCAATCGCCGTCAACGCTGTCGCCGCACTTGTTGCCGTCGCTGTGCTCGCGACCCTGCGCACCGACGAGTTGCGCATCGTGCCCAGACGGCCACGGTCGTCCGGCCAGATCAGGGAGGCGCTGCGCTACGCGCGCTCGAAGCCCACCATCTTCTGGCCGATGATCATTCTCGTGTTCGTGGCCGTCTTCGGCATGTCGTTGCCCGTGATTCTCACCGGCTTCGCGAACGAGGTCTACGAGACGGGGTCGACGGGCTATGGCCTCTACACCTCGCTTGTCGCCGTCGGCGCACTCACCGGTGCGCTGCTGTCGACGCGATTGCGCACTCTGCGACTTCGCACGATCATCACGTTCGCGCTGATCTACGGCACGGTGCAGGCTCTTGCTGGGCTTGCCCCCTGGTACGCCATGTTCTTGCCGCTGCTGGTCTCGATCGGCGTCGCGCGACTCATCTTCGCGATCATGGCCGACTCGCTCGTTCAGCTCAGCTGCAACCCGGTCATCCGCGGTCGCGTCATGTCGTTCTACGTCATGATCATGGTCGGCGGCCAAGCCCTTGGCGGGCCGCTCATGGGTGGCATTGCCGAATTGTTCGGTCCGCGCGTCGCGCTCGTCACGGCAGGAGCGGTTCCCGCGCTCGCCGCGATCGTCATCGCCGTGCTCATTGCCCGTTCCGGCTCGTTGCGCCTGCAGGTGCGATTGCGGCGCGGCGAGTCGATCGTGGCGATCGTGGCCCGCTCGCAGATCACGCCAGAGCAGCGCTGACGAAGCTGAAGGGGCGCATAGGCTCGAAGCATGGAGTACTGCATCTTCACCGAGCCCCAGCAGGGCGCCAGTTACGACACGATCGTCGCCCACGCGCAGCGGGCCGAGAAGCTCGGCTTCCACGCGTGGTTCCGCAGCGACCACTACCTCGTCATGGGCGACGGTGACGGCCTGCCCGGCCCCACCGACGCCTGGACCACCCTCGCCGGTCTTGCGCGCGAGACGAGCACGATTCGCCTCGGCACGCTCGTGAGCTCGGCGACGCACCGGCACCCGGGCATCGTGGCGGTGCAAGTCGCGCAGGTCGACCAGATGTCGGGCGGGCGCGCCGAGTTCGGCCTCGGAACCGGCTGGTACGCACGAGAGCACGAAGCCTTTGGCATCCCCTTCCCCGCGAAGCGATTCGGGATGCTCGAGGAGCAGCTCGCGATCGTGACGGGCTACTGGGCGACCCCTGACGGCGCGACGTTCTCGTTCGAGGGCGAGCACTACTCTCTCGTCGATACGCCCGCGCTGCCCAAGATCGTGCAAGACCGCATGCCCGTGATCGTCGGCGGTGGTGGTCCGCGCAGAACACCCGAGATTGCCGCACGATACGCGACCGAGTTCAACATCGGCTTCCGCAGCATCGAGGGATTCCGCGAAGTACTCGAGAACCTCGATCGCGTGTGCTCCGGCGAAGAACGCGACCCCGCGACGATCAAGAAGTCAGTAGCGTGGTCCACCGTCGTCGGCCGCGACAGCACGGAGATCGCGAGACGATGCGCCGCCGTCGGCATCGACCCCACGAGCGACCACGCCGAGCGGCTCGTGGGCACTCCGGCCGAGGTTGTCGACCGCCTCGGAGCACTCGGCGAGCTCGGCGTCGAGCGCGTGTACCTGCAGACGGTCGACATGACCGACCTCGAGCACCTCGACCTCATCGCGGCAGACGTGCTGCCTCAGCTGTCATGAGCCGCGCATCCCTCGACCAAACGTTCGTGGCGGCAAGCGACTGGGTGCGCCGCCACGTCGAAGCGGGCCGCTTTCCCGCCGCGGTTCTCGGCGTCACTGACGCGCGCGGCACCCTGCACGTCGAGGCCTTTGGCCAGGTGCACGGCCGTGCGACCACCATCGACGACAGGTTCGCTCTCTACTCGGTGACCAAGCCACTGACAGCCCTCACCGCGATGCGTGCCGTCGAGCGCGGATACCTCACGGTGGACGCACGGCTGCAGGATGCCCTGCCGGGCTTCCTCAGCCGCGACGTGACCGTCGCCCACCTCATGAGCCACACCTCGGGCCTCATCGATTACGCGCTGGGGCAGCCGTACCCTCACGGCGCGACCACGCTGCACGAACTCGTCGAGCGCAGCGGACTCGAGACCGTCGTGGGCACCGCCCGCCGCTACAACAACCTCGCCTGGGCGGGGGTCTCCGCGGTGCTCGAAGCGGCGGTCGGCGCTCCCTTCGAACAGCAGTTCGCTGAGCTCGCGGCGGCGGTCGGTGCCGACTCACTGTCTTTCGACACCGACGATGTCGCGGATGTGCACGGCGGCCCCGTCATGCAACACGACCCCATCGCGATGTTTCGTGAACGGCACCCTGCGGCGGGTGCGGCCGCACGAGTCGACGACCTGCTTGCCGTCGGCCGCTCGCTGCTCGCCGGCGACGGAGCAATCGTCGCTCCGTCAACGCTCGAGTCGATGCTGCGGCCCCGCACGGAAGGCCTTTTCATCATCGACCCCGAACCGCGCAAGCGTTTCGAGCAGTTCGGCCTCGGGTTCAACCTGCCCAGGCGACCCGGACTCATTGACCACTCAGTCTTCGGTCACGAGGGCTGGTGCATGAGCCAGTTCTGGGTGTCGCCCGCGAGCGGTCTCGCGCTCGTGCTGCTCACGAACCGGCTCGATGCGCGAGAACCTTTCGAGCCCGTGCGCCCCGACGAATTACAGAACGCGGTCTTCAGCAGGAGTGCACAATGACCGCGGATGCTGTTGCCGGTGCCTCCGCAGAGCGCGAGCGTGGTCGACCGCACGTCATCGTGCTTCCCGGCGGCGGCTACGCCCACCACGCCGGCCACGAGGGTGAACCCGTCGCCGAGTGGCTGCGCGGGCTCGGGCTCGACGCCTCGGTGCTGCACTACCCCGTCAAGACGCACCACCCGGGCCCGATTGACGCCGTGCGCGCTCGCGTCGCTGAGCTGCGGGCGAGCGGAGTTCACCGCGTGGGCATTCTGGGGTTCTCGGCGGGAGGGCATCTCGCGGGGCATGCCGCGACCGAGGGCCTCGTCGATGCCGCAGTGTTGTGCTACCCGGTGGTCTCGATGGTCACGCCGACGCACGCCGGATCGCGGCACAATCTCATGGGTCGGTGGGCAAGCCCCTGGAAGCGGCGGTCACTGTCGATCGAGCACCGCGTCTCGGCGACGACTCCCCCGATGTTCGTCTGGCACACCGCGGCCGACGCCGGCGTGCCGGTGTATCACGCCTACCGGTTGGGGCTCGCGCTCGAGCGGCACGGAGTCGCGCACGCGCTGCACGTCTACCCGCACGGCAGGCACGGTCTCGGCCTCGTCGAAGAGTGCCAGCAGGTCAGCGCCGACGAGGTGGCAGCGGCGGGCATTGCTCGGCACTGGACGCGCGACTGCGCCGAGTGGCTCGCCGAGCTTGGCTGGCTCGACTTCAGTAGCTAGCGACGCGTGCGCCGGGCATCCATCGCCCGCACCGCGCCCAGCGACGCCCAGGTGAGGCTCACCCCGACAACGCACGCGACCCACAGGGCGGTGAGTCCAGCCTCGGCAGTGCTCAGCGCGACGCCGATGAGGGCGTAGGTGACGGTTGCGGCGTAGACGATCGACCCGCGCGAGATCACGACGAAACCGACAGCCATACCGCTCGCCGCGGCGAGCACGAGCAACTGCCAGGTGATGCCCCACACGGTGTCGATCTCGGCGCCCGAGCCTTGCGTGACGGTCGCGACCTGAAGGAAGAACGCCATGGATGTCCAGCCCGAGTAGGCACCGAGCATGAGGTAGAGCAGGCCGCGCTCGACGATGTTCCAGCTCGCGATCTCATCGCGCGCGGCGACAACGCGCTGCCACGCCATGACGTGCGCCGTGATGATCGCGGCGAAAACCACGAGCCCGGTCGGGTTGTCTTGGCCGAGACTTGCGGCGGCAAGCCAGAGTCCGAAACAGAGGTACACGACCGCCATCGGCCCGGCGAGCGCGTCACGAACTCCACCTGCTTCGGTGATGGTCGAGGGCCGCTCTTGCGCGAGCGACCACGCGATGCTCGCGAGAAAGATGAGCCCCCAGATCGCAAACCATGCCCCGGGCGGAACGAGCGGTGAGAACTCTGCGCCAGACTGCAGGGTCGTCGGTGACAGCCAGTCGAAGATGAGAGACGAGATCGGCTGTCCGATCGCGAGCACGACCACGACGATGCGCCAGCCTCGGCGGCGACTACTGGGGGCGGTGGTCGCTCCGCCTCCGCGAACTGGAGTGCGTGCGTTCACGCTCGGTGCCGCTTCGCTGTCGGTCATGGTGTCTCTCCTCTCGGCGGTCGCCTCCACGGTACGCGGGCGGCATGCGGCCAACAGGCGCCTGACAGGCAAGACTCAGACGTGAACATCCACTCTTGACCGGCAACCAAACGGTTGCCTAAAGTGATCACGTGACTCCCGACCTGATCTTTCGCGCACTGGGTGACCCCACGCGTGTGGCGATCGTCGACGAGTTGCGCGAACGCGACAATCAAGCGCTCTTCGAGCTCTGCACGCGACTCATCACCAAGCGCGGCATTGCCGTCTCGCGGCAAGCCGTCTCCAAACACCTCGCCCTACTCATCGAGGCAGGTGTCGTCGAGACGGCGCGCGACGGCCGCACCACCCGACACCGGCTGCAACCGGCAGCCCTCGACACCGCGCGAGCGTGGCTCGCCGGAGAGGAATCACCATGAGCATCATCACCGCGACGACGAGCATCTTCGTCGACGACCAGCAACGGGCGCTCGACTTCTACGTCGGCACGCTCGGGCTCGAGCTACGGTCGGAGTTCCCCGCGGGCGAACACCGCTGGATCACCGTCGGCCTGCGAGAGGGAGCCCCCGCACACGACATCTCGATCGAACCCAACGAGCATCCTCAAGCGCACGCCCTCACGACAGCGCTGCGTGAGGAGGGCATCCCCTTCTTCAGCCTTGGCGTCGACGACGTCGTAGCCGAGGTCGAGCGCTTGCGCACAGCGGGAGTCACCATCGTGCAAGAGGCCACTGAACTCGGGCCAGTCACGATCGCGATCGTCGACGATGGCTGCGGCAACTTCGTGCAACTCGCGCAGATGATGGGCTAGGCGAGGCGAGCACCGCAGCTCACAGCAGAGTCGGGTCGTGCGTCTGCGGAACGTGGATGCCCGCCATGCGCAGACCCGTCGTGACGAGCGCCACGCGGTGTAACCCCGCCACCTCACCCGGGGTGAACCAGTCTGCTTCGTCCGTCGAACCGCCGACCTCGTCTCGCAACTCGCCGCCGACGACGCGGCAGCGATAGACGATGCGCAACGCCTGCAACGCGCGCGGCGCCGCGTCACGCTGAGCGCGGTCGACCAATCGACGCGATGCCGGAATGACGATGGAGTCGACCCCCAACAACTCGACGATCTCGACGTCGAAACCGGTCTCTTCTCGCACTTCGCGCACGACAGCGGCCTCGGGATGCTCGCCGGGCTCGAGGCCCCCACCCGGGAGCGTCCAACCGCCCTTCACCCCCTCCTGCCAGTGCGCCAACAGCACGCGAGCCTGCGGATCAGTGACGATCGCATAGGCGCCGACACGCAGGTCGACGCCCGCAGACCCATCGCCTGGCAGGTCGGTAGGCGGCGCCGGCCGCGGCTCGCTCATGGCAGCGGCCCCAAGAGGTGCGCGGCGACCGCGGCGTGCGCCGCCTCGGTGTCGCTCGGGTGATAGATGCCCGCGAGCACGTCGCGCTGCAGCCTCGCGAGCTCGCCGTCGGCACGGTAGGCACCTCCGCCACTCGCGCGCATCGCGACATCGACGACACGGCGCGCGGTCTCGACAGCGCGATGCTTGAGACCGACGAGGTCACGCTGCCAGCGGTCGCCACGATCGACTCCCGCGTCGACGTCGCGAGCGACAGCCACGAGTTGCGGAGTCAGAGCGTCGAGCTCGAGTGCCGCCGAGGCGAGCATCCTGCGCGTGTCGGGGTCGTGCGCGTAGGGCGCGCCCTCTGCGCTCAGGCGGGTGCGACGCTGCGCCGACTCGACCGCAAGCTCGAGCGCGCGGTCGGCGATACCGGCATAGACGCTCGCGATGAGGCTGTGAAAGTTGGCGCTGATGGCGAGCAAGAAACGGTCACGTTGTGGGCCAGTCGGCAGAATGCGCGAGACGCGCTCATCGCTCACGATCGCCCCGTCGAGCTTCGTCGTGAAGCTCTGCGTTGCCCGCATACCCAGAGCGTTCCAGTCGGGCACGATCTCGACGCCCGCAGGCAGGGCGCCCGCCGCGTCGCGCGCGAGAAAGCCGTGCACGATCTGCGCGCCGGCGCCCGGGCGCTCATAGCGGCCGAGCACGCCAAGGCGAGTCCACGCGGGCGAAAGGGTCGTCATGATCTTCGTGCCCGAGAATGACCAGCCGCCTCGCCCGTGGGCCGCATCGACCCGCTCAACGCGCGTCGTGGAGTCGGTCATGACAGCGTCGTTGCCCGCCTCGCTCAGCGCAAAGGCGAACACCTCGCCGGCCTCGATGTCGTCGAGCACCCACGCGATGCTGTCGTCGCCCCCTGCCGCAAGGTCGCGCGCGACGCCCATCCACACGAGGTGCATCGTGAGGCCGAGCGCCGTCGCGGGTGCGTGGGCCGCGAGCAATCGCTGATCGTTGGATGCCCGCTCGAGCCCGCGCGGCAGCAGATACCCGGCGCGGCGCAACTCATCGAGGTCGTCGGCGAAGAACTCGTTGCGCTCGTCGTACCCGGCTGCTCGCGAGCGCACGCGCGCGAGCAATTCGCTGCTCAGGCTGTTCGCGTGCTCCACGCCCCCACGCTACCCCCGCCCACGTGTGTGGTCAGGTGTGGTTGCCTCCTGCGGCCGTGTGCGACCACAACCGGCCTCGCGAACGTTGCGCGCGAGTCGGCGCGACCCTCCGCCCAGGGCGAACGGGACCCCGGAATGTCGCTCTGCGCCAGTAGCATCCGCGCATGGCATTCATCGAAGCCCACGGGCTCGTCAAGACCTACACACCGAAGGGCGCGCCGGTCGTGCGCGCGCTCGACGGTCTCGACCTCGAGGTACCGCAAGGTACGGTCACCGCGTTGCTCGGCCCCAACGGTGCCGGCAAGACGACCACCGTCAAGGTGCTCACCACGCTCATCCAACCCGACGCGGGCAGTGCCGTCATCGACGGGGTCGACGTGCTCGCCGACCCACAAGCCGTGCGCCGCATGATCGGCGCGAGCGGTCAGTACGCCGCGGTCGACGAGAACCTCACGGGCTTCGAGAACCTCATGATGGTCGGCCGGCTCTACCACCTGGGAGGCACCGTTGCGAAGCAGCGAGCCCGAGAGCTCATCGAGCTCTTCGACCTCACCGAGGCGCAGAACCGCCCGGTCAAGGGGTACTCGGGCGGCATGCGGCGCCGCATCGATCTGGCAGGAGCTCTCGTCATCAAGCCCCCGGTGCTCTTTCTCGACGAGCCGACGACAGGCCTCGACCCACGCAGCCGCATCGGCTTGTGGGACATCATCGAAACCCTCGTCTCCGACGGCACCACGGTGCTGCTCACGACCCAGTACCTCGAAGAAGCCGATCGCCTTGCCGACTCGATCTCGGTCATCGACAACGGTCAGGTCATCGCGCGCGGCACCGCAGACGAACTCAAGGCATCGGTGGGTGGTCAGCGCGTCGCGCTGACGGTTGTCGATGAATCCGATGGGGATGCCGTGCGCACGATTCTCTCCCAGCACGGTTCTGGCGAACCCGTCGTGACGGGCGGCCGCACCTGGGTTGTGCCGGTTGACGACGGTCCTGCCGCCCTCGCGGCGATCGTCGGCGCGGCCTCGCGTGACGGCATCGCCCTGCACGATGCCGGCATGCGTCGGCCTACCCTCGACGACGTGTTCCTGCAACTCACCGGACACACGGCAGAAGACACCGCGGATGCCGCGGCCGAGACCACGGAGAGTGCGGCATGAGCACGGTGAATCAGTCGACCAGCACCTCGCCAGGCGCGAGCCGGGCATCCGGAACCCTGCAGCCGATTCCCAGCGGCGCAGTGGCGAGGTTCCTCAGCGACGGGTGGGTCACGACGTGGCGCAACCTCATGAAGATCATCCGTGTGCCCGAGATTCTTCTCTTCACGCTCATTCAGCCCATCATGTTCGTGCTGCTGTTCACCTACGTCTTCGGTGCCGCGATCGACATTCCCGGTGACGGCTACACCTCGTTCCTCATGGCGGGCATCTTCGCGCAGACGGTCGTATTCGGCTCGACATACTCGGGTTCGGCGATGGCGCAAGACCTCAAAGACGGCATCATCGATCGCTTCCGCACCCTGCCCATGAGCGGGGCCGCGGTGCTCGTCGGGCGCACGAACGGCGACCTCGTCATCAACGCGCTCTCGATGCTCGTCATGATGGGCACGGGCTTCATCGTCGGGTGGAGAGTGAACTCGTCGTTCCTTGAGTTCCTCGCCGGCGTCGCGCTACTGCTGCTGTTCGCCTACGCCTTCTCGTGGGTCTTGGCGTTTCTCGGCATGGCGGTGAAGAGCCCCGAGGTCATCAACAACGCGTCCTTCCTCATCCTTTTCCCCTTGACGTTCATCTCGAACGCCTTCGTGCCGAGCGAGAACCTCCCGACGCCGCTGCGCATCTTTGCCGAGTGGAATCCCGTGTCGTCGCTCGTGCAGTCTGCGCGCGAACTGTTCGGCAACGTGCCGCCCGGTACTCCGGTGGGCGACGCGTGGACAGCGCAGAACCCCATCGCGACGGTGCTCATCGGCGTCGTCGTGCTGCTGCTCGTGTTCGTGCCGCTCTCGATTCGCAAGTTCGCAACGCTCTCGCGCTAGTTCGCGAGCATGCGCGCAGGCGAGTGTGCCCGCAAACGTCACCTGCGCTCGGTCTGAGCGACACACTTGTTGTGAGCGAGCACAGTCGCGGCCGGCCGCGCGCCAGCGCTGGCCCCTTACGCCAGGGCGTCGGCGAGTGCGCGGATGCCCCGCTCGACTTCGGCGAAGCTCGTGCTCAGCGGCGAGAGGCCGATGCGCACGCCACTCGGGTCACGGAAGTCCGGAATAACTCCCTGAGCCCAGAGCCGCTCGACCGCGATCGCGGAGTTCGGGTGGTCGATCGTGAGGTGGCTACCCCGGCGCGCGGGGTCGCGCGGCGTGCTCACCGTGCCATCGGGGATAAGCACGTCGACGAGCGCGATCGCATAGGTCGTGAGGGCGATCGACTTCTCGCGGATCGCCGCGATGCCCGCGATCTCGATGAGCTGCACCATCTGCTCGAGCGCCACCATGTTGAGAATGGGCGGAGTGCCGCTCACGAGCGAGCCGATGCCCGCCGCGGGCGCGTAGCCCTCCGTCATCGAGAAGGGCGCGGCCGCCCCGAGCCAGCCGGGAATCGGGTTGCGCAGCGTCTCGTGGTGCCGCGCGGCGACGTAGGCCCAGGCCGGCGCGCCTGGGCCGCCGTTCAAGTACTTGTACGAGCAGCCCACGGCGTAGTCGACGCCCCAGACGTCGAGCTCGAGCGGCACTGACCCGACGGCGTGCGAGCAATCCCAGATGACGAGGGCGCCCGCGGCCTGCACGACGCGTGTCACCTCCGGCATGTCGGCCCACCACGCACTGCGGTAGGCGACGCCGCTGAACAGCGCGGCGATGGTGCGCGGGCCCACGGCTTCGGCGGCGAGCTCGGGGGTGATGCCGGCGTCGAGCGGAGCATCCACCCACCGCACCGTGAGCCCATGGTCGTCGGCCAGGCGCTCGACGATGAAGCGGTCGGTGGGGAATTCGTCGCGCAGAATGACGAGCTCGTCGCGGTCGGGATCAGTCACCTGCTGGCCGGCCATCGCGGCCCGCAGGAGCTTGAAGATGAGCACGCTCGTCGAGTCGGCGACGATCGTCTGGCCGGATGCTGCGCCGAGGCACGCCGCCCCGATGCGATCGCCGAGCTCAGCTGGGCGGGTGAGCCACAGCTCGTCCCAGCCGCGGATGAGCCGCCCGGCCCACTGCGTGCGCACGAAGTCGTCGAGGGCGGCGGGCACGCTCGCCACGGGGCGCCCGAGCGAGTTGCCGTCGAGGTAGGCGACGAGGTCGTCGCCCGGCA
>Ga0209066_10006566_pt1 | contig 11808 bp, 5 predicted proteins | sample All_14_2_FD_187198 | JGI IMG/M metagenome (GOLD analysis project Ga0209066, IMG submission 187198) | Freshwater microbial communities in response to fracking from Pennsylvania, USA - Allegheny Zone_MetaG_DW_15 (SPAdes) (version 2) ...
CCGGCTCCTGAACCAAACCCCATCAAACGGGAATGCAGAGTGTATCCGCAGCCCGCGATCTGCCGTGACGAAAGCAGGGCAGGTGTATGCTGCCGACCTCTTACTCTGAAAGCCCGACGGTGACCACCGTGAGAAATTTGTTGTTCGCGTTCGCGTTGCTATCCGGTGTGGTTGCCGCGCAAGATCAGCTCGCATTTCCGGCGTTAGACATGCAGAAAATCGCGTTGGAGGACGAGTTCGCTGACACACAGCAACAACCGTTGAGATTTGCCGTTAGCAGGCAACTAAAAGCCACGCCTGCAAACGCGGGGCTATGGCAAAAAGAGAAGGATGGAATGTGGTTGTGGCAGCTCCACGTCAGCGCAGCGGAAGCAATACACTTGAACTTCGGCTTCGCGCATTTCAATTTGCCTCCAAGTGCGTCTCTGGTTATTCGTAACAAGGCGGGCAGTGAAACTCTGGGGCCCTACACGCTGACAGACAGGCCTCCGCATGGCCAACTTTGGACGCCGGTTTTATTGGGAGACAGTGCGATCATTGAGTTGCGGGTTGCCGATGTGGAACGTGCGGAGGTCGATCTGACTCTGGTTCACGTAGGTCAAGGGTATCGGGGATTTGGACGTCGCGCGAAACACTGCAAGTCAGGGTCATGCAACACTGACGTAGCATGCCTTTCGGCCAATGATCCCTGGAACCAACCTCGCCGCGCCGTTGGCGCATATACAGTAAACGGCGTAAGCACCTGTTCCGGATCATTGTTGAACAACACGGCGAATGATCGTCGGATGCTTTTCGCAACGGCAACACATTGCCGCGTCGATAACGACGCTGACGCAGCAAGTATGGTTGTTTATTGGCGTTACGAATCCCCAACCTGCCGAGTTCCAGGCACGGCGGGCAATGCGACCCCGCTGCCCCTGCCTAGCACACGGACCACGCAGGGACTGAGGTGGCTTGCTGCAACGCCGCAGCCTTTTGAAGGCCCGATCGAGATAACCGCACGATCTGATTGGACGTTGGTCGAGCTGACGACCCCACCGGAAAACAATGATTTCCAGCTCTTCTGGGCAGGATGGGATAGACGCGAGCCCACATCCAGCTGCACCGCTTCCGGCGACGAGTCAAGCACCGCAGGGCTTTGCGCAAGCATCCATCACGCGAACGTCGACGAAAAGCGAATCAGCTTCATCGAAACGACGATGGTCCGCGACGATATTGATCGCGCGCGGAACGTTCATTGGCGTGCGGAATGGGATGAAACACCGCCACGGTTGCCCAACATAAATCCTATGCCGCAAGTTCTGCCAATCAGTATCACTGAACCAGGTTCGTCTGGTTCTCCTCTTTACAATGCTAACAGGCGCATGATCGGTGTACTTTCAGGCGGATCATCCGGTTGTGGCAAGGCAGTAGAACTGCAGAACGATCAGTACGGTGGTCTCTTTCACGCATGGGAAGGACTCGGGACAGCGACTACCCGCGTCAAGGATTACCTTGACCCGATCGGAACTGCGCCAAGCGCAATTGATGGCGTGGAGAGTTGCAACGCCCCAACCGCATCACTGTCGTCCAGTGCCTTCTCCGGTGGCGCCAAAGCAGGCGACACGCTCACTTTCACCGCCAGCGCCAGCGGTGGTAGCGGAAGTGGCTACAGCTACACCTGGGACTTGGATGGCGACGGCACTGCCGAGCGAACCACCACGACCAATTCGGTCCAGCTTGCTTTCCCCAAGGCGTTCAGTGGACAGGCCAGCGTCAAGGTCAGCGACAGCAGCGGCTGTGCGGTGACGATCAGTCGCGCGCTGGATGTCGCCGGGCCCAAGTTGATCGCCAACGCGGGAACGCCGACGCAAATCTGTGGAAACAACGACGCCGTGATGAATCCTGGCGAGCGTTGGCGCTTGCCCGTCAGCCTGCAGAACAGCGGTGGCGCGGCCACGGCGCAGGGCATGCGAGCGCTGTTTGCCAACGGCGACGCGGCGAGCAGCGGGTTGGACATCGGCCCCAACGCATTCGGCTATCGCGGCACCTCGCGCAGCAGTGGCAGCTGTGCCTACAACTTCATCGATCTGAGCAGCAGTTCCGCCTTGACTCTGACGGCCTCCGGTACCAATGCCGGTTCCAATGACGATGGCCGGACCTCGGTCATCGCTCTGGGAGGCACGGGACTTCGTCTTTACGGCGCGACCTACACGCAGGCGGTCATGAGCACCAACGGCTACGTTTCTTTCGCCGTGGGCGAGAGCGGTGGCGACTACGACAACAGCTGCCCCGGCAGCATTGATCTTGGCAGCGTCGGGCCGCGCCTCAATGTGTTGCATGACGATCTGGTGGTCGGCGGCGGCGCGAGTGCCGGTTTGCGCTATCAGTTTTTTTCCTCCTGCCCACGTGCGGCGGAGGCGGGAGGTGCGCAGGCGTGTCATGTTTTCCAGTGGGAAAGCATGCAGCCCTATTCGAGTAGCGGCACGGCGAGTGGCGATGCCTCGTTCCAGGCGGTGGTGTATGCCAGCAGTGGGCAGGTCGCCTATCAGTACCGGCGTGCCGATCCGAACAGTGGTGCAGGCGCGACGATCGGTTTGATCGATGCGGCGGCCAGCGATCCCTTGAATGCGTCCTGCGCCACCGCCAGCGCGGGAACGGAACAAGCCTTCTGCCTGTTCGAGCCGGGCAATCAACCCACGGTCGCCACGACACAGGTCCGGATAGAGACGCCGACACCTGACTTGGGCGCCAGCGTCGCGGTCGGTGCGAGTCGCAACATCAATCTGGATTTCCAGCTGCCGACCACGGCAGCCTGCGGATCGGCGGTCAATCTGGACTACGTTGCGGCGGCCTCAAGCGGTGTGTCCAGTGCCGAGCGTAAGGCGATTCTCGCGGGCAGCGTGGCATCCGGCAGTTGCACGGTGGTGAACAATTGCCCGGCCAACGTCACCGCGATCACCGCCCGGCAGGGCTTCTATAACGATTTCGCGCGCACCGCGAGCGGCCTGGCAAGTTTCCAGTACGGGTCGGCTCAAGGGGCGATCTGGTACACGGCGCTCGCCGACCATACACCGACCTGGTACATCGCCAGCGGCCCGTTCAGTGACAATCTGGGGCGCATGGAGTTGTATCGCTTCACCAACGCCGGTGCGCCATCCGGCTTCAATCCGCAGAGTGTGAGCGCGGGTCAGGCGTGGTGGTCCATCGTCGACGCGGACACCCAGTTTTTCGCATGGCAATTCAATGATGGCCGACGCGGTGCCGAGCTGATGGACAACACCGCCAGCGGCATTCCGGCGGGTAGTCCGAACCATACCCAAGCCTGGTACAACGCCAGTCAGGACGGCTGGGGTCTGGGTATCGAGAGCCTCAATCTGCCCTTGGAGTTCTTTGCGGTCTACCTCTACGACAGTGCTGGAACCGCGCGCTGGTTGAGTGGTGCGAGCAATACCCTTTCCAACGGATCGGTCAATGTCTTTGCACAGAGACCGCACTGCCCAGGGTGTTTGCGCTATACCGATTGGGAAACGCGTGAACTGCCCGCAGGTACCCTCAGTCGCACCTACAGCGGCACCACGCAAGCGACACTCAACACCACGATCACGCTGCCCGCGCCCTTGTCCGGCAGCTGGAATCGCAGCAACCTGCCCATCACCCCGCTTGGAAACCCCACACCATGAGCCTGCGACAACTGATCCTGCTTCGCCATGCCCACGCCGAACCGCAAGGAAACAATCAGACCGATGTCGACCGCGAGCTTTCGCCACGCGGTGTTGCCGAGGCCGATGATGCGGCGACGTGGCTGAAAACGCATGCCCTGCCGCAGCGGGTCGTGGTTTCGCCCGCCCGTCGTGCGCAACAAACGCTGGAGCACGCGCTTGCCGTGCTTGGACCCATCGAACAGTGCACGGATGAGCGCATCTATGGCGCCACACCGGGCAGCCTGATCGATGTGATCGAAGCCCATCGTGATGTCGAACGCCTGATGCTGGTCGGCCATAACCCGGGTTTTGAATCGCTGGCGGCGCTGCTGTCGACCGGGCAATCCGGCGATCATCGCGGCATGCCGCCGGCCGGCGTGGCGATTCTGACGTTTGCCGAGACGGCGGTGCTGGAACCCGGTGCTGCGGAGCTGACCGCTTTCTGGGCACCTTGATCGCGGACGTCACCGGATGAAGCGCATGCGCTGGCGACCCTGCCTGGCGGTGATGTGCATGGCTGTGCTGCTGACGGTCATGCCACGCGCTCACGCGGTGAGCTGGCAGATCGATGGGGCGCAATCGGTGGCGCGGTTCGCCTTGCGTGGGCCCTGGCTGGTACCGATCGAAGGGCGCTTTGCCCACATCGAAGGCCGTGTTCACCCCGATGCGGATGAAACCCGCTACGACGTGAACATTCGCATCGCCGCCGGTAGCGTACTGATGCGACGCGACAGCTATGAAAGCTGGGCCAGGTCGGCCGAGTTCTTCGATGTCGAACAACACCCATGGATCGAGTTCACCGCCACCGACGTTCCGCGTTTGCTGTTGCTGGAAGGTGGCGAACTGAGCGGCGACTTGCAGTTGCGTGGACGCAAGCGACCCGTGGTGCTGACGATGCAAGCGTCGCGTTGCGACACACCGGGACTGGCTTGCCCGGTGGCCGCCACGGGTGACATCGACCGCAGCGATTTCGGCATGCAGGCCCGACGCTGGCTGATCGGCGACCATGTTCGCCTGGAGTTCGAGTTCCTGCTGAAATCGGAAGCCAAGGGCGACGGCTCGCCATGAGGCGACACGCGTGCCGGTCAGTCTGGCGCATTGGCGTGGTCGCGCTTGCCGCCATGGCGCTCGCGGCCTGCATGCCGAATGCGCGGCAGATTCGCGAAGCGCAACACACGGCGTCGACGCTGCAGGATCAGAGCCTTTCCTGTACCCGAACGGATCGTTGCGCCGAGCCATCGGTGTTGCGCGAACGCGCCGTGCAGGCCCAGCAGCGCTCAAGCCCGACGCAGCCGAAGCACATCGTGCTGAGCCTGGAAACCGGACGCGATGCCTTGCTCGCGCGCGTGCACCTGATCCGCGCGGCGCGGCGCAGCATCGAGGTGCAGAGTTTCATCTTCGCCGAGGACGATGCGGGATTCCTGATTCTGGAAGAACTACTGACCGCGGCGCGACGTGGTGTGAAGGTGCGCATCCTGCTCGACCAGTTGTTCGCGCTGACGGACGAGCGCCTGCTTGCCGCACTGGCGCAGGCACATGTGAACTTCGAGATGCGCCTCTACAACCCGACCTTTGGTGATGCCAGTACCGGACGGGTCGAGTTTGTGGCGGGAATCCTGTGCTGTTTCACCCGCTTCAATCAGCGCATGCACAACAAGACCTTGCTGGTTGATGGCGTGCTGGGCATCACGGGAGGCCGCAACTACCAGGAACGCTATTTCGACTGGGATCCGCAGTTCAACTATCGCGACCGCGATGCCTTGGTGGGTGGACCCGTGGTGCGCGACATGGTGGCGTCGTTCGATGCGTTCTGGACCCATCCGCGCAGTGTCCCGATTGCCGCGTTGCGTGATGTACGGCGCTGGTTGCGCACCGAAGGCAAGCGCGTTACGCCGGTGATCGCGCCGCGCATCCGCCAGCCCGAACGCATCGCCACCCTGCGCGCCGAAGCCACCACGTCGGCGGTGCTGGATCAGGTGTTGGTGCAGCCGCTGTTCGATGTGGGCCGCGTCGACTACCTGTCGGATTCGCCGGACAAGGCGTTCGACAGCACCGATGCGGACAGCCATCGAAGCAGTCAGGTCTTGCGCGAGCTGGTCAGCTCGGCGCGTCAGGAAGTCATCCTGCAAACGCCCTATCTGGTCCTGTCACGCGCCGCAAGGCGAACCTTCCGACGTTTGCAGCAGCGCGAATCACCGCCACGCATCCAGATTTCGACCAACAGTCTGGCAGCGACCGACGCGTTTCCGGTCTATGCGCTGTCGCACAAGTACAAGCGAACCTACCTGCGTGAAATGCGTTTCGAAATTCATGAGTACAAGCCGTTTCCCGCCAGTGCGCCGATTGTTCTGGAAGATGCGGAAGGCTTGTACATGCCACTGCACTTCGTCCGCAGCGAATCGGCGCGCGCCTTTGGTTCCGCCTCGCGTCGAACCCTGTTACGTGGTCCCTTGCCGCTGAAGACGCTGGGCTTGCGAATGGGATTGCACGCCAAGTCGATGGTCATCGACGGGCGCATCGCGGCGATTGGCAGCCACAACTTCGACCCGCGTTCGGATCACCTCAACACCGAATCGGTTCTGCTGGTCCACGATCAGGCCTTCGCGCGCGAACTGCGCGAAACCTTGCTGTTCGACATGGCCCCGCAGAACGCGTGGACAGTCGCGCCCAGACCGAGACTGCCGGTGCTCTCCGGGCTCAACTACAGCCTCGGCAAGTTGTCGGAGAAATTGCCGCTGTTCGACCTCTGGCCATGGCGCTATGCGACCAGCTATGAGATCAATCCGGGTTGCGAGCCGCGCCCACCGCTGGCTGCCGATTTCGCCGAGTGCTACACGCCGGTCGGTGATTTTCCCGAGGTCGCGATTCCATTCAAGGGAATCAACACCCGCATTCTGACCGCATTCGGCGCCGGACTCGCGCCCATTCTGTGAGCACATTCACAGTGCGAGCCGCGGTCAATGCGGCGCTGTCTCCGCATTGTCATTCCGCGCTGGCACAGTTGTTCACCTTCTGATTCAATGCCAGCGGCTTGAACACGGTCGGATCGACAGGGGATCGATCCAGGCACAGGCACCCAAGCGGTCGGCCAGGACGGGCGAGCGCGCCGAATCGGAATCGGAAACACCGTCGGACCTGACCGCGCCAGGAAGGCCGGATCAGCTCACCAATTCGGGGAAAATCATGTTCAATCGCACAGCACGCGCGCGACTCGTCGGCGCGCAGGCGGTCCTGTTGCTGGCCGCTGGATCGGCACAGGCCGATGTCTTCATCAACGAATTCCACTACGACAACAACGGCACCGACGCCAACGAAAAGGTCGAGATCATCGCCCCGGCGGGAACCTCGCTGGCGGGCTGGAAGGTCTATCTCTACAACGGTTCCGGCGGCACCTCCTATCTGACCGTCAATCTGAGTGGCACCACGGCCAATCAATGCGGTGGTCACGGCACCATCGTGGCCAACATCACGGGCGCGCAGAACGGTGCGCCGGATGGCATCGCGCTGGTCAATGCGTCCGGCACGCTGGTGCAGTTCCTCAGCTACGAAGGCAGCTTCACGGGAAGCGGCGGCCCGGCGAGCGGGGTGACCAGCACGGCGGTTCCGGTTTCCGAAGCGGGTACCGAACCGAGCACGTATTCGCTGCAGTTGGCGGGCACCGGTAGCAAGGCGAGCGACTTCACCTGGCAGGCCGCGCGAGCCAGCAGTTGGGGCGCCTGCAACACCGGGCAGACCTTGAGCGGCGGGACCGATGCCGCGCCAACCTTGAGCAGCAGCACACCGGCTTCCGGTGCCACCGGTGTGGCTCTCAACAGCAACATCAGCCTGACCTTCAGCGAAGCGGTGACGGTTTCCGGTAGCTGGGCAACGCTGAGTTGCAGCAGCAGTGGCAGCCATCCCGTCGTGGTCACTGGCGGGCCGACGACCTTCACGCTCAACCCGAATACCGACTTCGTCAACAGTGAAACCTGCACCCTGACGCTGACCGCTGCCAACATCCTTGATCAGGACGGCACCGCCACGCCGATGGCGAGCAATGTCACCCGCAGCTTCACGACGGTCGCGGGCGGCGGCGGTGGCAGCACACTGACCAACGGCGTGACGGTTTCGGGTTTGAGTGCCGCCACCGGTGCCAGCCTGAGCTACACCCTCACCGTGCCCGCTGGCGCAAGCAACCTCAGCTTCGTGATGAGTGGTGGCACCGGTGATGCGGACATGTATGTGCGCTTCGGCAGCGCGCCCACAACTTCCACCTACGATTGCCGCCCCTACAAAACCGGCAATGCCGAAACCTGCACCTTCGCCACCCCCAGCGCGGGAACCTGGTATGTGATGTTGAGCGCCTACACCAGCTTCTCGGGCGTCAGCCTGTTGCCGAGCTACAGCACGGGCGGGACCGATGCGGCGCCAACCCTGAGCAGCAGCACACCGGCTTCGGGTGCCACCAATGTGGCGATCACCAGCGACATCAGCCTGACCTTCAGCGAGGCGGTGACGGTGAGCGGAAGCTGGTACAGCCTGAGCTGCGCCAGCAGTGGATCGCATGCCGCCAGCGTCAGCGGCGGCCCAACCACGTTCACGTTGAATCCAACGGTCGATTTCGCCAACCTGGAAACCTGCACGCTGACGCTGACTGCCGCCAACATCCTCGATCAGGACGGCACACCCACGGCCATGGCCGCCAACGTCACCCGCAGCTTCACCACCAGTGCGGCGGCCAGTGGCTACTACGCCAGCGTCAACGCCAGCTCGGCAAGCACCTTGCGCAGCACCTTGCACCCGGTGATCGACGACCACACCAAGATCCCCTACACCGCCAGCACGACGGATACCTGGGACGTGCTCAATGTGGCGGATCAGGACCCGCTGAACAGCGGTCGCGTGCTCGACATCTACAAGAACACGTCCTACGCCAAAGCCACCGGCGGCAACGACTTCTACAATCGCGAGCACACCTGGCCGAACTCGCTCGGCTTCCCGAATGACGGCAGCACCAACTACGCCTACACCGACCTGCACATGCTGATGGTCTCGGACATCAGCTACAACTCGACGCGCAGCAACAAGCCCTATGACAACTGCACCTCGGGCTGCACGGCACTGGCCACCGCCACCTACAACGGCGCTGGCGGCGCGAGCGATCCGAACCTGAGCAGCGACAGCGTGTTCCAGGTCTGGTCAAAACTGAAAGGCAATGTCGCCCGCGCGATGTTCTACATGGACATCCGCTACGAAGGTGGCACGCACGGAGTCAGCGGCGCCGCCGAACCCGATCTGCGCCTCACCGACAACCTCAGTGAAGTGGTGATGACCGGCGGCAATGCGTCGGTCGCCTACATGGGCAAGCTGAGCACGCTGATCCAGTGGCACCTGGCCGACCCGGTGGATGCCGCCGAGCAGCTTCGCAACGACGTGGTGGAAAGCTACCAGGGCAACCGCAACCCGTTCATCGATCATCCGGAGTGGGTGGTCTGCCTGTACCAGGGCGTGTGCAACTGACACGCGGCGGTCAGTGAGGAAACCCAAAAGGGCTCGCTTCGGCGAGCCCTTTTTCATTCGGAGACAAAAATGGTGTCGCGGTGTTTGTCATCTCCGTTAGGCACCGACGAAGGCGCTGAGCCCTGTCCCCAAGAGTTGCCCGGTGTACCGGTGAAATCTCCGCCAAGCGTGATTCGCGGAGCGGATCGGGACCGACTGTCCGCGCCCATCAAGAAATCCGCATGTCGCTCTGGCGCAGAGATTGCAACGAGTTGTGACGGAATCGCCCTTTCCACTGAGGAAAGGAAAAAACGCTTTTGTTTCAGTGGTTTGTTGTTTCGTTTTGACGGGTTCTGTGGTGCCGGTCTTTTGACAATTGCCGATGAGGTACAGCGCTATGAGCAGAAATAACTATGTTCCCAGACGCCAGTTCGCACGCCCTGTGGCGGCGATTCTGGCGGTGGGCTTCGTCTTGACAGGGGCATCTGCCCTCGCTGCGCCAAGAGCCGGTGTCAATGGCAGCAGCTACTTCATCGGTGGCACCTACATCGAGATGGGGATGAACTCCTCTGGGGCATTCGGCAGCTCGGATGCCGCGCCGGGGGGTTACCACGCAAGCGGATCCTACGGAGGTCGGTTGGGGTTCGTGAATACCTCGATCACGGCGGACTTCTTCTTGCCAGGAAATCCCTACGAAGCCTTTGGCGCGGGATACACCATAGGTGGATCACCGACGACCGGTCAGTGCAAGACGATCAGCGGCTTCACAGGGGAATGCACAGGCCTGAGTATGGATGGCGGTTACCCGACTGCCACGACATCGGGTTCCAACGCAGTCCTCACCAGCCGACACACCATGGGCTCGTTGCGCCTGACGCAGCAGTTCAACCTGCCGGAAAACGAGAAGTACGTCGAGATCGTGGTGACGGCTCAGAACCTGAGCGGATCGACCATGACCGATGTGCGCTACGTCCGCGACTTCGATCCCGATCAGGGCTACGACGTTTGTGGCAACTATGCGACTAGCAACTCCATCCAGCGAACCCCTTCAACGCACGGATTTGCCGCGGTTCAATCGGAAACGCCCTGCGGTTCGGCCAACTCGTTTGTTTACCTTTCCACGCAAATAGGTGCCAAGGGCCGGGTCAGTTCTTCTGGTGCAGATCCCTATTCATCCCAATGGATCGGTGAACAAGCGGCGGGCACCACGAATGGCGGTGCGGATGACTGGATGGCCATCATGGTGCCGTTCGGCGATATCCCCGCAGGCCAATCGAAGTCCGCGACCTATTACATGTTGATCGACCCGGCGGGCATCAACGATTTCGAAGCCAACGTACTCAAGACCATCACCACGTCAGTCGCGTCCGGCAGTGGTACGGTGACGCCGCCCAGCACCAGCGTGGCGGCGGGTGGTACGGCGAGCTTCAATCTGAGTGGCAGCGCGGGTTGGGTTCCGTCGACCTCGGTGGGCGGTACCTGCGCAGCGGGATCGTGGTCGGGCAACACCTATACAACGGGCGTGATCACCGACAATTGCGCGATCAGCTTCAACTTCCAGGCAGCGACGTATACGGTCAGCACCAGTGTGGCGGGCAGCGGCAGCATCAGTCCGACCAGTGCAACCGTGACGCATGGCAATACCACCAGTTTTACGGTGACGCCCAATGCCGATAACACCATCGGAACCGTCAGCGGTTGCGGTGGCTCGCTCAGTGGATCCACCTACACGACAGGGACCATCACGGGCGCCTGCACAGTCAGCGTGCAGTTCCGTGCCAATCAGACCATCAATTTCCCGAATCCGGGTCTGCAGGTCTTCACTTCCGGCGGAACCTTCCCGCTGGTCGCCACGGCTACCTCGGGTTTGTCAGTGAGTTTTGCCGGTTCGTCGCCATCCGTCTGCACCGTGTCCGGCAGCACCGCCACCATGGTCGCGCCTGGCGAATGCGTGGTGACCGCTAGCCAGGCAGGAAACGTCAGTTACAACGCGGCACCGAACGTGGTGGAAAGCATCCAGGTGGGCCGCATCCCGACCACGACGAGCATTTCGTCGACATCGACTGGCGCAAGTGCGCTGACCAACGAAGGCTTTGATGTGGCCGTGTCGGTCGCCAGCCAAGGCGTTGGCGATCCCACGGGCAGTGTCACCGTCAATGCGCGCACCGCAGGAGGCGCATCGATGGGTTCCTGTGTGGCGACCCTTGGCGCACCCTCTGGTGGCGTCGCCACGGGCTCTTGTTCCATCTCCAACGGTGTTCTGCAGCCGCGCGATGCAGTGACACGCTTGGTTGCCGACTACAGCGGCGATACCAATGACGACACCAGCACCAGTGCCGACTTCGCCTTCAGCGTGTTGCCGGGCGATGTGGCAATCACGCCGGTGGTGTCCGATGTCACCGTGGTTTCGGGTGAAGTGATTTCGGTGACGGTGGCGTTGGATGCCGTCGCACCGGCGCTGGGTCCGGTCACCGGAGATGGCAGCAATGCGCCGGATCTGCAGGTCGCCACCAGTGAGGCCGGAACGACTTGTTCCATCGATTGGGACCTGACCAATGTGTGCTCACTGCACTTCACTGGCGTCAACAACACCTCGCAGTTGCTGACCGCGATGCAGGGTGGCGATCCCAAGGCCATCGCCGCCGCC
>Ga0209066_10006567_pt1 | contig 11807 bp, 10 predicted proteins | sample All_14_2_FD_187198 | JGI IMG/M metagenome (GOLD analysis project Ga0209066, IMG submission 187198) | Freshwater microbial communities in response to fracking from Pennsylvania, USA - Allegheny Zone_MetaG_DW_15 (SPAdes) (version 2) ...
CTGCTGACTCGCTCATAAATGGTCATGCCCGCAATGCTATCGGCTACGATCAGTTGATTCCCATTAAGATAACAGGAATTCGCATCGCCAAGTGTATGGATCGTTTCAATAAGCACCGGATTGTTAATGTCGGAAAAGTCAACTATATAAATACCGTTCCCCAGCGCCGAAATATACGCCGTAGTTCCATCCATTGTTATTCCCATTGGACTGCCGGACATCGTAAATTCACCAATTTTCTTCGGGTTAAGCGAGTCACTGATATCCACGATCCAAATGCCGGGCTCGCCGGAGCAGAGCACCGTTGTGTCGTCAAGAAATGCAACCGCCTCACCACTGGAGTTATTGTCCAGTGAAGATATTAGCTTTAAGTTCTGCGGATCAGAAACGTCATATATTTGGAGTCTGGACCCGGTCACAAACAAGTCGTTTTGGGTTACCCCGCTGTTGGATTCATTACCCAAATCAATCCGGCTCGTCATCTTTGGGTGTGCTGAATCACGAATATCAACCGTAAGCGCCGTCCTCTCTCCTGCAATATAAGCTGCCTCATCGCCAAGCGCAAAAGAGCGAAACGCGGATCCATACACTGCCTCATCATTGAGTACTCTGCCCAGTTCCTTCGGTTGAAGAGGATTCGATATGTCGAAGATCACAAGTGGGTTCCGTGTGTCCAAGTGTATGGATGCATATGCCTTGTTACCAGAAACGAGTACAGTGTTCACATAGCCGCCATCAGTGTTGTACCAGAATGCTTCCTGCGGATTGCCAACATCACTCAGGTCAATCACGTGCATGCCGGAAAGCCCACCCGCTACGTATGCGGTTGTATCGTTCACTGTGAGGCGGCGGGCTTCTGTCAACGGCATCCAGCGGCATAGCAATTCGGGCGCCAACTTATCCGAATAATCAACCGAGACCAGCCCGAATTCTTCATCCAGCAAAAATACCGTATTACCTTCCATCGCACCGGAACCAACAAAGCCAAACAGCGTAAACGTAGACAGCAGTTCCGGGTAACTCGAAGATAAATCGTATAACATCGCGCCGTCCGCGCCGTCGAGCACAAGCAAGTCATCATCGGCATTTTCCAGCGCCATCGCCCAACCGGTCGTTTCCGTATTGTTCACAAGTTTCGGCGAGAGTGGTTCGCCAATATCAAACGCACTAACGCCACCCCATGCGCCCGCAAGATACAGCCGCTCGTTGACAATCTCCGCGTCGTACTGACATCCATTGAGTTGGATCAATCCAGCTTCGACGGGCTTTTTCGGATCGCTCAAATCAATCGTAAATAAGCCGCTTCCGCCACCCGCGGCATATACTGTTGTTCCCTTTATAGCGATGTCGTACACATACGCAAGCGAATATGCTTCCGACACGACGGTTGGATTCTGAACATCGGAAACATCCGCGATCTGCACGCCCTGCGGGCCATCCGCTAGAATGACGTATCGCCCAAACGGCGTTGCATTTTCCGTATACCCCATAGTATCCAGATATCCTGAAATGGTCGGCGCAGATGAGTTTGAGACGTTGAGAATCACCAATCCGCCTGACCCGCAGGATACGAACAGATGTCCTTCTTCATCTCCTGAGATGCTTTCGATGAACTGCGGCAGCAGAGGGCTGGTACCCATAACCTCTATCGCTTCAGGGTCGGCCACATTAAGAACCAGCACGTGCAGTCCCGATCCCAGATAGAGTCGGTCGCCGTCCCGATACATCGCCTTGGTCGTTCCGCCAAACTGGCCTGTCATCTGCCAGTTGTCGGAGCCGGGATATGTCCATGCGGGGGATATGGGCGGTTCGTCGATGTTTGATCCAGTTGACATATCAGTAACTGTGGCCGGATTTTGAAACGCTGGCGTAACCGTAGATTCACTTAATGAAGCATTAGGTGATTCCGCCTCAGTCTTCGGAGCACATCCAGCCAATGCAAACAGCAGAGCAAGCACAAAAATAGTTAACCGCTTCATAGATCATACTCCTCAAATCTGTCGTTTTCCAATTCTTAGTTCGTGTAACATTAGTTTTGGACTATGCAATAACTTAAGTAGCTTATTATCTTCTTTCATTCTAGAAGTGTAAAAATCCAAAGTCAATACATGTATCTGACGTGCATAGATACCTTCTTCGCACTCACCATCTCTCCCCTTTCTGCCGTCCTCTCATGCCATACCATTTTTAGCGGCTATGTATTTGTCACCATAGTGTTTTCAAAGCCCATAAAGAATCACCCAACGCAAGCGGAGACCCACGTGAGCCTCCGTGTTCGCTTAGGTTTGCTTGTCAACCATTCTTGGGGCAACCGGCCAGTCGGTTTCGTGCACCCGCCAGTGGCGGCGACGTTGCCTCACGTTGCGCTGTTCAAGATTGAGCAATCGACCCTTCCGAACTACCGTCTACGATTGCCGCTTTCAAAATTTCGGTATCAAACCCAGCCACTTTGTATCCTTCCAGAAGCGTGCTGTAATAGAAAGCGCTTGGCCTGTTTTGCGGTTTGTTGGCAATCAGGATGTACACAAAGGCATCCATCGCAGCACCATTCAAGCGTGTCTTTACCGTTGTCTTTCGGTACAGATACGGTACTCCAATCCATCGGTCGAGCGCGGCTTCGTCCTGCGAGTTTATTTCCCATAAAAGCGCAGGAACGCTTCCGCCTTTCATCTTCTCAATCGTCGCAACCGCATTAGCATTGCCGCCACGAAACATAAGTCTGTAGTTCTTCAACTCTGTCGTGCCGAGCAGCTTTGCGGTTGGGCAATGCTTCACCATTTCGTTACGATTCAAACCGACGCCGAAAGCGGCAAACACCCGATTACTCATTTTCCTCAATCCTCCGGCACTCATCTTCGCCGAATACCACCCCGAGCGTACTGCCGCAATCCCAATTCACATGTATCGTTCCGATATCATCGACCAGCGTAACCGTCCCTCGATCACCTTGTCGCAGGTTGGTGTAAGGATCGCTCATGCGAATCAACATTACCCGAGTGCCGGATGTATAATACTCTTTGAGCTGTTTTAGCATCTCCGGATGAATTGTTGTCATTCTTTATCACCCGCTTCCCGTGCGGTGCGAAACGCCGCGTTGCCGGACAAGTTCTTCAGTAAGATCTTGCGTGCTTCTTTGTACTCCGAACCGATAAATCCAAGCCGGAGCAGAAAGCAGCGGAAGGCGTATTTTTCATTATCCGTTTCCTGTTCCGTCGCGATCACGCGTTTTTGTGTTCTTGCAAGTTTACAAAGGTTCCGCACCAGATTGTAGTATGCAGCGATCTCAGCTTGATCGTCGGTCGTTCGAAACCACCCGAACTCGATCCTGTCAGAGTGTTCCGCGATCGGCAGGCTGTCCGTACCGAGCGCTTTCTTGAGCAGCGTCGCTTTGCTTGCAACCAGTCGCCTTAGGTTTTCTATGGCGGTAGGCGTCATGCCATCCTTCGGCAACTCGATCGCAAGACGATCGGGATCGGCAACGCGAAGTGTTTCTGTATCTAGTTGATTCGGCTCGGGCGTTTTGGGTTCAGTGTGCTTTGCCGCTTCACCGATCCGTTCGCCGATGAAACCATCGTGTGCTAATTCTCGGATCAGCATATCGATCTGCCCCTCATCAGTGCCGTCCGGGCAAGTGACCGTGCCATTCTTGTCAACCGTGTAAGCCCCCACCTGAAACGCGAAGCTCGGCGCGCCGAGGTATCGCGTCGCGTCCTGCAGAGTGTCGCGCATGACGGCGACCAGCGCCTTCCGTCTGTCCCCCGTAACGTTGTACTTGATTTGCATTGTGAATACCTTCCTTTCGATTTGGTAGTCACATACATCACTCATTCAGGTGTAAATATCAAGCTATTTCGTCCAGATATGCAGCGGATTCTGACAGAATTCCCGATAGAACAAACATAACGCACGGCAGCGCGACTCCGTTGCCCCAAAGTTTGTACTCCGCAGCGTCGGTATAAGGATCGTTCAGCCATTTCGCGATTTGCTTTCTCGTCTTCGGCTTCATTGCCGAACTTGTGATTCGCCGATGTGTTTCGAAGACGTCCAGCCACCATTCGATCTCCTGTTCCGAAGGATGCTCCGTCCCAAGATCCGCGCACCACCAATCAGGGAACCCTTGCAATCGCGCGCATTCCTCGGGCGTCAATCTCCGCACCGCGTATCTCGGTTCTTCCGAGCATTTTACTGGAACAAGCATGTCGTTCGACGCATCCTGCCCGTTGAACCCGCCGGGATGCGCGCCGGGTGAGATCGTACCGCATACGCGCTGGTAGGGTTCCACCACATACTTGCTGTCTTCCACCTGCTGGTTCTGCGGGAATTTATAATCGCTCGCACAGAGGCAGCCGACTCGATCGGGATAACACACGGCATGATGATCGGAAGTATTGAGCGTAAAACACACGCCTTCGTTCACGCCATCACCTTGCGGACCGTTGCGGTCGCTGCGCCCGATCATGCTGCCCTGCAGCGCGTAGGTTTGCTGCTTCATTCCCGTATTCGCGGATAACGCTCCGGCGACATCACCGAGATCGCGCACCTCGTCGCGTTGATTCTGAGTAAACGCGACGACCGCGATACCGCCCTGATTGCAATCCGGCCTACCGCCGTTCGCATCGAGCGTACGGGCGGTGGCTGCTTCGTAAAAACCGCTCTCTGGGTTGTCGGATCGCATCGCATTGCTGCCATCGGAGCAGACGCCGAACGCGCAATTCATAACGAGCGGTACATTCATACCGCCTGTTCCCATACGCGCGGCGAGGGTTTGCACCAGACCGTCTTTCTCCAACTTACAGCGTCCGTCGATCGGGTGGTTCTCGATTGCGACCGCCGTTTGGTTATCTCCCATATCCGCGCGAAGGCAACCTGTGCTTTCCGCCCATGCGTGACCGCCCATACGCCTCAGCGCGCCGGGTTCGAATCCAACTGACGCGACAGCGCCTCCTGAAGAACCTCCGGCAGGTGTTTGCCTCTCGCTTGCGCTCGACGCAAAATCCCTGCGCACGCCCTCGCGCTCAAATAGTATTTCTCCGGCGCGTTCGTCGACAAAACTTGCGACAAGGTAGATACGACGGCGGCGTTGGGCGACTCCGAAATATTGCGCGTCGACAACGCGGTATGCCATGCTCCATCCCGTTCCCAGAAATACGTCGACGTAGGGCCACTTGCCATCTGCAGGCGCAGGCACCTCGGCTCCCGGCGCGACGATCCCGACGATCGAGTCGAGTACCGCTTTGAAGTCCTGTCCTCCGTTGCTGCTGAACGCGCCCGGGACGTTTTCCCAGACGATGTACTTTGGATATGCTCCATTCGTTACTTCCCTCATTTGCCGCACGATTCGGATCGCTTCATGAAACAGGCCGGACTGCGAACCCGACAATCCCGCGCGCTTTCCCGCGACCGACAGATCGGTACAGGGCGAGCCGAACGTAATGATATCGACAGGTTCGACCAAAGCGCCATTGATGCGCGATACATCGCCAAGATGCCGGATGAACGGCATTCGTTTCGTCGTGACGCGAATCGGGAACGGTTCGATCTCCGACGCCCATATGGGGCGAATGCCGCAGAGCAAACCACCGAGCGGAAATCCTCCGCTGCCGTCAAACAGGCTGCCAAGCGTCAGTTCACGCATGGACAACCTCCGAGTACGGCGTTTTCACACTCTCTCGTTCTACAAAAACGCCGTCGGCGCTTCCGACGGCTTCAATGTAGCGGTTAACGATTACGTCCACAAACTTCTCGTCCAGCTCTATCAGATAGGCTTCGCGTCCCAACTGTTCCGCGCAAATCAAAGTGCTGCCGGAGCCTCCAAATGGATCAAGCACTACGCCGTTGGTCTGCGTCGAGTTCTTCATTGGCACGGCAAGCAGCGGCACGGGTTTCATCGTTGGGTGCTTTTCGGAGCGACTTGGTTTATCGAAATTCCAAATTGTTGACTGTTTGCGGTCGCCGTACCAGTTATGCTTGCCGGACTTCTTCCAGCCATAAAGGCAGGGTTCGTGGCACCATTGGTAATCCGAACGACCAAGCGTAAATGTGTTCTTTGCCCAAATGCAGCATCCCGACAGTTTGAAACCTGCATCCTCAAACGCCATACGGAATGTCAGTCCCTTGCTGTCCGCGTGAAATACATATGCCGCGCCGTCCACAGCGAGAGAATCCGCCATCGCCGAAAAGGCGTTGTGTAGGAAAGTGTAAAAACCTTCGTCGCTGTCAAACTTGTCGTTCTTGATTTTACCCGCCGCGCCTTTGTCGTAGTCGATTCCGTAAGGCGGGTCGGTCAAAATTAGATTCGCCTGTTTGCCTCCCATCAGGGTGGCATATGTTTCGGGCTTTGTGCTGTCGCCGCATATGACCCTATGCCGTCCTAACGTCCATACATCTCCGGGTTTGGAGAACGTCGGTTTCTCGAGTTCGGCGTCTACATCGAAGCCATCTTCCTCGGCATCTATCCCGCTGTTCAGCAGCTTATCAATCTCGGCGGCGTCAAAGCCAGTCAAGGATACATCGAAGTCCGCACCCTGTAGGTCGGCGATCAGCAGGGAGAGTTTATCCTTATCCCATTCGCCGCTGATCTTGTTCAGTGCGATGTTGAGCGCTTTCTCTTTCTCTTCGCCCATTTCCACGACAACGCATTCAACCTCGGTCACACCGGTGTCGATCAGCACTTTTAACCGTTGGTGACCGCCGACGACATGGCCTGTGGTCTGATTCCAGATGACCGGCTCCACATACCCGAACTCCGTGAGCGAACGTTTCAGCTTTTCATATTCCGGGTCGCCGGGCTTCAGGTCCTTGCGCGGATTGTAGTCCGCCGGAACGAGCTTACCGACCGGCAGCGTTTGAATGACCATGCTGGATCCCTTTCGATACGATTTTTCGCAAACCCGCTTGTGCCGCGGGAAGATTTCCCGCAAGCGCCTGCCACGCAGAGTCTTTCGCTGTTGACTTGTCAGTCGGTAGTATCGGAGCGACTGGATAAATTCCTGCACATCGTCCATACTCATTTCCCCCTGCGCGCGGTCAACAGGCGTTCCATAACGTCATCCTGCGGATTCGTACCCATATAGTCGGTCGCGCAGTTCTCCTTCACGATCTGGAAAATCTCATACCAGAGTCGATTCGTCTGCGCCATGTAGTTCTGGCTCATTGCCACATACGGAGACTGGATCGCGCTGCCAGTGGTCGGATGCTTCGCCAAGAAACCGTACTCCGTCACCGCTTCTTCACACTGGATCCAACGCGCGGCGCTCATGGCATACCGCTCCAGCAACTGCGGAGAAACGATTCTCGCCGCACCGCGCTGGTCGAGCCAGTCCCATGTAATCGTGTAGATCTCCGCCGCTTCGAGGTCACGTCCGTCTTTCTGCCGCGCGGAGAGCAATTCTCTTGGCAAAGGCATCTCGTTACCCTTTAGGTTGGCGGTGTTAGGAAACTCTACAACGGTCAGCTTCCGCTTACCGGGGTTGCCGTCGAGCACTTTCTCCACCAACGGCTTTGGCGGCCTGCCACCTTTCCCCGGTGCCGGACCTCTTCTTCCCATGAGCGTTTCCTCCAAAAAATAGAGGCTATTCCCTCTGTAACTTCTGCGAAAGTTTGCACGTGACCCGACCGCGTTGTCCGATTTGAAAGGTCACAGAGATAAAAGTACCCCCACCGGGTCATTTCGCGTGTAAATTCTGACGCGAGTTGGTATTACCGATCGTAATCTTCGAATGGCAGCTCTTACAAAGCGCCATGAGGTTGTCATCGTCATTCGTACCGCCGTTTGCCAGCGGCAGAGTGTGATGCACTTCCTCTGCGGCAGTCAGCCTGCCTTCGCTTCCGCACTGTTCGCACAAAGGATGCAGTAAAAGAAATCGCGCGCGGAGTTTCTTCCACGCGCGACCGTATCGTTTGTTGGAGTCCGGGTGCCGAAGGTAACGGTTGTACTGACGATCGATGGATTGCTTGTGCTCATCGCAGTAGCTGTTGTCTGTCAGTCTGCCGCATCCCGGGTAGGAGCATGGACGCTTGGGTTTTTTCGGCATCTTACACTCCTTTGAAAACAAACAGAGACTCCCACAGCTCGCGAAAGTCTCTCTCTATGTCTCTTGCAGTCTAACAATATCAAACTTCCTTAGTGCGAAACAATGCGATTTAGTGCGGACTTTTAGGAAATTTCTTCCAAAGCGCAATCGTGTAGTTCATACAGTCTCCGCAGACTATATCCCATGTCGACCGCGATTTCTTCCCACCGTTTGAAGCACAGATACCGCAGTTCCAGTATCGTCTGGTACTCCGTGTTCTCCACGCGCTTAATGCGCCTCATGATCTCCGCTTTAAGATCGACGAGCGCGTCGATGTCTTCGTTGATCTCGTTCTCCAGATCTACCATCTTGGCGATGGTGTCCTCCATGGAGTGCGGGTTGGGCGTCGCCGCCTTTGGCGCACCGGACAATGTACCGGTCGCTTTCCCCAATAGGTCACGCAGGGACATCACCTGTGCCAGTTTGCTGTTGATCCGCTGGTCGATCCGGTATGCCTGCGAAAGGTAATCCTTGGTGCTCATTTGTACCCTCCTTGTCAAATGTCGATTCCCGCATATGCCCACAGCACGGCTTTCACATCGTCCACCGACCGGACCACATACGCGTGGCCGCCGGCGACCTTGATTCTGTGAATCGTGCGCTCCTGCAGCTTTGTGACAACGCCCTCCGGCGTTTTCACCTCAAAAGCAAAGAACCTGCCGTCCAGACAGCAGATTACGTCGGGGATGCCTGCCGTCCCGTACATCCCGCCATGCTCTTTCCATGCAAAGCACCGCGGAACCATCTTTAAAACCCGCATAATCGCTGCGGTGATATCTTTTTCCAGCATGTTCGCTGTTTGCTCCTTTCTGAACCTATAACAAAAAACCCGAAAATCGGGCGTTTTTTGGTTCGTCGCACCTTGTCGCAGGTTTTTTGGTTAATTCCCTATATATAGCGTTTTTTACATATTACCCATTTTACTTGCGACATCTGCGACATAGAGGTTAATCGAATGGAATTTTGCCCTTGTATTCGGTAAATCCACCCATGTCGAAGCGCAAACGGAACCCTAAGAACATTGTCGTTTCGCTTCCTCCGGAATGCGGCCGCTTCCGTTCCACGCGTCCGTACATCGCCAGAATCTGCTTGAAGTTTCGCGTGTTTTCGGGAAAGCAGCCGTTCGCGTCGCACCATTTCTTGTAACGGTCGTACACCGCCGACGTCCGTTCCTCCGCGTTCGCAATCGGCTCCATTTCGTCCTCAATGAACAGCCCGACCTTATCGCTCTCGTGCCGATACCGCTCGGTTGCGAATTGCACCGACTCCGGCATGGTTAACCCTTCGGCTTCCAGCACGCGATACCCTTCCAGCAGCCAGTTCAGGATCGCGCTCTGATTGCGCGGCTGAAAAAACAAGTGCTTCAGCGTTTTATCCTGCTGGTTTTCTTCGAAATGGCGCTCGAACGGTATGATCATGATCCTGCCGCTGGAGAAGAGCGTCATATCCGTGACTACCGGCAGATAGTTCGTGTTCATGTAGATCTTGAACTGCGGCTGAAAATCGAAGCTGTTTTCGTGCAAAAACCGTGCGTTGAGCGTGTCGTTTCCCGTCATGCTCTTCACCTGCGCGGCGTTGAGCAACAATCCCCTGCTCGGTTCCGAGATGTTGGCAAACCGGATTCCAGTCAACCGCGCAATATCCTCGGTCGGGTTCTGGCTGCTGACGTTTTGTTTCATGCTGATCGTCTCGGGGCGCACCGTACTCCCATAATCGCCCATGACCTTGAGTACGCTCTCCATGAGCGTGCCCTTCCCGTTGCGCGTTGTCGCACCATACAGAATAAACAAGCACTCGAACCGGGAATCTCCGCTCAGCGCATACCCCAGCGCGCGCTGTAGAAACCTCGCTCTTGCCTCGTCGCCGCTCATGATTTCGTCTACGAACGCGTCGAATCGCTCGCAACGTGCCGCCGGGTCGTACATAACGCCCGAAATCTTTGTGAGTTTTTCCTCCGGATTGTGCGAAAGGAACACCATATCCCGCAGGTGCATCGTTCCATTTTGACAATTGAACAGAAACGGGTCGGCATCGAACGCCTCCATCGGGATCGGATATACGCCCTGCGCATCCTTGAGGATGGTTTCCCGGTTTCTGCGCACCTGCCACTTTTTGCATTGATCGATGTACTCCTTCCGCATCTGTTCATCCGCGATGTTCAGCGCGTACACCATAAGCTCGTTGGCGAGCGTTTTACACAGTTCCATCGCTTTCAGGCCGCCAACGTCGGGTTCCCAGCGTTTACCGCTGAAGATGTACCAGAGTTTTCGCTCCGGGACATATCGGGCAACCCGGCAGTAGTAATCCGAAAATAGTCGACTGTTGCCGATGTCCGTATTTGGATAGCGTGGGTTGCATTCCGGGCGCAATGCGTGCAAAGAAGGCATCTCTGGATTTTTGTTTGTCGGGTTGCTTCGATCAGCACTCGGCAACTTCCGTGCCTGCTCGATGCATTCCATCAGCCACTTCCGAAACAATTCACTGTCGCCGACAAGCAGTTCGTTCGGGTCTTTGTATCCCTCCGGTGTCGTCAGACGGATATGCGAAACACCCATCGCTTCGAGCTGTTCGCATAGCTTTTTCTCCGCTTGTTCTCCCGCGTCATCACGATCCATGCACACGATGAGCGGCGGTATTTTCCCCCGCGCTTTGAGCGTTTCGGTCAGTTTCCGGGTTCCCGTTCCGCAGACCGCGACGGCATGGCCACCCTCTTGCAGGATCGACAGCGCGCAAAACGCGCTCTCCACGACGAAGACCGGTTCGTCCTGATCCAACGATTCTGCGTAGAACAGCGGTTCCGGCCCCACGTCCTCGGAACGAGGTTTGAAGAACCGCTTCTCGGAGATGCTCCGTGAAGAGTAATACTCCGAATTTTCGCCGTATGGGATAATAATCGCGTTTCGCATTACATCGAAACCGAACCGAAACCGCAGCATGCTTTCGCCGTTGAACCCACGCGACTGCAGATACAGTTGCGCGCGCGGCGATACGGCGAACGCCTCTATGGCACTTTGGATATACTCACTCACGTTTATATAATCCGTTGCCTTCTTCTTCCGCGCCGATTCAGCGGTGTTGTTCAGGTGAAACGTCTCGCAGATCAGATTCGCCGCTTCAACCGTACTGATATGCCGAAGCTTGGCAACCAGATCGATCGCGTCGCCGGACTCGTTGCAGCCAAAGCACTTGAACCGCCCGTCCTTGAACGAAAGGGATGGCGTTTGATCATTATGAAACGGACATCTTGCTTTTCCGCTGTGAACCTCAATTCCCAGCCACTTGGCCACCTCTTCGATCTGCACGGATCGTCGGATGAGCGGGAAATCGGTCATACCCCTTCCTCCTTTTGCAGCGCTAATTCAACCCGCTTCTTATACTCCTTGCAATCCCGATCAAAGAATCGAATCGTCATGTGCGTTCCCAGCGCGTGCGTCATTTCTCGCTGCATGCCGGAACTGTAGTGGTCGCCAAACACCCAAATCTCCTCGCAGAGATCAAGCATACGGATTCCCATTTCCATCCCGTCCTGTCGTTCTTTTGTCTGCGTATCATCCAGATAGCGCGGGAACATCAGATGCGGGGTGATCGGCATATATCCGCTCAAATACGTAAAGCGGGAATATCGGCGCGCGTTCTGTACATTCTCCCGCACGCAGCCAGCGAACGGAGAACAGACGAAAACCATCGGGCGATTGGTGCTTCCCAGAAGCAGGATGCGAGGTCGCCCAGTTATTC
>Ga0209066_10006569_pt1 | contig 11805 bp, 7 predicted proteins | sample All_14_2_FD_187198 | JGI IMG/M metagenome (GOLD analysis project Ga0209066, IMG submission 187198) | Freshwater microbial communities in response to fracking from Pennsylvania, USA - Allegheny Zone_MetaG_DW_15 (SPAdes) (version 2) ...
ACCACCGCGCCGAGGGAGGAATGATTGACCAGCAGAATCTCGCGTGCGTCCAGCCAGTCGGCGTCCAGACCCTGCTTGCGCAGGCGCGCCGCCAGCAACTGCGCCGACCAGACTTCGCCCAGCCCCTGTACGTAGTCGAGCAGATCATTGGCCGGATGCCCCAGCAGGCTGATCGCCCGCAGCAAGGCATGCAGATCGTCCCAATCGCGCTCCAGATTGACCAGCGCGTCGGCCGCCGCGATCTCCAGCAGCACGTCGGCGGTGGCGCGATGCCGTTCGGCCAGCGCATCCAGCGCGGTTTCCGCATCCACCGCCGAGCGGCTGGCGGTATTGACCAGATTGATCAAGGCATCGGTGACGCCCGACATCGCCGACACCACGGTCACCTGCAGACCGTCGTCACGGGCCGCCAGCAGCTCGGCCACACCGCGAATGCGGCTGGCATCGGCCATGCTGGTACCACCAAACTTGTGCGCGATAACTCGACTGGACACGGCTCACCCGGGGGCGTGAAGGCAAAGGGATTCCGAGTCTAGCAGCGCGTTTTCGGCTTTGACGCGCTGCGAAAGAACATTTGGTTGCATGTCGACCAAGGGTGGATTGACCGCTTCACGAGCGCCCGATCACGCGCGCCAGGACAGCGCCTGCCAAGCCGCTACAATCGCTGCCTGAAACTGCCAGTCGAGGAATCCATCGTGAGTGCCGAAATCGAGATCAAAGTGCCGGATCTGGGCGCTGACAAGAACGTGCCAGTCATCGAACTGCTGGCCAAGGTCGGCGATGTGCTGAAGAAGGACCAGGGTCTGATCACGCTCGAATCGGACAAGGCCACGATGGAGGTGCCGAGTTCGCAGGATGGCGAACTGCTGAGCCTGCAGGTGAAGGTCGGCGATACGGTCAACAGCGGCGACGTGATCGCCCGCCTGCGGGTAAGCAGCACGATGTCGAATGCGCCCGCGCCCGTTCTCACCGCGCCTGTGGCCCCGACGACGCCCGCCACGCCCGCAAAACCGACCGCAGCGACGGCCACGCCGGGCAATGCACCCGTGGCCGCCGCCGGTTCCGGCAAGGCTGCCGATTTCAGTTGCCAGATTGCCGTGCTGGGCTCGGGACCAGGCGGCTACACCGCCGCATTCCGCGCTGCCGATCTGGGCCAGGACGTGATCCTGATCGAACGCTACGCCGACATTGGCGGCGTCTGCCTCAATGTCGGCTGCATTCCGTCCAAAGCGCTGTTGCACGCCGCCAAGGTGATTGACGAAGCCCGTCACGCCGAAGACATCGGCGTCAGTTTCGGTGCCGCCAAGATTGATCTCGACAAGCTGCGTGGCTACAAGCAGAAAGTGGTGAAGCAGTTGAATGGCGGCCTTGCCGGGATGGCCAAGGCGCGCAAGGTGCGCGTGGTGACCGGCGTCGGCCGCTTCATCAGCGCGCAGGAAATCGAAGTGCAGACCGCCGAAGGCGCGAAGATCGTGCGTTTCGAAAACGCCATCATCGCCGCCGGTTCGCAGGCGGTGAAGCTGCCCGGCCTGCCCTGGGGCGACCCGCGCCTGATGGACTCCACCGACGCACTCGAACTGGCCGAGGTCCCGAAGTCCCTGCTGGTGCTGGGCGGCGGCATCATCGGTCTGGAAATGGCCTGCGTGTACGAAGCGCTCGGCAGTCAGGTGACCGTGGTCGAACTGTCCGACCAGCTCATGCCCGGCGCCGATCCCGACCTGGTGCGACCGCTGCAGCAACGCCTTGCCAAGCGCTATGCGGGCATCTATCTGAAGACCAAGGTCACGGCGGTGGAAGCGCAGAAGAAGGGACTGAAAGTCACCTTCGAGGGCGAACAAGCGCCCGAACCCAAACTCTACGACCGCGTGCTGGTCGCGGTGGGACGCAGCCCCAACGGCGGCAAGATCAATGCCGAAGCGGCGGGCGTGCAGGTAAGCGAGCGCGGCTTCATCGCCGTCGACCGCCAGATGCGCACCAACGTGCCGCACATCTTCGCCATCGGCGATCTGGTCGGCCAGCCGATGCTGGCCCACAAGGCCACCCACGAAGGCAAGGTCGCCGCCGAAGTCGCAGCGGGCCACAAGTCCGAATTCGTCGCCCGCGTCATCCCCAGCGTGGCCTACACCGACCCGGAAATCGCCTGGGTCGGCGTCAGCGAAACCGAAGCCAAGGCGAAAGGCCTGAAAGTCGGCGTTGGCAAGTTTCCGCTCGCGGCGTCGGGCCGCGCCATCGGCATCGGTCGCACCGAAGGCTTCACCAAGCTGCTGTTCGATGAGGACAGCCACAAAGTCATCGGCGCCGGGATCGTCGGCCCCAACGCCGGCGACCTGATCGCCGAAGTCGCCCTCGCCATCGAAATGGGCGCCGAAGCCGCCGACATCGGCCTCACCATCCACCCCCACCCGACCCTCAGCGAATCTGTCGCCATGGCCGCCGAGGTGTACGAAGGCACCATCACGGATTTGTATTTGCCGAAGAAGTGAGGGCTTGCAGGGGCCTTTGGCTTTGCATGTCTTACAAGGTGTCCATCAGGGTTTCATTCTGGAGCGCCCAATCAAACTCCTCTGCGCCAGCAACAGCCTTTCGTTCGCCTACAGCCTGCGGGTGGCATTGGATGGTGAGGGCATCGAGACGTTTCTTTCGGATGCGGACAGTTCGGTGTCGGGCGTACTGACACCGATGACCGGCAGTAGCGCGCGGGTGTATGTGCTGCACGACGCGGATTGGGAGCGCGCTGTGTGCATCTATCGCGAGATATCGGGTGAATCGCCCAGTCAGATGCCAAACGATCCCGCAAGAGCCTTGCTGCCCGCATGGGCAGTGATACTGCTGTCGACTCTGACGGTACTCGCGGTGGCCACGTTGGTGCGATAGCAACGTCCGCTATCGCTTGCTTCGCCATGGTGTTCGCTTCGACCGTTGATGCGCCTGATCGCGTCAACCCCAAAGGCGGTCCCATGGCCATGCGGAGCAGCAGGCGTCAGTTGAAAATACCCATTCGCAGCCAATTCGGTTTCTGCCGCGCAGACGCCCACGTCAACGAACGCGTCCATCATGTGGACTACGATCAACCCGATCCAAGGCCGCATCAACCCGGAGGCAACGCTCATGTTCGGTATTAGGTACGCCAAAGCCAGCCCGACCACCTATCTGATTCAGTATCGCAATGGTCACCCGGTGAGAGAGGGCACGGGCCTGGCGTTTTTCTACTTCGCACCAGCGGCGTCACTGGTCTCCATTCCCATGGAGAGCGTCGATGCGCCTTTCATGTTCCGGGAGGTCAGTGCCGATTTCCAAGAGGTCACCGTGCAGGGGCAGATTTCCTATCGCGTGGCTGATCCGAAGTTACTCGCCTCACTGATGAATTTCAGCCTCAAGGCCAATGGCGTCGAGTACATGTCCGACGATCCGGGCAAGCTGCCTCAACGGGTGGTCAACGCCGTGCAAGTGCAGTTGCGATCCGCCTTGCAGGGACAAAGGCTGCAGGACCTGTTGCGCGAGTCCGGCGGCATGGTGCGTGCGGTACAGGATGGACTACGGCGGGTGGATGGCTTGCCCAGTCTGGGCCTCGAACTGGTCAGTCTTGCCATCCTCGCCATCAAGCCGACACCTGAGACGGCGCGAGCCTTGGAGGCCACCATCCGCGAGCAGATCCTGAAGGACGCAGATGATGCGCTGTATCGGCGCCGCAACGCGGCGATTGAGCAAGAGCGCGCGATCAAGGAAAACGAGTTGAACACCGAAATCGCGGTGGAAACCAAGAAGCGCCAGATTCGCGAAACCCAGATGGATGCCGACCGCGCGGTACTGGAAAAGCGCCAGCAATTCCTCGCGCAGGAGATGCAGGGCAAGATCACGCAGGAAAAGGAAAACGAGACCCTGACCGAATTGCGCGTCAGCAATGCCAAGCGCGAGGCCGAGGCCAAAGCCTATGGCTTGAATACGCTGGTCAATGCCGTCAGTCATGTCGATCCGCGCGTGCTGCAGGCCTTGGCCCTCGGCAGCGCTTCACCTGGCGCCATCATCGCCAGTGCCTTTCAGGAGCTCGCGCAAAACGCGAACAAGATCGGCGAGCTCAACATCTCCCCGGATCTGTTGCAGCAGCTCACCCAATCCACTGCAAAGAAGACCAAGGACTGAGCCATGGACCCGATGCAACACCGGATTGTTCTGGTGACGCGACGGACTCGGCTGGAGGACCTGATCACGCGACTGAACACGGTCGAACAGACGCGCTTCTACGTGCAGCACATGGGCGCAGACTTTTCCGACTACGAGGCCGAACACGCGGTCTACCAGCAGGCGGTTGCGGCGGTGGAAGCGCAACTTCGACGCCTGGGTCGCGTGCAGCGACTGGACCGATCCCTGGTGGCTAATTTCCTGTTTCCCCCCGACTGTGTCGTGGTTGTTCTCGGTCAGGATGGGCTGGTCGCCAATACGCTGAAGTACCTGCGCGGACAGGCAGTGATTGGCGTCAATCCCGATCCCGCACGTTGGGATGGCGTTCTACTGCCCTTCCTCGCCAAGGATCTGGGCGCTGTCGTCCCAGAAGTGCAAGCCAAGCGGCGACCCACGCGATCCATCAGCATGGCTCGCGTTCGGCTGAGCGATGGGCAAGAGCTTCATGCCGTCAATGACCTGTTCATTGGTCCGCGCACTCATGTCTCGGCGCGCTACACAATCCAGAGCGGATCACAGCGCGAGTTGCACTCGTCCAGCGGCGTCATCGTCTCCACCGGGCTGGGTTCCACCGGCTGGTTTCGCAGCCTGCTGACCGGCGCATTGCGGATGACCGGCGTCGAAGGCCTCGATACGCTGACGGCGCTGCAGACCCATGGCTTCGCCTGGGAAGCACGCCATCTGTACTTCACCGTGCGCGAGCCCTTTCCGAGCCGCAGCACCCAGGCAGAACTCGTATTCGGCAAGGTTGACGAACAGCACCCGCTGCAACTGCACTCGCACATGAGCGACTACGGCGTGATTTTCAGCGACGGCATCGAGCAGGACTATCTCGAATTCAACGCCGGGATGACCGCCGAAATCAGTGTCGCTGAGCGGATCGGTGTCCTGGTGCAGTGAGCCCTGAGGCAATCGCCAGCGATTGAAACAATACGGCTGCCGAACACATTGTGTTCGAAGCGGCCTAAATTGATATCGCCGCCTTGCCGGTCGATGCGTTTCCCTCTACGCCTGCGCTGGCAAAAACAACTCGATCAGATCATTCAGAAATCGCTGCCCGAGGGGCGATGCACGAAACCGGTCTTCCGTCACGTCCAGCCATCCTCGTGCGACTGCCTTCGAGAACGCGCTCTGCAGGGCGTCACGACAGAGTCCTGTGCGCGCCTCGAAACTGGCCAAGTCAGCGCCTTCGTTCAAACGCAGTGCATTCAACATGAACTCGAAGGGGCGTGAATCGGGCGCAATCCATTCGTCGCCGCCGATGCGCTGATCCGTGGCGGCCGAGCTGAGATAGCTTTGGGGCTGTTTGACCTTCCATCGACGAAGAATGGTCTGTTCGGCGGGCAGCGTCAGCTTGCCGTGCGCCCCCGCGCCAATGCCGAGGTAGTCACCAAAGCGCCAGTAGTTGAGGTTGTGAGCACACTGCCTTCCGGTGCGCGCATACGCCGACACTTCGTACTGGTGGTAGCCCGCCTCGTCCAATGCCACCTGACAGAGTTCTTGCATGTCCCAGGCAGCGTCCTCATCCGGCACGTGTTCGGGAGGTCGGGCGTAGAACACCGTATTGGGCTCCAGCGTCATCTGGTAATGACTGATGTGCTCCGGCGCAAGCGAAATCGCGCGGCGCACGTCCGACAGCGCCATGGCGCAGGTCTGTTCGGGGAGCGCGTACATCAAGTCGAGATTGATGTTGTCGAAACCCGCCTTTCGCGCTGACTCAAACGCGCGCTCTGCCTGCGTGGCGTCGTGAATTCTGCCGAGGCGCGTGAGGCAGCCATCGTCGAAACTCTGCACGCCAAGACTCAAGCGATTCACACCGGCATCGAGGTAGGACGAGAAGTGATCGAATTCGGCGGTACCCGGATTCGCTTCGAGCGTGACCTCCAGCGCCGGCCGCAGCGTCAGGCGTGCGGCGACGCCGCGCAAGATCTGGTCGATGGCGGAACCGCTGAACAAACTCGGCGTTCCGCCGCCGAAAAAGATGCTGCTGACCGCCCTGCCCCAGACCAAGGGCAGGTCCTGTTCAAGATCCGCCATGAGCGCCGCCACATAGGCCTGGACGGGCAATTCCTGCCGCGCGCTGTGTGAATTGAAATCACAGTACGGGCACTTGCGCACGCACCAGGGGATGTGGATGTAAAGCGCGAGCGGAGGAAGGCTCAACATGCGGTGGACAGTGAGCAGCGAGTCGAACCGCGACGGTATGAGCCCAAATCAACCTTCATCTTCGACCGGGTAGGTCTCGACATCCTGAAACCCACCGCCTTGCTGCCTCGTCGCCGGTTGACGATCCGGGCTTGATGGCGCGCTGGGGCGTGATGCCGCATTGGGTGCCGCGGCGGTACGTCCACACAGCCACGTTCCGAAGGTCTGCTCACCGTTCAATGGTTCATCCAGCGCTTTCAGCGTGTCGACGCCCGACCCGGCAGCCTGATTGCGCGCCAGGGTTTCCAATTCATCACGGACTTTCATGTCATCGCGATTGAACAGACCGACCTGGTCGCGAACGCTCACGGTGATTTCGCTTCGCATCGTGCCGCAGGAAGACAGATCCTCCGTCGGCATGGCGACGCGGATTTGCTTGGCCTCGGGCTCGATCTTGACCCAGGTACAAGCGGATAGCGACGAAACAATCAGCGACACGGTAAGCGCGGCAAGACGCATGGTGTACTCCTTGGAAAACGGCGCGAGCAGTCTACTAGGAGCCTGTCGGACTTGAAGAATCGAAGCGAAAATTCGGCTGGGCGAGGACAGTTTTTGCCGGTTTCGCAGGGCAATAGTGGAGCTATTGCCCAAGGAAGCGGCGAAAAATGGACCGTCCAGACGAATTTGCAGCCGATTCCCTTTCAAGTCCGACAGACTCCTTGGGATGCCTGAACGGAGACGCCCGCACGACGACACATGCGGGCGTCAACGAAGCGGATCGAAACTCAGCGAACCGGCTTGCCGTCACTGTCCAGAATGGTGACCTTGTCACCCATCAACTCGCGCAATGGCTGTTCGATCTTCGACAAATCGCCCACCACCACCCAGGTCAAGGCATTCGGATCCAGGGTTTTGGCGGCGGCCTGCACTTGATCGACCGTCACCGACTCCTGCAACGCCTTGTACTGGACCGGATAGTCGTCAGGGCGATCAAAGCGCAGGATGCCGCCTATCGCCGCCATCACACTACGCGCGGTCTCATACGAACCGGGCAAGCCGCGCACGTTGTTGTTGACGATCTTCTGCACCTCTGCCGCCTCGGCGGGCCGGGTTCCATCGGTGTACTCGGTCAGCTCACGTTGCAGTTCGCGCACGGCGTCCAGCGTCCGATCAATCTGCACCGGCGCCATCACCAACCACGGACGCTGCCCCAACGCACCCTGCGTGAACGAATAGCTGCCATACGACCAACTCTTGTCTTCGCGCAGATTCATGTTGAGGCGCGAGCTGAATTCGCCACCCAGAACACTGTTGGCGACATCGAAAACCAGCGCATCGGCAGACTTCGTCGACGGCACCAATTGACCGATGAAGATGTTGGCCTGAATCGCGCCGGGTTGATCGACCAGATACATCTGCGTCGTGCCGGGCTTGGCGACCTCGGACGGTTGCGGAACCGCGGGTGCTTCGCCTTGCACCTTCCATTGTCCGAAGTGCTTCTCCAGTAGCGGAGTGATCTCCGCCAGCGTGGTGTCACCGACCACGATGAGGGTCGCCAACTCCGGGCGAACCTGATCGCGATGGAAGGCCAGCAGATCATCGCGGGTCAGGCTACTGATCGACGCTTCGCTGCCCGAGCCACTGAACGGAATCGCGTAAGGGTGGCCTTCGCCGAAGAGCAGGGGCGGCAGCAAGCGAAGTGCCAGCGAGTTCGGTCGGCTCTTTTCCTGCTTGATGCCAGCCAGGGTGGTTTGACGCACGCGCTCGATATCCGCCTCGCCGAAGCGTGGGCGTTGAATCACATCGGCCCACAAGCCGATCGACGCATCCAGATGATCCACCAAGGCGGAGAGGTAGACGTTGCTGCCGTCCAACGCGGCCCCCGCGCCAATGTTGGCACCGAGCTTTTCGGCCGCGTCGCCGAAGGCCAGCGCGTCGTAGTCGCCTGCGCCTTCATCGAGCATGCTCATGGTGAAGTTGGCGGTACCCAAGGGACGACCCTGATCCAGGCGGAAGCCGCCATCAAACTCCATGCTGAGCTGAACCACCGGCACGTCATGCCGCTCCGCCAGAACGACCTGGATACCATTGCCCAGCTTGCCGCGCTGCAGTGCCGGGAAGCTCAGGTCGGGAAATACCTCCGTCTTGGGCACACCCTGGCTGCGATCGACATCGCTGGCGACGGTCGTGTACTCAGGGTTCGGCGCCGGAATCTGCACCACTGTGCTCGCCCCATCGGCGTTGCTGCGAATATCCGGTGTCGGGTCGGGACGATCACCCGGCTCGATGAGCAAGGTGTGATCGCCCTTCGACAGCCAGGTCGCCGCCACGGACATCAATGCCGCGGGCGTCGCGGCCTGCAAATCCTGCAGCCCCTTGCGGAAACACGCCGCATCCCCGGCAAACACCGCGCACTCGGCCAACACATCGGACTTGCCGCCAAACCCGCCAACCCGCTCGATGCCGCGCACGAAGCCCGCCTCGAACACGGTTTTCGCTTGTCCCAACTCCTCTGCCGATGGGCCTTGTTGGATCAACTTGCCGACCTCTTCCGCAAGGATGGCTTCCACCTTCGCTGGATCGACGCCTTCCTTCACGTCCACCATGAGGATGAACTGACCGCCAAGCTGACTGCTCATCGCAAAGGCGGCGACGTTGTCGGCCAATTTCTCTTCGTGCACCAGACGCCGGTCGAGCCGCGAACTGCGACTGCCGCCCAGAACCTGCGCCAGCAATTGCAGTTCGGTGGCGTCGTCGTGATTGAAGTCGGCGACGTTCCAGGCGCGCAGGATGCGGGTTTGCGGAACGCGATCCTGCAAGACCTCGCGGGTGCTTTCCGTGCGCTGGGCGATGTTCACCGCCGGCTGCGTCATGCTCGGGCCGGCGGGAATGTCGCCGAAGTAGCGGGTGACTTTTTCCCGTGCGGTTTCGACATCGATGTCACCCGCCAGCACCAACACGGCATTGTTCGGGCCGTACCAGGTGCGGAACCAGGTCTTGACGTCCTCCAGCGAGGCCGCGTTCAAGTCGGCCATCGAGCCAATGGTGGTCCAGGAGTACGGATGGCCTTTCGGGTAGCTGGCCTTGAACAGGTGATCCCAGGACAGGCCATACGGCTGATTTTCTCCCTGGCGCTTTTCGTTCTGCACCACGCCACGTTGTTCGTCCAGCAGCTTTTGGTCGATGGCACCCAGCAAGTGGCCCATCCGATCCGATTCCATCCACAAGGCCATGTCCAGCGCGGTGGTCGGAACGTTCTGGAAGTAGTTCGTGCGATCCGTATTGGTCGTGCCGTTCTGGTCGGTGGTACCCACCTGTTCGAAGGGGATGAAGAACTCGTTCTTGTGATTCTCCGAGCCCTGGAACATCAGATGTTCGAACAGATGCGCGAAGCCCGTCTTGCCGGGCTGCTCGTCCTTGGAGCCAACGTGATACCAGATGTTCACGGCCACCACCGGCGCCTTGCGATCTTCGTGCACGACAACGCGCAGGCCGTTCGGCAGCGTGAACTCGTCGAACGCGATATCAACCGTGCTCGCGCTGGCTTGCGGGCGGGCTTCGGTCGATGCGACCGGTGTTTCGGCCTGCTCGCCACTGCAGGCGGCGAGGGCGAGGCTGAGCGCCAGAGTCAGGAGGCGGAATTTTGCGTGCATTGTGGGTCTCATGGGTATCCAGAGGTCTAAAAAAACAGGCTAGCGCGGAAGCGGCGACGGTGCATGGGTCCAAAGGCATGGGTCACCCGCAGGTCGTCATGCGGGTTGAGTGGCGTATCGATGCGGCAACCGTGTCGCAGTGAGTCATCCCTTGATGATTACAAGGGACTCGGCGCCATTTTCGTCTACGCCAGCGCCGTCGCCAATCAACACCGCGCCGTTGCGCCCCGCCTGCTTGGCCTGGTAGAGCGCCCGATCCGCCTGTGCCAGCAATCGCTCATCCACGGCTTGCGCCCGTTTGACCTCGCAGGCACCAACCGAAATGCTCAATCGGATGGGTTTGCGGTCGACCAGGAAAGGCAGTTGGGAAATGCTGCCGAGCAAGCGTCGCAGCACAAGCTCCGCATTGCTTGACGCCACGTCGTGCAACAAGACCAGAAACTCCTCGCCACCCCATCGAACCAGCAGATCGCCCGTCCGCAGGGCACGCTGCAGACGACGTCCGGTTTCGATCAGCACCTGGTCGCCCAGGGCGTGACCGAATTGATCGTTGATGCGCTTGAAGTGGTCGAGATCGATCAACAGCAACAGGTCGGAGTGATCGGTCGGGGCACGATAGGTGGCGATGTAGCGATTCCAGTAGGCGCGGTTGTAAAGGCCCGTGAGTGGATCCGACTCGGCCTGTTGCTTCAGCGCGAGACGCTTACCGTCCAATCGGCTACGCGCACGCCGCAGTCGGATCAACCAGACCCACAGGAACAACACCCCTAGCAGCAGAATCGCAAGCAGCAGCAGCGAAATGGTCTTGCCCAGTTGCGTCACTCTCAAGCGTTCGTCCTGCAGCCGGGTTTCTGCCTGCAGTTGTTCAAGTTCGCGTTGTCGCTCGGCGGACTCGAATTGCGCCTCGGCTTCGGCCAGCAACGCGGCACGCGTTTCGGCACTGATCGCGATGCGCAATTCGCGCTCCTTGTGCAGAACGGCCATGGCACGACGAAACTCGCCGCGATCCGCCAGCGCCTGCTCGTAACGACGAAGGATGAACAGCAGATCCCAGGGATTGCCGTCATCGCTGAAAGCGGCTTCGACCCCGTGCAGTTGGGCCTCGGCCTCGTCGTAGCGCCCGCGCGTGACGGCGTGAACCGCCATCGCAGCGCGTAAAGCACGCAGCGTGGCGGTGTCGCCATGTTGCTCAGCCCGGGCAAGCGCGTTTTGCAGGCCCAGAACCGATGCGTCGTCCTGCTGCAGCGTGGCCAACTGCAGGACTGCCCGCGTCTGCAGGCGTTTCAGGTCGGCCTGTTGCGCTGCCTCGACAGCCATCCGGGCACGCACGATGGCCTGGTCCCGCGCGTCGAGTCGAGCTAGCACCTCCGACTCCGCGAGCCATGCCAGCACGCTGTGCTGGGCGGATGCCGAAGCAGTCCGACCGCCAGTCGATTGCTGCAGGTAATAGGTCGCCGCCGCGGGCTCGTCGAGTTGGGCCATGGCCTGGGCCAGCATCAGCGCCGCCGTTGCCGACTCGATGACGGCGTCGGACCGGGTGCTCTGCAGATAGGCGGCCTGCAGCGGGATCAGGCTGTCGCGCGGCATCTCGCGGAGCAGCAGGTCACGCCCCAGTGCCACACGCAACTCGAACACGATGGGCGGCAAGCAAGCCCCACCTGGTGCGACATGCGTCGCCGGGTAGGCGTCGGATTCGCCAAGGCCGCATTCGGCGGCGAACACCTGCAGGCTTTGTCGCAAACGACTGAACACCGCCCGCTCGCCCTTGTGGCGAAATTGCGAGTAACTCTGCAGCAATGCGGACGCGGCGTTGAAGTCCACATCGACG
>Ga0209066_10006571_pt1 | contig 11802 bp, 7 predicted proteins | sample All_14_2_FD_187198 | JGI IMG/M metagenome (GOLD analysis project Ga0209066, IMG submission 187198) | Freshwater microbial communities in response to fracking from Pennsylvania, USA - Allegheny Zone_MetaG_DW_15 (SPAdes) (version 2) ...
CAACCGGACAGCGGCACAATCCGCGTCGGCGAGACGGTCAAGCTGTGCTACGTCGACCAGAGCCGCGACGCCCTCGATCCGGAGCAAACGATCTGGCAGGCGATTGCCGACGGTCAGGAAACGATCTGGCTCGGCACCAGGGAAGTCAACAGCCGGGCCTACGTCGGCAAGTTCAATTTTTCCGGCCAGGATCAGCAGAAAAAGGTCGGCCTGCTCTCCGGCGGCCAGCGTAACCGGGTTCACCTGGCGAAGATGTTGAAAGAAGGAGGCAATGTCCTGCTGCTCGACGAACCGACCAACGACCTTGATGTCAACACGCTGCGGGCATTGGAAGAGGCGCTGGAGAACTTCGGCGGCTGTGCCGTCGTCATCAGCCATGATCGCTGGTTCCTCGACCGGATCGCCACCCATATCCTGGCCTTCGAGGGTGATTCCCAGGTCGTGTGGTTCGAGGGCAATTATTCCGATTACGAAAAAGACCGCAAGGCCAGACTGGGAACGGCCGCCGATCAGCCGCACCGCATCCGCTACCGGCAGATGACCCGGGCCTGAGGGAACTCAGCCGGCGGCAGGATCGATATCGACGGCACCACGACGGAGAAGGCGCAGTCCCCCGCCGCGCTCGCCGATAATGGTCGAGCAGCGGGAAGTCGGGGTGCTGCCACCATCGACGATCAGGTCTATCGCCTCGCCGAGACAGGCCCGGACCTCCGCTGCCGTGCGGGCCGGCGGCTGCTCGGACAGATTGGCGCTGGTGGCGGTGATCGCCCGGCCGAAGGCCCGGCCCAGCGCCTGGGCGATCGGATGAGGGGAGATCCGGACCCCGATGGTCCCGGTCCCCCCGGTCAGCAGGGACGGCAGACCGGTACGGGCCGGAAAGATCAGAGTGAGGGGGCCCGGCCAGTAGCGGGTGATGAGCGGCGAATACACCGTGGGTACGGCGGTAACGAGCGAATACAGCAGCGCCTGGTCATGGATCAGCAACAGCACCGGTTTATCGGCCGGCCGGTGCTTGACCGCAAACAACCGCTGCAGGGCTTTGTCGTTGAAGGGATCGACGGCGAGGCCGTAGCAGGTCTCGGTGGGAAAGGCGACGATCCCTCCCCCCGCGAGCACGGTGACGGCCTGATCGATCACCGCGGCATCGATCAGGCCGTTGCCCTCAGCGAAGGATGCGGCTGGCCTTTTCTTCAACCTCGTGCACCATTTCCTGGCGAAACGCGACCAATCCGGCAGCCAGACCGGGGTCATTCAAGGCCAGGATCCGCACCGCCAGGACGGCGGCATTCCTTGATCCGGCCTTGCCGATGGCCATGGTCGCGACCGGGATGCCCGGAGGCATCTGGACGGTCGACAGCAGCGCATCCATCCCCTGCAACGGCGAGGCATCAAGCGGCACGCCGATGACCGGGAGATCGGTATGGGCGGCGATCACCCCGGCCAGATGCGCCGCCATGCCGGCCCCGGCAATGATGATCCGCAGTCCCCGCTCCTGAGCGGTTTTTGCCCATTGGGCCGCCCGCTCCGGTGTCCGGTGGGCGGAAGTGACGGTCATCTCGTACGCAACTCCCATCCTGTCGAGAAAGTCGGCGGCGACCTGCATGACCGGCAGATCGGAATCGCTGCCCATGACAATGCCGACGAGCGCCCTGTTGCCCGCATCGGCCATCCTCTTGAGGGCCTTGCCGCCGATGTCCCGACGAAAATAGCAGCCGGGAAACTGGATTCTATCCACCCCGTGGTAGGCCCTGTCAATCGCCTCGGCCAAATCGGCGCCGATGGCGGTCACTCCCAGGACCCGACCGCCGCTGGTGACGACCCTGCCGCCGACGCGTCTGGTTCCAGCATGGAAGACCTCGACTCCTTCAAGCTGCGCAGCCTTCTTCAGCCCCTTGATGACCTTGCCGGTAGCGTAGGTGCCGGGGTAACCGGCCGACGCCATCACCACGCAGACGGTCGGCCTCGGATCGACCCGGATCTCGACCTGATCGAGGGTGCCGTCGATACAGGCCTCGAAGACCTCGACAATGTCGGATTCAATCCGCATCAGCAGCGGCTGGGCCTCGGGATCACCGAAGCGGCAGTTGAATTCGAGGACGTTGATCTTATCGCCGTCGATCATCAGCCCGGCATAGAGAATCCCCTTGTACGGTCGACCTTCCGCCGCCATCCCCTCGACCGTCGGTTTCAATATGTTGTCGATGACATACTCCGTCATCGCCGGGGTGACGACCGGGGCGGGCGAATAGGCCCCCATGCCCCCGGTGTTCGGCCCCTTGTCGCCATCGAAAATCGCCTTGTGGTCCTGGGAGGTCGGCAGCGCTCTGATTGTCTTGCCGTCGGTAAAGGCGAGGAATGAGGCCTCCTCGCCGACCAGACAGTCCTCGATGATGATGGTATCACCGGCGGCGCCAAACGCATTGTCCTTCATGATGAGGTTCACCGCATCCATGGCCTCCTCGATCGTTGCAGCGACAATGACGCCCTTGCCCGCCGCCAGGCCATCGGCCTTGACGACCAGCGGCAGACTGCAGGTTTGAAGGTATTTTTTCGCCTCTTTTATTTTTCTGAAGGCCTTGAACGATGCTGTCGGAATCCCGTATTTGATCAGGAATTCCTTGGTGAACACCTTGCTTCCCTCGAGGATGGCCGCTCTTTTCGAGGGACCGAAGATCCGCAGGTTTCTGGCCTCGAAGGCATCGACAATCCCCTCGACCAGAGACGATTCAGGTCCGACAATCGTCAGATCGATCTTCTCGGCCACAGCGAAGGCCAGCAGAGCATCGATATCGGTAGCCGAGATATCGACACATTCGGCGATTCCCTGCATACCGGCATTTCCCGGGGCGCAGTAGATCTTTTCGACCTTCGCACTCCGGCCAATCTTCCAGGCCAGCGCATGCTCCCGGCCTCCCGAACCGACAACGAGTATTTTCATTCTTCTTCTCCGGTAAATAGACGATTCGAAGTAAGTCGCTTTTTCTTCAAGGTAAAAAGGATACGGTCATTGATGGCGTTATCCTGTTGACAAAGGGAAAAAAGAACATACACTGTAATTGAATGAATAGCCATTCATCGTATATTTTATTCTTTCCCATTTAATTTATTCAGTTTTTTGACCAATAAGATGAAAGATTTAAACAAACGTTCCAAGATCATTGCGGCGGCGACGAAGGTCTTCGCCAAAAAAGGATTTTTCACCGCCAGAATATCCGATATAGCCAAAGAAGCCAAGGTCGCTGATGGCACCATCTATCTTTACTTCAACAACAAATACGACATCCTGATCTCTGTTTTCGAGGAAGAAATAGGAAAGATCATCGATCAGATAAAAAAGATACTGGCGACGGAGACGGATCCCAGGAAGATGATGGAAATGTATGTTACCAGACATCTCCAGACGATGAAAAAGAACCGCAACCTGGCCGAGGTCATTCAGATAGAACTGCGGCAGACCAACAAGCTGATAAAGGAATACCGCAACACCAAGTTCATCGAGTACACGGACATGATGGCCGATATCGTTCGCCTCGGCCAGAGTCAGGGGTTGTTCCGGGCCGATATCGAACCGGATATTGCCAAACGGTTCTTTTTCGGAGCCCTCGATGAAGTGTCACGGATCTGGACCACCTCTGCCGAAGGCCGGTATTCCGTAGAGGAGATTGCCGGTCAGTTGCTGCAGATCATCCTGACCGGCATTTCGGCGCCAAACACCAGGTTGGCCGACGCCGACAGCAGTCCCGCACCCTTGCCGGCGTGAAACAGAGGCCTTGGCGGGGGCCCGGCGGCACACGTCAACCAGGCATGGAAGGGTTGGCTATGATATTGCGCAGGAATACGGCTTGTGACGGCGAACCGTCACCGGTTGAGGATCAGGAAAATGTTGATGGCTGGATATCGATGATCTCGAACTCTCGGTTCCCGCCCGGGGTCTTGGCCAGCACCTCCTCACCGACCACCTTGCCGAGCATGCTCCGGCCGAGAGGTGAAAGAACGGAGATCGAACCTTTCTTGACATCGGCCTCCTCCGGACCAAGCAGTTGATAGGACACATGATCGTCGGTATCGAGATCGAGCAGTTTGACCACGGTGCCGAACACCGCTGACTTGGTCGAAACCTTCAGGCAATCGATAACTTCGGCGCGCGCCAGTTTGTCCTTGAGTTCGAGAACCCGCCCTTCGATATGCCCCTGCCGCTCCTTGGCGGCGTGGTATTCAGCATTTTCCTTCAGATCACCATGCTCCCGGGCGGTCTCGATCGCCTTCACCACTTCGACTCTGTCCACCCGTTCCAGACGCGCCAGTTCTTCTCTCAACCTCTGGTTGCCGCTCTTCGACATGGGAATACGTACGACCATCCTGTCCTCCATAAAATAAAAAAAATTCCTGCCAGGATATCTCGAAAGCAGAATCCTGACAGGAAATGATGTTGAAAATTACCAGCGATACATCAGTGAGACGAGAGCACCCTTCTGTTCGTAGTCATCTGAAGTCGCAAACGACAGGTTTCCTTTTAATAGAAAATGCGGGGTCATTTCAAGCAAAATCTCGAATCCGATCTTATGTGTGAGGTTTTCTCCCGATTCAAAGCCCATCGAATAATCGAGTGAGTAGTAGCTCGGCGTGCCCCGCGTGAGACTGTACTCCTTCAGCAGGTGCTGGAAGCTGATGGTACCGAGATGCTCCCAATACTCGTCCGGACTCCAGTACAACGGAGTTTCCGACAGCCCTTCGTTCGATACCTGGGGAAAAACGACAGCGCTGGCTTCACTGTTGTCAATTATCCGATAATCATATTGAAACTTGAACGTCGTCGCCTCGGCGTAGATCGCATAGCCGGACCACAGGTGAAACTGGTTCTGCGAGTTGTCGTCACTGTAGCGGCGACGACGGTAGTCGGCACCGAGGGCGATTCCCTTCGGTGTCTCGACGATCAGTCCGGTTTCATAATCCTGGAGATAGATCCCCTGGCGCAGCGCGGCAAGGGTGTCGTAGACCGCATTCTGGTCAAAGAGGATGTAGCCTTGGACATACTGATCAAACCGGCTGTTCAACCGGGCGCCGGCGATGGCGGTAGTTTCAAAGTCGTCAAGATCTTCAGCGCCGGCCCGCAGCTGCAGATCAAAGTCGGCCGGAAGTTCCCGGGAATACAACCCTTCCACCCGGTGGCCGCGAATCGTGTCGATATCCTTGCTGTCCGTATAGCTGTTTCGCCGGTACTCCAGTGAGAACTCCTGATTGAAATCCGGCATCATCCACAGTGTCCCCCCCTGGCTGGTTCGCAGAGTGTCGATGTAACCGTTGCGCCCTTCTTTTTCGACAATCTCGGCATCGGCGGAAAGCCGCGGTTTCCTCAGCACCTCGTTGCGCCTGATCGCCTCCTTCAGTTCCGGATAGGCCGGACCATACCTTCGGATGGTCTGGTACAGTTCCGCCTCCTTGCCGTACTCGCCAAGGCGCCCATAGATCTGCGCCAGATCGTACAGACCTTCTACCGATACATCCTGCTCGAGAAGTTGTTTGTACTGTCGTTCCGCAGCCAGGATATCCTTGCTCCGTTCGGCCTTCCTCGCCAGGTATTCATTCTGGATCAACCGCTGCCAACGATATTTTTCATACATCCGGGCTGTTATGCTATCAACCGGCTGCCCGAGATGATGGCCGACATACTCCGGCGCCATATACTGGGCGAGCGGGTCGCTTTCCCGTGGCGCATCGAGGGAAAGGATCTGCCAGATGCCCTTCTTCAGCGGCGGATGGAATACTGCAATTTTTTCGGCCGCCATTGCCGACTGGAAGTCCTGCTCTACCGGATCATCGAGAAGATGTTCATACACCTGTATCGCCGCATCCCATTGCCTGTCAGTCCACAACGCCCTCGCCAGCAGCAATCTCCGCCAGTAATCGGGAATCGGCCTCTTTTCGGGCGTACCATTCTCTTCCTTCTGCTGCGGTGCCACATCCTCGGCGGATTCCTTCACCACCTTGTCGAGGTTGCCGAGCTTTAATTGCAGTTCGAGGATCCGGTTCCGGACCAGCTGCTGTTCCCCGACCTTGCCGGTCAGAGCCTGATAGCACCGCAGGGATTCGGCAAAATCGCCGTTCATCAGCAGCAATTCGCCCTTGAGGGCCTGGGCCCGCACCGACTGGGGAAGAATTTGGAGGATGAGATCAAGATGATGCAACCCCGCCTCGAATTCACCGTACTCTCTTTCGACCTCCACGGCATTGAACAGTCGCCCCGGAGACAACCTTCCGGACTGTTTCAGCATCTGGTCGATTTCCTTGAAGGCCGTTGCTGATCTGCCCTTGCGTTTGGTGATCTGGAACCAGAGGACCGCCGTTTCGATGGAATCTTTCCGGTGCTCCCGCAACTTTCCGAGAATTTTTATGCATTTGTCATATTCGCCCTGTTGATACAGTGCCCGACATTCCTCAATCGCCATCTCCTGTTGAAAATCAGCAACTTCCTGATTGCCGGGGTTTCTCTTCAGCTCCTTCTGCAGGTCCTGGAGATCGGCAACCGCCTGTTCAAACCGGCCTTCCGCCAGCAAAATCGCGATATGCAATCGATACAGGTTACGTCCGTGCCGATCCGCACCGGCCCGCCAGTCATTAGTTTTCAGCCGTTTTTTGAGGACCGCAAACCACTCCCGGGCCGCTTTCGTATCCTTGGCCTTCAGGGCCAGGTAGCCGAGCTGCAGAATAATTGAATCCAATGCCTCGTTTTTGACCAGCAGTTCCCTCAGGACCTGCTCCGCCAGAAAGTCCTGGCGGGAGGCCAGTAGTGTCTCAGCCTTGTGGAGCAGGATTTTTCGTTCCAGTCCCGCCTTGTCTCCATACAGCCGCAGCAATCGGTCATAGAGGTCCCAGGCTTCATCAAAGAGCAGATTCTCTCGCAATCCCTGAAGGTAGCGCAGCGACAGGTCGAGGTCCACAATGGCCGCATCTTCGCCGTCAGCCTGCAGATACAGTTTTTTCAGATCGTCGACCAGACCGAGCCGGCCTGCCAGCAGGATGGCCCTGGACCGTACCGTCGCATCCCGGGGGGTCTTGTCGAGGATCGCCGAATAGTGGTGCAGCGCGTCGATATCCCTGCCGAGTTTTTCCTCTGTTCTGGCCCGGAGAATGAGGTACTCGTTGCCGGTGGTCACAGTGCCGGTCATTTTCTGCTGGTAATCCAGAGACGCCTGATAATCCCCCAACCTGAAGTAGATTCTGGCGATCCTGAAAATATTCTGCTGATCAAGGGGATGGTTCTGGTGGATCACCAGAAGAATCTTCAACAGATCTTTCCATCTTCTCTTGTGCTCGAGTTTCTCGGCAATCTTGAGGTAAATCGCCTCACGATTGGGGGTTATCTTGACGAGATCATCCCACAGCAGCCGAACACCATCGTTCTCGATGATGGAGATGAAATCTTCGGCGAGCAGCGTTCTGATCTTCTGAATTTCAAATCCTGTGGCGATATCCTCCGGATGTTTTTCAACATACTGTTCCAGGTACTGGAGCGCCTTGTCGGGCCTGCCCTCATCGTTGAGCAGAATCCTGCCTGCAACCAGCAGCAGTTCGTCGTCTTCGACGCCCTGCTCTATCATGTACAGGATGTGGGGCAGGGCTGATCCGGATTTACCGATCAGCATGTAATAATCGGCGATTTTCTTGTGAAAAGGAATATATCCGGGAGATCTTTCAAGATATTTTTCCCAGATCGCCAGGGCATCCTTGTCGGCCCCCGACTTTTCAAACGCCGACGAGGCCCGCATGAGAGTCGATTCATCGGTATTGAACCGAGTGACCAGGGCTGCATAGTATTCCTTGGCCTTCGTCAGATACCCCAGGTCCTGGGCGGTTCCGGCTAATTTCTGCAGCAACTCCTTGTCACTCGGCGTTCTCTGGTACAGCCGCTCCATCAACGGGAACGCTGTGTCTTTTTTTCCCTGCCCCTCGAGTCCGTTTATCAGCCCCTTCAGTGCACTGATCGAGAAGGGGCCGGACGGATCGGCGTCATACACCCGGCGATAGTACTCGACCGCTCTCTTGTACTCCTTGTTCTCGACGGAGATCGCCCCGGCCAGAAGCAGGTAGTCATGACGGCTGTCATCGGTTTCCAGCAGATTTTCGATGAGCTCCGAGGCCGCAAGCCAATCGTTCAACTCGACCAGGACCTTGCAGTACTCCCAGCGGATTTCCTCGACCTGGGGCTTCAGCTTGAGCAGTTCGGCGTACGTTCTGGCGGCGAGAATGTAATCCCGGCGCTGAACAAATTCCCGCGCATCATCCCAGAGGATCTTCCAGGCAGGAAGCGAAGGGGTGTGAAGGATGATGATGCCGTCGCGCGGCGGAGTGGTCGCAGCGAAGAGCGATGCGGTCGGAGAGGGATTCGTGCCGCAGAGCACCGCGCTCCATAAAAGAACGCGTGCCGCCTGCCGGCACCATCTGCACAGGAACATGATCGAGCTATAATCAGCTGAGGTGGTAGGCAATGCTGCCATGCGAAAGAAGGCGACGACGTTGGCTTCGCACGCCTTCTCTCAATCAGGCGTTCATGCTACCTGTTCATATAGAATTGCGCAATGGTTGAGACGACGTATTCCTGCATCTCCACGGTCAGTTCCGGATAAATGGGGAGGGCAAGGGTCTGGTCGGCAGCCTTTTCGGCGACGGGCAGAGAGATGTCCTCATACCCCGTGCCCAGGCACTTCTGGCGGTGCAGGGCGACAGGGTAATAGATCTCGCAACCGATGTTCCTGGCAAGCAGCCAGTCCCACAGATCATCGCGACGATCGGCACGAATGACATACTGGTTGTAGATGTGGTAGTTGTCGGCGCTGCCGTCGCTCTCGCAGGCCCTGTAGACCGCGGTCGGGGTAACGACCGCTCCCTGTTCGACCAGCCCCGCCGCCTGGAACAGCGTGTTGTATACCCTTGCGTTGTCGCTCCGTTTTTTATGCCAGCCGTCGAGGTACGGCAATTTTACCCGCAGGACCGCCGCCTGGATCGGATCGAGGCGGAAATTCCCCCCGACCATGGAGTGATAGTACTTCGGGTAGGCCCCGTGGTTGCGCAGCAGGTTGACCTTGTCGGCGAAATCCTTGTTGTGGCTGACAACCATGCCGCCATCGCCGATGCCGCCGAGATTCTTGCTGGGAAAAAAGGAAAAACAACCGCACAGCCCCATCGCTCCGGCCCGCAGGATTTGTGTCCCCTGCGCCGTCGCCAGCGGATATTCGGCCCCGATTGCCTGGGCGGCATCCTCGATCACCGGCAGACCATAGCGCTCGGCCAGGGCCAGGATAGCCCCCATGTCGGCGCACTGGCCGTAGAGATGAACAGGGATGATCGCCTTGATCCGCCGGTCCTTGTCGGCGTCAAGGATCTCCTCCATCCGCTGCGGATCGATATTGTAGCTGACCGGATCGATATCGGCGAACACCGGCCGGGCCCCCAGCCGGAGCACGACTCCCATCGTCGCAAAGAACGAGTACGGGGTCGTCAGCACGAGGTCGCCGTGGCCGATATCGAGGGCCATCAGGGAGACTAGCAGGGCGTCGGTGCCGGACGATACCCCGACCCCATACGGCACACCCGAGTATCCGGCCACCTCCTGTTCCAGCGCCTCGACCTCCGGCCCCTGAATATAGCGGGTTGAATCAAGGACCCTGAGAACCGCGGCCTGCAGTTCGTCCTTGAGATATGCCAGTTGCGCCTGCAGATCAAGCAAAGGTACGTTCATGATTTCCTGTGTAAAAGTAATGATTTGAGACGGGACTGAGCGGCTGCGCGGCCGATCAGTCCCTGGAGTTGGAGTTGACGGCGATCTTTTCGCCGTCGAAGAAATCGACGATGTCCGGCATCTCTTCCTCGAGATACTTCCGCATCTTCTTGAGCAGATTGACCTCGATCTGGCGGACCCTTTCCCGGGAGATGACGAACATGTCGGCGATATTCTGCAGCGTCATCGGTTCATCGGTCAGGAGTCTCTTCTCCAGAATCATCTTTTCCTTGTCGTTCAGCTTGTCCTTCAGCTGTTCGAGCAATTCGTGCAACCGCAGCCGCATCTCCTTGCCGGCGACCATCGACTCGATTCCCGGCCCGTTGCTCGGGATAAAGCTTTTCTGTTCGTCCTCGGAATCGGAGCGAACCGGGCTTTCCAGCGACACATCCCAGTTGTCCATGCGCTGGCTCATCTCGATGACTTCCCGCTCCTTGACGTTGAGGCGATCCGCAAGGAGCTTGGTTTCGGCAGCAAATCCTTGTGATTCAAGAAGCTTCCGTTCTTTATTGAGGCTGAAGAAGAGCTTCCGCTGGGCCTGGGTCGTGCCGATCTTCACCAGCCGCCAGTTGTCCATGATGAACTTGAGGACATAGGCACGGATCCAGTAGGCGGCATAATAGGAGAACTTGACGCCCCGGTACGGATCGAATTTCTTGGTGGCCTGAACGAGACCGACATTTCCCTCCTGGATCAGGTCCATGAAATTCTGCATCCAGTATTTCTGAAAATCCATCGCCACCTTGACCACCAGGCGCAGATTCGCTGAAACAAGGCGGTAAGCGGCGTCCTGATCGCCCGTTTCCCGGAAACGGGTGGCCAGCTCATCTGTTTCCTCTCTCGACAGGAGCTCGTACTGGCTGATCTCCTGGAGATATCTGTGCAGGGCTGGATTGCTGAGAACCGGCAGATTTTCATCTTCCGCTACGGCGATCAGGGGTTGGTCCGGTATTTCCTCTTCGAAATACTCGTCCCCGAGATCGGCATCCACTTCGATATCGTCCTTATTCATGCACCTCAGTCTCCCGGCTGAACGTTCGTTTCGATTCGAAAGATTAGAGATTTTACAGTACTTCAATGAAAGTGCAATCGCAAAGTGGCCCCGCCAAAGTGGCATTTGCCCGTCATTGCACGACTATTCCATGATATCACAGTCTTCACCGAGTGGAAAATTGTATTTAATTTATCTTTGCTTTATGCTACATATCAGGGTTCTCCCGCATCTCGCCGACTCGAACCGGTTCCCTCTCGCCCGAATCTCAACACTCTGTCCTGGAAATGAAATATATACGCAACTTCAGCATTATAGCTCATATTGATCATGGTAAATCGACCCTTGCCGACCGGATGATCCAGAAATGCAACCTGATCACCGATCGTGAGTTCAAGGACCAGCTCCTCGACAATATGGACATCGAGCGCGAGCGCGGCATCACCATCAAGAGCCAGACGATCTGTCTGCCCTACCAGGCCCGGGATGGCCAGACCTATTATCTCAATCTCGTCGACACCCCGGGCCACGTCGATTTCAGCTACGAGGTATCACGGGCCCTAACATCCTGCGAGGGGGCCCTGCTGCTGATCGACGCCGCCCAAGGGGTCGAGGCCCAGACTCTGGCCAATCTCTACCTGGCAATGGAAAACGATCTCGATATCATCCCGGTGATCAACAAGATCGATCTGCCCTCCGCCGAACCGGAAAAGGTCGCCCTGCAGATCGAGGAAGATCTCGGCCTTGACGATAGCCTGATCCAGTACTGTTCGGCGAAAACCGGCAAGGGTGTCGAGGAGATCCTCGAGGCCATCGTCAAGCACCTGCCGCCGCCGAAGGGTGATCCGGACAAGGAACTCCAGGCCCTGATCTTTGACGCCCATTACGATGCCTTCCGCGGCACCATCATCTCGGTGCGTATCATCAACGGCACGATCAAGGCCGGCGATGTCATCAGGTTCATGTCGAACGGCACCGAATACCGGGTTGAGGAGGTCGGTCTCTTCAAGTTCCGCCGGGAGGCGGAGAAACAGCT
>Ga0209066_10006573_pt1 | contig 11801 bp, 10 predicted proteins | sample All_14_2_FD_187198 | JGI IMG/M metagenome (GOLD analysis project Ga0209066, IMG submission 187198) | Freshwater microbial communities in response to fracking from Pennsylvania, USA - Allegheny Zone_MetaG_DW_15 (SPAdes) (version 2) ...
ATCTATACTTTAATAGTTTTTTATGAGGATTCATTTTATTGCAATAGGCGGAAGTGCAATGCATAACTTGGCCATTGCGCTTAAAAATAAGGGATATAAAATAACTGGTTCCGACGATGAGATATTTGAGCCATCGCTAACCCGATTAAGGAATAATGGATTGTTACCTGCATATACTGGTTGGAATGCCGATATGATTACTCCAGAGCTTGATGCTATTGTGCTTGGCATGCACGCTCGTTCAGATAATCCTGAACTTTTAAAAGCAAAAGAGCTGGGAATTAAAATATACTCATACCCAGAGTACCTTTACGAGCAAACCAAAGATAAAACAAGGGTTGTTGTGGGTGGCAGTCATGGTAAAACCACCATTACATCGATGATTATGCACGTTTTGAAACAATCAGGTGTTGGTTTTGACTATATGGTTGGTGCGCAGCTAGATGGTTTCGACAATATGGTTGGCTTTAGCCACGACACAAGGTTTGCTATTTTTGAGGGCGATGAATATTTAACCTCGCCAATTGACCCTCGTCCAAAATTTCATGTATACAAACCCAATATCGCCATTATATCGGGCATTGCTTGGGATCATATAAATGTGTTCCCAACCTTCGAGAATTACAAAAACCAATTCTCAATTTTTATTGATTGCATTGAACCCAAGGGCACACTAATTTACTGTAACGACGATGCGGAGGTTGTTGATGTGGTAAAATCATCGAATAGGAAGGACATTAACTATATACCATACTCAACTCAGGAGTACTCTGTGGATAAAGCTGGGAACTATTCCCTTGTTTCCGGCGGAAACTCTTTCCCCTTAAAGGTTTTTGGGAAACATAATGTACAGAATATCGGGGCTACCAAGGCTGTGTGCAGTTTACTTGGTGTAACCGATTCTCAATTTTACAGCGCCATTGGAACTTTCAAAGGAGCAGCAAAGCGTTTACAGTGCTTAGCGGAGAATGGTTCGACAAGGGTCTTCTTAGATTTTGCTCACTCGCCTTCGAAGGTTGGTGCAACGCTAAAGGCGGTTCGCGAAGCATATCCAAACCGAGAACTAGTTGCCTGCTTTGAGCTACACACGTTCAGTAGTTTGAATAAGAATTTTTTGTCGCAGTATAAGGATACTCTGCTTGGAGCCGATTTCCCCATGGTGTATTTTAATCCACACACCATTGAACATAAACGACTTCCGCAAATCAGCATTGAAGAGGTTAAGGCAGGTTTTGGTCAGCAAAACCTTCAGGTTTACACCAATTCAGAGGAACTTTTAACCAAGTTAAATGGCTTTAGCTGGGAGAATAAAAATTTACTTATAATGACTTCGGGAAATTTTTCTGGAGTGAATCTGCAGGAATTGGCCGAAAATATTGTAGGAGATAAATGATCTAAAAAAATCAACAGAAAATATTTTTTCATTTTTTTTGAAAAACTTTTGCAAGAAATAAAAATTCATATACCTTTGCACCCGCTTTGATAAGGTAACGCCACTTAACAAAGATTTTTAAGGCCCGTTCGTCTAGGGGTTAGGACGTCAGGTTTTCATCCTGGTAACAGGGGTTCGATTCCCCTACGGGCTACTTAACAAGAACATAATATTAAAGAGATGGCAAATCATAAATCATCGGTAAAAAGAATTAGGCAAACTGAGGCTCGCAGAGTAAATAACAGATATTCTGCTAAAACTACTCGTAACGCTCTAAAAGCTATTAGAACAACTACCGATAAGGCTGTTGCAGCAGAAATGCTACCTAAAGTATCGGCTTTACTTGATAAACTTGCTAAAAGAAACATTATTCACAAGAATAAGGCTGCAAACTTAAAGAGCTCTATTCAGAAACACGTTAACGTTCTAGCGTAATTCACTAGTAAAACATTATATGCAAAAGCCCCATTTTTGGGGCTTTTCTTATTTTACTCCGTCAAGTAACTCCAATTCGATTTAAGTATTCCTTTGAGTTTTGAGTAGGGAATCTCAATAACAATATCACCCTGTGCATAGCTGGCAATTTCGTATGCATTGTAGTGTAGAATAAAGGCTTTGCTGCCAAATCCGAATTCCTGTGGAAGTTCATATTTGTTATTAGTAAACCAAAATACGCCAGAATCTCTCTCCGATTGATATTCTTCGTTAAAGGCTGCTTCTGCTACTGCGTAAAAATCGTCAATATTCTCAAAAATATCGGACAATTCAAGTTCGCTCGATTTTCTTATGTCAAAATTTTTATAGTGGTAGTTTTGCACCCCGTGGGCGCCTCCCATATAATCGGAATAGAAGTAACATAGCGTGAGAATTTTACCATCGTTCTTTAGAACTTCAAAATAAATATTCACAAACCACTCAATATGCGATGCGTTGGGGAATGAGTTGGTAAAATCGACGTAAGTACTATCGTACCGGTACGAAATATCGACCAGTTTATTCTTTAACTCGTTGATATTTTTAACATCGGAACTATCCTCAATCATCAACAAATAGTCGGAGTATAAACTTTCGGATAATTTATTGGGAATTTTATCGGCAAATGCGGGAAACACGAAGTTGAGTCGCAAGCAAGCTGATTCTGGGTTAGAGCAACCCCTTTTGAAAACCACTGAATCGGCAACAATATTTAATGCCCTGCGTGGTGTACTGAATTTTACGCTATAAACATAGTACGCCCCAACCACAACAAGCATGATTAAAGGGAATTTCCAATTAAAGTTCTTAATCATTTTGCAATGTTTGAAATTTAGCGAATGTAGTAAATATTTCGAAGCGATCCATTCGCGCCTAACTACTGAAGATATTGCGTAGCAAAACCAATAATTCAAATCCTACAACACAAGAATACAAATATAACACCTTGTCAGTCATCAATAAATAAAAAAATCCTATCTTAGATTAACGCTTTAATTATCGGTATGGAACAAGAATATAAACGCCTTACAATAAAAGATTGGGCAGTGGAAGACAGACCCCGCGAAAAAATGCAAAAGAAGGGGATTAGTAGCCTAAGCGACGCCGAGCTAATTGCTATTCTATTACGTTCTGGAAATTCCGACGAAACAGCAGTTACAGTGGCACAACGGTTACTTACGCTCGCCCAAAACAATTTAAACGAGCTAGGGAAGTTCAGTTTACATCAAATAACGCAAATCAAAGGAATTGGCGAAGCTAAAGCCATAACAGTGCTTGCTGCACTTGAACTTGGGCGAAGAAGAAAAGCCGTGGAGGCCATTAACCGGGAAAGAGTAACATCGAGCCACGATGTGGTTGAAATTTTTCAGCCTATACTAGCTGATTTGCCCCACGAGGAATTTTGGGCACTACTTCTTAACAAAGCCAACAAGGTGATAGACAAAGTAAGGGTTAGTCAGGGAGGAGTTGCCGGAACCGTTGTGGACGTTCGAATTATTGTTAAAACGGCAGTTGAAAAACTAGCATCGTCAATAATAATTGCGCACAATCATCCATCGGGAAACCCAAAACCCAGCGATAAGGATATCGCCATAACCAAAAAACTTAAAGATGCGGCGAACTTATTCGATATTTCTATTCTCGATCACTTAATTATTACAGATAATGAGTGTTATTCATTTGCCGATAACGGTAATTTATAGCATATTTACAAAAAAGTGAAAGTCCTTTATGTTCTGCTCCGACAATATTAAGAGCAATGTTTACCAATTAATAATAAAATTCTAAGCCAATGAAAATCCTACTACCAGCCCTTATACTTTTAATATCAACAATCAATACGATGTCGCAGGATTATATAACCTCTTACGAAGAAAAAGTTTTTAATGATAAAGGCTCCACGTTACCCTACAGGATAATGTATCCTAAGAACTTCAATCCAAAGAACAAATATCCTTTAGTGATTTTTTTGCATGGAGCAGGTGAACGAGGATCGGATAACCAAAAGCAGCTAACGCATGGCGGTTCACTTTTTGCAAGCGACTCGGTAAGGAATAAATTTCCTGCCATTGTTGTATTCCCACAATGCAACGCCAATAGTTACTGGGCAAATGTGAAAATATATCAGGACGACAAGGGCTTTAGGTCTTTTCAGTTCATTCCCGAAGGAAAACCAACCGAGCCGATGGATCTTCTGGTTAAACTATCAAAAGCATTGGTAAAGGAAAAATATATTGATAAAAAAAGGGTTTACATTGGCGGATTATCCATGGGCGCAATGGGAACATTTGAACTGATATACCGACAACCAAAACTATTTACCGCTGCAATAGCAATTTGTGGGGGAAGTAATCCTAATGTTGCAAAAAAATATGCAGAAAAGGTTAAGATATGGATTTTCCATGGAGAAATGGACGAAATTGTTTCGCCAGAATATTCAAAACTAATGTACCAGGCAATTTTGGCAAATGGCGGAGAAGTTAAACTAACCACATATCCTCTTGTAAATCACAACAGTTGGGATAATGTATTTAAAGAGCCGGAACTATTTCAATGGCTGTTTAGCCAAACAAAATAAAAGAAATTAGCCTAGCGACTTAGGTATTGTTTCCACTCAATAGTTGAACCATGGAAAACGTTAAAATCTACTTTTCCATGAACTCCTTTCAACTTCCCGGTATGGGAGTACTGCCAGAATGTCCAAGGTCGACCAATATCGGGCTTATGATCGAAGGAACAGATCCATATATCGTGATTTGGAAAATTGTCCTTAATGTAATGCTTGTAAGTATCCTCGTTTGTATAGATTAAAACTTTTTCGCCCGCTTTACGCTCAACTATTGTAATAAATTTCTTTAAATCGGCAACAATTTCTTTTCGTGGTCGGCGTATTACATTGCCCCACTCTTCCACATCGACGACTGGGGGGAGATCGAACTCCTTAAGATTTACTCTTCGCAAGAAATTATCGGCTTGTCGAGCCCCATCTCGGTTAAAGTTAAAAAAATGGTACGCGCTTACAGGTATTCCTGCTTTCTTTGCACCATTAAAGTTTTTTTGGAAACTCTTATCGGGTAAAGTAGCACCTTCGCTGGCCTTAACAAACACAAAGGACACATTCTGATCCTTCACCCGTTCCCAATCTATTTTACCGGTATGAGCCGACACATCAATACCACGAATTATATACCGATGATCGGGCGCCGATAAAAACCTAACCAATAGCCAAACCCCTAATGCTGTAAGGAAAAGCACCACCGGAAGAACCCAACTCTTATTATTCTTCTTTTTCGCCATGAGTCATTTACAGCCCACAAAAATAATAACCAAGCGCAAACCTCAGCAATAAACTGGAGGAAAATTAAAATAACTTATCAACCATACTTTCAAACTGCTTGTTTTTTCAAAAAAATCATCACATTTGTAGTTTTAAGGCAGTTTGAGCAAAATATTAATCTCAATACCTCGACGCTATGACTTACAAGAGCAACCTTATCCAAAGAGTGTCTATGCTAACATTTCTGATCCTTATAATTTGCGTTTTGCCACTTAGATCAGAAACATATGTTAAGAAGTTAAAGCAAGTTGCACTAGGGGCTGATTCTGTTGAATTGGTTACAAAAGTTGGAGAACCAACCAACAAGGTGTTGGTAATTCGATACTATTACGGGAAGAACGAGGCAATAGTAATTGATAGCATCATCAGAGACATTCGCCTGGCCGAATCGCACAAAAAACTTAAAATCCGATTAAAAAGGGAAAAACGTGTAGAGAAGGAGAGCTCTCCAATTGCCTCGTTAAGGATAGGAATGCCAGTAAGCGAAGCACTACAAAGAGCAGGTACGCCCGATAGTATTCTGCAAGGTGAGGATTGGTACTATTCCGAAAGAAATAGAGTTGAGCTAGTTCAAGGAAAAGTCCGACAAGTCGATGTCCATCTAAAATCATCGCTCGAATCGCTCGATTGGGTTTGGCTAAACTTTACAAATAGTGGTTTGCTTTTCATGAACCTTACTCTGGCCTTTATAATGTTTGGTGTTGCTCTTGAAATAAAACTTGAACAGTTTAAGTTAGTGCTAACTACCCCAAAATCAGTTATCCTTGGGTTTATGTCCCAGTTTTTAGCACTCCCCCTTGTAACCTTTATTTTGGTATTAATTATTAGGCCAACGCCCAGTGTTGCAATGGGTATGATACTTGTGGCAGCATGCCCAGGTGGTAATATTTCAAATTTTATTTCGGGGTTGGCAAAAGGTAATATTGCCCTTTCAGTTACACTTACCGCAATTGCAACTATTGCAGCGGTAGTTTTAACCCCCTTTAACTTTGCCTTTTGGGGAAACCTTTATTCTGAAGCCTCAAACTTGGTAATTCCGTTTGAGATTGATGCATGGGAGATGATTAAAACAGTATTCATACTATTGGGTATTCCCATAATAATTGGAATGCTGTTTGCAAAACAGTTCCCAAAAATTACTCAAAAAATTCTTAAGCCAATCAAAGTATTATCCGTGATATTCTTCCTTGGTTTTGTAGTGGCTGCGTTTGCTTCAAACTTCGAGTACTTCTTAAAGTATATACACTTAATTGCCCTAATTGTTGTTGCCCATAATGCCCTAGGGTTTATAGTTGGCTATTCGATTCCCGCTTTATTCAAATTGTCGCACAGGGACCGTAGGACAATTGCTATAGAAACAGGAATTCAGAATTCAGGGCTTGGCTTAGTACTGATTTTCAATCCAAATCTATTCGACGGTTTAGGAGGAATGGCATTTATTGCCGCAGCATGGGGAATATGGCACATTATTTCGGGGCTATCGCTAGCCTATTTTTGGTCGCGTAGGCCTCCTGTCGAAGCTTAATATCAACATAAATCATAATTACTTTAACCATATGCCAACAAGCAGAGAGAATATTGAGAAATGGTCGTGGAAGTATTGGCTTCTTCGACATTATCAGGATTTCGTTTTTCGCCTTTATTTCAAAACCGAAATTGTAGGATTAGAAAAAATCCCCAAGGATACTACGTTGATATTTGCTCCAAACCACCAGAATGCCCTTATAGATGCACTGGGAATGCTATCGCTTTATCCTGATTGGCAGCCTATATTCCTTGCCCGTGCCGATATTTTCAAAAAACCTGCAATTATTAAGATACTCACTTTTTTAAAAATAATGCCTGTTTATCGAATCCGTGATGGATTTGAGAATCTTTCGCTGAACGATGAGATATTCCTCAAAACTATGGATGTTCTCAACAATAAAAATGGGTTGATAATACTCCCCGAAGGGAATCATGCCGGGTTTAAACGATTACGCCAACTTAAGAAAGGAATTGCACGCATTGCTTTTCAGGCAGAGGATGCATCCAATGGCACATTGAATATTCATATTGTACCAGTTGGATTAGAATATAGCAACTACGTTCGTTTTCACAGCAATTTCCATATCCGTTTAGGAAAACCTTTCGAAGTAAAAAAATATCTCGATTTATATCATCAAAATAAAGCACTGGCTTACAATGCTCTTATTGCTGAGTTAGAAAGCGGAATGAAAAAGGAGATGATACACATTGAGGACGAGGATAACTACAACGCCTATATCACGATTATAGATTTATTCACCGAACGTTTCATTCAAAAAAGGAAACTACCTAAAACACAGAACCAAAAATTCTTAATCGACAAGGATTTAGTTGCAAAACTTGACGCTCTGAAACAATCAAACCTGAATGAATTTAACGGTTTAATAAGTAAAGCCAATGAGTATGATGGTTTGTTAAAGGAGAATGGTGTATGCAAAAAAGCCGCTCCGCTATCAATGAAAAAAGCGGTGATTCTTCCGCTAAAGGCCATACTGCTATTAGCCTCTCTTCCGCTATTCATTTATGGTGCAATTAATAATTTTATTCAGATTTACACTCCGTATAAGCTGAGTTTGAAATTTCAGGATCCTCAATTTCACAGCTCTATTAAGCATGCCGTTGGGTTAATTCTTTTCCCTCTGATGTACATTATTCAAACATTGATATTTGGACTAATAGTGAAGGATGGTTTACTTACCCTAGGCTACTTCGTTTCACTACCCCTGGGTGCTTTTATTGTATACCATTGGCGAAAACACTTTATTAAACTTTCCAGAACAATTTCAATGTTGAAATTTATGAGAAGCCACCCCGCAAAGGCAAAAAAAATTAACGATCTGTTCAACGACATTTACATCAGAATAGAGAATATGATTCTATAGATCAAAAAAAAGCGACCCGAGGGTCGCTTTTTTTAGTTGCTCTCTAGCAATTTTAATATCTCATCCATTTTAGGCGTTAAGATAATCTCTGTTCTCCTATTTTTCTGCCTAGCATCGGGTGTTTTAGCATTATCAACTGGCAAAAACTGACTACGACCTGCAGCTGTTATGCGAACGGGGTCGATTTTTGATCCACCTAGAAGTATTCTCACAATTGTTGTGGCACGTTTTACGCTTAAATCCCAGTTGTCGAGCAAGTCACCAGTGCCCTTATACGGAACATCATCGGTATGGCCCTCAACCATTATATTGATATCGGTATTTTGCTCAAGCACCGGAACGAGCTGCTTAAGCGCCGCAGCACCTTTAGCATCAATCTCGTACCTTCCGGATTTAAACATCAACTTCTCCTCCAACGAAACATAAACCTTACCATTCTGCATGGTAACTGTTAAGCCCTTACCCTCGAATCCGAAAAGTGCATCGGCAACCTTTTTCCGAATCGAATTCATTATTGAATCTTTGCTATTAAGTATTCGCTCCAGTTCAAGTAAACGCGCATTTCTCTCCTCTAAATCTTTGTTCATTTTTTCAAGATCGGCTTGCATTTTATCTAAGCCTAACTTACGCTGATACAATTTGCGCTCAAGTTCCTTTAATGCGTCCTCTTTCTCCTGAAGTTCTTCCTGTGTTTTTTGGATTTGTGCCAGCAACTTGCGGGTTTCGTCCTTACTTCCCTGAATGACTCCCTCCTGTAATTGCTGTAAATCGGCATAACGTTCTTTAAGTGAGGCGAACTCCTCCTTCATCTTATTAAATTCCACTACCCTATTCACGCTGTCGGCAACTAACCTATCGTTGTTAGTCTTTAAAAGCCTCGTTTTGGAATCCAGCTCTGCATTCTTGGTGGTTAACGACTCATTTTCAGTTGATAGCTTATCGCGCTCCTCCTCGCACTTAATGTTTTTATCCTGTAAAGTTTGGAATTCTTTTGCGGGAACACACGCTGTTAAAACTAACAAACCAAAAATTGTTGATTTGAGGATATTCAGTTTCATTGCCATATAATATCGGGTATGTTTTGAGCTAATTATAATTAACAAAATAGGAATAGTTATAAATAACCCATTCAATATTTAGAGCGTATAATATCTTTGCACATGTAACATTTTTGTATTTTTATTGTTTTAAATTGAAGCGAAAACTAGAGGTATGAGCGGTAACTACAAACTACTAGAAGGAATTAACTCGCCCGATGACCTAAAGAAGTTGAAACTAAACGATTTGGAACTGCTGAGCACGGAGTTGCGTCAGTTCATTATCGACGTGGTTTCGACCAATCCCGGTCACTTTGGTGCCAGCTTGGGAGTTGTTGAGCTTACAGTTGCCCTGCACTATGTTTTCAACACCCCTTACGATAGAATTATTTGGGATGTGGGACATCAGGCCTATGGCCACAAAATTCTTACTGGACGTAAAGATGTTTTCCATACAAACCGTAAGTATAAAGGAATAAGTGGTTTTCCTAAGCGTGAAGAAAGCCCTTACGATGCATTTGGTGTAGGACACTCATCCACATCAATTTCTGCAGCGCTGGGTATGTCTATTGCCTCGGGAATGAAAATGGAGCCACGGCAAGTGGTTGCTGTAATTGGCGATGGTGCTCTTACAGGCGGTATGGCCTTTGAGGGTTTGAACCACGGTGGCAGTTTAAAATCGAACCTGCTGGTAATCCTTAACGACAACAATATTTCCATTGATCCTAGTGTTGGTGCACTAAAAGAGTACTTGCTCGATATTACCACATCAAAAACATACAATAAGCTAAAAACTGAGGTTTGGGATTTACTTGGAAAAATTGATAAGCTTGCTCCCAAAACCCGTTCTGTTATTCAGAAAATGGAGAATGCTGTTAAAGCGGCATTGCTCAAGCAAAGCAATATGTTTGAGTCCATGGGTTTCCGTTACTTTGGACCCGTTGATGGACACGATGTGGTTTACCTTGCCAAAGTTCTGGACGATTTAAAGGATATTCCTGGGCCTAAACTACTGCATTGCATTACAGTTAAGGGGAAAGGGTACTCGCCTGCCGAGGAGAACCAAACGATGTTCCACGCTCCAGGACTATTCAACAAAACAACTGGCGAAAGAATTGTAGTTACAAGCGATAAACCTACACCTCCCAAATACCAGGATGTGTTTGGCGAGACATTGGTTGAGTTGGCCGAAAAGAACGATAAAATTGTAGGTATTACACCTGCCATGGCAAGCGGTTGCTCCATGAATATTTTGATGGAGAAGATGCCTAAAAAGGCGTTCGACGTTGGTATTGCCGAGCAGCACGCAGTAACATTTTCGGCTGGATTGGCTGCCGAGGGGCTTGTTCCGTTCTGCAATATCTACTCAACCTTTATGCAGCGTGCATACGACCAAGTAATTCACGATGTTGCGCTGCAAAACCTACAGGTTGTTTTCTGCCTCGACCGTGGAGGCTTGGTAGGTGACGATGGAGCTACTCACCACGGAGCATTCGATATTGCCTATATGCGTTCCATCCCAAATATCACCGTTGCCGCACCAATGAACGAGGAGGAACTGCGCAATATGATGTACACTGCCCAACTTGATGGTATGGGACCATTCTCAATCCGTTACCCTCGTGGCAATGGGGTTATGGTGGATTGGCGCAAACCTTTCAAAAAACTCGAAATTGGCAAAGCCAACGTTTTACGCAACGGAAACGATATAGCCATTCTAACCATTGGTCATATTGGAAACTTGGCTGCAAAAGCGGCCGATATGCTTGAGGCCGATGGTATAAGTGTTTACCACGCCGATATGCGCTTTGTGAAACCGCTCGATACCGACGTGCTAAAATACATTGGCGAAAACTTTAAAACCGTTGTAACTGTTGAGGATGGCTGCTTGCCTGGCGGTTTTGGAAGCGCCGCATTGGAGTGGTTAAACGATAATGGATACAATATTAGGGTAATCCGCCTTGGAATCCCCGATAGTTTTATTGAGCACGGCACCCAGCAACAGCTCTACGCCGATTGTGGTTACGATATCGATAATATTTACCAAACTGCAAAGAAGTACTCTCCAAAGAAAGTCAATATGAGAGTAAGTTAATGGGAGAATAAGTAATTAGGAGAATTGAGGATTCCAATTTTCACAAATTTGTTGTTGGTTTAAAATAAACTTTATATCTTCGCACCCCGAAAGTTCATTCAAATTATGCCCGGATGGCGGAATTGGTAGACGCGCTGGTCTCAAACACCAGTGAGCTCACCCTCGTGCCGGTTCGATCCCGGCTCCGGGTACAAAGCAAAAGCCCTCATTGTGAGGGCTTTTTTATTTATAGCAATTGATTTCTGAAACTTTTATCCGACCTCAACCCTTAACCATTTATTCCTACCAATGGTTAGCGTTCCAACAAGAAATACAAAAAGCAGCACAAGCACACCAACGCCAATGCTCTTTGTTAGTTGGCTAGTTCCTGTGAATATTATAATTCCCACCACAGGAAACAATCCAATAATAAAAGGCATTCGTCTATTCAAAAACTCACTTCCAGTTATTGTTAGTGTGGCGTTTTGCTCAATATTGCTGACCTTAATCTTTCTACTTCCACACCACTGTATTTTAG
>Ga0209066_10006575_pt1 | contig 11800 bp, 9 predicted proteins | sample All_14_2_FD_187198 | JGI IMG/M metagenome (GOLD analysis project Ga0209066, IMG submission 187198) | Freshwater microbial communities in response to fracking from Pennsylvania, USA - Allegheny Zone_MetaG_DW_15 (SPAdes) (version 2) ...
AGGTCATCTACACCACCAACGCCATCGAGTCGGTCAACATGAGCTTGAGGAAGCTGACCAAGAACCGGGGTTCATTCCCCAGTGACGAGGCGCTGACCAAGCTGTTCTACCTGGCCCTGCGCAATATTAGCCAGAAGTGGACCATGCCCATCCGGGATTGGAAGGCAGCGCTGACCCGATTCACCATTCATTTCGGAGACCGGCTCTCCGTCAATTGAAGTCCGACCCGTTTACACAAAAATTCGGACACGCCCCGACACGATCGCATACACAGCCCGAATGTAAGGCCGCAAACCTTTCAAACCTTCACGATGCCGAATCTTGCTTTCCTTGGGTGGACCATGTAGGCGGTTCACATGCGCGCGGGAAGGAGTCGGCTCTTGCCCGCGTGGTGGCCGTCTTCGGCGCGGCGCGCCCGCACCACGCCTACCTAAGACCGTTGCATAACTGATGAAGGCCCGGATGGTGATGGTGGATGGGTTGGTGTCCAATTGGCCATCTGAGCAGCAGGAGAAGGACATGGCACTGGAGAGCTTCTTTCTGATGGGAGCCAAACCCCTGGTTGAAGACTCCCCGACATGGAAACTGCACCAACTCATCGACTGGGAAGCTGTGTCTCGCAAACTCAAGGGGCTGTACCGCCGGGAAGAAACCCACGGCGGAGGCCCCGAACCGTACGCTGCACTGTCCATGTTCAAGCTCATGCTGCTGGGCCAGTGGCACGGTCTGTCAGATGCCCAGTTGGAACTGGCCTTGAAAGTACGCATCGACTTCATGGTCTTCACAGGGTTCGAACCCGCTGCCGGAGAGTTCCCGGATGCCAGCACCATCTGCCGATTCCGCAACCGCCTGGTTGTTGCCAAGCTCGATCAGGTCTTGCTGCGAGGCATCAACAGCCAGCTCGAACACCGAGGGCTGAAGGTACAGGGCAGCCGAGGAGCCATCCTGGACGCCACCATCATCCCCAGCGCGGCACGGCCCAACGGCTACATCGACATGGAAGGAGAAGAACCCCAGATCGTCACCAGCGCCGACAGCGAAGCGCGCTGGGTCAAAAAGGGGAACCACGCCTTCTACGGCTACCGGGGCTACAGCACAGTCGATACAGACGATGGCTATGTGGAGCACGTCGAAGTGCACCCCGCCAACGAAGCGGAGGTCAACAAGCTGCCTCAGGTGATCGATGCGATGACAGCCGCCAACGGTATCGCCCCAGACGGCGTGTTGGCTGACAAAGGCTACGCCAGCAAAGCCAATCGGCAATACCTCAAGGATAGGGGCATGGCAGACCTGATCCAGCACAAGGGAGCCAAAGGCAAGCCCCTGTCACCGATTCTGAAAAAACTCAACACCGCCATCGGTGGCTTGAGGTTCAAGGTGGAGCAGGCGTTTGGGACGATGAAGCGTAAATTCCATTTGGCCAGGGCGAGGTACTTTGGTGTGGCCAAGGCGCAGATGTGCTGGGCTGCATTGGGAATGAACCTGTTGAAGGCGCATCGCAAGCTCGCTCGCATGCAACAACTGATACCCCAGGGCACAGGTGCGCCTGCTTGAGTCCCAGAGGGGGCGAGAACCCGCAAAAGGCGGGGAAAACGGGGCAGATCAGCCCTGAAATTGCTAAAAAACAAGGCAAATTGACTCGGAAAGCTGGAAATCGTCATCTTCGCACTCAGTTATGCAACGGCCTTTACCTGTTTGCCAACCGACGCGCCAACCGCATGAAGGTGCTGGTGCACGACGGCATCGGCGTGTGGCTGGCGGCGCGGCGCCTGAACAGCGGCAAGTTCGTCTGGCCGCGTGATGGGGTCGCCTCGGCTGCTCTCAACCGACCACAGTTCGATGCCCTGGTGCTGGGCCTACCCTGGCAGCGCCTGGGCGATGGTGGCGTCATCACCGTGCTCTGAATCTTATCGCAGGCCTGCTGCCTGTATGCGCGCGGTCAACATGGGTTCACCGCGCGCATACCGTGCCACTGGCCCAGCAGCATGAGTTTGAACACGGACAGTGGAGCGTGCGGTTCGGGGCTACCGCCATGTGTTTTATCCCGGCGGTACAGGCCTTTGAGTTTGTGGGACACAGCTTCCCAGTCGATGAGCTCGTGCAGCTTCCATGTCGGGGAGTCTTCAACCAGGGGTTTGGCTCCCATCAGAAAGAAGCTCTCCAGTGCCATGTCCTTCTCCTGCTGCTCAGATGGCCAATTGGACACCAACCCATCCACCATCACCATCCGAGCCTTCACCAGTTATGCAACGGTCTTGTACAGGTTTCACGGCGTCGAACGCAATTCTCGGCGAAGAATTTTGCCTACATTGCTCTTGGGCAGTTCATCCCGAAATTCAATGTATTTGGGTCTCTTGTAGCCTGTGAGATTGTCGTGACAAAATTTGGTCAAATCGTCTTCTGTTAAGGTTGGGTCATCTTTCACGACAAAGATCTTAATGGCTTCCCCTGTCTTGGGGTCGGATATTCCCACTGCTGCACATTCCACAACACCCGGGCATAAAGAAATGACATTTTCCAGTTCATTGGGAAAGACATTGAATCCAGAAACAATGATCATGTCTTTCTTGCGATCCACAATTTTGGTATAGCCATTGGCATCCATTATCCCAATGTCCCCAGTTCTGAGGTATCCATCGGGTGTGAAAGCTTTTGCGTTTTCATTCGGTTGATTGAAGTACCCGCTCATGACGTTGGGGCCTTTGATGCAAATCTCTCCAGGCTCCCCGATGCCAAGGACTTGGCCCTCATCCCCCTTGATTGCAATGTCAATACCGGGTAGCGGCAGGCCGATGGTCCCGCTGAAATGGCGGTTGGTGACGGGATTGTTGGTTCCGATGGCGCAGGTTTCACTCATGCCCCAACCTTCGATCATCGGGCAGCCGGTTGTCGAGAGCCAGTGCTTTGCCGTGCCTTCAGACGCCGCCATGCCTCCCGCCTGTGAAACTGCCAGCTGGCTGAAATCCAGTGACCGGAATTGCGCGTTTTGCAATAAAGCGTTGAACAGCGTATTCACCCCAGGTAAAAGATGAAATGGCCTTTTCTTCAATGTTTCCACGAATTTGGGGACATCTCGCGGGTTGGGAATCAGTGTCATATGGGCTCCCCACCTGACCGTTAACAGGCTGAGTGTCAAGGCAAAGATGTGATACAGAGGCAGCGCCGCAATGTTGTTCGCGCGGCGTATGTCTTCCATATTTTTCAATGCGGGAGTGAACCAAGCTTCAGCCTGCAAGATGGCCGCAATGATGTTGCTGTGGCTCAGCACCGCTCCCTTGGAGAGTCCAGTGGTGCCGCCCGTGTATTGCAAAAATGCGGTGGTTTCGCGAGTGGCACCGCTGCTTTTGAGTGCCAAGTTTTCGCTACTGTGGAGCACCTGATTGAACGTTTGAACGGTGATGCTCCCATGTTCGCCATGGAGAGGCAGTCGAAACGAGGGCACCAGTTTGGCCAAGTGGCGAACGGCGAACGTGATCCATTGTCCGTACCAGAAGCCCAAGAGGTCACCCATGCTTGCAAGCACGATGTGTTTCACAGGGGTGTGGGCCACCACTTCTTCCAGCACGTGGGCGAAGTTCTCCAGAATGAATACCACCTCCGCGCCTGAATCGGTTAATTGGTGAGCCAGTTCACGGGCGGTGTACAAGGGGTTGACATTGACGCACGTGTATCCCGCACGCAATACCGCAGACATCACCACCATGAACTGTGGGATGTTGGGCATCATCAGTGCCACCCGTGTGCCGACGGGCAATCCCAGTGACTGCAGCCATGCCCCTACTTGCGCGGACAGCTGATCCAGCTGTCCGTACGACATCCACTGTTCCATGCATACCGTCACAGGTCTGTCGGCATTTCTTTTGAACGACTCTTCAAGGAGAGCTCCCAGAGAGGTGTATTGCGTCACGTCCACTTCGTGCGGAACGCCTTCGGGGTAGCTCTTGAACCAGGGTTTTTCTTGCATATGGATCTCCTGGCGGCATTGTGTAAGCTGGATGTAACCCGCACTTCAGGGCAAGCCCTAGGGCCGTGTCACCCAAGGCTCAGATATGGGCAAGGAGAACCCATGCCACAGCCTCAACCATCCACAGTCTCTCGTCTGGCCCGCTTGCAGCAAATTCTTTTTGCTTTTTGGGTGGTCGTGACAATTGACTTTGTGGCCTGGGCCTGCCTGGGCGCTGGGTGGGCTGCGTGGGGCGCTGGCATCTGCGTGTTCGCCTACCCGACCACATTGGGCGCGCAATTTGCACTGTCCATGGTGTGCAATGCCATGATGGGTACGCCCGGCGTCGAGCGCCGTTTTCCCATTGGCGCTTGGGTAAGGGAAATGGGCTTTTCCGTGCGCGTGTTCTTTTGGTGGCAGCCATGGTGCTGGCGACGGTATACCGACGCCTCACTGCCAGGTTTTTCCGTTCAGGGAAAAACCGGCTTGCTCCTGGTTCATGGCTACCTGTGCAACAGAGGCTTCTGGTTGCCTTGGCTGACAGCGTTGAATCGGTTTGGCTGGCCTGTCGTGGCCATCAACCTGGAGCCTGTGTTCACCGGTATCGATGACCACAGCCTTGCCATCGACAAAGCCGTGAACCAGCTTATCGAGATCACGGGCCGACCACCTGTGGTGGTGGCGCACAGCATGGGCGGTTTGGCCGTGAGAGCGTGGCTGCGCAACGTACCCGATGGTCTGTACCGGGTTGCGCACGTGGTCACGATTGGTACGCCCCATCAAGGCACTTGGCTGGCGGCCATGGGATGGGGCGTCAGCGCTGCTCAGATGCGTTGGCAAAGCGATTGGCTGACCGAGCTGGCCAAAACAGAGCCTTCAGGGGCTCGAAAAAAGTTCACTTGCTGGTATTCACCTCAGGACAACGTCGTGTTTCCTTCGGTATCGGCCCACATGCCTGGTGCGGTGGCTCACCGTCTGAGGGGGGTGGGCCACGTCACCCTTGCCTATCACCCAAGTGTCAGGGGGGACGTGTATCGCTTGATCGGCCTGTCTGGCGCTGATAAAACAACACCTTCATCGGAATTGCCTTGAAAATCAGGGAAAACCCTTACATTGTCCCCATGACCCAAACCATTTTGTCCACCCCGTCTCGGTCCGGTTACGCGCCCATCCGCTCCATGGGGCCGGGCCACCGCAGTCGAATTGCCGCCCACCTGCTGGCATTGGACCCCGCAGACCGCTACCTGCGGTTCGGATACCCGGCGGGCGAGGCCCAAATCCAGTCGTACGTCCAAAACCTGAATTTCGAGCGCGATGACGTGTTTGGCATTTACAACCGGCGCCTGGAGTTGTTGGCTGTCGCACACTTGGCATATGCCAGCAGTCCTGAATACAACAGTTGTGCCGAGTTCGGCGTCAGCGTGCTCAAGCGGGCCCGTGGCCGAGGGTATGGCAAGCGTCTGTTCGAGCGGGCGGTCATGCATGCCAGAAACCAGGGGGTGGACATGCTGTTCATCCATGCCTTGACCGAAAACACGCCCATGCTGGCCATTGCCGCGCATGCAGGGGCCAGACTGGAGCGAGACGGTTCCGAGACCGATGCTTACCTGCGTTTGCCCCCCGCGAACTTCGACACGATGCTGACCGAACTGGTGGAAGAGCAAGTGGCCCAGACCAACTACTCCTTCAAGGCCAAAGCCAGGGCATTCCGTCACATGCTGTCCACGTTGCAGGAAATTCGGGCGGGGGTGCGCCACGCGCGTGACCAGAGCTCGCCCTGAGTTTTCGGGCTTTGTCACGGTGATGGGGTATCCTAGAACCACATCAACTTCTGTTTCCGTCCGTGCCTGACCCTTACCCTGCGCAAGCGTCTCATCACCGCACCGGTCAGCGCAGCCCACGCCCAGTGGACAAGCGGGGCATCTTGCAGAAACTGGCCGAGCTGCTGCACCCCGGCCCTGACTCCACCGACGAGCTGATCGCCACGCTCTCGGAAGCCGAAGACCGGCACCTCATCAACACCGAGTCCCGCGTCATGCTCGAAGGCGTGTTGCGCATGGCCGACATGACCGCTGGCGACGTGATGGTGGCGGCCCCCCGGATGGACGTGTTGGACATCGATGCCCCCTATGACGAGTTGCTGCACACGGTCATTGACACCGGGCACTCGCGCTTTCCCGTGTACGAGGGCGAACGGGACAACGTGATCGGCATCCTGCTGGCCAAAGACCTGCTGAAGCTCCAACGTGCGCCCGAGTTGAACCTGCGCGCTCTGTTGCGCCCGCCCACCTTGGTGCCGGAGAGCAAAGGCCTCAATGACTTGTTGCGGGAGTTTCGGGGCAATCGCAACCACTTGGCGTTGGTCATAGACGAGTTTGGCCGTGTGGCCGGGCTCATCACGATAGAGGACGTGCTGGAGGAAATCGTCGGTGAAATCGAAGACGAGTTTGACGACGACGAGGAAACCGGAGATATCTTTGCCTTGGCCGACCGCACCTGGCGCATCAGCGGCGACACGCCCATTGCCCGCATCAACGAAGCCTTTGACCTGCAACTGCCCGACGACGAAGTGGACACCGTGGGCGGCTTGATCGCCCACGAAATGGGGCATGTGCCCAAGCGGGGCGAGCGTCACACCTTGCAGGGCTTCAACTTTGTGGTGCTGCACGCCCGCGGTGGTGCGGTCAAATGGTTCAAAGCCAGCCCAGCCATCACCCCCGAGCCTTGACGCCCGTGTTTCGGGCCACCGCCTGGTGGTGGGTTGCGCTGGCCGGCGTCGTCCAGGCACTGGCCTTGGCTTGGCCCTGGGGTTTGGATGCCAAGGCATTTGGAGTTGCAGGCTGGGCCGGGCAACCGTTGCCCCTGTTGCAATTGGCGGCCATGGCCACTTTCGTCGGTGTTTTGCGCCGGGCCCCCAGCGCCTGGGCGGCGGCTGGCCTGGGGTGGGTGTTTGCCACCACCTGGCTGGTCGGCACATTCTGGTGGCTCTTTGTCTCCATGCACACTCATGGAGGGCTGGCCGCGCCGCTGGCCGTGCTGGCGGTGGTGGCGTTGGCGGGGGCATTGGCGGTCTATTACGCTTTGGTTTCCATGCTTTTTTGGGCTCTTGCGCTTGATGGTATTGCGCTGACAGCTCTTGTTTTTTCTGCGCTCTGGACGCTGGCCGAGCTGGCTCGGGGCGTCTGGCTGACCGGTTTCCCTTGGGGGGCTGTGGGCTATGCACACGTGGGCAGCCTGGGTTGGGCTGCGCCTTGGGTGGGGGTGTACGGCATGGGGGCTTTGGCTGCAGTGCTCGCGGTCGGCTGGGCTTCTGCCTGGGAACGTGGCCGTTCTCGGGTGGTGGTGGCGGGTCTTGTGGTGGGGGCCCTTATGGCTGCTGGGCCTTGGCTGCAAACCCACTTGCCTGCGCACACCCAGTCCGCTGGGGCGCTGCACCTCGCTTTGCTGCAGGGCAATGTCGATCAAGGCGAAAAATTCGACACCCGGTCCGGCCTGCCCAAGGCGCTGGCTTGGTATTCGGCGCACCTGGCCGACCCGCTGGCGTCGGCTGTCAGCGGCGCTGGCGTGTTGCCCGAGCGCACCTTGGTGGTGGCCCCCGAGACCGCTGTGCCCCTGTTGCCACAGCAGGCCGGCCCCGAGTGGTGGGAGCCGTTGTTGCAACGGCTGGGGCAGGGCGGCCACGCCGCGTTGCTGGGTTTGCCGCTGGGAAACCTGGAACAGGGCTACGCCAACGCCGTGTGGGCCATCACCCCGCAGGCAGCAGCGCAAGCCGCAACCGATGTGGCCCAAGGTCGCCCGCTGGGCGCGCTGGACATGCCCAACCCTCGCTACCCCGCGCAACCGCCTTTCTACCGCTACGAAAAACACCACCTGGTGCCGTTTGGCGAGTTCATTCCCCCGTTCTTTCGCTGGTTTGTGGACCTCATGAACATCCCGCTGGGCGACTTCAACCGGGGTGCCCTGGCCCAGCCGCCGTTTGAATGGGCAGGCCAACGCGTGGCCCCGAACATTTGCTACGAAGACCTGTTTGGCGAGGAGTTGGCCCAGGGCTTTGGCGATGCCGCCACGGCCCCCACCGTGCTGGTGAACCTCAGCAACCTGGCCTGGTTTGGCAACACCGTGGCGCTGGACCAGCACCTGCACGCCTCCCGCCTGCGGGCCCTGGAGTTGGCGCGGCCCATGGTGCGCGCCACCAACACCGGGGCCACCGTGGCCATCGACCACCAGGGCCGCGTCACCCACGCCCTGCCGCGCCTGACGCAGGGCGTGTTGCTGGCCACTGTGGAGGGGCAGCAAGGCCTCACGCCGTTCGCCCGCTGGGCCTCGCGTTGGGGTCTGTGGCCCGTGTGGCTGCTGGCCGGGGCCCTGGTGCTGGCCGGGGTTGGGGTGGCACGGGCGCAGCGCACACGTCGCCCGTAAAATCAGCGGCTTGCCCGCCGCCGTCCGGCGGGCGCTTTTTTGCCGCGCCCATGCTCACGTTCCAACAAATCATCCTCCGCCTGCAGTCCTACTGGGACGCGCAAGGCTGCGCCTTGCTCCAGCCCTACGACATGGAAGTGGGCGCGGGCACCAGCCACACGGCCACGTTTTTGCGCGCCATCGGCCCCGAGCCCTGGAAGGCCGCCTACGTGCAACCCAGCCGCCGCCCCAAAGACGGCCGCTACGGCGAAAACCCCAACCGCCTGCAGCACTACTACCAATACCAGGTGGTGCTCAAGCCCGCCCCGGCCAACATCCTGGAGCTGTACCTGGGGTCACTGGAGGCCCTGGGCTTTGACCTCAAGAAAAACGACATCCGCTTCGTGGAAGACGATTGGGAAAACCCCACCCTGGGCGCCTGGGGCCTGGGCTGGGAGGTGTGGCTCAACGGCATGGAAGTGACGCAGTTCACCTACTTCCAACAGGTGGGCGGCATCGACTGCAAACCCGCCACCGGCGAAATCACCTACGGCCTTGAGCGCCTGGCCATGTACCTGCAGGGCGTGGACAACGTCTACAACCTGAAGTGGACCGACACCCTCAGCTACGGCGACGTGTACAAGCAAAACGAGGTGGAGCAGTCCACCTACAACTTTGAACACTCCGACGCCGACTTTTTGTTCACCGCCTTCGCAGCCCACGAAAAACAGGCCAAGTACCTGATGGAGCAGCAACTGGCCCTGCCCGCCTACGAGCAGGTGCTGAAGTGCGCGCACAGCTTCAACCTGCTGGACGCACGTGGTGCCATCAGCGTGACCGAGCGCGCCGCCTACATCGGCCGCATCCGCAACCTGGCCCGTGCCGTGGCACAAAGTTACTACGAGAGCCGCGAGCGCCTGGGCTTCCCCATGGCCCCGCGCGAGTGGGTGGAGCAAATGGCCGCGCCTGCAGACAAAAAAGCCGCCTGAGCCGGAACCCAGACCATGACCACACAGAACCTGCTTGTTGAACTGTTCGTTGAAGAACTGCCACCCAAAGCCCTGAACAAACTCGGCAATGCCTTTGCCGGTGTGCTGCTGGAGCAGCTCCAGGCCCAAGGCCTGGCCGCTGCCGATGCCATGCTGACAGCGTTTGCCTCGCCTCGCCGCCTGGCAGCGCACGTCACAGCCGTGGCACAGCGTGCCGCTGACAAACCCCAAACCCTGAAACTCATGCCTGTGGCCGTGGGCCTGGACGCGGCGGGCAACGCCACGCCCGCGCTGCTCAAGCGCCTGGGCGGCATGGGCGTGGACGTGTCCAACCCTGCCGCAGCGGTGGCCAGCCTGACCCGCCAGCCCGACGGCAAGGCCGAGGCCTTGTTTCTGCAAAGCGTGGTGCCCGGCGTCGACCTGACCACCGGCCTGCAAAAAGCCCTGAACGAAGCGATTGCCAAGCTGCCCATCCCCAAGGTCATGAGCTACCAGCTGCAAAGCGGTTGCGAGTTGCCCGGCTGGACCAGCGTGAGTTTTGTGCGCCCCGCGCACGGTCTGGTGGCGCTGCACGGTGCCGACGTGGTGCCTGTGAGCGCGCTGGGCTTGAAGGCCGGAAACACCACCCACGGCCACCGCTTTGAAGCCGCCATCGACCCCGTGCCGCTGGCGCACGCCGACGCGTATGCGGACACCCTGGCCCGCGACGGCGCGGTGATCGCCAGCTTTGCCGGGCGCAAGGCCGAGATCGCCCGCCAGCTCGCCGCCAAGGCGGCCGAAGTGGGCGGTGACTGCCGCCCTATCGAAGACGATGCGCTGCTGGACGAAGTGACCGCCCTGGTGGAGCGGCCCAACGTGCTGGTGTGCCAGTTCGAGCCCGAGTTTCTGACCGTGCCGCAGGAATGCCTGATCCTGACCATGAAGGCCAACCAGAAATACTTCCCACTGCTGGACGCGGCGGGCAAGCTCACGAACCAATTCCTGGTGGTCAGCAACATCAGCCCCGCCGACGCCAGCGCTGTGATCGGTGGCAACGAGCGCGTGGTGCGTCCGCGCCTGGCCGACGCCAAATTCTTTTTTGACCAGGACCGCAAGAAGTCGCTGGAATCGCGCATCCCCGGCCTGTCCAAGGTGGTTTACCACAACAAACTGGGCACCCAGGGCGAACGCATGGAGCGCGTGTGCGCCATTGCCGAAACCATCGGCCTGAAGCTGGGCGGGGCCGAACTGGCCGCCCAGGCCCTGCTGGCCGCACGGCTGGCCAAGGCCGATTTGCTGACCGACATGGTGGGCGAGTTCCCCGAGCTGCAAGGCATCATGGGCGGCTACTACGCCCGCCACGACGGCCTGGGCGACACCGTGGCCGATGCCATTGAAGACCACTACAAGCCCCGCTTTGCCGGTGACGAGCTGCCTCGCAACGCTGTGGGCGTGGTGGTGGCCCTGGCCGACAAGCTGGAAACCCTGGTGGGGATGTTCGGCATCGGCCAACTGCCCAGCGGCGACAAGGACCCGTTTGCCCTGCGCCGCCACGCGCTGGGGGTGGTTCGCATGCTGGTCGAGAAAGACCTGCCGCTGGACCTGGCAGAGTTGCTGGCGCTGGCCACTCCTGCCTTCGGAGCGCTCATTGCAGACCCCGCAAGCGCGTTGGCCGATTTTTTCTACGACCGCATCAGCGGTGGCCTGCGGGAGCAGGGCTACAGCGCCCAGGAAGTGGACGCCGTGTTGGCCCTGCGCCCGCAGCGGCTGGCCGACATCGCCCGCCGCCTGGAAGCGGTGCGCGCCTTTGCCGCCCTGCCCGAAGCCCCGGCGCTGGCCGCGGCCAACAAGCGGGTGGGCAATATCCTGAAAAAGGCCGAGGGCGAGGTGCTGGCGCAGGTCAACCCCGCGCTGCTGACCGAGGCCGCCGAAGCCGCGCTGGCCTACGCGCTGGCCGAGGTGGCCCCCGGCGCCGAAGCGGCGTTTGCCACCGGCGACTACACCGGCAGCCTGCAAAAGCTGGCAGCCCTGCGCGCCCCGGTGGATGCGTTTTTTGACGGCGTGATGGTCAATGCCGACGACCCTGCGCTGAAGGCCAACCGCCTGGGCCTGCTGAAAACGCTGCACAACGCCATGAACCGCGTGGCCGATCTCGGTCGCCTGGCCACCTGACAACCCGCGCGACACCCCTTTGAAAACGCCTCCCCTGATGGCCACCCCCCTCCACACCTGGTGGCAGCGCAACGGTTTGCTGGCGGGCCTGTTCGGTCCTCCGGCCGCGCTGGTGGCCCTGCGCTGGTGGCTGGACTTTCGGTTGAACGCCCTGGGCCAGACACTGCCGCCCGCGCTCAGCCCCGCCGGAGACCCCGCGCAGCTCTGGCGCTGGCTGGCCGCAGGGGGGGGCGTGGTGGCGGTGTTGGCCCTGCTGGTGTGGTGGCTCATGCGGCCTGCCACAGCCGGCAGCCGCGCCCGACTCTGGGTGGGGCGGTTG
>Ga0209066_10006576_pt1 | contig 11799 bp, 8 predicted proteins | sample All_14_2_FD_187198 | JGI IMG/M metagenome (GOLD analysis project Ga0209066, IMG submission 187198) | Freshwater microbial communities in response to fracking from Pennsylvania, USA - Allegheny Zone_MetaG_DW_15 (SPAdes) (version 2) ...
GTGGTGCTCAAACTCAAGACCACCGACTTCCGCATTCTCACGCGCAGCCAGACCCTTGACTGTCCTCCGGCGAGCGCCGCCGAAGTGCTGGCGATTGCGCTGGCGTTACGACGCCGTATCGGACTGCCTGCCGACACGCGCTACCGACTTGCCGGTGTGGGCCTGACGCACTTGGTCGACGCCAGCAGCACCGCGCACCAGGCCTCGCTGTTCGGGTGACCATTGCGCCGCACGTCCTAGCGCCGAATCGCTGGCTCAACGACAGCCCACGGCGGCGGGCGTCAGTTTCCAGCAATCCTCGCCGCGACCGCCCGGCGGGCAATACCAGTAGTTCGAACGCGCAGTGATGTTGCGCATGGCACCGTCGTGGGCCGTGTAGATCACGGTGCCCGCCACGCAGCGGTAGCCCTCGGGTAATGCGCGCCGTGTTGGCGAGGAAAGGGCCTGGCCGAACGCGGGTCGCGTGGTGCTGAGGCGTGCGCTGGCTTGCCCTCGTTCCGTTTGCGGAGCGAGGGCAGGCTTCAGCATTGCGGCCGTCTCTCGACCCAGTTCTTCCAGCTCCAGTCGCAGCAGATACTGCTCGATGCTGCGCCAGGCCAGCAAGGCCATCAGCACCCCTCCCGCGATCTTCACCATCAACCAGCGCTCATTGACCACCAGCGTCCGCGGCGAGTCCTTGCCAGATTTCCGTAAAGCGCCGGGGCGATGAATTTCCCAGGACATGCAGGTTCCTTGAGATGGCTTCTGGACGACCGCTGAAGTCTCTTGATGGCGGCGGTGCCTGTAGGCGGTGGCCAACGATCCGCGATCAGATGGGGTCGCCGTCCCGCGCTACGGCGCACGCATTTTGCCACTAGGAGCCTGTCGGACTTGAAGAATCGAAGCGAAAATTCGGCTGGGCGAGGACAGTTTTTGCCGGTTTCGCAGGGCGATAGTGGAGCTATTGCCCAAGGAAGCGGCAAAAAATGGACCGTCCAGACGGATTTGCAGCCGATTCCCCTTCAAGTCCGACAGGCTCCTAGCTGACGAATTGCCGTTGATCACTGGTCTACGATGGATTTGGCAATCGCTCTTGCTTCGCATCGAGCCTTGCCGGATTCGTGCGAACCGGCGCAGGCCGTCGCCGGTTCCACGCAGAATCCGGGCAACCGAGCACTACTCAAATCCATCCATGAATAGCTCCGGCGGCAGTGGCTCGGGCTGCGGATTGCTGATGCGCGCCAGGAACATTTGCGTGCTGTCCTGTTCCGGCACGCCGGGACGTGCATCAGCGAGGGTACCGGCCACCACAATGCGTCCGTCGGCCTGCTGTTCGGCTGCGACCGGGTATTCATCGAAAGCGCCGGGCAGATCGGGAAAGCGCAGTCGGCTGCCGTAGCCTGCCCCGAAGAACGGGTAGGGGACGAGGCTACCGAAGCGGTCGAACTGGGTGATGCCCAGATCGCTTCGACCGAACACTTCCTCCCAGGGCGAGCCTTGTCCATGGCTGCCGACGACCACCAGGCTGTTGTCCCACTGTGGCAGGATCGCGTTGACGCTGGCCGTGCTGCCGCTGCCATTGGTATAGAAGTTGACCGCCGCCAAACCGCCCAAGCCGAAGTTGAAGTCGACGCCATTGCTGGGCAGCAGGCGCAGTACCGCGCCACCAGATGGTCGACTGCAGCCGAGCAAACGCGCGTTGCTGCTGTCCACCGCCAGGGCAAAGGTGGCGACACAGCCCGTGCTGCTGCGCAGGCGCAGGCGCTGGTTGACGGTCCCGTCGTCGCCAATCTCGTATAGCACCGCAGACTCATCGCTCGACGACGAACCGTCGGTAGCGGACACCAGGATGTTCCCGCTCAAATCAAGTTTCAAATCGCCAACCCGGATTCGCGACGGATTGGTCGGTGAAATCAGCAGGGTAAGACCGTTGTTGCCGAAGCCGGTGTCGAGGCTGCCGTCGGCCAGCAGACGGATGAGCAGGCCGCACTCGTCGTCGAGGTTGCCGAAGCCACAGCGAAAGCCGGGATCCTGTGCGCCGATTGCCGTGCCATCGGCCAACAGCAGCACGCGGCCCTGCGCATCGAGCGCGACGGCGCGGAAGAAGGCAGATATCTGTCGAGCGCCAAGACCCAGATCCTCGCGCACCTCCAACACGCCATCACCCCAGAACTGCGTGTCCACGTTGCCATCTTCCTGCAGGCGGATCACGGTTGCGGTGTAGTCGACACCGCCGCGCCAGCCGGCCACCAGCAGTTCGCCGCTGGGCAGAGCCTGTACCGCGCTGCAGTAGGTTTCGCCGCCTGCGATCAGGCTGATGCCGCGCTGGCCGTTGCCCGAGAAGCTCGGGTCGGGCCGGCCGTCGGGCAGGCTGCGGCTGATACCGCAGACCGCAGAAATGGGCGAGGACTCCAGATACAGCGAGCCGATCATCACCGCACGTCCCTGTGCGTCGAGCGTCAGATCCTCCGCCACGGTTGACCGTCGCGGCCCCGTGACATCGTCGATGTGTTGCAGAAGGTAACCGTTGTAGCTGTAGTCCGGATCGAGAAAGCCCGCGTTCGCTTCCGGATCGGCCATGCCGAGGCGGGCGATCAGTCCGTAGGTTTCGCTGGTGCCAGAAAGCGCGTTGGCATAGTTGCCGCTGAGCACCACCCGGCCGCGCGCGTCCAGACGAAGTTCGGCGAGCTCTTCGAGCTTGTAGTCGGTGTTCTGCCAGAGATCGATGGTGTAGTGCGACTGGTGCGTGCCGTTGGCCCCGAAGGAGCCATCCGCGCCCCCATCGTCATTCAAACGGAGGACGTGGAGATCCTGCAGATCTGGATCGCCTGCGCCGCGCACCAGAGTTCCCCCTACCACCAGTTGCCCGCTGTCGCTCAAGGCCACGCGCGGGGCTCCGCGCAGGTAGCCGACCGGCGAGTTCCATGCCAGCGGCTCGACATAGCCATCGCCGCCAAAGTCGGTATCGGGCAGCCCATCGCTGCCGAGACGCAGCACCCCCGCCGCGGGAATCACGCCCGCGCCGCTGGGATCGGGCTCGCAGCCCAACACCATTCGGTCCTCCGCGTCGAGCAACAGCGAACTCACCCGGTAGCATTGGCCCAAAAACCCGCGTCCGCCGCCGCCGATGCGCTGCGGTGCATCCATGCCCACACCGAAATCGAGGTCGATCTGGCCGTCGTCGAGGAGCCGAAAGACCACGCCCGCATCCGGCGTGCCCGGATTGACGGTATGCCCCATCACATACACCCGGCCAGCGCTGTCGACGGCCGTGCTGTGGGCGAAGATGATCGGCGGGTTGTAGTCGGCCAGCGGTCGCGAGCCGTCAACCGCGAAGCTGCTGTCGAGACTGCCGTCGCTGAGCAGCCGGACGATCAGTCCACGAGACGTACTATCGGCCGAGTTCAACACTCGACCGACCGCCAGCATGCGGCCCTGCGCGTCCAGCGTTCCCGAGTTCAGCAGCGTTTGCTCCGTGCTCTCAAGCCAGCTGAAATCGGCATTGAGCAGGCGCAGGCCTTGCTGCTGGAAACCGGTATCCAGCAGGCCATCCGGGGTCAGCGCGATCACCAGAGCCGTGTACTGGCCATTCGCCTGCAAGCCCGAGCCGAGGATGCGAAAGCTGCCATCTGGCAGTGCCAGCACCTTGCTGCAGAAAACCAGGCTCAAGCCAGGCAAGGACAGGGTACTGGCGCCGATGAACGCGCTGTCGCGATTGCGTACTACGATGCACTGCGGCGTGCTGGCGCCCTGTGTACCGACGGCGACCAGCAATCCTTCGGCATTCTCCGCACTGCTCGACAGCCGCTCGTTCTCGCCCCGAAACGGACCGACACTCCAGCCGAAGCCGTTGAAGCTCGGGTCTGGGAAACCACTCAGAGACTGCCCACGCGCAAGCGATGCGGTCAGCAGTAACGCCAGGACAGCCAGAAATCGGAGAAGGAGCGGCATGGAAAGCACCTGAGAGAGATCGGTGCCCACACGTACGCCCTATGCTGCAGTCACCTGACAGGCCGAGCGACAACGCGGCGGCATGGGCGGATGACCAGCACGATCCATTTCTCCGGTTCGACATTGCAGCGCTCAGCGGCAATTGGTGTCGTCGCGCAGCCGCCAAGCTGATGCAGGCAAACGGCGCGCACGATGGAGGCCGAAAAACGCACGCTACAGCACCTGACCGATGCGGATCAGCGATCCATCCTCATCGACGACGGCGAACTCGCGCAGGCCCCAAGGTTTGTTCTCCGGCGTGGTGATGCGGGGAATGCCCTTGCCGGGCAGCTTGGCGCTGGAAAACTGCGCATGCAGCGCGTCGACATCGCCCACCCGGAAGTAGCAGCCGAAGGACGACGCTGCAGGCTCCAGTTCGGGATGCAGGAAAAAGTGCAGCTCCAGCGATCCGCGACTGCCGATCGCGTAGTCCTGATGTGGTGAAACGATTTCTACGTCAAACCCGAGCGCGGTATAGAACGCGATCGTCCGCGCCATGGATCGGGAGGGAAGCTGAGGGATGGCGATGTCAGAAACAGGCATGGGGCATCCCCGGCAAATGGTGCGCGAAGGCGCAAGGTATCAGGCTCCGAGGGCGCGCTGTGCTCGGTGGGAACGGTCGTCCAGGCAGAACTTTCCGGCAATTGACTTAGGACCTGTCGCGCCAGCCTGGAATGGGATCAACCGGTCGCCGTAGCCCGATGTTGCGTGCCCTCGCCGCGGGTGACGAACAGCATGCGGCTGGGTGCGAAGACGCGCGCGGTATGCCAGACGCCGCGCGGGACGACCACCGCACCGCGATCCGATAGGCGAGTCGTCGTGGTGCCCGCTGGCAGTTCCATCGTCAGCGCCACGTCGCCACTGAGCAAGTAAACAAACTCGTCGCCTTCGGGGTGCATCTCCCAGTTCGGCCAATCCTCGGTACAGACAAACTCGGTGATCAGCCAGCCGGAATCAAACCGCCGCAGCGCCTCCGGTGGCAAGGCCCAGAAATTCGCACCACCTGGGACGGTCTGGATCGCGCCATCGCTGGAGAGATGCAGGTAGCTGGTTTCGGGATCAAGCTGCATGTCGGCCGGTCCGGTAGTTTGGGGTGGTAATGGCAGCGATCGACGTTGCGCTGGCAACGCGACCCTCAGGCATTCAGTGAGAACACCAGTGCGCCATTGCGTCGTTCGGCGTGGCGCGAACGACTGAAAAACAGGTCATTGGCCCACGTGCCATCTCGTATGCGAGGAACAGATATGTACCCCGATAGTGGCACGTCAGCCACACTTTCTCCTGTCCAGCAATCGTCCAACGGTTCGCCTCGCCTCGCGGCGTAGGGAAGAGCTGGCTCGTGCTGTCTGGCGCAAGAATTTCCCAGCCGTCCGGACTTCCGGTTCGAAATCCTATTCCTTCGAGTCTTGCCAGCTTCGGATTGTCATTCTTCAACCAGTCCGGGGCGGACGGCGACACGACTTGCGCTCCTGCGGGTGCGCTGATTGCTTGTTGGTTAGTTTCAAGCGTTTCAGGGCAGGGGACAGGTAAATTGATGGCCGAGCAATCAACCGAGAGCGCAACGAGGGTTGCCAAAGCCAGACGAATTGCCACAGACGATAGTCCTTTGGCGTAAGTGGCGGTGGGTAACGACGATAGTTCGGTCATGAGTCGCTTGACGGCTCTACGTGGCTTCAGAAAGTGGCCGGATCTGCCCGATGTGTCAACGCTTATGGTGGGTCACGTGACTCGGCGCATCGGTGGCTGTTCAACCCCGCAATTTAAACGTACTCGCTGCAACGGATGTCACGTCCACGTCAGCGCCACTCGGTCCAGCACTGCACCATGTCCTGTTGGACATCCCAAGGTTTTGGATCTGCACGACATGTCGGTTCCCCTAGGAGCCTGTCGGACTTGAAGAATCGAAGCGAAAATTCGGCTGGGCGAGGACAGTTTTTTGCCGATTTCGCAGGGCAATAGTTGAACTATTGCCCAAGGAAGCGGCGAAAAATGGACCGTCCAGACGGATTTGCAGCCGATTCCCCTTCAAGTCCGACAGACTCCTAGGTCAGCTTGCCGTGGCAGTTTTTGTAGCGTTGGCCTGATCCGCAGGGGCAGGGGTCATTGCGCGATACCGTGGTTTGGCGACTCGGCGGACTGGGCTGAGGCATCGGCGGAGCCTTTACGACGCCAGCGATGCGCTCGCGATGGGTCAGGGTCTCTTTGGGGGCCCAGTCGACGATCATGTGAACGCGCGCATGATTGCTGTGGTTCTCGACGTAGTGCACCGTCGCATTGTTGATTTCCCAAATCTCTCCCGCCGCAAGGTGGCGCTTTTCGCCACCGACGCAAAACATGACCTGGCCATTGGTGATGATGGGCACGTGGACGCGATGAGAGTGAAGCAAGGACATGCCTTCGTCGAAATGGGGATCGATATCCTCACCTTCCGTCAACTTGACCAACAGCACGCGCAGGAACATTCCCTGGTTGCCGTAGTAATTGGCGATGGTGTCCAGCACGGGCTGCACTTCATGCCTGAAGTGATCGAAGAGTGGCGAGTAGGTTGGCGGTAGGTGCTTGAAATTGTCCGTCGCCAGGATCAGCGATGCGGTATGCCGATGCGCGCGAAACTTCTGCTCACGGCCAGATCCCTCCCAGTCCTGCACGCTGAGCTGCTCGACTTTCTGCCGCAACGCGGTGATGTCCACGCCAGACCGCAGCAGGAGAAAATTGGGGGCGCGGCCGAGCAGTTTCCGAAATCCGACATCAAAGGAATAGAAGTCCGGCAGCGGTACAGGCGCGTCCACGCTGGCGACGTCTTCGAACGAATAGCCATAGGTCTTGATAAGGCCCCGTTCGCGTTCGGCGATCAGCTCGCGAAGTTCGCTATCGAAGTAGCACGAGTAGTGGCTATGGCTGGAGGAGTTTTTTTTCTCGGTTGCCTGCAACGCCGCTTCCATGGCTGCCGATTCAGCCACCCCAAGGCGCCGGGTGATCGCAATGAAGTCTTCTTGCAGATTCTCGAATCGGGCGACATGCAGATGTGGTGATTCAGCCGCGCCGAGCATGCGGTCGAACAACCATGAGTAGTAGCCGCGGTTTGGTTCGCGCAGGCCTTCAATGCAGGCACTGGTCAGTCCAGCGCCACGATCCGTGCCGAATTCTGACGGCAGAACCGCCGCCAACGCAGCCCGGTGTGCGCGGCTTTGAGCACTGTCGTCGCCCAGCTTGACGAGTTGTTGGATGGTGGTCTTGAAATCTGCCTTGCCACCATCGGAAACCACGATGAACAGCGGGTTGCGCAAGCCCATCTTGCGATTGAAGGCATACCAGGAAACGTACCAGTCCCAGGGGTTTCTGACCACGCCGACGACTGGGAGATGCTGCTGGGTGTCCGGGATCAGCGCATGGGGATAGTGATAGCCAACCACTTTGCTGTTCGGCATGCACTGCGTGATCACGCTGTTCAACGAGCGCCCGCCGGTCTTGTGGACGTGGATAAAGGTGAATTGGTCGGTGGTAATCATCGGTGCTCAGTCGAAACCGTGGGGCGTGGATACCTGTCGCGTGGCGACGCCTTGGCATTCTAGCGCCAGCGCAGGCAGGGCTCAGGGAGTACCGATCCACGGGTGACTCCGCAGCGGCGGAATGGCTTGATCTCGGCGTTTTCCGGGCACGCCGGTGATCGGCAACCCTAAATGCAATCTGTGCTGAAACTCGCGCGGTCGGCAAGCGGTACAAATCGAATCTGTTGCCTGTGCCTGCGCGTTGTCCTTGTCCACGCAGGCATGACTTCCAGCACTACATGGTGTTATAGCAAACCACCACACTACATCTGCAGCGATGGTGCTGCCCCTTGGAGTTGCTCATGAAACGCTTGGTGTTGAGTCTTGCCCTCGCTGTGGCGTCGTCGGTGTCGGTGCCGGTGTTTGCGCAGGTGAGTGTGGCGGCGGCCGCGGCGCAGGCCGCTACGGATCCGGCGATCCAGATTTTGGAGATGGCGGATCAGTTTCGCCGCAATGATGTGGCGGCGCTGGTCAGTGGCGGCTTGCCGCCGGACAAGTACGACGAATTGCTGGCCGAGTACGAGCGCGAGCGGCTGGAGCCGATTTCCGACGCGGACCGTGCCGAGTTTCTGGAGGGTGTGGGGCGCTTGACCGCCGAGGGAGCGGTGGATCGCCTGATGGAGGAAATCACACCGAAGCTGCAGGAAGGCGAAGCGCAGTCTGCCGGATTGACCTTGATGGCGATCGGCGCGTTGAACATGGCGGTGACCTCGCCGGAATCGGATCTCAGTGTCGAGCAGCGCGAGCAGTTGCGGATGGCCTTGCCCGCGTTGGAGCACTGGCTGAGCGTGACGGACTTTTTCAGTCCGGAGTTGGCGCGTTCGGCGCTGACAGCCTTGGCCGAGGGCGTCCGCAAGACCGGTGTCGACAGCCTCGACACGCTGCGTAGCCTCAGCCTGGAGCAAGTGATGGGGCGTGCCGGACAGATGCTGGCGGCGGGCAAGGAAGCCGCTCGGGTGTATGGCATCGATCTCGACGCCATCGCGTCCACGCTGGAGGTGGAGGTGTTGGAGTTGGCCGGTGATACTGCGCGCGTGCGGACCACGATTGAGGTATTCAACGCGCCGATTGCATCCGAGCATGAGCTGGTGCGCATCGGCGGGCGCTGGTACGGCAAGCAGGCGAGTGGGCACTGGCAGTTCGGTTCTGACGACCAAGCCGATGCGGATTCCGATGCCAATCCGGACGTAGACGTCGATGTCGACGTGAATGTCGAACTGGACGGCTGATTTCGCGTGAGTGATAGGCCGATTGGCCGGGAAGGTGCCGAAAGGTGCCTTCCCGTTGCGCACTCAGCGCGGCGCGTCATCCTGTTGTTCCGGCGCGGCGCGCTGAAATTCGGGGAGTGCCAGGCAGGCCGTTTCGATGCGTTGCAGCGTCGGATATTGCGCGATGTCGAGTTGAAAGCGGCGCGCGTTGTAGATCTGCGGAATCAGGCAACAGTCGGCCATACCGGGTACTTCGCCTTCGCAATAGGTGCTGGTGGACGGGTGGTCCGCCACCATCTGCTCAAAGGCCAGCAGGCCTTCATGAATCCAGTGCCGCACCCAGGCTTCGCGCCGGGTCGAGTCGATGTGCAACTCGTTTTCCAGATATTGCAGCACGCGCAGATTGTTCAGCGGATGGACGTCGCAGGCGATCAGCAGGGCCAAAGAACGTACCCGGGCGCGGTCACGCGCGGCGGTGGGCAGCAGCGGATGCTCGGGAATCGTGTCATCCAGATATTCCATGATCGCCAGCGACTGCCGAACGACACGTTCGCCATCGACCAGCACCGGGATCAGTCCCTGCGGATTGAGTTCGCGAAACTCGGGCAGGCGTTGCTCGCCACCCTGATTGAGCAGGTGAACCGGCTTCAGGGCGTACTTCACCTGTTTCAAGTTGAGCGCGATGCGCACGCGGTAGGCGGCGCTGGAGCGCCAATAGCTGTAGAGCGTCAGCAACTCGGACATGGTCGACCCCTCCTTCGACAACGTGCGAACAGCGTACTCGCAGCGTGCAGGAAAACGCGAGGTCTGGGCAATGGCCTCACGCTGGGCGACGCCGGTTCATTCGTCTCGACCGTCGTCAGTCACGGGAACCAGCGATGCCCGCTCTCGCGGGTATGGCGGGCGGGCCAGGATTCGTCCGCCGCGGGCTTACTCAGTCCCCCGCGCGCTCGATGGTCTGTTCGATGGCCCCGAACACGCTTTGGCCTGCGCGGTCCAGCATCTCGATGCGCACGCGATCGCCGAATTTCATGAAGGGTGTGCTGGGTTTGCCCTGGGCAATGATTTCCAACATACGTTTTTCGGCCAGACAGGACGCGCCGCGCGCCTCGTCCTGGTTGGCCACGGTGCCAGAGCCGACCAGCGTGCCCGCACAGAGCGGGCGGGTTTTGGCGGCATGCGCAATCAGTTGGGCAAAGTTGAACTGCATGTCTTCGCCGGCTTCCGGGGCGCCGAACCATTCGTCGTTCAGATGACTGAGCAAGGGCAGATGCACCTTGCTGTCGCGCCAGGCATCGCCGAGTTCATCAGGAGTGACGAAGACCGGCGACAGCGCCGAGCGCGGCTTGGATTGCAGGAAGCCGAATCCCTTTGCGAGTTCATCGGGAATGAGGTTGCGCAAGGACACATCGTTGACCAGACCGACGAGCTGGATGTGCGCTTCCGCATCCTTTGCCGAGACACCCATCGGCACGTCGTCGGTCACCACCACGACCTCCGCTTCCAGATCGATGCCGTACGCCTCGTCGGCCACGCGCACCGGGTCGCGCGGGCCATAGAAACCCGCGCCAACGGCGTGATACATCAGCGGGTCACTGTAGAAACTCTCCGGCACACTGGCACCGCGCGCGCGGCGGACGCGCTCGACGTGCGGCAGATAGGCCGAGCCATCGACGAACTCGTAGGCACGCGGCAGCGGTGCGGCGAGGGCCTGCGCGTCCAGCGCGAAGGCGTCCTTGCACTGACCTGCGTTGAGCGCTTCGGACAGCGCGTTCAAACGCGGTGCGCAGTGTTCCCAGTTCTCCAGTGCGGCTTGCAGGGTTGGAGCAATGTCCTTGGCGATCACGGCAGTCTGCAGGTCACGCGAAACGACGATCAGCGTGCCGTCACGGCCACCGGCTTTGAGTGAGGCGAGTTTCATGGCGTCAGAGGTCGCTCGAGGTCAGGGGCGATGGGGGTCGAAATGCTTGCGCAGCCCCGTCCAGCAGGCGGTGTAGCCGCTTTGCCGATGCGTGGCGTGGACTGCTTGAAGGGTGGGCCGGATGACCGCGCGGCATTCGAACATGAAGGCCATGGTATCGGTCAGCACGTCGGGTTTCGACAGATCGGCTGCACTGGCCTTCTCGAAGGTGGCGGCATCCGGGCCGTGACCACTCATGCCGTTGTGCAACGAGCATCCGCCCGGTAGGAATCCATCGGCCTTGGCGTCGTATTCGCCATGGATCAGACCCATGAATTCGCTGGCCACGTTGCGGTGAAACCACGGCGGACGGAAGGTGTTCTGTGCCACCAGCCAGCGCGGGGGAAAGATCACGAAATCCAGATTGCCCACGCCCGCGGTATCGCTGGGTGAGTTCAGCACCAGGAAGATGCTCGGGTCCGGGTGGTCGTAGCTGATCGAGCCGATGGTATTGAAGCGGCGCAGGTCGTATTTGTAGGGCGCGTAGTTGCCATGCCAGGCGACCACATCGAGCGGCGAATGGCCGATGGGCGCGCGCCAGAGATGGCCCTGAAACTTGCACAGCAGATCGAAATCGCCTTCCCGATCCTCATAGGCGGCAACCGGGGTGAGGAAGTCGCGCGGATTGGCCAGCCCGTTGCTGCCGATCGGACCCAGATCGGGCAGTCGCAGCAATGCGCCGAAGTTCTCGCAGACGTAACCGCGTGCCGTACCGTCAGGCAGATCCACCTTGAAACGAATGCCGCGCGGAATGACCGCTATCTCCTGCGGTTCGACCTGCAGCACGCCCAACTCGGTCGCAATGCGCAGGCGACCCTGTTGCGGCACGATCAAGCATTCACTGTCGGCGCTGTAGAAAAAGCGCGCGTGCATGTCGGCATTCGCCGCATACAGATGAATGCCGATGCCCGTGCCTGCGGCCGCGCTGCCATTGCCGCCCATGCTGAACAGGCCGTCGATGAAATCGGTTCCCGGCAAGGGCGCGGGCAGTGGACTCCAGCGCATCTGGTCGGGCGGCACTGGGCCGTTTTGCCAGTCGTTGTGGAAGCCCGGGTGGGCGTACGGCGCAAATTCGCCATGGATCGCCGCAGGGCGGATGCGATAGGTCCAGACC
>Ga0209066_10006578_pt1 | contig 11797 bp, 4 predicted proteins | sample All_14_2_FD_187198 | JGI IMG/M metagenome (GOLD analysis project Ga0209066, IMG submission 187198) | Freshwater microbial communities in response to fracking from Pennsylvania, USA - Allegheny Zone_MetaG_DW_15 (SPAdes) (version 2) ...
GTATTAAGGGTAGAAATACCAAACAAATTAGTTATACAATAAAAAACGTATAATACAAACATATCGAAAGGGATTTAGTATGATCAATCATACTGAATATACAAGGTGAAATAATGAAGTCAATGTTTACTCGCATCCTTAGTTTGTCACTCATCATCTTCTTAGCAGGTGTACTTTTTGCATGTAAAGAACCTGTTGAAGAAACAAAAGAAACATATATGGTCACATTTTCAAAGAATATTAATGATGTTACCGTTAATAATATGCCTTCTCCACAAAATATTGAAGAAGGTAGTAAGGTTACAAGACCAGCAACAGACCCATCGACAGCGCTATACAACTTTGTGGGATGGTATCAAGATGCAGCGGGTACAACTGAGTTTGATTTTAATCAAGTGACTGTAACAAGTCGCTTGACTGTTTATGCGAAATGGGAACTCAAAGTGACCAAATTTAACGTCGTTTTTGATTTAAACTATGATGGAGCTAGCGAACCAACAACAGTGGAAGTTGTCAGTGGTCAAATGGTCAGTGAACCCAGTGATCCCGTTCGTCCAGGCTTCCGTTTCAAATCTTGGAGTACACAAGCAGATGCCAATTATAGTTTTGATTTTGATAATGCTATTACAGCACACACTGAGCTCTATGCTATTTGGGAAACGATATATACATTAACGTATGTATTCAATGTTGATGACATGAACAATGTCGTCGTTGAATATGGTGATTCAGATAATACAGTTCAACCCGATGATCCAACACGAAACAACTATAGTTTTGGTGGATGGTTTACCAATGAAGGTTTAACGACATCGTATGTTCATGGCAGTCCACTTTTAAATAATACTACAGTCTATGCGAAATGGACACGTACAAGTTATACAGTTACATTTGACCTAAATTATGCAGGCTCAGAAGACATCATTGTTAAAGCAAACGTGAATGCAGATGTTCCAGCTCCTACAACACCAACAAGAGAAGGATATCTCTTTACCAACTGGTATACATCAGCAACTGAACAAACTGATGAAAACCTCTTTGATTTCAGTGCTGTAACCAATGATTCAACCGTGATTTATGCAGGTTGGGTAGCACTTTATAATGTAACCTATAACCATAATTATGAAGGTGCTCCAGCACCTGTTGTTGAAACGGTTGAAGCTGGTAGTGAAGCTGAACCTATCACACCAACACGGGAAGGATATTTATTCAGTGGCTGGTTTACTGATCAGCTAACAACACTCGCATATGATTTTGGTCCTGTAAGTCAAAACATAACACTTTATGCAAAATGGAGTGATGCAACAGAACCTAATGATGAATTTATCGTTACCTTTGACCTCAATTATCTAGGCTCTACACCTATTACACAAACCGTATTAAGTGGCACGGTTGCAAATAGACCGATGGATCCAGTACGTGAGGGTTACCGCTTCAGTGGTTGGATGACAACCTCAACAGGTTCAACATCTTATAAATTTAATGCTGTAACAGAAAACGTTACTGTATATGCACGTTGGGTCAACGTTTGGAAAATCACATTCAATCTTGATTATGATGGGGCTCCAGCACCACAAGTAATCGAAGCGATCGATGGATCACGCATCACAAAACCAGATAACCCTACTCGACCAGGTTTATGGCAATTTGTTACTTGGAACGATGAAAATGGTAATCCATTCGTCTTTACAAGTTTAATTAAACAAGATTATCAATTACATGCAGTTTGGACACCTTCAGGATATACCATTACATGGGATTTCAACTATACAGGAGAACCCGCACCAGTTGAAACTAACGTTATGATTGGTAATATTGCAAAAGAACCACAAAAACCAATACGTGAAGGTAATTGGGCAATTGTTGGTTGGTATTTAGATGAAGCATGCACATTACCATTCTCCATTACATCTGAGATTACAGAAAATGTGACATTGTATGCAAAATGGGCATCCGGATTCTCTTACCGCATTAATTTAAACTATATTGGTGCACCAAGTATTCCAACACAGATTTTATCAGAAGGTGCATTAATTCCAGCGCGTCCAGCTGATCCCGTTCGTAGTGGTTATGTCTTTATGGGATGGTCAACATCTGCATCTCTTAATCCCAACTTCGATGGTTTCGGCACAAGTATCACTCAAGACATTTCAATTTACGCACAGTGGCGTCACACCTACATCTTTGAAGCAGAATATGTCAATCTTGCAGGTAAAAACGGTGCAGGATGGTCTGGTGGTGCTGCAGGTACAGCGATGATTACCAAAGATACGATTACAGAAAATCCAGAACTTGGTACAAATGCGAATGCATCCAATGGATTCTTCTTAAGTTATCTCTATTCTTACGGTTTATTTATTGATTTCGTCATTACCTCAGACCGCGCAACACAGGCAACACTCATTCTGCGTTTCTCAGCAGAACAAAAAGATCCCTTTGTCATTACCGATGATGAATACTTAATTACATTAAATGGATCGAAGATTAACTATGGTTCAATCACGATGATTGGTGCTTATGCAGCACTTCAACAACAAAAGTTACCATTTTCTGATGTAATGTCCATTACGGTTAACTTAGTTCAAGGAACCAATACATTTAGATTCTTAACGAATAATCAGAATACAATGGGTGGCACCATGGATGCAACAGCACCACTGATTGACTGTATCAAACTTGATACAATCGCATATTTAACATGGAACCCAGTTTTAGAAAACCTTTCGTCATTTAACTAATACGATTCAATTACGAGGAGAAACATATGAATTTCTTTAAGACCTTGTTTAAACACAAACCTACCAAAGTGTGGGCAATCACAACACTTTCGACTTTTGTTTTCATTGCAATCATCAATATTGTTTTAATGGCATCCATTTTGACGCCACTGATCAATATTGTGTTAGGTGGAAGACGTGCTATTTTAGCAGGTGGTGGTGAAAGCACATTCGTTGCAGATTATGAAACCAAAGCTGAAGCTGCAGAAGCAGGTAGAGCATTATCAGAAATAATTGTTCAAGAAGGTATTGTGATGCTCAAGAATAATAATGCTATGCCCTTTCCTAGCGGAGCCAAGGTAAGTGTTTTTGGGAAAAACTCAGTAAATCTTTCTTATGGCGGATCTGGATCAGGTGGTAAATCACATGATAATGACAAGACTATCTTTGATAGTTTGACGGCTGCAGGTTTTGAGTATAACCCAGTTTTAAAGGACTTTTATGAAGATGATAGTGCATCTGGTTCAGGTCGTTCAAGTAACCCTAGCATCGAAAATGCGGGTATCTCAACACTTTTAACAGGTGAAACTAAACAATCCTCTTATACCGATGAAGTTAAAGATTCTTATGATGATTATAAAGATGCAGCACTAATCGTAATTACACGTATCGGTGGTGAAGGTTGGGATTTACCTAGAGCAATGGCAGACGGTTATGGTGTATCATCCACTTCACATTATTTACAATTAGATGTCAATGAAAGAGATTTGATAAAGGCAGTTGCTGATGAAGGATTTACGCGTATTGTTGTCATCATCAACAGCAATAATCCGATGGAAGTAGGATTTTTAGATGATCCAACGCATTATGCCTATGATGCACGTATCAATGGATGTTTATGGATTGGTACACCTGGCGATTCAGGTATTCTCGGATTAGGTAGCATTTTAAAAGGTGAAGTATCACCATCAGGACGTTTAGTTGATACATATGCAAGAAACTTTAGAAATGATCCAACGTATGTCAACTTTGGAAATAACGCGTTAAGCGGAAGTGAAGTTGTTCCTGTGGATCGTGGTAATTATTATAGTGTTGATGGTTCAATCACCAATCATAATTACGCGTTTGTCGATTACGAAGAAGGCATTTATGTCGGTTATCGTTATTATGAAACACGCGGAGCTGGTGATGAAAACTGGTATGACCAAAACGTTGTTTATCCATTTGGCTATGGCTTATCCTATGCAACATTTACCCAAGAACTCATTAATGAACCTCAAGGTGAAACGATTGTAAAAGATGAACTGATTGAATTTAAGGTAAGAGTTAAAAATACGTCAACTGTTTATTCAGGCAAGGAAGTCATTCAAATTTATGTGACTGCACCTTATACATCAGGTGGTATTGAAAAACCTTATGTTATGCTTGCTGCTTTTGCCAAAACAGACGTTTTAGCACCAGGGCAATCACAAACAATTGATATCGAAATTAATCCTTATGATTTTGCTTCATATGATCAGATTACAAACGAATGTTTCGTACTCGAAAGTGGCTCATATGAAATAAAACTCCAAAGTAATGCGCATGATATCATTGATAGTTTTACGATGAATGTCCTAGCTCCTGGTATTTCTTGGAAAGAAGGAGCATTAGATGATGTAAGTAATCTCTATGATGATCTAGATGATCAATTAGGTACTATTTTATCAAGAAGCAATTGGTTATCAACTTATCCTGCACCTCGAACTGAAGATGAAATCATTATGGATGCTGCAACTAAAACTGCATTAGAAAGTAGAGATTCAGGAAATCCACTCAATGTTACCGATGAAGAATATCCAACATTTGGTAAGAGTGGTGACCTTAAATATTATGATTTATTTGGTAAGGACTATAACGATCCCCTTTGGGATGATCTGCTCGACCAACTGACGACAGATGAAATGATTAGATTAGTCACTGATGGACAATTTAAGACACTTGATATAGCATCCATCAAATTACCTGAAACAATTATCGCAGATGGTCCCTTTGGATTTGTGAATTTCATGGGTATCAATGATCCTTATGATTTTGCAGCCTGTGCTTACTATCCTTCACAAGTTGTCTTAGCATCCACATGGAATGCTAAACTAGCAGAAGATTTCGGTAAAGCAATAGGAAATGAAGCATTATTAGGCAATGAAAAAGGTGATGGCATTCCTTATTCAGGATGGTACGCACCTGGTGTAAATATTCACCGTTCACCTTTTGGTGGTCGCGTTGGTGAATACTATTCAGAAGATAGTTTTTTAAGTGGCAAAATGTCTGCAAACCAAACCAAAGGTGCAAGCAGCAAAGGTTTAATTGTTGTTGTGAAACACTTAGCAGTCAATGAACAAGAAACAGATCGTAACGGTATTGCAACGTGGTTAACTGAACAGGCACTTCGTGAAATCTATTTAAAACCCTTTGAATTAACTTTCAAAGAAGGTGGTACACACGCTGCAATGTCTTCATTCAACCGTATCGGTACGAAGTGGGGTGGCGGTGACTACCGGTTACTCACTCAAATCTTGCGTAATGAATGGGGATTCCAAGGATTTATTATCAGTGATTTTAATAACAATAATGAATATGCAAATGCTGCACAAATGGTTTATGCAGGTGGTGACTTACATCTTTTCACAGTGAACTCTAAATGGTGGGATCCTGATACATCAGATGCAACCGACATGACCATTTTAAGAACAGCTACTAAGAATATCATCTTTGCAGTTGCAAACTCAAATATCACGAATGTCGATGTTGTGGGTTACAGATTACCTGTATGGCAAGAATTACTCATTATTGCAGATGTCGTCATCTTTGTTGGATTTGCTTTATGGGGAACACTTGCAATCATTAAAGTTAAGAAAAGAACAAAGATTCAAGCTTAAAGCATCACATCTTTTGGGAGGGCACTATGTTTAGATGGGCAGTCTGTGGTCTAGGTAAAATATCGCATCGTTGGGTTAAAGTTGCTAATGGTTTACCTGACATGAAAGTGATTGCTGCAGTATCATCATCTAAAGAACGGGCAATAATCTATCAACATAAATACAAGATGGACTATGCTTGGACTTATGATGAGCTTGCAGAAAATCCTTCAAAGGTTGATGCAGTTTATGTAGCAACCAACATGAATGACCATCAAAGAGTTGTTGAAAAATTCCTAAAAGCTGGTATTCCTGTTCTGTGTGAAAAATCATTTGCTTTAAACAGTATTCAAACGCGAAGCATGATTCAAACAGCACAAAATTATGACGTTTTACTCATGGAAGCAATGTGGTGTCGAATCCTTCCAGCAACCCGTTATGTTGATCAAATCATCAAAGAAAAGACTTATGGGGATATCCTTCATACATCAGGTGATTTTAAAGCGGGGTGGGGACATGGTCCTAAATCACGTGTATGGAAACATGATGTTGGTGGCGGTAGCGTTCTTGATTTAGCAGTGTATCTTGTGCACTATACCTATATGTTATTAGGGAAACCGGAACACATATTTGCATCTGGAAAAGTGAAACAAGGTGTCGATGTTTCCTGTGATATGTTATTTGAATATGAGAAAAACGTCTTATGTGATCTTCATTCCTCATTAGAGTTTCCAACACTTAAAGAAGCATATCACATTTATATGGAAAAAGGAGTTATCACTGTTCCTTCGTTCTATGGTGCTAAGAAAGTCATCGAAAAACCCTATGTGGGAAGAAAAAAGGTTACCAAATTCCCTAGAGTTGATGGTTTCTCTTATGAGATAAGTCACTTTGTGGAACTCCATAAACGAGGTAAAAAAGAAAGTGATATCGTTCCACTTTCAGTCACACTTGATGTAATGGATTTATTAGAAGAAATTAATCGTCAAATCGGTGTCGTTTTCTAACATCGTTTGACTAGGTTAATAAAGGATGGCAAAAAAGGTTGATCTTTCCTTTAAAAAAGAAAAAATAGAAAAGGAGAATTATATGAACAAGGTGAAAAGTTTTATGAAAAAGTACTTACATTTTATGCGTTTTATGATGATTGCTGTACTTTTTTTAAGTCTGACAACGACAACCTATGCAATGGTTTTTGAGTCAGAATTTACGACGCTAGCAGAACTCCAACAAAAAGCTCGTGAGCTAAATGCTGAAGTCACTGCAGATAGTGTGACATTGCTCAAGAATATTGGCAATTCATTACCACTAGCTAAAGGCGATAAAGTCACTGTCCTAGGTGTATTTTCCGATCAAAACGGAACATCATCGAACTCCGGATTTGCATATGGTGGACAAGGATCTGGTCAAGGTAGTGATCCACTTGGATATGTAAGTATACATACAGGATTGGAAATGGCAGGAATCATTGTCAACCCAACCGTTAAGGCATACTATGCATCAAGTGCTCATGGTGGTATTGCTTACTCTAGAGCAGCAACAGTATCCAATTCAGCGACGGATGTTTCATTACGCGGTCTTCCTACAGGATGGACTCCACGTAATAACTCATATTCCGTTGGTGAAGAAGTACCTGATGGAGAAGATGGAAATGGCAACCTAGAAACTGTTAAATCTTCATTCAATTCGTACAATGACGCTGCAGTCATCGTCATCCGTCGTACAGGTACTGAAGGTGGCGAATATTCATTATTCAATACTCCAGGTCACTCAAACCCACTCGATCATTATTATCAAGCTGATGATAATGAACTCGCACTCATTGACTATGCAGATAGATATTTCGATAATGTCATCGTCTTAATCAACTCTGCAAACGCAATGCAATTAACAAACATCCATGATAATGAAAAAGTTGACTCCATTTTATGGATTGGTTATCCCGGTGGTTCAGGTAATATTGGTGTCGGTAAAGTCATGGCTGGTGAAGTATCACCATCTGGACGTACTGTTGACCTATATAACGCTGATTTAAAGACTGACCCAGCATGGCAAAACTTTGCTGGTAACATTCAAACACATTTACGCGTTGAAGAACGTGAAATGATTGAACAAATCGGAACAAATAACTGGGTTAAACACACAATATTAGTTGCAGTAACGAAAGAAGATCCATGGACATTCAATAGCCAAGGTATCGTTACACTTAAAGATCCACTCCTTTTAAAAGATATCGTTCCTACTGATGGTACAACAGGAACCATGGGCTATCGTGGTCGTCCAGTAGTGGAACAATATTCACGTATTACCGACATGAACGGCACATTAAATATGCCACAAGCAGTAACCTATTCTTCAAACTCATCCATGTCAAACCTGCTCGACTATGAAGAAGGTATTTACATTGGTTACCGTTTCTATGAAACTGCTTATCATGAAGGTTATTTTGATGGTACTGGTGAAGTCAACGGTGGTATGTTCCAACGTGAAGAAGCTGGTTACTATAACCGCACAGATGGTGTCTTATATCCCTTTGGTTATGGTCTATCTTATACTTCATTCCATCAAGAAATCATCAATACAGCAACCTATGAAGGTAATGCTCTCGATACTTCGGATGGCGCAAAAATTGAAGTTCAAGTTAGAGTTACTAACAATGGTCAACAAGCTGGTAAAGAAACAGTTCAACTTTATGTCACTGTTCCTTATACACCAGGTGGTATTGAAAAATCATATGTATCTTTAGTTGCATTTGGTAAAACTGGAACATTAAGACCAGGTAAATCCGAAGTGATCACATTATCAGTCAATGTTCAAGACCTTGCTTCATTTGACTGGAATGATGCAAATGATGATGATCATAAAGGTTATGAACTCGATCCAGGTACATATACATTTAGATTACAAAGCAACTCTCATGATGAAATTCAAAACTTCAGCATGACTTTAGCTGAAAGAAAATACTATGACAAAGATGCTGTAACAGGCGCTGATGTTAAACCATTATTCTCTCCAGATGACGGTGAATGGGATGGAACACGTGATGATGTTGACTATTATTCAACATTTAGAAATGAATTTGTTACTCCAGAAAGCCAAATGGTCTTAATGACTCGTGCTGATTTTGAAGGTACTTTCCCAGCTTCTCCAACAGAAGATGACCTTAAGTTCTCGGATGCAGCAATTCGTATTATGGATTCTCAAGCAGCTTATACAGCATTTAACGATTTAACATCTGACCCATGGTATGTTGCTAAAGAAGATGTTCCTGCAATATGGACACAAGCATCAGCTGATGAAGTTGCAGCACGTATCAATGGTAAAACTCCTGTTCAATTATGGCAAATGGTTGATGTTCCCTATGAAGATTCAAGATGGGATGAATTTATTAACCAACTTACATGGACAGAAATTCAAACATTAATTAACAACTCTGCACAAAACCCACTTGATTCAATCGGACGTCCAAAATCAGCAAACGCAGATGGTCCTGGCGCATTCCCGAATAGCCAAAATGGTGGTTCTGGTGGCGGTGTTGGTACACACTGGTGTGCTGCAGCGAATATTGCAGCTACATTTGATGTTGTAAACGCTGAAAAAGTTGGACGCATGGAAGGCGAACACTCCTTATGGAATGGTGCGCAAGGTTGGTATGGTCCAGGTCTACAAATGCACAGAATTTCTACTTCTGGTAGAAACTTCGAATACTTCTCACAAGATCCACTCCTAACAGGTTTAATGGGTGCATATCAAGTGAAGGGTGCTACTTCAACAGGTACAATCGTATACATGAAGCACTTATTCTTAAATGAACAAGAAACTTCACGTTATTCACTTCGTACGTTTGCTGATGAACAAACTGCACGTGAAATATACATTCGTGCATTCGAATGGGCAATCAAATATGGTAATGCAAACTCAACGATGAGTGCTTACCCAAGCTCAGGTTTAGTCCATCCAACAGCTAACTATTATCTCTATGAAAAATTATTACATGACGAATGGGGATTCAAAGGTTATTCAATTACTGACTACTTCAGCAACAATAACACATTAACAACTGCGAACATGTCAGCACGTACAAACCAAGTTCCTCTTAACTCATGGCAAACCAACTTTGGTCGTAGTATGGATGGCGTTTGGGATGAAGAAAAGAATGTTCTAGTCGTTACAATGCCAACACCAACAACTTATGATCCACAAGCAGTGAATGGTGGTGCATCACGTGCCTATAAGAATGCTACAACTGGTGAACCAGCAGCTAAGGTTTACTTCTCTGATGAAGAAGCTTTATTAGATGGTTATGTACCATTTGTTCCAGGCGATACACTTGAAGCGTATACACAATGGGCAGCATATCGTAACCTTGCACATCGCATTCTTTATACAACAGTTAATGCGAACGTGATGAAGAACGGTTTAGTATCATCTCCTTGGAGTGTAACAACAGCTGCAACAGTTTATACACCACTCAATATGGCAAGCCAATTATCAGTTGCTGGTGACGTTCCATTTGAAGGTCTCAACGTTGGTTATACATTAAAATCTGGTACACTTCCTACTGGTTTAACCTTAAATACTGATGGTACATTAACAGGTAACGCAACTGTTGAAGGTGTTTACACCTTTGTCGTTGGTGCATACTTAGTTGATACAAACTGGGCAGGTATGGGTGGCGGTAATAACACATATCAACGTACATTCAATGTTAACGTTCAACCTTATCTAACTTATAGTGGTGATTTGAACCTTGTTGCTGGCCAAGCATTTACAGGTACTTTCACTGTGAACCCCAATTTCTTACCATTACCCACATTAACAGCATCTAACAATACAAACTGGGGTGCAGCATTTGCAGCAAACCCAACAACATCAACGGACCTTAACCACTCAACAAGTGCACTTCCAGCTGGTATTACAATGCAAGCTCCAACTGTAGCATCTGGATTCAGTGATCCTGAAAGTCCAAATTATGGTATATTCACCATTTCAGGTACTCCAACAGCAACCACAGCTGGTAAGACAGTATATCTCTATTTTGGTAGTGGTTCTAATACAGCTAATACCAACGTACGTACACGTTATGCATCCTTAGTTCTTAACTTCACCGTAGCTGGTAACTACGTTCTTGATTTGAACTATACCGATAGCGTTGATTCAAATTTAAGCTTTATTCCTGGCGAAACATTAGCTATTGATAATCCTGTTCGTGAAGGCTTTGTTTTTGCAGGTTGGTATACCGATGAACTGACAACAGTAAAAGCTGATAAAGTTGCTGGTACACAAGCTTCGACAACACTTTATGCACGTTGGATTGATATCGCTGATACACCAGCAGTTCTTGCAGAATTAGCAGGACAGGTTAACGATTTACTCAGTTCACATTATGACGATGCAGAAGCACTTGAAATCCAAATTGCAAACTTACAACAACAAATCAATAATGCATTAACACGCTTAACAGCTGTAGAATCATCAGTTACTGTGATTCCTTCCTTACAGGCATCGATCGCACTCATTGAAGAATCATTAATCGCATTAACAGGTGATGTTGATCAAGAGTTCCTAGAATTATCATATGTACTTGAAGATCAATTCGAATTGATTGATGCTAAGTTTGCTGATGCAACGGATGCTTTAGCAGCAGCACAAGCAGCTTTAACAGCTGAAATAGCAGCAGGTAACACAGCATCTGCAGCAGCTCTTGAAGCAGCAATTAACACCTTAGAACTAGCTCTTGAAGCTGGCGATGATGTTGTTGCAAATGCATTAGCAGAAAGCGTAACATCACTCACAGCATTAATCACAGCGGCTAACGGACGTATTGATGATAATGAAGATGCATTAGCAGAAGCTGAAGAAAGACTCGCTGAAGCTGAAGCAGCACTCGCAGATGCTGAACAAGCAATCGCCGGTGCTGAAGGTAGACTTGATGATCTAGAAGCAGCACTCGCAGCAGCACAAGCAGCGCTTGCAGCAGCTCAAGAAGATATTGAAGCCCTTCAAGTAGTTCCTGAAACAGGTTGTGGATCTGCAATTACCGGTGGTAGTGCATTATTCATTACATTAAGCTTAGTTTTAGGTGCATGTTTGGTAGTATTTATTAAAAAAAGAAGTTAACATTTAACACATTCTTAAAGTGAAGAATAGCCCGTATTCGAGAAACATCGAATACGGGTAGTT
>Ga0209066_10006580_pt1 | contig 11797 bp, 7 predicted proteins | sample All_14_2_FD_187198 | JGI IMG/M metagenome (GOLD analysis project Ga0209066, IMG submission 187198) | Freshwater microbial communities in response to fracking from Pennsylvania, USA - Allegheny Zone_MetaG_DW_15 (SPAdes) (version 2) ...
CGCAACGGCCGCCCGCACCGCTTCGATCGCGCGGCCGTTGCGGAACCAGACCCCGCGCACCGTGCAGCCCTGCGTCAGCCGGAAGAGGAGCTGCATGTGCTCCCCCGACTGGCCCATCGGTTGGACGCGTTCCAGCGCGACGCCGCGCAAGCCCCAGCGTGGGGCCGGGTTGCCGACGCCGAAGGGCGCCAGCCGCTGCTGCTCGCGATAGAGCGCCAGCGACACCTGCTCCGGCTCCAGCCAGCCGTCGACCAGCAGGGGCTGGGCCCCGCCGCCCGCCGCCGCCTGCTCGGCGCACGCCGCGCAAAAAAGTTCTTTGAACCGCTCGAAGCAGTCGGGCTTGACCTGAAAACCGGCGGCGCGCGCATGCCCGCCAAAGCCCGTCAGCGCCTCGCTCGCGGCCGCCAGCGCTTCGACCGCGTGGTACCCTTCGCCGGCGCGCACCGAGCCGCGGCCGGCCTTCGCCTTGTCGAGCGCCACCACGGCGGCGGGCCGCGCCGTCGCGTCGCTCAGCCGCGCCGCCACGATCCCGAGCACGCCGGGGTGCCAGCCCTCCTCGCCGTACACCACCACCGCGGCCTCGCCGAACGCCACCGTCGCCTGCTCGTCCAGGCCGCATTGCCGCCGCGCCGCAGCCAGCATGCGCGACTCCACGCCGCGTCGTTCGCCGTTGAACCCTTCGAGCTTGGTTGCCAGCTCGGCGGCCCGCTGCCGGTCCCGCGTGGTCAGTAGCTCGTAGGCGTCCATCGCCGAGCCCATCCGGCCGGCCGCATTGATACGGGGCCCCAGCACAAAACCGAAAAGGTGGGTGTCCAGCTCCTCGGGGACCTGCCCGGCCGCGCGCGACAGCAGGGCCCGCAGCCCTTCGCCCGCAAAGCGGTTCCAGTGCTTGAGCGCCGCGGTCACGAACACCCGGTTCTCGCCGGTCAGCGAGACCACGTCCGCGACCGTCGCGAGCCCGACCGGCGTCAGCAGCTCGCCGCAGAACGGCTCGCCCCCATACCAGCCGTTCGCCTTGCCCAGCTCCGCCATGGCGTGCGCCACCTTGAAAGCCACCCCCGCCCCGCACAGGTGTTCCGCGCCGGGCGACGCGCCCAGCTGCGGGTTCACGAGCACCGCCGCCTGCGGCAGCTCGGGCCCCGGCTCGTGATGGTCGGTGATGATGACCTCGACGCCCTGCGCGTTCAGGAACGCCACCTCCGCCGGGGAGCCGATGCCGCAATCGACCGTCACCAGCAGCGCGGGCCAGCCGCCCTGTTCGCTGCGGCAGCGCTCAAGCGCCGCGAACGTCAGGCCGTAGCCCTCGGGTTCGCGCACGGGCAGAAAGGTTTCGGCCTTGCCGCCCAGACGCCGCAGCGCGGTGGTCAGGACCGTCGCCGCCGCCACGCCGTCCGCGTCGAAGTCGCCGAAAACCACAATCGTGCGGCCGGCCCGTATGGCGTCCCAGAGCCGCTCCGCCGCCGCGCGCGCGCCGGGAAAGTCGAACGGGTGCGCCAGGTGCGACTTGAGCTCCGGCATCAGGAACGCCGCGGCGGCCGCGGGCGTCGCAACGCCCCGCGCGGCCAGAACCCGCGCGATGGGTACCGGCAAGCCCAGTGCCCGGACTAAACCCGACACGGCATCGGCCTCAGCCTGGATTTCCGTCCATATATATTTCGGCAACATGATGCACTATTAGCCTTTTAGCCCGCTCCACGCAAGTCCAAATAATTTCCGTCAAGAACATAAAGAAACAACCCTGAAAAATCGGTTGACTCCCGTTTCTCGGAAAAGTACCATTGTACAAATACGCGTATACCTTTGGAGATGAAAATCATGACAAGACGGATGGTTGTCACATCGGTAATAATGATTGTATTGTCCCTTCACGCGCAAGACTTGCTTCCAGAGTTGGCGGTGCCTGCGGCGAAATACAAAGGCTCCATCGAGGCGCTGAACAAGCAGAAGCAGGAGGCTATGGCCAAAGCGGCTCAGTCGTATGTAGGCATGCTGGACGGGATCGAAAAAGCCGCGACTGCCAAAGGGGATCTCGATTTGGTCGCGGCGGTTGTGCAAGAGCGCGAGGCGGCTATCACGGGGATGGTCGATCCCGAACTTCCCCCCGCGCTGCCCAAATCCAAACTTAAGATGACGCGCAAGACTCTGCTGGCAACATTCGAACGTCTCAACGAGGACTTCGCCAAACGCCGTAAACAGATGGACGCCGACTACCTTCGCGTGCTGGCCACGCACCAAACCAAATCCGCATCCAATCCCGAACTCGCGAAACAAGTCGCGGCTGAAAAAGCCTTGCTACTGGGGAACGGCAGTGTGGGAGTGGTGGTGGGGAACGGGCATGGGGAAGGAAGGGCGAAGGAGCAACGCGGCAAAAATGTGGTCGTAAACGGTGATTTCGAGAAGGTTATGGACGGAAAGCCAGAGGGGTGGGAGAGGACGAATCATGTGACCGTGGAGACAGAAAACGGAAACAAGTTTCTCCGGTTTGAAAAAAACGTCATCAGCGATGGTACGGTTACGACGTGTTCACACATATTGCAGAATATCAAATTACCCCAGGGTGGGGGAAAACGTGTGACGATTATCGCAAAACTCAGGACTAAAGAGTGTGTGAGAAACCGTGCGAACAAACTGCCAATACATCCTTGTGTACAAGTGAATTTTGCGAATCGAGACGGAAAAATAATTCAGCACAGTTCTGCAAGTTGGGAACAAAGCAACGGTTCTTGGGAAACGATTTTTAGGGAAGACTCGATTCCCAAAGATGCTACTATGGCCAGTGTTTTGGTCCTTAATGGGTATTGCCCGGGCCAGATCGACTTCGACGATGTCGAGGTGACGTTCAAGTAGGCGGCGCGGAAACGTGTTTAATGCCGTCTTGCAGTCCTGTGTCGAGGCGCACTCGCATTAACCGCGACGGGTGAAGCGGCTCAGAGTTCAAACAGCGTCAGCTGCCCCGGGATGTCCGGAGACTTCCGCTTGCCGCGCCGGGCCAGTTTCGGGATGCCGGACTCCAGCTCGCCCTCTTCCAGATTCGCGAGGATCTCGCGCGAGCGCTCGATCACTTCGCCGGGCATGCCCGCCAGCCGCGCCACGTGAATGCCATAGCTCTTGTCCGCCGTGCCCGGCGCGATGCGCCGCAGGAAGACCACGGAATCGCCGTGCTCGCGCACCTGGACCGTGTAGTTCTTGACGCCGCTCAGGGTGACCGACAGGTCGGTCAGCTCGTGGTAGTGCGTGGCGAACAGGGTTTTGGCTTTGACGCGCGGCGTGTTGTGCAGGTACTCGGCCACGGCCCACGCGATGCTGATGCCGTCGAAGGTGCTGGTGCCGCGCCCGATCTCGTCGAGCACGATCAGGCTTTTCGACGTGGCGTTGTTCAGGATGTTGGCGGCCTCCTGCATCTCCACCATGAAGGTGCTGCGGCCGCGCGCCAGGTCGTCGCCCGCGCCCACGCGCGTGAACACGCGGTCGAGCAGGCCGATCTTGGCGCCGCGCGCGGGAACGAACGAGCCGACGTGCGCCATGATCGCGATCAGCGCCACCTGCCGGATGTAGGTGGACTTGCCCGCCATGTTCGGCCCGGTGATGAGCATGATCTGGTTCCGGCGGCAGTCGAGCAGGGTGTCGTTCGGCACGAACTGCTCGGCGTCCGGCAGCTGCTCGATCACCGGGTGGCGGCCGTCGCGGATCTCCAGGGCGTCGCCCTCCGTGATCTCGGGCCGGACGTAGCCCAGCGCGAGGGCGCGGTCGGCCAGCGAGGCGAGGGCGTCGAGCTGCGCGAGGGCGTCGGCGGTTTCCTGGATCTCCGCCGTCTGCGCGACCACCTGCTCGCGGATGCCGCAGAACAGCTCGAACTCCATGGCGGTGGAGCGCTCCTGCGCGCCAAAGATTTTCTGCTCGTACGTCTTGAGCTCAGGCGTGATGTAGCGCTCCGCGCCGACCAGCGTCTGGCGCCGCTCGTACTCGGGCGGCACCGCGCCGGTCTGGCCTTTGGAGACCTCGATGTAGAAGCCGAACACCTTGTTGTGCCGCACCTTGAGCGTCTTGATGCCGGTGCGCTCCTGTTCGGAGGCCTGGTATTTGGCGAGCCAGGCGTGACCTTCCGAAGCGAGCCCGCGCAGTTCGTCCAGCTCCGCGTTGTAGCCGGGGCGGATGAGGCCGCCGTCCTTGAGCGCGACGGCCGGCGTGTCGGCGATCGCGGCGGTGATGAGGTCGACCAGCTCCGGCAGGGGGTGCAGGCGGGCCGCGACCTCGCGCAGCAGGCTGTTCTCGGCGCGCTCCACGCGCTCGCGGAGGGAGGGCACGGGCAGCAGCGAGACGGCCAGCGCCTTGACGTCGCGCGCGTTGCCGCGCCCCGTGCCGATCCGGGCGATCAGCCGTTCGAGGTCGCGCACGCCGGTGAGCTTCTCGCGCAGTTCGTTCAGCAGCAGCCGCTGCCGGGTGAAGCACTCCACGGCATCGAGCCGCGCCCCGATGGCGGCCGCCTGCCTGAGCGGCCGCACCAGCCAGGACCGCAGCAGCCGCGCGCCCATGGGCGTCTGGGTGTTGTTCAGCACGCCGAGGAGGGTCGCCTCCTGCGCCTTGCCGCGCTGCGGGATCAGGTCGAGGTTGACGCAGGTGCTCTCGTCGAGCATCAGGAACTCGTGCGCGTGGCGCACCCGGACCGAGCGGACGTGGGCGGTGTTGTGGTGCAACTCCTCGCTCACGTAGTGCATCAGCGCGCCTGCGGGGCAGACCAGCTCGGGGTGGCCCTCGCAGCCGTAGCCCTCGAGCGAATGCACCTGGAAGTGGCGCAGCAGGCGGTCATAGGCGCAGTCGTATTCGAGCGTCCAGTCGTCGATCTCCGTGAGGGCGCCCGCCACGTTTTCGGCCAGCAGCCCGGCGAGGCGCGGGTCGGCGCGCTGTTCGCGCCCGACGAGGCACTCGCTCGGCGCGTAGCGCCTGAGGTGCTCGGCGAGGGCGACGGCGTCGGCGACGGCTTCGACCGTGAACGCGCCGGTGGAGAGGTCGAGCAGGGCGAGGCCGAGGCTTTTGCCGGCGTAGAGCGCGGCGAGAAAGTTGTTGCGGGCGGCATCGAGGATCTCGTCTTCGGTGACGGTTCCGGGCGTGACCACGCGGGTGACCTCGCGGCGGACGATGCCCTTGGCCTGGGCGGGTTCTTCCATCTGGTCGCAGATCGCGGCCTTCTTGCCCGCGCGGATCAGCTTGGCGAGGTAGGCGTCAAGGGCGTGGTAAGGCACGCCGCACATGGGGGTCCCGGAACGTTGGGTCAGGGCCACGCCCAAGATCGGCGCGGCCGTGCGCGCGTCGTCGAAGAACATCTCGTAAAAATCCCCGAGCCGGAACAGCAGGACCACGCCCTCCGGCAGTTCGGCCTTGATGCGCCGGTACTGGCGCATCATCGGGGTCAACTCTTCACCAGCCATGTGAAACTCGCTCCTAACCTTCTGCATCACGCACGTGAAAAACACGGTTTGGAGGAGTTTCGCAAGTTACACCCTGCCCGTCAACACCGGAAGGGCCGGATCTCAGGGCCGACGCATCTAAACTTTTGGTTTTCGGCAGGGGGGACGACACGTTTCTCTAGATTTCCGTGCGTTTCGAGACCGTTTCGGCGTATTCGTCGGCCAGTTTGATGAACTTTTTGTACCCGGCGATGGCCGCCCGGAGGGACTGAACCTTGTCCGGCGGCACGTACCGGACGACGTTGCGGCCCCCGGCCCACGTCTGATGATTGTAGTAGGTCTTCCCCGCCGGCGTTTTCCTCATGACGCAGAGCGTCCCCCTTGCCATGCCTGTTATGGCCGCGATGTCGCGCAAAATCCGTTCTGGCGTTCTCATGCGAGATACTGTATAGTATTCTATATATGAGTACAACCCCATTTTGCGACAGCGGCGGACAACCCGCCCCGGCGAGCCTGGAAGACTGCCTCATGCTGGTCATCGACCCGCGCATCGACCGGACGCGGCTGCACAACCTTGGCGACATCCTCGTCATCGCCGTCTGCTGCATGCTCTGCGGCGGGGAGAGCTTCTACGACATGGAGGAGTTCGGCCTAGCCAAGGAGGCGTGGTTCAGGACATTCTTGGAGCTCCCCAACGGAATCCCGAGCCACGACACGTTCAACCGCGTGTTCGCCGCCCTCGACCCCGCCACGTTCAACGCCTGCTTCCTCAAATGGACGGAGGGGCTCCGCAAGACGGTCGCCGGCGACATCGTCTCGCTGGACGGCAAGGCTCTTCGCCGCGCGGCGACCGGGGCGGGGATGCCCCACATCGTCAACGCGTGGTCTACCGACAACGGCCTCGTGCTCGGGCAGGTCAAGGTGGACGACAAGAGCAACGAGATCACGGCGGTCCCGGAGTTGCTCGACGCGCTGCTGCTCAAGGGCTGCATCGTGACGCTCGACGCGATGGGCTGCCAGAGGAAAACGGCAGGGAAGATCGTCGGGGCCGGGGCCGACTACGTCATCTCGCTGAAGGGGAACCAAGGCACGGCCCGCGAAGAGGTGAAGGCCTTCCTGGAGGATGCCGCGGCGCACACCCCCGGGGAGCTGGACCGCTTCGAGACCGTCGAGAAGGGCCACGGGCGCATCGAGACGCGGGTCTGCTGGCAGAGCGGTCTCCTGGACTGGTTCGCGGACCTCGCGCTCTGGCCGGGGCTCAAAAGCGTGTTCATGGTCAACGCCACCCGCGACATCAAAGGCTCCGTGACTAAGGAGAAGCGCTTCTTCATCTCCTCGCTCCCCGTGGACGCCCGCAAGGCCCTCCGCGTCGGTCGCGCGCACTGGAACGTGGAGAACCAGCTGCACTGGCGGCTGGACGTCCAGTTCAACGAAGACCAGTGCCGGGCCAGGATGAAGAACGCCGCTGAAAACCTTGCGATCCTGCGCCGGATCGCGCTGAACATGCTCAACGGCGAGAAAACCAAGAAACGGGGCGTCAAAGGAAAACAGAAGATCGCCTCATGGGACCATAACTACCTGTTGAAATTGCTTCGATCAGATGTCGGCCCCACCTGCCATCCTCAAAAAAATTAGATGCGTCGGCCCTGGGCCGGATCTGGGCGGCGGGATTGACAGGCAGAACAGGATGAGCGATCATCCGGGAAGACGATAAAGGAAAAGCCTCACATGACATCCTCTCCCGCTTATCTGGCCTCCGTGGTGGCGTTGGCGGTCGCCGTTTTGCTCGTTCTGATCATCAAACTGAAGCAGCAGCCTTTTGTCTCGCTGCTCCTCGTGAGCATGGCCACCGCTCTGGCGGCGGGGATGCCGCCGGAAAAGGTGATGGCGTGCATCGAGAAGGGGATGGGAGGCACGCTCGGGTTCATCGCGGTGGTGGTCGGGCTGGGCGCGATGTTCGGGCAGTTGCTGGAAGTCTCGGGCGGTGCCGAGCGGCTGACGCTCACGCTGCTGCGCGTCTTCGGCAAGGAGCGCGCGACGTGGGCCATGTCGCTGGCCGGGTTCCTGGTGGCGATTCCGGTTTTCTTCGACGTGGGGTTCATCATTCTCGTGCCGCTGGTCTACACCTTGTCGCGCGAGACCAAGAAGTCGCTGCTCTACTACGGCATCCCGCTGCTGGCGGGGCTGGCGGTGACCCACGCCTTCGTGCCTCCCACGCCGGGGCCGATCGCGGTGGCGCAACTGGTGGGGGCGGATCTGGGACGCGTGATTTTCTACGGCATTCTGATCGGCCTTCCCTGTGCGGTTGTGGCGGGCCCGGTTTTCGGGACGTGGATCGCCCGCCGCATCCGGGCGGATATTCCGGCCTACATGGAGACGGAGGCCGCGAAGAAACAGTGGGACGAGAAGGCGCTGCCCGGCTTCGGCCGCGTGTTTGGCATCCTGCTCCTGCCGCTTGTGCTGATTCTGCTGAACACGGTGACTCAAGCCGTGCTGGCGGAAGGGGAGTATGCCGCGGTGCGGCACGTCTTCGCGTTCATCGGGCATCCCTTCTTCGCGCTGCTGGCGGCCACGCTGCTCGCCTTCACCGCGCTGGGCACCTGTCGCGGCCTGACGCGCGAGAAGGTGAACGAGGTGGCGACGTCGGCTTTGGCCCCGGCAGGCCTGATCATTCTGGTGACCGGCGCGGGCGGCGTGTTCAAACAGGTGCTGGTCGACAGCGGCGCGGGCAAGGCCTTGGCCGAGACGCTGGCCCATACGGGACTGCATCCGGTCTGGGCCGCCTTTCTGATCGCCCTGCTCGTGCGGGCCGTGGCCGGCTCGGCGACGGTCGCGATGCTGACGGCGGGCGGGATCATGGCGCCGCTGCTGGCCGGACAACGGGTGGAGCCCGCGCTGATCGTGATCGCGATCGCTTCGGGCGCCACGGCGGTCTCGCACGTCAACGACAGCGGCTTCTGGCTGGTGAACCGGTATTTCGGGCTGAGCGTGAAAGACACGCTCCGTTCGTGGACCGTGATGGAGACCCTCATCGGCCTGACCGGCGCGACCTTGGCGTGGCTGGCCAGCTATGTGGGCTGACCGCCGCCGCTTTCCGTTACAGCAACCCGCGCTTGATCATCTCTTCGGCGATCTGAACGGCGTTCTGCGCCGCGCCCTTGCGGATGTTGTCGCCGCAGCACCAGAGCGCCAGTCCGTTCTCGACGCTCGGGTCGACGCGGATGCGGCCGACGTTGACCACGTCGCCGCCGCCGGTGAAGAGCGGCATCGGGTACTGGCTGGCGGCGAGGTCGTCGATGACCTTCACGCCCTCCGTCCCGGAAAGGATCGCGCGTGCGGTCTCCGGCGTCATGGCGTCGCTGAACTCCGCGTGCACCGCCACCGAGTGGGCAAAGAAGACCGGCACGCGCACGCAGGTGCTGGCGATCTTGAGGTCTGGACAGCCGAGGATCTTGCGCGACTCGAAGGTCATTTTCGCCTCTTCGGTCGTGAAGCCCGGCATCTCTTTCTTGGCGCTGCCGATCTGGGGCAGGACGTTGAACGCGATCTGGTGGGGATAGGCCTTGACGCTCATCTCGCCGCCGGCCGCGTAGGCGCGCACCTGCTGCTCCAGCTCTTCGATCGCCGCGCGGCCGGTTCCGCTCACCGACTGGAAGGTCACGGCGGTCATGTGCTTCAGGGGGACTTTTTTGTGCAGCGGCGCGATGCCCATCAGCGTGATGATGGTGCTGCAGTTCGGGTTCGCGATAAAGCCTTGGTGGCGGGCCAGCGCATCGCCGTTGATCTCGGGGATCACCAGCGGCACGCGGTCGTCCATGCGGTAATCGTCGCCGTTGTCGATCACCACGGCGCCGCGCTTGACGGCCTCCCAGCCGAACAGCTTGGAGGCGCCTTTGGAGCCTTCGGTGCCCGCGAACAGCACGATGTCCAGGCCGTCGAAAGCCTCGGGTTTGGCTTCGAGCACATGGAACGTCTCGCCCGCGACCTCTTCGTCGCGCTCACGCGTGGCGAGAATGCGGATCTCGCTGGCGGGGAACTTCCGCTGACGGAGAACCTTGATCATCTCCGTGCCCACCGCACCGATACCGACCAGACCGACCTTGTACTGCTTCATGTGCTGTCCCTTTGGTTGCTTTGAAAAACGGGGCGAAATCATACCGGAACCGCGCACAATGCGCAATTTGAAACCGCCGGGCATTTTATCGAAATCGGAACACGGGCGAAGGAACAAAGCAGCTGTGCCTTCCGGGAAGCAGAAGGGACGCCGTCCGTCTGCCTTTCATGTCATGCGGGACGTCCCTTACTCGTGCCGTTGAAAGAAAGGTTCGGCAGTATTGAAAGGGAATGCGGGCAACCCCTCCTTGTTGCACAAGTTGGGCTCCGCGCGACAATGCCAGGCATAACGCACGTAGACCGGATTTGCCGCGGGAGAATGGACGACGACGCGGTTATCCCGCAACTCCGCCACGGCCTTCATGAATTTCCCGTCTGCGCCGGCAATCTCAAACCAATTCGGGGACTGGCCGTCACGGGTCGTCAATCCCTCGCCGATCGAATCAAAAGCAACCGTGATCTTATCGCCTTCAACGGTTGCTGCCCGATACGTCGGTCCGGAGGCGACAAGGTCTTTTTTCCCGTAGGCGTCCCGAAGGGCGAGCAGGGCAAGACGGAGGCCCACATCCCGTTTGTTTAGCGGATGACAATCCTCGATGTCGCTGATGTCGACGGTAGAGACCAGGCCGGTCCGGGGGATCTTACGTGCGGCTTCGTATTGTTCCAGCCAGAACTCCGGAAGTTTCGGGTATCCCTTGTACGGGGCGATTTGGACGGAATAGAAGGGGAAGTCCCCTTCCTTCCACAGATCGCGCCAACTCGCTATCAGAATTTGCTGCTTGAGCGCATACTGCGGCTCACCGACATTTGTCTCCCCCTGATACCAGATGACGCCTTTCATCGCAAACGGGGCAACCGGCGCGATCCGGGCGCTATATTGGTGAGCCGGTTTGACCGTTCCCATGTGCCACAAAATGTCTTTGTAGTTCTCCCGTTTGGGCTTTCCGTCTTTTCCAAGATATCCGCGGGCAAAGCTATATTGGCTCTCACAGTGTTCGCGAAAGACCCGCTCTTTCTCAGAAGCGTCGCACCGGTCATAATCCGCGGCAAACTGCCGGAACTTCTTCATCTCCTCAAACAGGCACACCCCGTTCCTGTCAATCAGGGAGCCGTTGGCTTTCAGACTCTCCGGCGTCATCCACGCCTCGATCGAAGAACAACCTTGGGAAATGTTGATCAAGCCGACCGGAACGTGGAGCTCTTTCCACACTTTCAGGCCGAAGTAATAACCGACACAGGAGAACGCCTGTAGACTGTCGGCCGTGCAGATGTTCCAGCCGCTGCCGGACGTCAGCCGAAGGAGGGGATTGTTTACCCCTTTCACCTCATCGGATCGTTTGAGATACCCGAAACTGCACTCCATGTTCGACTGTCCGGAACACAGCCACACCTCACCGACGAGTACATTGGTGAACACGAGCTGCCCCGCCGCACCGCTCACCGTCAACGTTTCCGGACGTACCGAGGCCTCCAAAGCCTCCAGCCGGACCATCCATTGACCTTGGGCGTCGGCCTCCGCGGTTTTCTGCCGCCCCTTGAACCGCACGGAAACGCGCCCTCCGGAAGGGGCGGTTCCCCAGACGGGCACCGGAAGGCCCCGCTGCAACACCATGTTGTCGCTGAATATCGAAGGGACCTTGAGCTTGGAAACGGGTGTCTCCATCCCATATAGCAAACCCGAGGCGCCTAATGTCGAAAGACCCCAAAAAAGCGCGGCCGTTAAAAAAAAGCCCGATTGAGCGCCAATCCCTCGCGCATTTTCATGACCCTGTCTAGCCCCCTTTCTTTTCAGCGGGTTCGCCGTGCCAAACAGAGCACGAAAAAGGCAGCATCCCGCGGAACCGGCTCCAGCAGGAATGAGGGCGGAGCACGAAAAAGACAGCCTCCAGCGGCTCCAGCTCAAGCGTGTAAGACAGGGGCAAGGCAACACCGCGGCAAAGAGGCTGGCCTTCCGCCGACCCGGCGCGATACAGAGCAACATCGGTCTTGGCCCAAGCCGGGGCATTCCGCGTGTCAAGCTGCAGGCGTACCGTCTGATTCGTGTCGGTGATGTTGACCAGACAGTGGCCGATGTTGCCTTCGGGCGACTGCCATGAACTGGTCAGCGCGGCACGCTCCACAAAGGGCTCTGTGACCCATTTCCCCTCGCGCCGGGCAGGGATCTGAAACGTAACCATTGGCACGTCAAACTCGAGCGAATGAAGCATTCGCCCCCACATTAAGAACCGCTGCGCCTCCGTCTTCAGGAGTGTCATGTGATTGCGGAGCATCCTGATCTG
>Ga0209066_10006581_pt1 | contig 11797 bp, 8 predicted proteins | sample All_14_2_FD_187198 | JGI IMG/M metagenome (GOLD analysis project Ga0209066, IMG submission 187198) | Freshwater microbial communities in response to fracking from Pennsylvania, USA - Allegheny Zone_MetaG_DW_15 (SPAdes) (version 2) ...
AGCCTATCGAGTGGTACTGAAAACGCTAAAAAATCGTGTATCCATACAACAGGAACAGATACAAGCAGTTCCGTATTCCTTGCGTTCTCTTGCCTATTTCAATACGGGAACAGCTCTGGATGCTGCATCCCTGCAATCCTTTCTGAATCAGCAATATTGGAGGTGAGCGCATGTATTTTCCTTTATATACGATAGAAGACGATACCCGTTGGATTCGAGTTGCTGCTGAATTTTTTTGTTACGTATCCCCCGATATTTAAGATGGTCAAATTCACTGAAGAGGCAATTACAATCTTTTATCCTTGCTAAGGTAAATTCATGGTATCGTATAATCCTTCATCAACTACATTGAGAGGACTGTATGCACCGAATGAGGATGAAAAGAAAAGAGAGGCTACTAACACGCTATCTCGTGTCGTACCTCCTAATTAGTTTGATTCCCATTCTCATTTTCGGAACCATCTATTATAAGACCGTTCTCAGCACCATCAAGACGGAAGTAGAAAAGGAACACCTCGATGTAGCATCACAAGTATTGGGCAAGCTTGATTACACGATCAATGAGTTCAATACAATCTCGCTGCATTTTTCCAATTACATCAATACCGACACGATTGATATAGACTTTCGAAATAAAGCCCTCATTCCCAGTGCAATAACCACCTTGGTGAAGAACTACGAGGAGAATATCGGTCTGCCGGCCGAGATGTTGGTCTATTTGAGAGGCGATAACAATATCTATCTAAAATCAGGATACTACTCATATTCCCAATTTGAAGGCGAGCGGGAGCAAGATCTTACCATGGGACAATTCTTTTCAACGCTTGTCTCAACCAACTGGGTACGCTCGCTAGGATTGTCTCCGCTATCGGTACTTGATGAACGTCGTTCAACCGCCGCTTTTTTCTATCCAATCCCATTTCTATCTGCAATACCGCTCTCCACAATGGTCTTTTTTATCTCATCCTCGACGTTGGGCTCGCTCTATGCAACATATGCAGGAGATTCACATGCAAGTGTGTTCCTTGTAAATAGTGAAGGAACAATCATTCTTTCAAATAGCACAAAGGATGACTCACTCTCTTCAGCAAATCTAAGAGATCTCAAGGGTTCCGGATTATTTCGCTTGGAATCATATCCAAACACAGTGATCATTCGAATGGTATCGTCATCCAGTGGTTATTCCTTGATAGTTACTATGGACGAGGCAACATTTTATCAGAGGGCTCACTCTGTGAGGAATGTCTATCTGGTTTCTGTAACCTCCCTTCTGCTTCTTGGCATAATTCTCTCAATTCTCGTTGCGAGAAAACTGTATCAACCGATTGGTCAGTTGTTGGATAGAATACATACCAAGCAAGAGACAGTGATGCAACGTGATGGATTTGAACAGATATCCCAATACTGGGACGAGCTGGACGAACAGAATAACGAGTTGATGATCACCTTGAACCACGTTCAGCCTACAATGGAAGCGAATTGCGTTAGAAAACTCCTTTATGGAAGATTCCAGCCCTTGGAAGCCTTAGAGTTTGATCTCAAGTGTGCAAACATCCATTTAGGATTGCAGAGTAACACTGTATTTGTTCTAGCGTCATCGAAACGTGATGTATTTGATGAACAGAGCTCTCATATACTTGAAGCATGCATGGAATTTCGGTCCGAGCATGCACGTTTCTATGCAACAAATCTGATCAAGCAGTCCTATATTGCATTGATTTTTGCTGAATCGGATGCGTCGCAAGAAAGTCGGACATCCTTGATTGAACTTGGGAATCAGGTTGTGGATCACGTGAAGTCAGTTATTGACTGTCCGATACATATTGGAATCGGAAGTTCGTATCCAGGCTATGAAGGGGTTGCTGCTTCTTTCGCCGAAGCTTGTGTGGCAGTTGAACAGGGTTTCTTCACAGTTGAACGGAAGGTCATCATGTTTGAAGATCTTCGTCAACAAAAGCAAAATAATGATCAAGAGATTCCTACAATAGATCATGCATTGTTTATCCAAGGATTGAAGCAGGCAAACAGTAAATTGACTCTCCAAGCATTGCATAACATGACCCAACAAATTCAGGAATCCGCAGAAGCCTATCATATCGTCCAATACCTGTGTTTTGATATCTTGAATCTATTAGTCAGAACTGCAAAGAACGCGAACGTCGATGTTTCTCAAGAGCTTCTGAAGCAAGTATGTGAATTCACCTCTCTCCCTTCTTTCGAGGATGCAATGGTTATTGTAGTCACCAATATCTGCGACCAAATGGATGATGCCAGACAGAAAGAAGAGTCTCAGATGCGAACAAATATTCTGGACTACATCAACAACAACTTCACAAACAGCCAGCTCTCCCTCGTCTCGATCGCCGATGAATTCTCCCTGACACCAAACTTCCTCAGTAGGTATTTCAAGCAAGAAACTGGATACGCATATCAACAATACCTCACGATGCTGCGCATGGACAGAATCAAGGAGATGCTGGTAACCACCAAGCTGCCTATCAAGGAAATAATTCTTTCAACCGGCTATGCCGATATCGCAAACTTTATGCGAAAGTTTAAATCTTTGGAAGGATTGACTCCTGGTCAATACAGAGAACAGTATTCAGCATAAAGAATTGCATAAATTACAACCTTGAGTGTGAATTACAAATTGCGACTTCGATATTCCTCCCCTAGGCTGATAGTGTAATCGACCGCTAAGGGGGATAGGAGCGATGTGGAAGTATTCCGAGGCTACTCGATTTTCAGATCGTTGGAAAAAGAACTACCAAAAAAGCAAATACCTCTACGCAATGCTGTTGCCTTTGTTGCTGTACTATTTCATCTTCCACTATATTCCGATGGCAGGGGCGATCATTGCATTCCAAAACTATAAACCAGCCTTGGGTTTCCTGAAGAGTCCATGGATTGGGTTTACTCATTTCGTAGATTTCTTTACCGGTCCCTACGCCTGGCGTCTGATTCGCAATACATTGGTGCTCAATATCTATCAAATAATTTTCGGTTTTCCAGTTCCCATATTGCTGGCTCTGATGATCAATGAGATTCGGATTCGATCATTCAAGAAAGTAGTGCAAACCATCAGTTATATGCCGCACTTCATCTCACTGGTCGTGATCTGTGGCATGCTTGTCACCTTCAGCAGAACCGATGGACTATTCAATGATTTCCGTGTCCTTTTTGGTATGGAAAGACTCAGTCTGCTTGCAGAGAACTCAATGTTCAGGACAATTTTTACTGCAAGTGGAGTGTGGCAGACCATGGGGTGGGGGAGCATCATCTACTTGGCTACGCTTTCCACTGTCGACCCCAACCTTTATGAAGCAGCGTCCTTGGATGGTGCAGGCAGGATCAGCAAAATCATCCATGTCTCGTTTCCAGCTCTCACCCCGATCATCATCATTCAGTTGATCATGCGAATCGGAAATATTCTTACCCAGGGCTTTGAGAAAATTATTTTGCTTTACAGTCCTCTCGTGTATGAGAATGCCGACGTCATCTCCTCTTATGTGTATAGAAGAGGATTACAGGAAATGGATTACAGTTTTGGAGCAGCCATGGGAATCTTCAATTCAATCATCAATCTAACCATATTGGTACTTGCCAATTACACAGCAAAAAAGACGTGGAATCAGAGTCTTTGGTAGGAGAAACAGATGAAGCGCTACACTGCCGAAGATATTACCTTTTCGATTGCAAACTATACCATCCTTGGTTTAGTAACACTGGTTTGTCTATATCCCATGCTGCATGTGTTCTTCTCTTCAATCAGCGACCCAATTCTTTTAATGCAACATACAGGAGTCATGCTTTCTCCCAAGGGCTTCTCACTGGATGGATACAGGGTTGTCGTAAATAACCCGAATATTAGTTCCGGGTATATGAATACCCTCATTTACACATTCGTCGGAACCGCCATGAGTGTTTTTTTCTCTTCCATGGGAGCCTATGCATTATCACGAAAATCTTTCATGTTCAAGAAAGCAATCACCCTGCTCATCGTGTTCACCATGTATTTTTCAGGTGGCCTTATTCCCAACTTCCTTCTAGTCAGAAACCTGGGGTTATATAACACCCGCTGGGCGGTCATGCTTCCTGTTTTGATCGGCACCTGGAATCTTATTGTCATGAGAACCAGTTTCCAGCAGGTTCCCAGCAGTCTTGAAGAGTCTGCAAAGATAGATGGCGCCAACGATTTTGTCATTCTCTTCAAAATATTCATTCCTGTTTCTGCCTCTACGCTTGCAGTCATGATTCTTTTTTACAGTGTTGCGCAATGGAATTCATGGTTTAACGCAATGATTTACCTCCAAGACCGGGCCTTGTATCCTTTGCAGTTGTTGCTCAGGGAGATTCTGATTGCAAATTCTACGAGCGGGAATCTCAATCCGGACTCAGACGTCTTGTTCCTAGAAGAAGTTATCAAGAACGCAACCATCATGGTAGCAACGTTGCCAATTCTTTGCGTATATCCGTTTGTACAGAAGTATTTCATAAAAGGAGTGATGTTAGGTTCCATTAAGGAGTAATCGGTGCATTGCACTGGAAAGAGAAAAAAAGGAGAAAAGTATGAGAAAAAGGACAGTGTTGTTAGTTATGTTACTTGGCTGTACCATGCTATTTGCATTTGCAGCAGGATCCAAGGAAGGAGCTGGGAATACCAGTACTGCTATGCAAAGCAGTACTCCCATCAGAGAGTATCCGATTGTGACAAGCAGTCCGGTTACGTTGACGATTTGGGCTCCTCTCAATAGTTCAGCTTCGAAGCATATTACTTCTTACAACGACAATGCAGCCATTAAAAAGTATCAGGAAGCAACCGGTGTAACAGTCAAATTCATTCATCCTGCAATTGGTCAGGAACGTGAACAGTTCAATCTGATGATGGCCAGCGGTGAATTGCCGGATATCATCATTGGGGCTTCCTATTATTCCGGGGGAGAATTTCAAGGTATGGAAGACGGAGTATTTCTAGATCTGACTGAGTATCTTCCTATATATGCCCCTGATTACTACCAGGTGATCCAGGACAATAAATCATTCTATCGGGAAGTATCGAACGATGAAGGAAGGATTCCCGCCTTCTACTCCTATAAGGTTCCTGGAGACCCCCCGTTCCGAAGAATCATCCTCCGCGAGGACATCCTCTCCGAGATTGGAGTTGAAATCCCCCAGACTTTGGCAGAGTATGAACCTATGTTCCAAAAGATGTTGGCGAAAGGCATTACTCCCTACATCCTTCAGAAATTCGGATATGAAGAACAGTTTATGGGATTGTATGATGTATGGGCTAACGAAGTCGGTGGTTTCTACAACGACAATGGTACCGTCAAATATGGACCTGTCCAAAGTGGTTTTAAACAATATCTGGAACTGATGAACTCTTGGTATAAGAAAGGATACATCTCCAAAGACTTCACTAGTCTTAATGTCAATCAAACCAGAACTTTGCTCGATACCAAAAAAGCTGGTATGATCGTCGATGCCATTGTGGCAAACTTCAATAGAAGCCAACAAATGAAGTATTCAGTAACAGCTGCCAATTATCCGAGATTGCAGCCCGGACAGAAGTTACATTACGAGGGTAATGATGCAACACCCAAGATGCCGCAAGCTGAGAATATTGGTGCCATCAATGCAAAGAGCAAGAACAAGGAAGTTGCACTGCGTTTTATGAACTATGCCTTTACCGAAAAAGGTATCGAGCTGTTGAACTGGGGTGTCGAAGGATTGAATTTCACCAAGGTGAATGGGAAGAACGTATATAACGAGACTATGTTAGCCAATCCAAAATTCGGTACTGAGGAGGCCAGTTATATTTATAAGATGCACTTCTTCCCTAAATACAACATGCCTGACACAGAGGTTCATGCCAACCTGCTTAAGAGCCCTGAAGCGCTTGCCTCTCGATTCAAGTGGTATCCCGATCCAGATATGGATAGTGCATACAAGCTCCCCAACATCCAGTTGACTCCCGACGAGTTGAATAAAAGAACCAGGTTGATGACCGATATCACCACCTATACCAATGAAATGGTTCTTAAGTTCATCATCGGAGCCACCCCGCTCAGTGAGTTTGAAAAATTTGTCGCCACCTGCAAGAGCATGGGAATCGAGGAAGCTGTTTCTATCACCCAAGGCGCTTTCAATAGGTATCAACAAAAATAATGATTTTGAGATGTGGCATCCACCATCTCGGTGGATGCCCTTCTAAAGGACCAACATGAAAGGCAACCATATTTTGTTCATTACCACCGATGAGCAACATCTGAAAACAATATCAGCATTCGGTGCTACAACCCATCAAACCCCAAATATCGATAGATTGTTTGCGTGTTCTACGGTGTTTTTACATGCTTACTCAGCAAGCCCGGTTTGTTTGCCTTCCCGTTGTACTTGGGCAACCGGTCTGTACCCTCACAATAATGGGTCAATCAGCAATCATTTTGGTGCATCACTTTCAAATAGAAAGCCTAATATTTTTACGCATTTGAAAGATCATGGTTATACTACCTCACTCCATGGGAAATGCCATTTCATACCGGTTCCATATCCAGCAACACGCCCCGATTGCACATTGGAGTATGAACATTTCCGAACCTATTATAAAAGCCTAGGTATAGATATCCTGAACCTTCAGGACGATAAAAATAATTCTCTCTGGTTCTATGACGACTATGCCAAAGATTTGGAAGAGCTCGGTTTGCTCTCAACCTATCGAGAAGAAGCTCACATGAAAAAGAGCAATCAGGGAGTGTTTGATTTTCCATTGGATGCAGAGTTGCATCCAGATGCCTGGGTAGGAAGAAAAGCAGTTGAATACATCCAGACTTCAGATGCATCCCAACGTCAATTCTGTTGGGTGAGTTTCAGCGGCCCACACTATCCAATAGATACTCCCGCTTCCTATACCGCTCAAGTCGATATATCCAAGGATACGGGGAGAATCTTCAGAGAGGATGAGTGGGAAAGCTCCAAATATCACTACAATGGTTTCCATGGTCCGGGTACTACCGAAGGTAGTGGCCAAGCACCGCAATCTGCTCAGAAAAACTATAGTGAAGAGTATTGGACAAGATGGAGACAGGAATATTTCGGTAACGTAGTTCTTATAGACGAGTGGATAGGGAAAATCCTTGACTCTGCAGAGCAGCAATGGGGTGATGCTTTCTCGGTTGTTTTTACTTCCGACCATGGGGAAATGATGGGTAATCATAGCCTCTGGGGCAAGAATGGAAGTCTCTATGAAGATGTACTCCGGGTTCCCCTAGTTGTACGAAAGAGCGGTCAGAGAGAGAATCATACATTTGATGCTCCTGTCAGCTCAGTGGACGTGTTCCCAACCTTGTTGGATCTGGCTGGTATTGAAGCACCTTCGGGTATTGATGGGATATCATTGCTGGATCCTCAGCATCCTGGATTGGAATATATTCTCTCAGAGTGTGAAAACCGTGTGGCTTTGATCAAAGACTCGGTGAAACTCGAATGGAACTACTATCAGAAAGGAAAGACGTTCTATAAGGAACTGTACAATCTGCGCAGTGACCCTTATGAATTTGAGAATGTATATAATCAACCCGAGTATGCGGCCATCCAAACGTTGTTGGAAGGTAAATTGCAGGAATTGGAACAATCAGAATCCTTGCTGAGCCGAATTTTCTACGAAATTCAGCCCGATAAAGGGAAACCCTATTGGTATGTGAGTAAAAATCTCTGAGTACCCCCCAAAATATTGGGAGTACTTAGAATCCAGCTGACTTGTGGTTGCTGGTAGACTTGATAATACAGAGGAGAGAACAATGACAATCCTGCCTAAGCCAGAACATCCCAATCCGCAATTCATGCGGTCGGAGTGGACCAACCTCAATGGAGAGTGGACCTATACCATCAATATGAGGCCGCCCTATTTCTCTGAGAAACAGTCCTTCAACCAGGAAGAGAAGAGTACCGGCTTTGACAAGACCATTGTTGTTCCGTTCTCACCAGAGAGTGAGCTGTCGGGTGTAGCCTACAAGGACCTGATCTTCTCGATCTTCTACCACCGAACGCTTGAGATTCCTTTCTCCTATGCAGGCAAAAGGGTTCTGTTGCATTTTGGAGCTGTTTTTTACCATGCCGATGTCTTTATCGATGGTATGCAGGTAGGCTTTCACGACGGAGGCAGCACCCCCTTTACCATTGATCTTACAAGGCATGTCAGCGCTGGAAAAAGCTATAACCTTGTCGTGAAGGCAACCAGCAACCTGCAGGATGGAAGTATTCCATCGGGAAAGCAATCAAGCTTCCTTCACTCCTATAAATGCTTCTATACCCGGACTACCGGCATTTGGCAGACCGTCTGGATGGAAGCCGTCTCTCCCTTCAGTTTGGAAAGTGTGCAGATGAACTGCGATATTGACAGTGAACAGCTGACAATAATCCCACGGTTCTCAGCAATTGCAGAAGGAATGGAATTCGGCTGCAAAGTATTCACTGAGGATGGTTCGTTGGCTGCTTTCGCTAAATGCTTGGCCAATGAAGGTTCGCCCGTCGTCCTCAGCATTCCCTCCATGCAACTCTGGGACCCTGATAAACCCTATGTGTATACCCTTGAGCTTACCGTACTGGTTGGGAATTCGGTGGTAGATACCGTCTCCTCTTACATGGGCATGCGCCATGTTCAAGTGCAAGGCAATCAAGTCTACCTCAATCACAAGAAACTTTATCAGCGCCTTGTCCTGGATCAAGGCTACTACCCATCCAGCCAATGGACTTCCCCTTCCGACGAAGCGTTGAGACAAGACATCCTGCTTGCCAAACAGGCAGGATTCAACGGCGCTCGTCTGCACCAAAAAGTATTTGAACCTCGCTATCTCTACTGGGCCGACCGACTTGGGTATTTATGCTGGGGCGAAAGCCCGAGCTGGGGTCTGGAATATAATCAGGAGGGATTACCTGCTCGTAATTTCCTCTCCGAATGGGCGGAGATCATTGCGCGCGACCGTAATCATCCCTCGATCATCACGTGGACGCCGCTGAACGAAACCTTCCGTTTCACCGATGCCCATGCACATCGTCGCCTCCACCGCGATGCATACAACTTATGCAAGATGCTCGACCCATCGCGTCCGGTAAATGACAGCAGTGGGTACATTCACTTTGTCACCGACTTATGGACAGTACATGCCTATGATCAGGATCCCCAAAAGTTTGCAGCCAAGCTGGAGATGAAGGATGGCAAGCCCTTCCGCAACTTCCCTCAGTTCGAGAGCGAGTACAGCGGCCAGCCTTATCTGGTCGATGAGTACGGAGGCATCAAGTGGGATCCAGCAACGCAATTGAATTCAGAACTGATTGTAGGCCAGAACCTTGTTTCATGGGGCTATGGCGAATCACCGAAAACCTTGGAAGAGTTCTATGCCCGGCTTGAGGCCCTTACCGATGTTATTCTCGAAATGGATCATGCGTGCGGCTACTGCTACACACAGCTTACTGATGTCGAACAGGAGAAAAATGGCATATACTACTACGACAGAACCTTGAAGTTTGACATGCAGCGGATAGCCGCCATATTCTCCAAGGTTCCCAAAGCATATCAGTAACCAATAGGTGGAATGAACGGGTGCAACGAAAGAGACTTTCCCTGCAAAGCAAAATCTTCCTGATGACCATGCTGGTAGCCTTGCTGGTCATGGTAATCTCACTCGTATTCATCTATCGCCAAGTAGTGGTCATCATTGAACGCAATGCCCTGCAATATATGCAGGGCATCATCGGGAACAATGCTTCCGAGTTGGACTCCATGCTGGAGGATTCCCGGGGCATTACCCTGATGGTCACCATGAATCCCGTTATCAAGGAAGCTGCAACGACTTCCTTGGTGGAAGCTTCCTATGATTGGTTTCTCCAGAAGAAAGCAGTTGATTCCTACCTGAGCAATCTCGTGACTAACAAGGAGTACATCAGCCAGTTATCGGTCTTCAGTGCCAACGGGAATGTGTTTCAATCGGGAGGCAGTCTCTTGCTGAAAGGCCAGATGATGCAACCTTGGATGCAGGCTGCCTTTGCGACGCTCGCTCCCAAACTCCATTACTTTGCAAAAGAAAAACGATTAGTCTATACTCGTACATTGTTTGCCGACAAGGAGCCTCTCGCCTTGGTGGTGGCAGAGCTCGATTATTCCTATCTCTCCTCGAAACTTTTCTCTTTTACATCGGCCGAGCAGCTCTACCTTGCCACCTATCTCAACGGGCAACTGCTCTTTGATAATAAAGCGTCTGCGCAGCAACCAATCTCACAGAGCGAAATAGCTGCGGTACTGTTGGGCGAAACAGATGTGGAAAGCTATACCCGTGAAAACCTCATGTTGGTTCAAGATGGGCAGACTGAAGGTATCTCCACTATAGGCATCATCTCCTACCAGGTGCTACTCGGGGATGCACTGAGGCTTCGTTCGACGGTCATCCTGATCATTCTCATTTCACTTCCTTTGATTTTCCTCGCCTCTTGGCTGCTCACATCCCGGCTGTACCGTAATATCAGCGAGCTGAGAAAGAGCATGCACGAAGTGGGGAAGGGCAACCTCCACGTCCGCTCTTCTGTAGTATCTGAAGATGAGATAGGGGAGATGGCTGCCGTTTTCAACACCATGATGGATCAAATTGAGGATCTGCTTGAGCAAATCAAGCAGACAGAAAAGCAAAAACGTGAAAGCGAGTTTGCCATCCTGCAGTCGCAGATTCAGCCGCACTTTGTCTACAACACCATCAACAGCATGAAATACTATGCGCATTTAAAGGGAGTGAAGGAAATCGAGGTAGTGGCAACAGCCATGGTGGAACTACTGCGAGCAGTATTGGGACAAGGTGATGAGTTCATACCTCTTTCGCAGGAGATTCACTACATCAAGCAGTACCTTCTGATTCAGCGCTTCAAGTATCAGCAGGAATTTGAAACCGTTTGGGAGATAGATGAAGAGCTTTTGTCCCATAAGATTCCTAAATTGCTACTGCAGCCAATCGTGGAGAACGCGCTCATTCATGGCATCGCCAACAAGAAGGACGGGAACATCACCGTAAAAGCGTACAAACTTGACGATGGCATTCATATCACCGTCACCGACAATGGAAAAGGAATCCAGAAGGAGCACCTTGACAAGCTGGTGGCCCAGGTGTCCAAGGATATGCACTACTTGAGCAGTGTGGGGATTTCCAATGTTTTCAGCAGGATCCGCATGATTTATGGGGAGCCATATAATGGGTTCATCACCAGCTTTGTGAATGTTGGTACCGTTGTGGAACTACACATACCCTTATGAACATATTATTAGTGGACGATGAAGTCCTAGCCATTCAATATATTGCCGGCCTTGTCGATTGGTCTGCCAATGGATATCGGGTTTGCGCCATTGCACATAGCGTTGCTGAAGCGAAGCAGGCCTTGGAAACAATGGACATCAACATCGCAATCTTCGATGTTTTCATGCCCGAGGAGAACGGGGTGTCGCTTTCATCCTTCATAGCCAAATACTATCCAAGAGTCGGGATGCTGGCGCTCTCCAGTTATGATACCTATGACTATGTACGTGAGATCCTGAAAAATGGAGCTCATGACTACATCCTCAAGCACCGTGTTACCGGAGATCAATTGCTGGCATGTTTGAAATCCATGGAAGCCAACCTGATATTCACTCCTTCGTCATCTCAGCCAAAACCCAGCATCGAGACATCGCTGCAAATCGAACCTCAAAAACCGGGAGAGAGTCATCAACTGGCTCTTACCCTTGAGCAACAAAACCATATATTGCTTGCCATCGAAC
>Ga0209066_10006583_pt1 | contig 11794 bp, 7 predicted proteins | sample All_14_2_FD_187198 | JGI IMG/M metagenome (GOLD analysis project Ga0209066, IMG submission 187198) | Freshwater microbial communities in response to fracking from Pennsylvania, USA - Allegheny Zone_MetaG_DW_15 (SPAdes) (version 2) ...
TTGATCGCTTCGCTACCCAGCAGCCCTTTCGCGGACTTCTTCAGGAACGCGTAAAGCGGGTGGGTGTTCTTGCCGTTGACCTCGATCTTTTCGAACAAGGGAAAACTGACGTCGTAGCTCAAGCTGCAGAACGACTTGATCTCTTCGGCGTTGCCCGGTTCCTGATGACCGAACTGGTCGCAGGGAAAACCAAGCACGGCGAATCCTTCCGGTTGCAGCGATCTGTGCAACGTTTCCAGACCGGCGTATTGCGGGGTGAAGCCGCATTTGGACGCGGTATTGACGATCAGCAGTACCTGGCCCTGGTAGTCCTTCAGATCGACCGTTGCGCCATCGATGTTCTGCGCAGTGAAATCGTATGCCGTGGGCATTCATGCACCTCTCATGTGCTCTGCGGGGCACGCAGCTTCACACGATCCAGCGCGTCCCGCCAGCGCTGTGTGGTGCGCAATCGCATACGATCCATCAGCGAATACAACACCGGCAGTACCAGAAGACTGACCGCGGTTGAAAACACCAGTCCACCGACGATGGCGCGCGCCATCGGAAAGTAGGGCGGCCCATCGCCGCCGATCTGGGTGCCGCCGACGCACAGCGGCAACATGCCCAGGATCGCGGTGCCCATGGTCATCAGGATGGGGCGCAAACGATCACGACAGCCTTGCACCAGTGCAAGGTCTCGCGGCATTCCGTTGCGGCGAAGTTCGTTGACATGCTCGACCATGACGATGCCGTTGTTCACGACCACACCCATCAGCACCAGGATGCCGATCATCGCCATCAACGAGAAGGTCGTCCCGGTCAGCCAGAACAGCCAGTAGACGCCGAAAATCGAGAACCCGAACCCGGTCACGATCACCAGCGGAAACAGCAAGGATTCGAACACCGCCGCCATGATCACCATCACCATCAGCAACGCGATCAGGGTGTTGAATCCCATCTGCGCCATCGCGTCGTCGGCATCATCAAACACGCCGCCGAGACTCAAGCGGTAACCGGCAGGCAACTGGATCGACGCCATCGCCGCCTCCAGATCCTTGCGCGCCTGTTCCATGCTCACGCCATCGACCAGGTTGATCTTGATGGGCAAGGCGGTCTGGCGATTCTGTCGGGTGATCGTGCTGGCACCGGCCTGTACTTTCAGGCTGATCATCGACATCAGCGGGATCATGCTGCCATCGGCTGCGCGCAGCTTGAGATCGCGCAGATCGTCCACGCTGGCGTCGTCGGACTCGGCGAACCGCAACCAGACGGGAACCTCGCCTGCCGCCGAACGAAACTCGCGCAAGGGCGTGCCACGCAAGGCAATGCTGACATAACTGGCAATCTGCTGGGTGCTGAAGCCGTACTGCAGGGCGCGGTCGCGATCAACCAGAATCTGCACTTCCCGCGACTTGGTGCCCAGGTCGGCGTAGACATCACGCGCGCCGGGCAGCTTGGACAAGGTTTCCACCACCGAGTCCGACAACTCGGCCAGCACCTGCGCGGAATCGCCGACCAGCATCACCTGCAGACCTTCGCCACTGGCACCGCCAGGGCCGCGATTCTGATCATCGAACCCGACCTCGCCGAGCGCCAGTTGCGGCAAGCCCTCGCGAATCTTTTCCATCAGTTTCAGGGTCGGTGTGACCTCGCCCTCTTCGCGCAGCGTGAGACGCGTGCCTGCCCACCCGCGTTCGCTGTACCAACTGTAGATCTGGGTGATCTCGAAGTCGTCCCGATGCGCTTCGAGATAGTCCTCAACCTGCTTTACCGCCGCCGACAACTCCTCCAGCCGATAGCTGCCATTCCAGCGGTAGGTCAGTTCCAACTCGCGGGTTTCGCCCGACGGAAACATGTCCACGTTCGTTTGAGAAGCGGGGAAAAAGCTGACGCCGATGGCCAAGGCCAGCAGCGCGAGCGTCTTGCGCGGATGGGCCAGCGTCCACGCAAGAATCCGCGCATAGCGGTCTTGCATGGTGTGCACCAATCCGGTGCTGCGCAAAAATCCTTCGGGCGTCTTCATGCGTGCCGACAGCATCGGAATCAGGCTGACCGCCACCAGCCAGGAACACAGCAGCGAGATGGTGATCGTGAACGCCACCTGCGACAGATAGATCGCGATGAAGTTGCGTTCGCCAAAGATGTTGGGCAGGAACACGATGACACTGGTAAGCGTGCCCGCACTGATCGAAATCTGCACGCTGCGCGTGCCTTCGATGGCGGCCAGCCAGGGGTTGTCGGGGTATTTCTCGCGCTTCTGGTAGATGCTTTCCACCACAACCACGGCGTTATCGACCAGCATGCCGACGCCCAGCAGCAAGCCCATCATCGACAGGATGTTCAGGCTGATGCCGAGGAAATACATCATGCCGAGGGTCATCACGAAACAGATCGGTATGGCCAGCGACACCATCAAGGTGGATGGCCAGTGACGCAGAAAAAAGAACAGCACCAGAATCGACAAGGCTGTACCCAACAGTCCCGCCTCGCCCAGCTCGGCCAAGGATGAGGTGACTCCCTCGGCCTGATCGTGCATCACGAACAACTGGATACCGGCAAATTCCGGCAACTTTGCCACCACATCGACTTCGGCCAGCACACGGCGAGCGGTTTCCACCAGATTGGCATTGCGCTCCTTGAACACATCGATACCCACCGCCGGTCGGCCGTCGAGACGTCGCCCGTAGTCGATCTCGCCAGGTGCGAGACTGACCTCGGCCACGTCGCGCAAGCGGAGTCCAGGATCGGCAATGGGCAAGGCCCGCAACTCATCCAGGGTGCGGAACTCGCCCACCGGCTGCACGCGAAGACGCTGGTCGGTGCTCAGAATCTGCCCCGCCGACACCGAGAAGTTGGCCGCCGCGAGACGCTGCGCCAGCGCATTCAGGTCGACGCCGTGCGCGGTGATCCGATCGCTGTCCAGCGCAATCTCGACTTCGGGCGCCGCAATGCCGGAAATATCCACGCGCGCCACGCCCGCCACGCGCTCAAGACGACGCTTGAACTCACGCTCCAGCAATTCGTACTCGCGCCCGAGATCGCGATCACTGGAGAGCCTGACACGCAGCACTGGCTCGTCGCCGGAGGCGAACTTCATCACGAAGTAGCGCTGGAAATCGCTGGGCAATTCATCGCGAATGGCGTCCAGCCGATCGCGCGCGTCCGCCGCCGCGATCTGCGCGTCACGACTCCAGTCGAATTCCAGGAAGATTCCGGCGCCATCCGACCTTGACTGCGAATTCAGACGCTTGATGCCCGGCAGGGTTGCCAGCGCCTCTTCCGCAGGGCGGGTGATGATGTCCTCGATCTCCTCCGGCGTGGAGCCCTGATACGGCAGATCGATGAACAGGAAAGGTGCTTCGACTTCCGGCATGAACTCCAGCGGCAGACGAAAGGCGGCAATCAGGCCGATCAGCAGCATGGAGACGAAGAACATCCACGCCGTCACCGGGCGGCGCAGGCTGAGCGCAGCCAGGTTCATGACCTGGCACCTTCATGAACATGCGCTTCGGCCAGCGCCACCAGACGCTCGGCCTCGCGTTGACGCTTGCCGCGTTCGGCGTAGTAGTCATCGCCTTTTCGATCCAGCAGGTCGTAAACCACCGGGATCACCAACAATGTCAGCAGGGTCGACACCAACAGGCCGCCAATCACGGTGATCGCCATCGGTGCACGCACCTCGGCACCATCGCCACCGCCAATGGCCAGCGGCAGGAACCCGAACAGGGTCGTCAACGTCGTCATGATGATCGGTCGCAGGCGCGAGTGTGCGCCTTGCTGGATCGCCTCGTGCTTCGGCACACCTTCCTCACGCAACTGGTTCACCTTGTCGATCAGCACAATGGCGTTCTTCACCACGATGCCCGCCAGTAGGATCAGGCCGATGAAGACCACGATGGACAAGGCGTTGCCGCTGAGTTTCAGCGCGAGCACGGCCCCAACCAGCGCGAGCGGAATGGTGAACATGATGACAAAGGGGTGCAGCAACGATTCGAACTGCGAGGCCATGACCAGGTAGACCAGGAATATCGCCAGCCCCAGCGCAAACATCAGCGAGTTGATCGACGCCTGCAGTTCCTCATTCTGTCCGCCGATGGTCGTCCGCAGACCCGCTGCCAGCGGCTTCGCGGCCAGCATCGACTGCACCTCGGCGACGGCGCTGCCCAGATCGCCGTAGCGAAGATTGGCCGACACCACCGCGACACGTTCCTGATCGGCGCGATGGATCTCGCTCGGGCCGCGTGTCGAGATGACCTCCGCGACCGCCGACAATCGCACGGGTCGCTCGCTCTGCGGATTGACGATCAACTGGCTGATGTCCGCCACCGACGCGCGCGCCGATTCTTCGGCTCGCACCAGCACATCGATCTTGCGATCACGGAAGCTGTAGCGCGTCGCCACCTCGCCACGAACCTGCCGCACGACCTGGTCGGCAATCTGGCGGGTGGTCAATCCGATGGAGGCGGCGCGCTCGGCATCGAACACGATCTGAATCTCCGGAAAGCCCTGTTCCACCGTCGATTTGACATCGGCAAACCGATCTGATGCCTGCAGCCGTTGACTGAGATCGCGCCCAGCCGTCTCCAGTTGCTTCAGGTCGAATCCGCGAATCTCGATCTCCAGTGGCGTCGAGAAACTGAACAGCTGCGGGCGCGCAAACTTCACTTCAGCGGAGGGGAACGCCTGCATCGCCGTACGCAACTGCTCGGTTGCCCGGGCTTCGGTCTCACTGTCGGCGCCTTCCGCCAGCACGACCGTCAGCTTGCCGATGTTCTCGCCGGATTCGGTGGGATTGGCGTCCAGCCGCGTGCCCGAACCACTAACCCCGTACAGGGTATGGACACCCGGAATCTCGGCATTGTTTAGCTGCAGAGTGCGCACCAGTGCGTCGGTCTCCGCCAAGGGTGTGCCGGCCGGAAGTTTCGCGGTCATCTCGAAACGTCCCTGTGCCAACTGCGGAATCAGATCGAGACCCAAGGTCGGCAGCACCGCCAGTGCCAGCACGAAAGCGAGCGTCGCGCTGCCAAGCACCAGTGCCGGACGATGCAGCGCCCAAGGCAAAGTGCTGACGTAGCGCGATTCCAGCCAGCCATACGGACGCAGCACGCGCTCGCCGATGGCGCTGAGCACGCGCGACACGACGTGTCCGAGCACACCTGCAACCCGGATCACGGCAGCGAGCAGACCGACACGCCAGCGCCCGATACGCGTTGCTTGCACTTCCAGGCGTTCCGCATCCTCGGGGTAATCCAGCGGTGTGCTCGCCTTCAACGAGGACAGCATCGGAATCAGGGTCATCGCGACGGCCATCGACATCACCATCGCAATCGTCACGGTTAGCGCCTGATCACCGAACAACTGCCCCGCCACGCCTTCGACAAACACCAGCGGAAAGAACACCGCGACGGTCGTCAGCGTGGAGGCGACTACCGCCATCCGCACTTCCGACGCGCCAACAATGGCCGACTGCAGGATGCCGAGTCCCCGCTCGCGCGCCTTGGCGATGGATTCCAGCACCACGATGCTGTCGTCGACGACCATGCCGGTGGCCAGCGCCAGGCCGCCCAGCGACATCACGTTGAGGCTCAGGCCCCACTGATCCATGAAGAAAAAGGTGCCGATCAAGGAAATCGGCAAGGACAGCGCGATGACGAAGGTGCTCCACCCGTCGCGCAGGAAAAAGAAGATGATCAGCACCGCCAGCACGCCGCCCTCCAGGGCCGCGTGCGAAACCTCGTCCAGTGACTTCTGGATGAAGATCGATTGATCATCGATGGTAACCAGGCGCGACTGTTCGGGCAGGTTTTCACGCAACCGTTCCAGTTGCCTGCTGACGGCCTCGGCGACCGCGACCGTGTTCGCGTCACCTTCCTTGTAGATCGCCAACTCGACTGCTTCGCGCCCTTCGACACGGATGATGGCTTCGCGCTCCTTGTACGACTGTTGTACGGTCGCGATGTCGCGCAGTCGGACCGGCACACCCTGGTCGACCGCCACCAGCAGTTCCTGCATTTGCTCGACGCTGGCGAACTGGTTGACGGTCCGCACCAGGTAACGCTGACTGCCTTCGTCGATGGCACCGCCCGAGATATTGACGTTCTCGACCTTCAGGCGGTCGATCACCCGCGCCGGGTCCAGATTGAGTTGAGCCATGCGCTGCGGGTCCAGCAGCACCTGTACCTCGTCCTCCAGGCCACCGGAAACCTTGACCGCCGCCACGCCTTCAATCGGCTCAAGACGCTTCTTCAGCACTTCGTCGGCAAACCGACGTAGACGCTTCAGACTCGCCTCATCCATCGTCTCCTGGCCTTCCGCGCCGGCGAGCCCAAGGCGAATGATCGGCTCGGTGGATGGATCGAAACGCAGCAACACTGGCTGCTCGGCCTCCAGCGGCAGGCGCAGCAGTTCAAGCTTGTCGCGAACATCGATATTGGCACGATCCATGTCCGTGCCCCAGGCGAACTCCAGAATCACGTCGCTCTGCCCGGTGCGCGACACCGAGCGCAGCTTGCGCAGATTCTTGACCACCCCGACGGCTTCTTCGATCGGCTCGGTGATCAGGCTTTCGATCTCCGACGGCGCTGCACCGACATATTCCGTGCGCACGGTGAGCGTCGGATAGGACAGGTCGGGCAGCAGGTTGACCTTCAACTGCGACAGCCCGATCAGGCCGAACAGCACCAGCGTGAAGGTCGCCATGCCGATGGTGACTCGGCGGCGGGTGGAAAACTCGGCCAGATTCATGACAGTGCGCTCAGTGGTTGGTCGCGGCTGTCGTTTCTACTGCGGGCGGTACCGACGCATCGCCCAGCACACTGACCCGACTGCCATCTCGCAGACTGACCTTTCCTTTGGTTACCACCCGCTCACCTTCGGTGATGCCCGCAAGCACCTCGACCAGCTTGGCGTTGACGTGTCCGGGCTGAATCGGTGTCCGCACTGCAACGCCGTCTTTCACCATAAAGACCGCCACGTCGCCTTCGCCTTCGATCAACGCCTCACGCGGCACAGTCAGCGCATTCGCACGCTCATCGAAACTGACTTCAATGCGCCCGAACATGCCCGGCTTGAGTACGCCAGTGGCGTCACTGAATGCGCACACCACGCGAAAGGTTCCGCTTGCCGGATCGACGACGGGGCTGACGCGATCAATCACGCCATCGAAGCCTGTGCCGGGCGCAGCATCCACCCGTAGTTGCACCGGCTGTCCGGCCGCCATGTTGCGCAACTCACGCTCCGGCACGTTGAGCACTGCTTCCAGTCGCGCGACGTCCACGATATCGAACAGCGCGTCGTTGATCTTGATGAGATTGCCCTGCTTCACCATGCGCCGCGCTACCACGCCGCTGATCGGCGCGCGAATCTCGGTATAGGACAACTGCAGCTTGGCCATATCCCAGGCGGCACGCTGGGTTTCCAGGTCGTAGCGGATCCGCTCGTGTGCGTCGGCGGCGACCAGTTTGCGTTCGAACAACTCGGTCGAACGAGCGAACTCGGCCTCCAGCTTGCGCAACATGGCTTCGTTACGTGCCACCTCAAGTCGCGGCTGGTCGGGGTCCAAACGCGCGATCACCTGTCCGACCTGCACTGGCTGGCCTTCTTCCGTCAGTACCGACAACAGCACTCCCGACGCCTTGGCGACCACCTGCGCCTGCGCCGTCGCATCCAGCGTCGCGGTGCCGTTGTAGCTGGCTGCAATGGTGGCGCGACTGACCGGGGCGACCTCGACGACGATGCCTTTCTCGTCTGCCGATTCGGGTTTTGCCTCGTCTTTTTTGCCGTCGCCGTCTCCGCCACAACCCGCCAGTATCAGCATCAGGCAGGCGAGACCGAGTGCAGAGCGTGTCCTGAAGGTTCGCGGGGCGTTTGACGGGGCTGACATACAAGGCTCACTGGGTGTTTGGTGTATTAGAATACTACAACACCATAGAACAGAGACACAAGCCCCTTGGGCCATGCCTCTGCTTCCAAGTGCGTGATGAACAATGCCTGCGAAGCGTCACGCCGACGCGTGAACGAAGTCATCGTGACCATTGGCACACCCTCGGAGCCTGCACACGACGCGCGCAAGCCAGCGAGCGATTCGCGGTGACCGAACACCACAGCCGCACACCGATTGTCTTGATCGATGTCAAAACCGACTCGAGCTTGGCTATACTGCGACCGTTCGCCGCAGGGGAGTCTGCGAACGTAGTTGGTTGCTCCCGCCCGACATCGATAACCACAAAACGCCGGAAGACCCGAATGAAGTCGATCACCCGAATCGCTGCCAGTCTGGCTTTGTCCGCTGCCGCCCTGCAGGCCCACGCCGCAGACGGTGACGCAGCGAAAGGCAAGGACCTCGCCTACACCTGCACAGGTTGCCATGGCATCACTGGCTACAAGAACGCCTATCCGCAATACAACGTGCCGAAAATCGGCGGCCAGAACCAGGCCTATCTGGTTGCCGCGTTGACCGCCTATGGTGCCGGTGAACGCAGTCACCCGACCATGACCGCGCAAGCGCAGGGTTACACGGAACAGGACATCCTCGACATTGCCGCGTATCTGTCCAGCGTCAACGAAGGAGCCGCCAAGTGAGCCTGACCCGCAACCTGATCACCGCCCTCGTGCTGCTGGCCTGCGCCGGAACCCTCAGCGCCGCACCGCATGGCGATGTCGAAGCCGGCAAGACCAAATCCGCCACCTGCCAGGCCTGTCACGGTGCCGATGGCAACACCACCATCGACGGCAGCTACCCGAAGCTCGCCGGCCAATACGCCACCTACCTCGCCAAAGCCCTGCACGACTACAAATCGGGCGAACGCAAGAACCCCATCATGGCGGGCTTTGCAGCCACCCTCAGCGAACAGGACATCGCCGACCTCGCGGCCTACTTCGCCAGCCAAACCGGCGACATCAAAGACCTCAGCCATTTGAAGTGAGGGTCTGGATCTGCCGCACAAAAAACCCCGCCTTGAGCGGGGTTTTTTGATTTGCGATGTGCTACTCCCACTCAATCGTCGCTGGCGGTTTGCCGCTGATGTCATAGACGACGCGGCTGATGCCGCGTAGTTCGTTGATGATGCGGTTGGAGACTTTGCCCAGCAGTTCGTAGGGCAGATGGGCCCAGTGGGCGGTCATGAAGTCGATGGTTTCGACGGCGCGCAGGGCGATGACCCATTCGTAGGCGCGGGCGTCGCCGACGACGCCGACGGATTTCACCGGCAGAAAAACGGCGAAGGCCTGACTGGTCTTGTCGTACCAGCCCGATTGACGCAGTTCGTCGATGAAGATGGCGTCGGCCTTGGCCAGCAGTTCGGCAAATTCGGGTTTGACTTCACCCAGAATGCGCACCCCAAGGCCGGGGCCGGGAAAGGGGTGGCGATACACCATTTCGCGCGGCAGGCCGAGTTCCACACCAAGACGCCGCACTTCATCCTTGAACAGTTCACGCAGTGGTTCGACCAGGCCGAGTTTCATGTGCTCGGGCAGTCCACCGACGTTGTGATGGCTCTTGATGACGTGCGCCTTGCCGGTCTTGCTGCCCGCCGATTCGATGACGTCGGGATAGATGGTTCCCTGGGCCAGCCACTTGGCATTCGCGAGTTTGTTGGATTCTTCCTCGAAAATTTCGACGAACAGGTTGCCGATGATCTTGCGCTTGGCCTCTGGATCGCTGATGCCTTGCAGGGCGTTGAAATAGCGCTGCGCGGCGTTGACGCGAATGACCTTGACGCCCATGTGCTGGGCGAACATCGCCATGACCTGATCGCCTTCCTGCCAGCGCAGCAGGCCGGTATCGACGAAGACGCAGGTCAACTGCGTGCCGATGGCCTTGTGCAGCAGCGCGGCAACCACCGACGAATCGACGCCGCCGGACAATCCCAGGATGACCTCATCCTGGCCGACCTGCGCGCGTACGCGCGCGATCTGGTCGTCGATGATGTTGCTGGCGGTCCACAGGGTGTCGCAACCACAGATGTCCACCACAAATCGACGTAACAGCGCGCCGCCCTGGCGGGTGTGGGTGACTTCGGGGTGGAACTGCACGCCATACCAGCGGCGTTGATCGTCCGCGAACGCGGCAATCGGAATACGGTCGGTGACGGCGGTCACCGTGAAACCATTGGGCACCACCGACACGTGGTCGCCGTGACTCATCCAGACGTCCAGATGCGCCATCATGCCGTCGTGGTCGCTCAGACCATGCAGCAGGCGATCTTCGGCCACGATCGCCACTTGGGCATGGCCGAACTCGCGTTGATCCGCCGCTTCGGTGTCGCCGCCCAGTTGCTTGGCCATGGTCTGCATGCCATAGCAGATACCGAGAATCGGCACGCCCGCATCGAACACCGCCTGCGGTGCGCGGGGTGAGTCGTCCTCGGTGGTCGATTCCGGTCCGCCGGAAAGGATGATGCCTTTCGCGCCCCAAGCCGCGATCTCGGCCGGATCATGATCCCAGGCCCAGATCTCGCAGTAGACGCCGAACTCACGGATGCGACGCGCAATCAACTGAGTGTATTGCGCGCCGAAGTCGAGAATGAGGATCTTGTCGCTGTGAAGGTGGGACATGGTCACTCGCTGCAATGCGTGGAGGTAGGCGTCACGCCCGCGCGATGAACGCGGGCGCGGGCGTGATGGAACTCAGCTGGCGCGGTAGTTCGGCGGTTCCTTGGTGATCTGCACGTCATGCACATGTGCCTCACGCGTGCCTGCATTGGTGACGCGCACGAAGCTCGGCTTGCTGCGCATCTCGTCGATGCTGGCGCAACCGACGTAGCCCATCGAGGCACGCAATCCACCGGCCAATTGATGAATGATGTTGCGCACCGAGCCGCGATACGGTACGCGACCCTCGATGCCTTCGGGCACCAGCTTGTCGGCGTCGGACGCATCCTGGAAATAACGATCCTTGCTGCCCTGCTCCATCGCCCCCAGCGAGCCCATGCCGCGATAACTCTTGTAGCTGCGGCCCTGGAACAACTCCGTTTCACCGGGGCTTTCTTCGGTGCCGGCGAACAATCCGCCGATCATCACCGTCGAGGCACCTGCAGCGATCGCTTTGGCGATGTCGCCGGAGTAGCGGATACCGCCGTCGGCGATCAGCGGGATCTGCTCCTTCAGCGCCGAAGCCACCATGTCGATGGCAGTGATCTGCGGCACGCCCACACCCGCGACGATGCGCGTGGTGCAAATCGAACCAGGCCCCACACCGACTTTGACCGCGTCGGCGCCATGATCGAGCAGGGCCAGCGCCGCATCACCCGTGACGATATTGCCGCCAATCACCTGCACTTTCGGGAAGTTCTGCTTGACCCAGCGGACCCGCTCCAGCACGCCTTGGGAATGACCATGCGCGGTATCGACAACGATGACGTCCACGCCGGCCTGCACCAGCGCCGTCACGCGCGCTTCGGTGTCACCGCCCACGCCCACGGCTGCCCCGACCAGCAATTGCTCTTCGCTGTCCTTGGCGGCATTGGGGTTGTCGCGTGCCTTCTGGATGTCCTTGACGGTGATCAGGCCGCGCAGCGCGAAGCCCTCATCCACTACCAGCACCTTTTCGATGCGATGCTCGTGCATGAGCTGCAACACTTCGTCGTCACTGGCGCCCTCGCCGACCGTCACCAGCCGATCCTTGGCGGTCATGATGTGGCTGACCGGCGCATCCAGACGCTTTTCGAAACGCATGTCGCGACTGGTGACGATGCCGACCAACTGGTCTCCATCAACCACCGGCACACCCGAAATATTGCGCGCACGAGTCAATCGCAAGACTTCGCCGATGGTCGTGTTCGGCCCGACAGTGAAGGGCTCACGAATGACACCG
>Ga0209066_10006586_pt1 | contig 11789 bp, 12 predicted proteins | sample All_14_2_FD_187198 | JGI IMG/M metagenome (GOLD analysis project Ga0209066, IMG submission 187198) | Freshwater microbial communities in response to fracking from Pennsylvania, USA - Allegheny Zone_MetaG_DW_15 (SPAdes) (version 2) ...
CGTCTGAAGTCGGGTATCGTGCCGGGCATGAGCGATTTCAGTTTTTACTGGCACGACTACGAAACCTTCGGTGTCGTCCCGCGGCGTGACCGCCCCTCCCAGTTTGCCGGTGTGCGCACCGACGCCGACCTCAACGAGGTGGGCGATCCCCTGATGGTGTATTGCCAGCCGGCGCCCGACTACTTGCCCAACCCGGAAGCCTGCCTGCTGACCGGCATCCTGCCGCAAAAGTGCCTGGCCGAAGGCCTGCCCGAGCACACCTTTGCCGATCGCATCGAGCGTGAACTGGCCCAGCCCGGCACCGTGGGCGTGGGCTACAACACCATCCGGTTTGACGACGAGGTCACCCGCCACCTGTTCTGGCGCAACCTGATCGACCCCTATGCCCGCGAGTGGCAGAACCAGTGCGGACGCTGGGACCTGCTGGACGTGGTCCGTTGCACCTGGGCCTTGCGGCCCGAGGGCATCGAGTGGCCCCGGCACGACGATGGTCGCCCCTCCTTCAAGCTGGAGCACCTCACGGCGGCCAATGGCCTGACGCACGAGGCTGCGCACGATGCCTTGTCGGACGTGCGCGCCACCATCGCCATGGCCCGCCTGATCAAGCAACGCCAGGGCAAGCTCTGGGACTTCTGCCTCAAGCTGCGCAAGAAGGACGCCGTGCTGGCCGAGATCGGCGTGGGGCGGCCTTTTGTTCACATCAGCGGCATGTACGGGGTCGAGCGCGGCTGCATCGCCGTGGTCTGGCCCCTGGCCCAGCACCCGACCAACAAGAACGAGATGATCGTGTGGGACCTGGCGCATGACCCGGCCGAGCTGTTCTCGCTGGATGCGGCCACGGCACGCCAGCGCATGTTCAGCCGCACCGACGACCTGCCCGAGGGCGTGACCCGCTTGCCTGTCAAGTCGGTGCACATCAACAAGTCCCCCATTGTGATCGGCAACCTCAAGACGCTGACCCCCCAGGTGATCGACCGCTGGAAGATCGACCTGCCGCTGGCCCTGCAGCGCGCAGAGGTTCTGGCCCAGAAGGGCGCAACCCTCCAGGGCCTGTGGCTGGAGGTCTACGAGCGCGAAGCCCCCAAGGGCGCGGCCCCCGATGTCGACGAGGACCTCTACGGAGGCTTTGTGGGCACGGAGGACCGCCGCATCCTGCAACGCCTCAAGGCCCTGAGCCCATCGCAACTGGCCGACAAGCTGGCCGAGCGCCAGCCCGCCTTTGCCGACGAGCGCCTGGAAGAAGTCCTGTTCCGGTATCGGGCCCGCAACTTCCCGGAGACGCTCAATGAGGCGGATCAGGCGCGCTGGCAGCAGCACTGCTCGCAACGCCTGCACGACGGCGTGGGTGGGGGCTTGAGCCTGGCGGCGTTCTTTGAGCGCATCGACGCCCTCAGCGAGCAACTGGCCGAGGATGACGAGCGTGGTCAGGACATCCTGGGTGCGCTGTACGACTACGCCGAACAGATCGCCCCATGACGTCTGCCCCTGTGCCTGCCTTGAAGTACCTGGCAGGCTATCCGGACCACCTGATCCTGCAGGTGCGTCAACTGATCGACGCCGGCAAGCTGGCCGAGGTGCTGGCCCAGCGCTACCCGCAAGGCCATGACGTCAAGACCGACAAGGCCTTGTACGACCACGTGATGGCGCTCAAGCAGCGCTACTTGCGCAGCAGCGATCCGATCAGCAAGGTGGCCTACGACAGCAAGCTGCAGGTGATCCAGCATGCGCTGGGCACACACACGGCGGTCTCACGCGTGCAGGGCGGCAAGCTCAAGGCCAAGCGCGAGATCCGGGTGGCCAGCCTGTTCAAGGAAACCCCGGCCGAGTTCCTTCAGATGATCGTGGTGCATGAGCTGGCCCACCTGAAGGAAAAGAACCATGACAAGCCCTTCTACCAACTGTGCCTGCACATGGAGCCGCAGTACCACCAGTACGAGTTTGACCTGCGGCTGTACCTGACGGCCAGGGAGCTTTGAGCGCTCGGTGGTGGTCACCCGCCCCACAAGGCCGGCTTGTTCACCATGAGGAAATAGATGCCCAGCATGGCCACAAAGGCCGGGTAACCCAGCCACTCCCAGTGGCGGGCATCCCGCCAATACTGGGGTGGCAGCGGCTGGTTTGAGGCCTGGGCCTCGGCACTGGTGCGCGCCATTCGGATCTGCAGGTACACCACGGGCAACCAGCACAGGCCCGCTGCGACATACAGCCCGATCGACAGCATCAGCCAGGGCGTGTCCCAGGGCCAGCCAGCCAGGTGGACCATCAGCCAGCCTGACAGGGGTTGCACGATGCCGGCCGGCGTGGTGAACCACCAGTCCGCGCGCACCACCAGCTTGCAGACCACCGCTTGCGCCGCCACCGAACCACTGCGGTTGGCAAAGAACATGAAAAAGGCCGAGCCGAATCCGGTGCCCACCAGCAACACGCTGGACAGGATGTGGACCCACTGGACCAGGAGGTAGGTGTTCATGCGGGGGACTCCTGTGCCAGGATCCAGAGCAAGGCCAGGATCGGCAGGTTCTTGCTCAAGGGCCCCAGCGGGTGCAGCCACAAGCCGGGTGTGGCCACGCTGCCGATCACGGTCATCACCAAGGTCATCAGCAGTGCCGCCAGGTACACCCGGCGCCCGGGGCGCCAGGCCATGAGGACCCCCAGCACCAGGTCGGTGATCGCGCCGCCCCAGATGACCCAGGGAAACAAGGCGGCGGGGATCAGCGTCTGAGCTTGCAACAGGCTCAGGCTCAGGCCATCGATCTGCTGGAGGCTGACCACGGCGGTCCACAGCCACACCAGGATCAGGCTGTAGCGGGCCAGTTGATGTGGAGAGGTCATGACCATGCGGTGCCCATGAATTGATCTGGCGGGGTGGACTCGCGCCCCAGGATCCGAGCAAAGGGCTCGGGCGACCCCACATTGTCCTGTGCCAGCAAGGCCTCGGTTTCGCTGCACCAGGGCGCCCAGTGCAGATGATCGCCCAGTCGGGCACTCCATCGGCTGATCACCTGGGGCAGGCCGAACACCCTGGCAGGACGGCGCCCTTGTTGCGCACGCAAACAGGCCACGAACTCGCCCAGACGCATCGGTTGTGGCCCCACGCAGGCCAGCACACCTGTGATCTCTGAGGTCGCGCCCAACAAACGGGTGACCGCCTCGGCGAGGTCTGGGAGGCTCACGGGTTGCACGCGACCCTGCAGCACCGCCTGGGGCAGCCCGACCACCGGACTTCGGGCCAGCAGCATGAACAACTCGCTGCTGTCGCCATCCCGCCCAAACACCAGGCTGGGTCGCAACACCAGGCCGTCGAGCTGACCGGAGGCAGTCAGGGCCAACAGGCACTGGTCGGCCGCCAGCTTGGTCTGGGCATAGCGTGTGCGGTTGCCCTCGATGCCCAGCGCAGAGACCTGGATGACCCGACGAACCCCCGCCTGGGCACAGGCCAGGAACAAGGCGCGGGGGGTGTCCTGGTGCACGGCCTGCATGGGTCGCCCCGGCGTGTCTCGAAGCACCCCCACGGCATTGACCACCGCATCGATGCCAACCAGGCGAGGCAGCCAGGTGGCCACGTCGGTGTCCTTGGCAAAATCCACCGGCATGGCGTCAGCCAGGGTGTGGCGGGACGGACTGTGGGTGGCAATCACCCGGTGTCCCTCGTGCCTCAAGGCTTGCCCGATGGCCCGCCCCATGAAGCCGGAGGCACCGCACAGCAGGATGTTCATGAGGCCCTCCCATCGTCAGGCCAGTCGCCCAAGGGCGCCACAGGGCCGAGGGGGCGTGCCTGGTTCGCGCTCAGCAGGGCCCGAACCTGCGACCAGACCTGCTGGGAGATGATGGCCACCGTGGTGAACACCCCGGCAAACACCAGCCACAAGGCGCGGCGCAGGGTGTCCACGACCGATGCGCCCTCCCGGAACTCACCAAAGCTGAGCATCAGCAGCAAGGTGCCGCACATGGCCAGCAGGTAGGCGCTGCGGATCCAGAACTCGGCACCGCCATCGGCATCACACAGCGATCGCAAGACCCGCATCAAGATGGGCCGCAGGTAGGTCATGGCGACCAGGGGCCCCAGCACCGCCAGGGCCAGGGAAATCAGGAACAAGGTGGTGTTCATGGCGACAATCCTCCAGAGGTTGGGGTGACAAGGGCTGGCTCAGCGCGAGCAACTGTTGGCGTTGCAGCGTGCACGTGCCGCTGCGCGTTCGGCGGCACGCCGGGTGGGGCCTTCAAAGAGCAGGGCCACCAGCGGCCGTGGGAAGCGGTAGCGGTTGCGCACCACCCAGGGGTAGGCCCGGTCGGCCAGTTGGCGCAGCACGGGCCAGCCGGTCGGTGCCGTGATCCAGCCCAGGCCCACGGCGCTGTAGGCCAGCCGGAACACCTCCACGCCCTTGACCACCTGACCGTCGGCACGCACGGCGTGGATCTTGTCCATCAGGTCGGACTGCGTGGCGCCAGGCACGGGTGAGACAAAGCTGGGGCTGGACGCGTCGACAAAGACCAGTTGCTCGGCCGTGTTGCGCAGCATCAGGTTGGTCATCTCGCCATTGCACAGCTGGCAGGAGGCGTCGTAATAGATCGTCAGGGGGTAGGTGGCGTTGCTCATGTCGACTCCGTATGAAATTTCAGTAAAAACAGAAATAAAGGGTCAAAAAAAGGGGTGGTCAGCCCCGCACAAACTTCTGAACACTGGCACCCAGGCGCAAGACCTTTTCCAGGGTGCTGGGGGACAGGCGCAGCATCTCGTCCGACCAGGAGCCCAGGGCCTGCATCAGCTTGAGCGTCTCGCGCACCCGGTCCTGGGCGTCGGGGGATTCGTCGGCAAAACCAGGTTGGGCCACCAGGTCGGCCAGCATGCGGGTGGTGGGGTCGAACTCGCGCTCCTTGCGCTCGCGCACCACGGTGCGGAACAACTCCCACACGTCGGATGAGGTCTCGAAGTAATCGCGGCGGTCGCCCAGCACCTGGGTGGTGCGGACCAGCTTCCAGTTGACCAACTCCTTGAGGCTGTTGCTGACGTTGGAGCGCGCCACGCCGAGGGTCTCGGAGATTTCTTCGGCGTGCAGTGGGCGGCCGTGGAAAAACAGCAGGGCGTGGATTTGCGACACGGTGCGATTGACGCCCCAGGCCGAGCCCATCTCACCCCAGTGAACCACAAACTTGCGAGCAACATCGGTCAGTTCCATGGCTTGCAGTCTACTCAGTCTGAAATTTCTGTCAAGACTGAAATTCAGGAAATCAACGCCAGGATCAGTGGGGTGGTCAAGGCCGATCCGGCCGTGGACAAGACCAGGCTGGCGGCCACCGGCCCCTCCAGGGCCTGGAACTGTCGCGACATCAGGTACACATTGGCGCCCACGGCGATCGAGCCCAGCAACACCACGGCGCGGGTCTCCATCGGAGGCAGGCCCAGCAGGCGAGCCAGGCCCCACACCACCAGGGGCTGCACGATCAGCTTCAACCCGGTCATGGCCAGGCTGGTGGGCCAGTGCGCCTTGATGCCGTGTTCGGCCAGGCCCAGCCCCAGGGTGAACAGCGCCAGCGGCGCGGCCAGCTCGCCCACCCAGTGCAAGGGGGTGAGCACCAGGGTGGGCAGGCGCCAGCCGCTCAGGCCGACCGCGGTGCCGCTCAGGATGGCGATGATCAGCGGGTTCTTGAGCACGGCGACCAGGGTGGCGCCAAAGCCGGACAGGGTGGGGCGGCCCTGCCGAGCCCACTCCACCGACACGGTCACCAGGGTCCACAGCGTCAACGAGTTGAACACCAGCACCAGGGCCACGGTGGGCATGGCGCCATCGCCCAGCGTGGCCTTGGCCAATGGCAGGCCCAGCAAAGCGTTGTTCGAAAAAATGGCGGCCAGGGCAAACAGCGACTGCGACACGCCATCAAGCCTGAAAAAACGCCAGCCGATGACGCGTGCCAACCCAAACACCAACAGGCACGACCCGAAAAAAGCCACCAGCACCCGCCAGTCCACCGGGGGCAGGCGCGACAGGTCGCTCATCAAGGTGAACAGCAGGGCGGGCAAGGCCAGCGTGAACACCACCTGGGACAAGGTGCGGCTCACGGCCTCGGGCCAGCGTCGCCAGCGCATCAGGGCGTAGCCCAGCCCGACGATCAGGAACATCGGGGCGCAAAGAGCGGCGTAGTGAAGGGCGGACGACATGGGCAGCCCGCATTGTCAGGCATGCACAAGGCATGCCCCGGTGCAGGGCTCAGTAGACCTCGGGCACCATGATGTCTTGCGGCACGGGCTGGCGGGTGTAGTCCTCGCGGCGCTCGCGGCTGGGCAACTCGATGGTGGGGTGCTTGACCTCTTCGTACGGCATCTGGCTGAGCAGGTGGTGGATGCAGTTCAGGCGGGCCTTTTTCTTGTCGTCGGCCTTGACGATCCACCAGGGGGCCTCGGGCAGGTGGGTGCGCTCCAGCATCACCTCCTTGGCCTTGGTGTACTCCTCCCAGCGACGGCGCGACTCCAGGTCCATGGGGCTGAGCTTCCACTGCTTGAGCGGGTCGTGGATGCGCCCCAGGAAACGCAGCTTTTGCTCGTCGTCCGAGATCGAGAACCAGTACTTGATCAACTGGATGCCCGATCGGGTCAGCATGCGCTCGAACTCGGGGGCCGACCGGAAGAACTCTTCGTATTGCTCGTCCGCGCAAAAGCCCATGACCCGCTCGACCCCGGCGCGGTTGTACCAGCTGCGGTCAAACAGCACGATCTCGCCCGCGGCGGGCAGGTGCTGTGCATAGCGTTGAAAGTACCACTGGGTGCGCTCGCGGTCGTTGGGGGCAGGCAGGGCTGCCACACGGCACACCCGAGGGTTCAGGCGCTGGGTGATGCGTTTGATGACGCCACCCTTGCCCGCGGCATCACGCCCCTCGAACAGGATCACCACCTTGTGGCCGGTGTGCACCACCCAGTCCTGCAGCTTGACCAGCTCGCCTTGCAGGCGGAAAAGCTCTTGAAAGTAGGTTCGGCGGTCCGCCCGATCGGTCTCGCTCAGTGCCAGGGCGCCGGTGGCCTCGCCCAGCTCGTCGACGGTGCGGTCTTCACGCTCCAGTTCCAGCTCTTCGTCGTAGCTGTCTTGCAAGTTGGCCTGGATGCGTCGGAGCAATTCGTCGTCGATGGGGTTCACGGGGGCAGCCTGGGGACTTGAGGGGTTGACCCGATACCTTAGGCGGTTTGTGCGGCAGTTTTGTGACAATCGCATCGCAAGGGAGGGACTCCTCACAGGCGTGTGGGCTTCACCTGCTGGCGCAGTTGCCGGACATCATCGACGTCACACAAGGCGGTGCCTGCAGAGCGCAGTGCGCTGGCGCCTGCCGCCATGGCCAGGCAAAAGGCCTCTTCTTCGGTTTGCCCCTGGCTCAAGGCCCAGACCATCGCGCCCAGGAAGCTGTCGCCCGCACCGATGGTGCTGGCCACAGGGACGGGCAGGCTGGGCGCACGCCAACATGCTTGCGCGGTCACGAGCAAGGCGCCCTGATCGCCCAGCGACAGGGCCACCCGTTCTGCCTGTCCACACCGGACGATGTCTTGCGCGGCCTGCAGCCACTGCGACTCATCGGTCAAGGCCTGGCCGGTCAGGGCCCTCAACTCGGACAGGCTGGGTTTGAACAGGTGCACCCCCTCGTCCAAAGCCGCCTTCAAGGCGGGGCCAGAGGTGTCCAGCACCATCCGGCTGCCACGGGATCGGGCCAGTCGGGTCAGTTGGGCGTAGAAGTCATCGGGCACGCCGGGTGGCAGGCTGCCGCTGGCAACCAGGAAGCGGGGGACGTGGGCCATGGCCGCCACGGCGTCCAGACAGGACTGCCATTCGGACGCCTGCAGTTCTGGGCCGGGGAGCACAAAGCGCAATTGTTGCCCGGTGGACAACTCCAGCACGGAAAAGCTCTCGCGGGTGTCTTGCTCGATGGGAGTGACCAGGCAGGGCACCTGATCGGCCTGCAGCAGCTGATGCAGCAGGGCGCCATGAGCGCCGCCTGCGGGGAACAGGGCCAGGCAATCGCCGCCCAATCGGTGCACCACACGGGCCACATTGATGCCGCCGCCGCCAGCATGTGTTTGCGCAGGCTGGCAACGCATCTTGTGTGTGGGGCTGACGCGGTCGATGGACGTGGACACGTCCAGGGCCGGGTTCATGGTGACCGTCAGGATCTCGGGCATGGCAACTCAGCAAACATCTGGGATGCCTGCATTGTCAGGCCGAGTGACCTCGGTCAGGTCTGAGGTGACGAAGCCTCTTTGGAGGGCAGGATCAGCCGGCGGGCTTCCTGAACGGCCCGGGCTTGTCGCTCTTGCGGGTCCTGAACGGCATCGTTCAGCAACTCGGCCTGCAGCTTTTGCGCGGCGGGCAGGTCGAACTCTTCCTGCATGAGGCGTTGAGGCAGGTCGGCGAGCAATTCGTTGGCCAGTGTCTGGCGCTTGGCGGCATCGGTCTGCTCTGGCAGGGCCTGCCACAGCTCCAGTTGTTTGGTAAAGCGCACGAAGTTGACCAGTCGGGTCAACTCCTTGTCGGGGTTGGCGTTTTGCTGAGCCACGCCCTTGAGCATGTTCCACTCCATCTGGGAGAGAAACGCCGGTTTTTCACCCACGTTGCCGACGATGGGTTTGACCTCGGGTTGCTTGAGGATTTCTTGTGCGGCGGCTTCCTGCTGAGCCTGAACCTCGGAGACCAGCGTGGCCTCCATGGCGGTGGTGGCGGCAGAGGTGGTTGCGGGCAGTGCCTGGGGTGCGGAGGAGGGTGTCTCCGTGTCGATCTGTGTCTTTTGCCAGATCACAGCCACGGCAATGGTGCCTGCCAGCACGGCCAGAATCGCGGTGGTCATCCGGGCTCTGGGCGATGTTCGGTCCATCTGAATCTGTGCCATCTGGGGCTCCTGGGTCAAAATCTCCGGAGGCGCTTGTGGCACCTCCGGAGGGTCTACGTCGTTCAGCGCATCAGAGTGTGCGCCAACCGACGCCCCCTGATCCATCGATGTCGGTCGAGAGGATCCGGGGACGTCTGGCTCAAGCCAAGTTCTCGATCAGAACTTGACAGGAGCTGGAGGGGACACCGTCAGAGAGTAAGTCTGACCGGAGCCCGTCATCAGGCCGGACAAGATGGCCGAGATGAAGCAGCCCTGGATCAGCGGGAAGGACGTGGCACCCGAGAAGTTCAGAGCACCATTGCCCAACGACGAGACAGGGCCGTCAAAGGTCAGGGGGAACTGAACGGGCTTGACGGTCTTGCACTCACCGAAAGGAATGCCCAGGACCGACGTGACCGTGATGTCCACGGGCGAGGTGCCGCGGATCTTCAGCATGCCTGCGTTGTCCACGCTGACGGAGCCGGTGGTGTCACCTGCTGGCGCAATCTTCAGACCGACCTGGATGGGCAAGCCGATGATCTTGAGCGTCTGCTTGAAGTTCGGCACGTTCAGGCTGCCCTTGAGCGTCTTGGCCGTCACGTTGGCGTCAGCCGTGAAGGTGGACGTGGCAGGCAAGGTCACGGTTTGTGCCAGGGTCTTGAGACCGACCGAAGCAGTCAGAGGCCAGCTCTTGAGCGAGACGATGAAGTCGCCGCCACCGGGGTTGGCCGTTGGCTTTGGATCTGCAGCGGTGGTGTTGCAGGTGCTGTCAGCGGTCTTGCCAGCGAAGCGATCAGCCAGCCAGGTCAGCACGGTGGGTGCAGCCTGGAACTGGGTCACGATGTGCTCGCTGGGGTACAGGTCAAACTTGACCTTGGTCGACTTGGCGCAGTAAGCCTTCTTCAGGCTCACAGCCTGGTCCAGGGGGATGAACTCGTCGGCTTGACCGTGGTACTGGTACATCGGGATGCCGATGTTGCCACGACCCAGGGTCTGTGCATCCAGCGTGACGTTGACCGATTCCACGGCCATCAGCTGTTCCAGATTGATGCCATCGATGGTGTACTGAGCGATGTCGGTGTTCTGGTTGTCGAACAGTGCTTCGAACACGCACTGGGTCGAGATCTTGGCCAGTGCAGCCTTGCCCTCTTCATTGGCCAGCAGGTTGATGGGCAATTGACCGGGGTACTGGTTGCCCAGGCCGACGATGGCCGAACCCAGGAACGCAAAACCGATGCTGTCGTTCAGGTAGTTCGCGGTCTTGAAGAAGTCGCCGGGGATGCCGCCAGCAGCCACGCCGACGATCTTCAGCTCAGGCGCATAGCTCGAGAGTTGCTCTGCGGCAAAGGCAGCCGTCTGGCCGCCTTGCGAGTAACCCCAGATGCCGGCGGGTGCCGACAGGCTGATGCCCGAGTTGGGCACGCTGGCGGCAGCGCGGAAGCTGTCGATCACGGCATTGCCCTGGGCCTTGCCAGCCAGGTAGGTCGACGATGCACCGGCCAGTGCACCACGGTAGTCGGAGACCACCACGGCATAGCCCTTGGCCAGCGCAGCGTTGATGTTGGCCGTTTCATAGTCGGTGCCCAGTGCCAATTGCTTGGAAGGTGCGCAGCCAGAGGCCAGGCCGTGCGTGCCGACGGCATAAATCACGACAGGACGGGCACCCGTGCCAGCCCAGGCAGCCTTGGGCACCAGGACGGTACCGGAGACGGCCGAGTTGCGGTCACGCGAGTCGGTCGACTTGTAGATCACGTTCCAGGCATTGACCGGCGTGGCATTGGCGCCCAGGTTCACGGTGGCGACGCGGTAGCTCAGCAGGTCACCGTTGGGGCCGGTCAGCGCGGCAGCAGCAGGGTTGGTGAAGAACGTGTCGTCAGCGGGACCGACCACAGGGGCGGCGTAAGCCGAGGACACCGCCAGAGCGAGGGCAGCGGCCAGGGACAGCTTGAATTGCTTCATGTGAATCTCCGATTGTTGGTCTGTGCGTGCCACTCAATCGGGCCCGCTGTAGCAATTGTGAATAATAAGAAATGCAAATTGCTAGGCGTTAACCCCGGAGCGAACAGGCGACTACTCACTCAGGGGGGCGGGATAACGCGCAGGGTTCTTCCCAAACGCAACGGCCCGCCGGATCACTCCGGCGGGCCGTTGGCCTTCAAGCGACTAAGCTCAGGCCGTCACAGTTTTGGCCTTGTCGGCGTATTCCGTGATCTGGTCAAAGTTCAGGTACTTGTAGATCTGGGCGCTGGAGGCATCGAGCACGCCCACGCCTTCCATGTACTCGGCCTTGGTCGGGATGCGACCCAGGCGCGAGCAAATGGCGGCCAGTTCGGCCGAGCCCAGGTACACGTTGCTGTTCTTGCCCAGACGGTTGGGGAAGTTGCGCGTGCTGGTCGAGAACACGGTGGCGCCTTCCTTCACTTGAGCCTGGTTGCCCATGCACAGTGAGCAGCCGGGCATTTCCATGCGGGCGCCAGCGGTGCCCAGAACGCCGTAGTGGCCTTCTTCGGTCAGCTGTTGGGCGTCCATCTTGGTGGGCGGTGCCACCCACAGCTTGACGGGGATGTCGCGCTTGCCTTCGAGCAGCTTGGAGGCGGCACGGAAGTGACCGATGTTGGTCATGCAAGAGCCGATGAACACTTCGTCGATCACGGCACCAGCCACGTCCGACAGCGTCTTGACGTCATCAGGATCGTTGGGGCAAGCCAGGATGGGCTCGTGGATGTCGGCCAGGTCGATCTCGATCACGGCGGCGTACTCGGCGTCGGCGTCACCCTTCATCAACTGCTGATCGGCCAGCCAGGCTTCCTGGGCGGCGATGCGGCGTTGCAGCGTGCGTGCATCTTCGTAGCCGTTGGCGATCATGTTCTTCATCAGCGTGATGTTGCTGTTGAGGTACTCGGCGATCGGCTCCTTGTTCAGGTGCACGGTGCAACCTGCAGCAGAAC
>Ga0209066_10006587_pt1 | contig 11788 bp, 9 predicted proteins | sample All_14_2_FD_187198 | JGI IMG/M metagenome (GOLD analysis project Ga0209066, IMG submission 187198) | Freshwater microbial communities in response to fracking from Pennsylvania, USA - Allegheny Zone_MetaG_DW_15 (SPAdes) (version 2) ...
GAAGAAATCGGAATGGGCCGTCATACCAATACGATCCTGCAATCCTCGTTCTTCGCGCTGAACGAATCGATCATGCCGTATGCCGACGCGCTGAAATACATGAAGGACGCGGCGAAGAAATCCTATGCGAAGAAAGGCGACGATGTCGTCAAACTGAACTGGAAAGCCATCGACGAAGGCCAAGAAGGTTTGGTCGAAATCGCGGTCAAACCGGAATGGGCCGATCTCACGGTAACCCGTGACCGTCGTACCACCGGAGACGAATACTTCGACGAACATGTCGCTGCGATCAACTCGTTGGAAGGCTACGATATGCCGGTCAGCGCATTCACCAAACATGGTCTGTTGGACGGATCTTTCCGTAACAACGTCGCGTTTGAAGAAAAACGCACGATCGCCACGTCGGTTCCGACCTGGCACGCGGAAAACTGTATCCAATGCGGTATCTGTTCCTTCGTCTGTCCGCATGCCACCATCCGTACGTTCTTGTTGAACGATGCGGAAATCGCCAATGCGCCGATGGAATTCGAAACGATTCCTGCGATCGGACCGAAAGTCGCCGACTTGAAGTTCCGTGTCCAAGTCGCACCGGATAGCTGTGTCGGTTGCTCGCTGTGCGCCACCGAATGTCCGGGCAAGGGCGGCAAGAAAGCCCTCACCATGGAAGACGTCAACACGCGCCTCTTCGAAGCGCCGTTGGCCGATTACATTTACAAGAAAACCACTTATAAATCCGAATTCTTCCCGACGGACACCATCAAGGGAAGTCAATTCCTGATGCCGTATTTCGAAGTTTCCGGCTCTTGCGCGGGTTGCGGTGAAACGCCGTATTACCGTTTGGTCAGCCAGTTGTTCGGCCGCGACATGATGGTCGCCAACGCCACCGGCTGTACCTCCATCTACTGCGGATCGGCTCCGTCGACTCCGTTTGTCACCGACAAGAACGGCGAAGGGATCTCTTGGGCGAACTCCTTGTTCGAAGACAATGCGGAATTCGGCTACGGGATGAAAGTCGCGCAGAACTTCAAGGCGAAACGGATCCTCGAGATCATGGAAGATGCCATGGACGAAGCGGAACCCGCATTGAAGGAACTCTTCACGAAATACATGGAAGTCAAAGGCAACCGCGACGAAGAACGTTTGATCGTCAAGGATCTCGTCGATGGCATCCATGCCAGTAAATCCAAGAAAGTCGCGGCATTGAAAGCCTTCGAACGTGACTTGGTCTCCAACTCCGTTTGGATCGTCGGCGGCGACGGATGGGCGTATGACATCGGTTACGGCGGATTGGATCATGTCATCGCCAACGACCTCGACGTCAACATCCTGGTTCTCGATACCGAAGTCTATTCCAACACCGGCGGACAATCCTCCAAATCCTCGCAAGCCGCTTCGATCGCGAAGTTCGCCGCAGGCGGGAAACCGACCGCGAAGAAGGATATGGGTCAGATCGCCATGGCGTACGGACATGTCTATGTCGCATCGATCGCGATGGGTGCCAACCGCATGCATACGATCAAAGCCTTGAAGGAAGCCGAAGCCTACAAAGGCCCGTCGCTCATCCTGGCGTACTCGCCGTGTATCGAACACGGAATCAAGGGCGGATTGATGAATCATCAGGCCGTTCAGAAGAAAGCCGTCGAATCCGGTTACTGGACCTTGTATCGCTTCAACCCGAACAACGAGAATCCGCTGACCATCGATTCGAAAGAACCGGATTTCTCGAAATTCCGCGACTTCGTGATGAACGAAACGCGCTTCAACCAATTGCCCAACATCAATCCGGAACATTCCGAAGCCTTGTTGGCGAAGAGCGAAGAAGACGCCAAGAAGCGTTACAACCGCTTGGTCAAACTTTCCAAATAAGCTTTCGGACCGTCGTTCTATCGACGGTCCTTTTTTGTGGGTTTACGTAATGCACCGTCCATGAAACGGAAAGCATGGTATAATACTACGGAAAGAAGTTCGAAAGGAAATCCGTTCATCTATGAAAGTGTGCCTATATTTCGAGAGTGAAAAGCTCATTTCCGGATCGGGGATCGGTCGGGCGATGCGCCATCAAATGGAAGCCTTGAAGTCCGCCGGCGTCGAATTTACGACGGATCCGAAGGATGATTTCGACATCCTGCATATCAACACCGTGGGGGTGACTTCCGCCGCCTTGATTTCCAAAGCGCATCGCGAAGGAAAACACGTCATCTATCATGCCCACTCCACCGAGGAAGATTTCCGGAATAGTTTTGTCTTGTCCAATCAGATCGCACCCTTGTTTAAATACCACATCACCAACCTCTATTCGATGGCCGATTACATCTTGACCCCGACCCCGTATTCCAAGAAACTCTTGGAAGGGTATGAAGGGATCGATCGTCCGATCACGGCGATTTCCAATGGGATCGATATCCATCGCTTTTCACCCGACGACGAGAAAATCAAAGCGTTTCGGAAATATTTCAGTCTAAAACCAGAAGAGAAGATCGTCTTGTCGGTCGGGCTCTATTTCGAACGAAAAGGGATCCTTGATTTCTTCGAGGTCGCTAAAAAACTTCCTGACTATAAATTCATCTGGTTCGGACATACCAATCTCTATGGCATCCCCAAAAACGTTCGGGACGCCATCTTGGACGCTCCGACCAACGTCGTCTTGCCGGGGTATGTCAAAGGCGCGATCATCGAAGGCGCTTATGCCGACGCGGATGTTTTCTTCTTCCCGTCCTACGAGGAAACCGAAGGGATCGTCGTGCTTGAAGCATTGGCATCCAAATGCCGGACGATCGTACGCGACATCGGGGTCTATGATCCGTGGTTGCAGGATCAGGTCAACTGCTATAAAGGCACGACCAATGAGGATTTCGTCCGTTTGGTCAAAGGGTGTGTCGAAAAGATCTTGCCAGATTTGACGAAGGCCGGATTTGAGACCGCCAAGGAGCGAAATATTCCCGAAATCGGCAAACAACTCAAAGAAATCTACCATAAAGTCTCGAAAATGCCGATTCGATCGGAATAGGAGGGGGAAACCATGCGCATCGGATTATTCACGGATACTTATCTGCCCGATATCAACGGAGTCGTTTCCTCCATCGTCACGCTACAACGCGAGTTGGAGAAGAACGGTCATGATGTCTTCGTCATTACGACCCACTCTTCGTTGCTTCATACCAGTTACGAAAACAACGTCTTACGGCTTACCGGCGTCGAATTGAAATCACTTTACGGCTATGTGCTCACGAGCCCCATTCACCTTGCGGCCGTCAATACGATCCGCGAGATGGAACTCGATGTCATCCATGCCCATACCGAATTCGGGATCGGGATTTTTGCGCGGATCGTGGCCAACCGCTTGAAACTTCCGCTCGTCTCGACCTATCACACGACGTATGAGGACTATACCCACTACGTCAACATCTTCAACTCCAAATCCTTCGAACGCGTCGCCCGTAAGACGGTATCGCGTTTAAGCAAGATGTATGGAAGCAGTTGTACCGAAATGATTTCGCCCTCTCAAAAGACCAAGGATATGTTGGTGCGATATGGTATCAAGAAAGAGATCTATGTCATTCCGACCGGACTTGATTTGGAAAAGTTCGATCGTGATAAAACATCGGTCGAAACCATTCAAAGAATCCGACACGAATTCAATGTCGCACCCAATGAAATGATGATCTTATATGTCGGCCGGATCGCGAAAGAGAAAAGCATCGACCTGGTCATCGAGGGCTTTTCACACTTAGATGCCATCAAATATCCTGCGAAGTTGATCATCGTCGGCGGAGGTCCGGAAACGGAACATCTCCAAGAATATGCACATCGGTTAAATCTCGACCAACGCGTGGTCTTCGCCGGGAAGAAAAACCCCGTCGAGATCCCTTCCTATTACCATGCGGCGGATGTCTTCGTGTCCGCTTCGTTGACCGAGACGCAGGGGATGACCTTCATCGAAGCTTTGGCCAGCGAACTTCCGGTATTTGCGCGTCCGGACGATGTCCTGCAAGGATTGGTCATCGAAGGGGAGACCGGTTATTACTTCGAACAACCCGCGGATTTCGCGCTGAAGATCGAACAACACATGTCTTTGAATGATGAACAGAAGAAGACCATTCGCCTCAACGCGAAAAAGCATGTCGAACCATACGATGCCCGCGTCTTCTACCAATCGGTCATCAAAGTCTACTACGCGGCGGTCGCGCACTATCACAATTCCTATACGTTGATCAATGTGCATGCGAAAAACGACGCGGTCGAGTGCACGTTTACCGGACAAAAAGAAAATGTCAAAGTGATCGTCAGTATCGAAACGTTTTTGAAGAAAGGACTCAGGCGTGATAAAGTGATCTCCGATGAAACACTTCAAGAATTGATGTTGGACGAAAAGGTCGTCAAAGCCTATCAGGCATGCATCCGGAAGTTGACGTTCAAAGACCGGACCCGCAAGGAGATGTATGATTACCTGACGCAGGAGACGCAACTGCCGATCAAGCAGATCAACGATCTGATTGAGCTAATGGAACAACGCGGTTACATCGATGATGTCCGTTATGTCAATTCGGCCGTCATGAATTTCCGGAGTCTGCTTCAAGGGCGAAAGAAAATCGTGCGTAACCTTCTTCAGAAGGGGATTCCGTACGAAAGCATCGAAAAGGCCCTCAATGAAGATCTGAGCGACGATGAAGTCAATTTGGCCTTGCGGTGGGCGGAAAAAGTCATGCCGACGATCAAAGACAAGTCGTTGCGTTTGAAGAAGGAATTATTGAAACAGAAACTGCAAGGTCAGGGCTTTGACGGATCGATCATCGATCTGGTCATGCAACGGCTCAACTTTGCGGATGATGAACGACAAGAGATCGATCGGTTGCGGAAAGCCGCCGAAAAAGCACGTAAACGCTATGAACACAAAGCGAGCGGAAGCAAACTGCGCAATCAAATTTATCGCTATCTGGCGACACAAGGCTATGCGTCCGAAGAGATTTATCTTGTCTTGAATGAAATGGAGTGGAACGATGACTAACCGACAAACCATCAGTGCCTTCGTGGAAGGCGAAAAAGTGAATACGCCGTTATTGATCACCGCCGTAACGCGAGGCGTTACGACTTCGGGATCGCCCTACGCATCGCTGACTCTGCAGGATCAAACCGGCAACATCGAAGCGAAAGTCTGGGATGTGAAAGAGGACATAGTCGCATTGCTTGTCCCGGGGAAAGTCGTCGGTGTCAGCGGCGAAGTGCTCAAATACAGAAACGCACTTCAACTGCGTGTCTTCTCCGTAACTCCTCTGGCGGAAGATGCCTTTAATCCGGCGGACTTTGTCAGCGGAAGCAGTCTCTCCGACGAGTTTATGAAACAACGCATCGAAAGTACGGTGGATTCCTTGTCGGACGAAGTCATTCGCCAAATCTGTCGTAAATCCGTCGATTATTTCGGTGACAAATTGTATGTCTACCCGGCCGCGGCACGAAACCACCACGACTTCGTCGGCGGTTTGGCGACGCACATGATCGGGATGTTGGATATCGCCGAATCCTTATGCAAGCTTTATCCGATCTTGAACCGCGATCTTTTGTTGAGCGGCGTTATCTTGCATGACCTTGGAAAAATCGTTGAGTTGTCCGGACCGATCTTGACCGAATACACCTTGGAAGGGAAACTGGTCGGACATATCTCGATCATGCAAAGCATGGTCGTCGATTTCGCGAAGCAACTCGGATTCGAGAATAGCGAACAAGTCGTCCTGATGCGCCATTTGATTTTATCGCATCATGGCGAATACGAATACGGTTCTCCGATCCTTCCGATGATCATGGAAGCGGAAATCCTGAACTTCGTAGACAATATCGATGCCCGGATGAACATGTTCCTGAAGGCGTTGGATCCGATCGAACCGGGGCAATTCACCCCGCGTGTGTTCTCATTGGAGAACCGAGCTTTCTATAAACCCTCCTTTAACGAAAAGAAGTGACGATGTCTCGTCACTTCTTTTTTAGGATATCGGCTTGGATCTTTTGGAGATCCGGTTTCTCGGTTCCTTTGAAACGCAACGTCAGCCCATCCGTTTCGTCATAGCGCGGAATCAAATGGAAATGCAAGTGCCCCACGCTTTGTCCGGCCGCTTCCCCGCAATTGGTCAGCAAGTTGAATCCAAGAGGCGCATACGCGCTCTCTAAGGCATCCGCAAGCCGCTTAGCGACCGCAACGCACTTCGCCAGGGTTTCATCATCGGCTTGACGGAAATCGTCGTAATGGACTTTGGGGAGAATCAAGGTGTGGCCCCGGGTTACCTGGCTGATATCCAGGATCGCCAACGTATCTTGATCTTCGTAGAGTACATAAGCAGGGATTTCACGACTGACGATTTTACAGAAAATACACATAGGATCACCTCACCTACCCATCATACCAAAAAGAAGACCGTGTCGCCACGGTCTTCTTGTCTTCATGTTTATTGATTCAAGTAATCGGCGTAATAGGATTTCAATTCGTCGTAAACCGACTTATCGTAAACCGTGAATCCGCCTTCTTCGAAATAACTGATCAAGCTCTTTTCTTGGAACGTCGTATCGGAACGCAACGTCTCCAAGATCTCATCCTTGAACTTCGAAGGATCCGCAACCGTAACCTGAACGACATAGAAGGTTTTATTGGTGGAATCTTCGATGACGATACTTAAGGTCGGCGCGGTCGCATCGGTCGCGAACTTCAACGCATCCGCAAACAAGGTGGAACTCGTCGTAACGATCTGTTCTTTGCCTTTGTAGGCCGTCGACGAATACTTCGCCGCCGTCGCCTCGAAATTGGCGCCGTCTTTGATTTCCTTGATCGCTTTCACCGCATTGTCATAGACCGTCGTCTGAATGACACGGATCTTACGCGGCTTATAGGAAGCAATCAACTCGTCATAATTGTCGACCATGTACTTCTCGGTCAACGCATCGGTCTGCGCCGTGACGATCAAACTCTCGTTATAGTAATCTTCCTCGGTTTCAAAACCTTGGGAAACATAATACGCTTCGAATTCATCTTTCCATTTTTCTTTCGCGGCCTTCAATGCGGCGTCGGCGGTCGCCTTGATCGTCGCATCGACCGGAATTTCCTTATCCAAGATAATCCGGGTCGCCATCGCGATGACCGTTTCGCCCGGATAGCTGTTCATAAAGGTACTGAAGACTTCACCGCGGGTAACTTTCTCTTTTCCGACCGTCAACAGAACGGTCGAACGGGAACTCACGTTGGCTCTCGCGTCGGAACAACCGGTCAGAAGTAGAACAAGCGCTAATAAGCTGATGATTTTTTTCATGGTCTGTTCCTCCCTTATTCCGCTTCATCCAAATACATGAATTCTTTAAGATCGGCTTCCAACTTCGCATCGCCGTGGAAATCGACGCCAAGTTTCTCGGCAGCCGCCCAAACGACGTTGGAACGGACATGCGTCTTCTCGGTATCGTGACCCGCCAACGCGGTGAAGAAGTCATCTTCTTCCTTCAAGGAATCCAAATCGGTTTCGACCGTAATCAAATGCCAGCCGAACGACGATTTCACCCAACCGGACGTCTCGCCATCCTTAAGTTTCAAGGTCGCAGCCGAGAAATCCTTGTCATAGTTACCGCCGTTGGCACTCGACGAGTTGATGTCGAAGTAACCCAGATAGCCGCCGGTCGTCGCCGCGCTGTCTTCCGAGAATTCTTTGGCGAACGCTTCAAAGGTATACGTGCCTTTCGCCCAAGCTTCCTGCGCTTCCTTCAACCGTTTCGTTTCCTCTTCGGTCGGTTTGGCGACATCGTCCATCGCGATGACGACATAGCGGACGATCCGCGGACTCGCGGCTTTCTCGAACGCCGGATAATACGTGTCCAAGTTGGCCAACAAATACGTCTTGATCATACTTTGTAACTTCAAACTGTTGGTGAAGTAGAGGTTCAGATCTTTAAATCCGTCATAGCCGTTGGCGCGCAACGCGGCGGCGATGTATTCCTCATAGGTGTCCTGATAATACTGTTTGTACTGTTCGATCGTGCTTTCGGTCAGATTCTTGGCTTCCAGTTTGATCGCGGACAACGTATCCGTATCGCCCTCAAACCCTTGCTCGACCACCGCGCGTTCAAACGCGCTGTAAATCGCCGTGATGCCCGAACGGTCATAAAGCTTCTCGAATAACTCATCCGCCGTGACATCGGTGTCATTGATTTCAAACACGACATCTTTGCCGCCTACGCTCTTGCCGGGCAATTTCCCCTTGTTCTGGTCATAAACGAAGAATACGACCGTGCAGAGCAACAGGAAGGCAATGAAGACGACGAACCATTGCTTCTTAAGTGTTTCTAACATGTGAAACCTCCTGATTTAACATGTTCAATTATATGTGATTCGGGTTGTAAATGCAACCGACGACGTCACGCCTCCCCATTGTCGGGACAATGTCGATATTTTCCTTGCGCACGGACGTTCGTATTGCTTTCGGAATTGTTAATTTTTTGGTATTATGGATAGGCAGGAAAGGAAAGTAACATGAGTACCTTAAACATCAAAGATTTGCACGTCAGCATCGACGGCAAAGAAATACTGAAGGGAGTCGACCTCAACGTCAACTCCAACGAAATCCACGCCTTGATGGGACCCAACGGAAACGGGAAGTCCACCCTTTTGGCGGCGATCATGGGACATCCCCGCTATGAAGTCACACAGGGCGAAATCACCTTGGACGGGGAAGACGTGTTGGCGATGGAAGTCGACCAACGTTCCAAAGCGGGTTTGTTTTTAGGCATGCAGTATCCGCAGGAGGTGGCCGGCGTCACCAATTCCGATTTCCTAAAGGCGGCGCTCAACGCGCGACGTGAAAAACCCATCGGGTTGTTCGCCTTTATCAAAGAAATGGAAGGGGCGATCGCGAAACTCGAGATGAAGTCCGATCTTGCCCACCGCTATGTCAACGAAGGTTTTTCGGGCGGCGAGAAAAAGCGCAATGAAATCTTACAGATGATGTTGTTGAAACCTCGTCTTGCCATGTTGGATGAAATCGATTCCGGGTTGGACGTCGACGCCTTGAAAGTCGTCGCGACGGCCATTTTGGATGAATATGCCAAACAACAGACCGGACTGATCATCGTTTCCCACTACGACCGTTTTTATCAATTGATCAAACCGACGCATTCGCATGTCATGATCGACGGGAAGATCGTTCTAAGCGGCGATGACACCTTGGCCAAAAAGATCGACGAGGAAGGCTATGATTGGCTTCAAAAGGAACTCGGTGTGAAAATCACCGAAGTTTCCGACGAAGCGCCGATCGTTCGCTCGACGGTCGGATCCTTGGGAGTTTGCGCGGTCAATCCGCGCGAGAGCCATGAGTGATGCGGTAAACCAAAACGTACCGGCGATCGTACAGAGAACCTTGAACTCAGCCGATTCGCCGGTCGTCCTAAGCTTTGAGCCGTATACCAAGCAGAACGTGATCTTGACGTTGGAAGGCGAAGGCAAAATCGATGTCAAGGTTTCGCTTATGGAAGGTTCCACGGTCACCTTGCTTTGGTGGAACCGCGGCCAGGCATTGGAGATCGATGAAACGTACGATGTCGGCGCTTTCGCCAACTTGACCCTTGCGTATGCGGACCTCAACGACCAAACTTTGGTTCGTAAAAGCGAAGTCCGCCTGATCGGTGAAATGGCCAAAGCGGAACTACGTAGCGCGGCGGTCGTTTCCGCGCAACGCAACTTATCTTATCAAATGACGCATGTCGCCCACGATACGTCCTCGGAAATGGGCAACTACGCGGTCATGGGAGAAAACGGGAACTTATCGATGGATGTCATCGGCAGAATCGAGAAGAATGGGTTTCGCAGTAATGCCCATCAAAGCAGTCGGGTGTTAAATCTATCCGAGAACCAAAAAGCGACGGTATTTCCGAAACTTTATATCGATAACAACGATGTCCAAGCCGGACATGCCCAAAGCATCGGCCAGGTCGATCCGGAACAACTTTATTATCTTCAAGCCCGCGGACTCAACCGCGACGAGGCGGTCAAGCTGATCGTCTACGGCTATCTCTATCCGGTGGCGGAAGTCATCGCCGATGAAGAATTACGCGAATTGTTTTTGACCGAGATACGTGAGAAGGTGAACCAAACATGTTTGACGTAGCCAAGATCCGCAAGGATTTCCCGATGTTCGACACGATCGACCCCGCAAAACCGCTGGTTTATTTCGACAACGCCGCGACGACGTTTAAGCCGCGCGTGATGATCGATGCGGTCAACCGGTATTACACGACCTCTTCCGTCAATATCCATCGCGGGGATTACGAACTATCCTATCAAGTCAGCGAAGAATACGAACAAGCGCGCAAAGCGGTCGCGACCTTTCTGAATGCGCAAGAGCGCGAGGTCGTCTTTACGTCCGGCGCCAGCGCGAGTTTGAATTTGGTCGCCTATGGGTATGGCCAGAAATTCCTGAAACCCGGCGACGTTATCCTTTCCAGCGAAGCCGAACATGCTTCCAATATCTTACCGTGGTTTAAAGCCGCGGAAGTCACCGGGGCGAAAGTCGAATATATCAAATTGACCGAAGAAGGGGAGTTCTTGTTGGAGAACTTCAAAGCCGCGATGCATGATAAGGTCAAAGTCGTGGCGGTCGCGCATATCACCAACGTCCTCGGGTTTGTTGCCCCAATCAAAGAAATGGCGCAAATCGCGCATGAATACGGCGCGATCATCGCGGTCGACGGGGCGCAATCCGTTCCGCATATCCCCACCGATGTCGCCGATTGGGACATCGATTTCTTGGCGTTCTCCGGACACAAGATGTGCGGTCCGACCGGGATCGGCGTGCTCTACGGTAAATATGACTTGCTACAAAAAATGGATGCCTTCATGTTGGGCGGTGGAAGCAACGCGCGTTTTGACATTTGCGGAAACATACTATTGAAAAACCCGCCGTTCAAGTTCGAAGCCGGCACGCCGGCGATCGAAGCGGTGTTGGGTCTGAAAGCGGCGGTCGGCTATCTCACAAGCGTCGGGATGAAGGACATCGCCGCCTATGAACACGAGTTACGTGCCTATTTGGTATCCGAACTTTCGAAATTGCCCAACTTCCACATCTACAATCCGCATGCTTCCACCGGCATCGTCACATTCAACGTCGACGGTATTTTCGCCCAGGATGCGGCGATGTATCTCAATTCCAAAGGGATTGCGGTCCGTTCGGGCAACCATTGCGCGAAGATCTTGGTCGATCTGTTGCGTACTTCCGAAACCATCCGTGCCAGCGTCTACTTCTACAACACCAAGGAAGAAGTCGATCGCTTCATCGAGGTATGCAAGGAAATCACCTTGGAGAAATGCATCGATCTCTATTTGTAAAGGAGCCCACGTATGAACGAACTCTTAAACGATCCGATGATCCTTCGTCAGATCATCATGGATCACTACGAATATCCGCACAACCATCAATTGACCGAGGATGAACATTACGGCTCGATCCATATGGCCAGCGAATCGTGCATCGACGATATTACCGTTCAAGCCTTGATCAAGGACGGAATCGTGGATGATGTCCGTTTCGACGGTGTCGCATGTACCATTTCGACCGCATCGACGTCCATCATGACCGAGCTTTTACGTGGTAAAACGGTCGATCAAGCGAAGGCCGTCATCGACCAATACAACGCGATGATCGCATTGGAATCGTTTGATCCGGAAGTTTTGGAAGAAGCGGTCGCTTTCCACAATGTCGGAAAGCAAGCCAACCGCATCAAATGCGCGACGATCGGCTGGAAAGCGATCGAACAACTGATCGAGGAAAGC
>Ga0209066_10006590_pt1 | contig 11786 bp, 9 predicted proteins | sample All_14_2_FD_187198 | JGI IMG/M metagenome (GOLD analysis project Ga0209066, IMG submission 187198) | Freshwater microbial communities in response to fracking from Pennsylvania, USA - Allegheny Zone_MetaG_DW_15 (SPAdes) (version 2) ...
CCCTACAAGGGCAGCTTCTTCACCGCGCAACCCTTGCCGGATGGCGAATGGCTGGTGGCCGGGCTGCGGGGCAACGTCTGGCGCTCCAGCCAGGCCGGTCGCAGTTGGACCCAGCTGCAAGGCCTGCCGCCGGTCAATATCACCGTCAGCGCCCGCCTGGCCGATGGCCGCGTGGCCCTGGTCAACCAGGCCGGCATGGGCTTCGTCACTGACACCCAAGGTCAGGCCCTGCAACCCTTGCCATTGCCGCCCGGCCCACCGCTGGCTGACCTGCTGGCCCTGCCCGATGGCACCCTCGTGAGCGCAGGTTTTGCCGGCGTGCACCGCCTGGACCGGCCCACCTCCCCGACCCTGACCCGCCCTGTGCGCTGAACCGCCGTGTCTGCCCATTCCGCTCCCAGCACCGAGCCCGTCATCAGCGCGCTTGCCGATTTCGACCGCCACTCGGGCAACCTGCTCGAACGCGCGCTGTTCAACCACCGCATCATCGTTGTGCTGCTGTGTGCCCTGGCCACGCTGGTGCTGGGCTGGCAGGCCACCCGGCTCACGCTCAACGCCAGCTTCGAGGACATGATCCCGAAGGGCCATCCCTACATTGCCAACTACCTGGCCCATCAGCAGGACCTGTCGGGGCTGGGCAATGCGGTGCGCATCTCCGTCGAGCAGGTGCAACCGGCGCCGGGCCGCCCCAAGCCGGTTGAGCGCCCCTCGGGGGCCGACGCCGAAGGCGTCTTGGGGCCCACTGAAGTCGACATCTATAACGCGGCCTACCTGGAAACACTGCAGAAGATCAGCGACGAAGCCTTCCTGATCCCCGGCGTCTCACGCCAGTTCATGAAATCGCTGTGGACACCCAACACCCGCTGGGTGGGTGTCACCGAGGAAGGCCTGGAAGGCGGCCCGGTGATCCCTGAGGGCTACAACGGCTCGCCCGAATCGATGGCCCAGTTGCGTGCCAACGTGCAGCGCTCGGGCGAGATCGGCCAGATCGTGGCGCTGGACCACCGCTCCACCATCCTGTTCGTGCCGCTGCTGGCCCACAACCCCGACACCAACCAGCCGCTGAACTACGGCACGCTGTCCCAGCAGCTGGAAGAGCTGCGCAGCAAGTACCAGAGCGACCAGGTGCGCATCCACATCACCGGCTTCGCCAAGATCGTGGGCGACCTGATGGACGGGCTGCAGCAAATCCTGGTGTTCTTCGGCATGGCCATCGTCATCGCCGCGGGCATGGTCTACGCCTACACGCGCTGCGTGCGCAGCACCGTGCTGGTGGTGGCTTGCTCGCTGGTGGCGGTGGTGTGGCAGCTGGGCCTGCTGCCGCTGCTGGGCTACCGGCTCGACCCGTATTCGGTGTTGGTGCCCTTCTTGGTGTTTGCCATCGGCATGAGCCATGGCGCGCAAAAGATGAACGGCATCATGCAGGACATCGGCCGCGGCACGCACCAGCTGGTGGCCGCGCGCTACACCTTCCGCCGCCTGTTCCTGGCCGGCCTCACCGCGCTGCTGTGCGACGCCGTGGGCTTTGCCGTGCTCATGGTGATCAAGATCGAGGTGATCCAGAGCCTGGCCATCATCGCCAGCATCGGCGTGGCCGTGCTCATCTTCACCAACCTGGTGTTGCTGCCCATCCTGCTCAGCTACACCGGCGTCAGCGCCAAGGTCGCGCAACGCAGCATGAAGGCCGAAGAGGCCGACATGCGCGGCGATGCCAAGCACCCGCTGTGGCGCTTTCTGGATCTGTTCACCCACCGCCAATGGGCCACGGTCGCCATCGCCGTCTCCGCCGTCCTGGCCGTGGGCGGCTATGTGGCCAGCACGCACCTGAAGATCGGTGACCTGGACCCGGGCGCGCCGGAGCTGCGCGCTGACAGTCGCTACAACCGCGACGTGGCCTTCATGAACGCGCACTACGGCGCCAGCAGCGATGTGTTCGCCGTGATGGTGGAAACGCCCGAAGGCGCCTGCGCGGCCTACGAGACGCTGCGCCGTGTGGATGCGCTGGAATGGGAGCTGCAACAGCTGGAAGGCGTGGAATCCACCAACACGCTGGCGCTGCTGAACCGCCGCGTGCTCACCGGCCTGAACGAAGGCCACCCGCGCTGGTACGAGCTGGTGCGCAACCAGGACATGCTCAACACCGTGACCGCCGGCGCCCCACGCGGCCTGTACAACGACAGCTGCGGCCTGCTCACGCTCTACGTCTACCTGAAGGACCACAAGGCCGACACGCTCACCCGCCTGGTGAACACCGTGGAAGCCTTCGCGGCCGACAACGACACGAAGGACGTGAAGTTCCTGCTCGCCGCCGGCAGCGCCGGCATCGAAGCCGCCACCAACATCGTGGTGAAGGAGGCCTGGCACCAGATGCTGCAGCTGGTGTACGGCGCGGTGATCATCCTGGCCTTCATCACCTTCCGCTCCTGGCGCGCGGTGGTGGTGGCGGTGCTGCCGCTGATGCTGACCAGCGTGCTGGCCGAGGCGCTGATGGTGAGCCTGGGCATGGGCGTGAAGGTGGCCACGCTGCCGGTGATCGCGCTGGGCGTGGGCATCGGCGTCGATTACGCGCTGTACATCCTGAGCGTGATGCTGGCGCAGCTTCGCCAAGGCGCCAGCTTGTCCGAGGCCTACTACCGTGCGCTGGTGTTCACCGGCAAGGTGGTCACGCTCACCGGCGTGACGCTGGCCGTGGGCGTGATCACCTGGGCCTGGTCACCCATCAAGTTCCAGGCCGACATGGGCATCCTGCTGGCCTTCATGTTCCTGTGGAACATGGTGGGCGCGCTCATCCTGCTGCCGGCGTTGGCGCACTTCCTCATGCCGGCGGCCAAGCCCGAGTCAGGGAAGACCCGAGGCACTTCGAAGTCACCGGCTTCTGTCGTGGCCGCCTGAAGAATCGCGGCCATCCTGACCAACACGAGCGAGACAAGACACCATGAGCCACTACGACATCGTCGCCATGGGCGCCGGCCACAACGGCCTGGTGGCCGCAGCCTACCTGGCCAAGGCCGGAAAAAAAGTGCTGGTGCTGGAGCGCAAGCCCTACCCCGGCGGCGGCGTGAGTACCCAGCAACTCAACACCCCGGGCTACTGGCATGACGAGCACAGCAGCGTGCACATCATGATCCAGGGCAACCCGATGATCCGCCAGGATGAGCTCGGCCTGATCTCGCAGCACGGCCTGGAGTACCACTACTCGCCGGTGCCGCATGCCACCATCTTCCCCGACCAGTCGGTGCTCTACACCTACAAGGATGTGGACAAGACCTGCGAAGCCTTCGCCAAGATCTCGCCGAAAGACGCCGAGACCTACCGCAACTTCGTCAAGATGAGCTCGGACATCCTCAAGGTGTTCATGCCCGGCCTGTACAGCCCGCCGCCGCCGCTGGGCGAACTGGTGGCCATGCTCGACCGCAGCGACGAAGGCCGGCTGATGCTGGAGTACATGACGCGCGACTGCCTCAGCCTCGTCAACGACCTGTACGAATCCGACAAGATCAAGATCCACCTGCTGCGCCTGGTGAGCGAGAACCTGCAGCACCCCAACGAGCTGGGCACCGGCATGGGCGTGTTGTTGATGCCCGGCATCATCCACACCTACGGTGTGAGCCAGCCCATCGGCGGCAGCGGCAAGCTGACCGAATCGCTGGTGCGTTGCATCGAGAGCATGGGCGGCGAGGTGCGCTGCAACGCCGAGGTGGCGCAGATCCTCACCAGCGGTGGCCGCGCCACCGGCGTGCGCATGCGCGACGGCGAGCAGATCCTGGCCAAGGACGCCGTCATCGGCGCCATCCACCCGCACGTGGTGCGCAAGTTCGTGGAAGGCGTGCCCGAGCCCGTGCTCAAGAAGGCAGAGCGCACGCAGCTGGCGCCGTTCTCCATCATGGTCAGCCACTACGACCTGAAGGAAAACGCCCAGTACTACGCCGACGATCAGGTGGGCTATGCCACGATGCTGGAGTTCATGGCCACCGACAACCTGAACGAGATGCTGGCCGACTTCGATGATCTGAAGCGTGGCCTGATCACCGAGCGCCGCCTGTGCGCCGGCGGCGACGAAAGCATTGGCGACAAGACCCGCGTGCCCGCTGGCGCCGGCCTGTTCCATGGCATCACGTTTGCGCCCTATACCGTCACCGACAAGCGTTGGTCCGGCCAGCACTGGGACGAATTCAAGGAAGAGATCGGCGACCTGTCGCTCGCCCACTACCGAAAGTTCGTCAAGAACCTCACCGCCGACAACATCATCGCCCGCAAGATCGTCAGCCCGGTGGACCTGGAGCGCAGCAGCCCCAACAGCATGATGCGCGGCGACCTGCACGGCGTGGCGCCGTACTTCCACCTCAGCGCCGGCGCGCGCCCCACGCAGGACCTCGGCCAGTACACGGTGCCAGGCGTTGAGCGCCTGTACCTCGCTGGCCCCTTCCAGCATCCCGGCGGCGGCGTGTACGGCGCCGGCCGGGCCACGGCCATCAAGATGTTCGAGCAGCTCGGCATGGACTTCGGCAGCGTCGCCGCCGGTGCCCGCCAGGACAACGCCAACCCCAACGTGGTGGCCGCCGCCAAGAAAGAAGGCATGGTGCTGCGCGGCGCCGCCAATGAAGAACTGATGCACGTGGAATCACTCAGCCGCGTGGGCGACGAGCTGGTGATCAAGGGCAAGAGCTTCGGCACCATGCCCATGGAAGCCCGGCTCGACGCCGAATCAGCACGCGCCGGGTTGAAGATGCTGGGCTTGAAACAGCTGGCCTTCCTGGCTACCCTGCCCTTCCGAAAAAGTTCTTGAAACCGCGGCAACACCATGGCCAATGATCACGCCCTGCCTGACCACCCGGTGGACCTGAGCCGCCGAGTCGAACTCAAACACCACCACGGCGGTGTCAGCGTGGCTGATCTGGAAGCCAGCGTGCAGTGGTACTGCCACGTGCTGGGCTTCGAAGTGGAATGCCGCTTCGACATCCCGCCCGTGCCGGCCAAGGTGGCCCAGCTCCAACGTGGCGACCTGCGCATGGAGCTGTTCCAGGTGCCCGGCGCGAACCCGTTGCCCGAAGACCGCCGCTACACCGACCGCGACCTGCACACCTGCGGCAACAAGCACATCGCCTTTGCCGTGCAAAGCGTGGCCGAAACAGTGGCCGAGCTGAAGGCCCGCGGCGCCGACATCGCCATGGTGCATGCCTCCGAGTTCGGCAGCTCGGCCTTCATCCGCGACAACACCGGCAACCTGATCGAATTTGTACAAGCCCCGGAGATGTGGACATCATGACCCCCGCCCCCAAACACAACGGCCGCGTGGCCGTGGTCACCGGCGCGGCCGCCGGCCTGGGCCAAGTCTTCGCCACCCGCCTGGCGCAAGACGGCTGCGACATCGCCATCGCCGATATCGTCGACTGCAGCGACACCGTGCAGCAGATCCAGGCCCTGGGCCGCCAGGCCGTGCACCTGCACTGCGACCTGTCGCAGCAGGGTGACGTGCAGGCCTTTGCGCAGCAGGTGCTGGCCCGCTTCGGCCGGGTCGACATCCTGGTGAACAACGCGGCCTACCAGCCGATGGTGCCGTTCGATGAGCTGCGCATCGAGACCTTCCGCAAGATATTGGCCGTCAACACCGAAGCCTCGTTCCTGCTGGCCCAGGCCTTTGCCCCCAGCATGCGCGAGCGCCGCTGGGGCCGCGTGGTGAACCTGGCCTCCAGCTCGGCGTGGAGCCCGCCGCCGCACTTTGTGGGCTACATCACCAGCAAGATGGCCAACGTGGGCCTCACCCGCGCGATGGCGCAGGCGCTGGGCGACGACGGCATCACCGTCAACGCGATTGCCCCGGGCCTCACCCGCACCGTGGCCGCCGCCCGCGACGTGCCGCAGTTCATCTGGGACAAGGTGAAGGACCAGCAGCTGATCCACCGCACCGCGCAGCCTGAAGACCTGGCCGGCGCGCTGTCGTTCCTGTGCTCGGACGATGCCGCCTTCATCACCGGGCAGACGTACCACGTGGACGGCGGCGCGGTGCTCTGACGGTCAAGCGTTCAAGCGGTCAAGAGGCAGGCAACGCGGGCAAGCGCTGCGCCTGCGCGATGATCAACTCACGCAGCCACACGCTGCCCGGGTCGAGATCACGGTACTTGTGCCACTGCAGCACTTCCACCAACCGCGGCACCTCGAAATCCAGCCGCACCAGGCGCACCGGCAGCACATCGGCCATGCGCTGGGCCATGCGGCTGTGCAGGGTGGCGATGCGCTGCGTGCCGATCACCAGCGGGGCCAGCAGGCCGAAGCTGCTGACCACCACCTCGACACGGCGCTCTTCGCCATGCTGCTTGGCCAGCCAGCTTTCGAACATGGGGCGGCCCTTGTTCTGGAAGATCACATGGCCCTGCGCCATGTACTGCGCAAAGGTCATCGACTCGCCCACGTTGGGGTGATCACGGTCGACCACGGCGTGGTACGTGTCTTCAAACAACACGCTCGATGACTGCGTGGCCAGCGTGAACACCTCGGGGTTGATGACCAGGTCCACCTCGCCGGCCTCCAGCTCCGCGGCGGCGGTGGCGCTGGGCTGCAGCAGCTCCACCGTGATGCCCGGTGCCACACGGCTCACCTCGCGCAGCACATCCAGCATCAAGACGCTGATCACGTAGTCGGAGGCCACCACGCAGTAGTGCCGGCGTGACAGCGCCGGGTCGAACTCGGGCCGTGTCGCCAGCGTGGTGTCCACCCGCAGCAGCAGGTCGTTCACCTTGTCGATCAGCCCTTCGGCCAGCGGCGTGAGTTCCATGCGCCGGCCCACGGGCACGATGAGCTGGTCGTCGAAGTAATCGCGCAGGCGGGCCAGGATGCCGCTCATGGCCGATTGGGTGACGTGAATGCTCTCGCCCGCGCGGGTGACGTTCTTCTCGGTGAGCAGCGCGCGCAAGGCCGGCAGCAGGTTCAGATCGAGGCGGTTGTAACGCATGGCGGGCTCTCCGGAAGAGGCGCGATTGTAGGAGTCGGCCCCGGGCTTTCCCGTGGCTTTGACGCGCGCTCTATGGCACCGGCCGATGGGCGGCATCGGGAGAATCGATTTCTGCAGACGGGGTGTTATGCCTAGCATCGCTGCACCCTACTTTGATGCCGTGGGTGCCTGGCTGTGCCGGCGCCCGTGGCCACCCAGACCCCATGCATATCCTGATCACCGGCGCCCATGGCTTCGTCGGCAAGGCCCTGGTGGCCCGCCTGCTCAATGATGCCAACGCCCTGCCCGGCCTCACCCGCCTGAGCCTGATGGACCTGGCCTTCGATGCCCCGGCCAGCGACCCACGTGTGCAGTTGCTGCCCGGCAGCATCACCAACCCGGCGCTGGTGGCGCAGGCCTTCGCGCAGCCGGTGGACATCGTCTTCCACCTGGCCAGCATCCCCGGTGGCATGGCCGAGCGCGAGGTGCTGCTGGGCCGCCAGGTCAACCTCGATGCCACCGTGCACCTGCTTGAAGCCGCCCGGCGGCAGGCCGATCACCCGGCCGCGCCGGTGTTCGTCTTTGCCAGCACCATCGCGGCCCTGGGCTCGCCGTTGCCGGCTGATGGCGTCGATGACCACACGCCGTGCACCCCCAAGCTCAGCTACGGCGCGCACAAGCTCATCGGCGAGATCCTGGTGGCTGACTACACCCGCCGCGGCTGGGTGGATGGGCGCTCGGTGCGGCTGTCGGGCATCGTGGCGCGCCCGGCAGGCCCGAGCGGCCTGTTGTCGGCCTTCATGAGCGACATCATCCGCGAGCTGGCCGCCGGCCGGTCGTTCGACTGCCCGGTGGCCGCGGACAGCACCACCTGGCTGCTGTCGGTGCCCTGCCTGATCGACAACCTGCTGCACGCCGCCACGATGGACGGCAGCCGGCTGGGCGATGGCCGCGTGTGCACGCTGCCGGCGCTGCGCATCTCGATGGCCGAGCTGGCCGAGGCCGTGGGCCAGGCCTACGGTGTGGACACCACCGGCCGCGTCACCTGGCACGCCAACCCCGCGCTCGAAGCCAACTTCGGCCGCTACCCGCCGCTGCGCACGCCGCTGGCCGAGGCCGCGGGCTTCTGCCATGACGGCGATGCCCGCACCCTGGCCCGGCGCGCGCTGCAGGACAACGGCCGCTGAGGCCTTTCTCTCTCCTCTTTCCTAGCGCATGCCCCAACAACGCAACCCCCTGATCGGCTGGCAAGTCGACCGCGCCAGCATCCAGCATGTGGGCCATGACCTGCAACGCCCCGAATGCATCCTGGCCGAACCCGATGGCAGCCTGTGGACGGCCGATGCCCGCGGCGGTGTGGTGCACATCGCCCCCGATGGCCGGCAGACGCTGATTGCGCAGCGATCCACGCAAAGTCCCGCCCAGGCCGGCGCCACGGCAGACCGCTCGGCCGAATCGCTCATCATGGGCGGCACGCTGCCCAACGGCCTGGCCTTCGACCGCGAGGGCCACATCGTCATTGCCAACTTCGGCACCGATGCGATTGAGCTGATGACACGCACCGGCGAATCGCGCACGCTGTTTGACCGCATCAACGGCCAACCGATGGGCAAGATGAACTTCGTGCTGTGCGACAGCCAGGGCCGCATCTGGTTCACCGTCACCACCCGCCAGGTGCCGTGGACACGCTCGATCAACGAGCGCACCGCCGATGGCTACGTGGGCCTGATCGATGCGCACGGCATCCGCATCGTGGCCGATGGTTTTGTGGGCACCAACGAGATCCGCTTCGACGCCACGGAGGAATGGCTGTACGTGGTGGAGACCAATGCCCGCCGCATCTCGCGCCTGCGCGTGGCCCCAACTGGCGACCTGAGCCAGCGCGAGGTCTACGGCCCCAGCGACCTGGGCGGCTTCCCCGACGGCTGTGCCTTCGATGCCTATGGCAACCTGTGGATCACGCTGATCCTCACCGAGCGGCTGGTGGCCCTCACGCCCGAGGGCGAGCTGCTCACGCTGCTGGACGACGGCAAACCCGAACCCCTGGCCGCCTACGAAGCCGCCTATGCCCGCGGTGAGACCACGCCCGAGCTGATGGGCGCCTGCCGTGGTGACCTGGCGCCCATGATGGCCAGCCTCACCTTCGGCGGGCCGGACCTGCGCACCGTCTACCTGGGCAGCCTCGGCGGCAGCACGCTGCCCGCCTTCCGCGCCCCCGTGGCCGGCCTGCCTTTGGCGCATTGGCGCGCCCTCTCCTCCAGCCTCTAAGAGACAACCCCATGACGATCCAGATCATCAAGCAAGGCCAATCGGCCCAGGTCAAGGCCGACAACAACGCCCAGGTGCGCACCACCGTCGAAGGCATCCTGGCCGACATTGAAAAGCGCGGCGATGCCGCCGTGCGCGAGTACTCGGCCAAGTTTGACAAGTGGTCGCCCGAAAGCTTCCGCCTGTCGCAAGCTGACATCGATGCCTGCATCGCCAAGCTGTCGCCGCAGACGCTGGACGACATCCAGTTTGCGCAAACGCAGATCCGCAACTTCGCCCAGATCCAGCGTGATTCGATGAAGGATGTGGAGGTGGAAACCCTGCCCGGCGTGGTGCTGGGCCACCGCAACATCCCGATGAACTCGGTGGGCTGCTACATCCCGGGCGGCAAGTACCCGCTGATCGCCTCGGCCCACATGAGCGTGCTCACCGCCAAGGTGGCAGGCGTGAAGCGCATCATTGCCTGCGCCCCGCCGTTTGACGGCGCGCCCTGCCCGGAGATCGTGGCCGCCATGCACCTGGCCGGCGCCGATGAAATCTACTGCCTGGGCGGCGTGCAGGCCGTGGCCGCCATGGCCATCGGCACCGAGACGATCAAGGGCGTGGACATGATCGTCGGCCCCGGCAACGCGTTTGTGGCAGAAGCCAAGCGCCAGCTGTTTGGCCGCGTGGGCATTGACCTCTTCGCCGGCCCCACCGAAACCATGGTGATCTGCGACGACTCGGTGGACGCCGAACTGGTGGCGGTCGACCTGCTGGGCCAGGCCGAGCACGGCCCCACCTCGCCGGCCTATTGCCTCACCACCAGCAAGACGATTGCTGAGCAGCTGCCCGCCGCCATCGACAAGGTGCTGGCCCGCCTGGACACCGCCCCGATCGCCAGCGTGTCGTGGCGCGACTACGGCGAAATCATCCTGTGCGACACCGATGAAGAGCTGCTGGCCGAATCCGAGCGCCTGTGCTCCGAGCACGTGCAGGTGATGACGAAGAACCCGGACTGGTTCCTGCAACGCATGACCAACTACGGCGGCCTGTTCCTCGGTGCGCGCACCAACGTGAGCTATGGCGACAAGGTGATCGGCACCAACCACACGCTGCCCACGCAGGGTGCAGGCCGCTACACCGGCGGGCTGTGGGTGGGCAAGTTCATCAAGACCCACACCTACCAGCGCGTGCTCACCGACGAAGCCAGCGTGATGGTGGGCGAATACTGCTCGCGCCTGTGCGGCTACGAGCACATGAGCGGCCACAAAGAGCAGGCTGACATCCGCGTGCGCCGTCTGAAGAAGGCCTGAGCCCGAACATGAGCATCCACAACACGAGCCTTCAAGGCGCGGTGGCGGTGGTCACCGGCGGTGCCGGTGGCCTGGGCGTGGCCATCAGCCAGGCGCTGGCTGCAGCCGGCGTGCGCGTGGTGGTGGGCTACCGCAGTTCAGCTGCCGCAGCACAACAACTGGCCGCCGACCTGCCCGGCGATGGCCACATCGCCCTGCCCGCGGCCGTGACCGACAGCGCCTCGCTGCAGGCCCTGGCCGCCAGCGTGCAAGACCGCTTCCAGCGCTGCGACGTGCTGGTCAACTGCGCCGGCACCACCCGCTTCGTGGTCCACAGTGACCTGGACGGGCTCGATGACGCCCTGATCGACGAGATCCTGGCCACCAACGTGCGCGGCCCGTTCGCCGCCACCCGCGCGCTGGCACCATTGCTCAAGCGCAGCACGCTGCCGGGCGGGGGTGTGGTGGTCAACATCTCGTCGATCGCCGCGCTCACTGCGATGGGCAGCAATGTCATGTACTGCGCCTCCAAGGCCGCGGTGGACAACATGACCAAGTCGCTCGCCCGTGCGCTGGCACCGGCCATCCGCGTGATGTCCGTCTCGCCGGGGCTGGTGGACACCGATTTCGTCAAATCGCTCGACCCAGCCTGGCGTGATGAGCAAGCCGGCCGCACCCCGCTGGGCCGGCTGGCCGCGCCTGAAGAGATCGGCCGCGCCGTGCTGGCTGCCGTGCGCGACCTGACCTTCAGCACCGGCAACATCCTCAACGTCGACGGCGGCCGGCCGCTGGCCTGATCCAACATGTCCCTGTCTGCCAGCCTGGCGCCCAGCCCCGCCGACCGCGCCCGCCTCGCCAGCGCGGCACGGCAGCAGCAGCGCCTGGCCGGCAAGGTGGCGGTGGTCACCGGCATCGGCAGCGGCATCGGCCAGGGCATCGCGCTGATGTTTGCCCGCCAAGGCGCCCGCGTGCTGGGCTGCGACCTCAACGCCCAGGCCGCAGCCGCCACCATGGCCCAAGCTGAGGCCGAAGGCCTGGTGCTCGACAGCCTGGCCCCGCTGGACCTCACCACCGAAGGCAGCGCCGAGCAGCTGATGCAAGCCGCCGTGCAACGCCACGGCGGGCTGGACATCCTGGTGAACGCCGCCGCCTTCTGCGTGTTCGACTGGGTGGGCGCGATGAGCACCGAGGCCTGGCGCAAGAGCCTCACCGGCGAGCTGGACATCGTCTTCTTCGCCTGCCGCGCGGCCTGGCCGCACCTGGTGGCGCGCGGCGGTGGCGCCATCCTCAACTTTGCATCGGTCAACGCCTACATG
>Ga0209066_10006592_pt1 | contig 11781 bp, 13 predicted proteins | sample All_14_2_FD_187198 | JGI IMG/M metagenome (GOLD analysis project Ga0209066, IMG submission 187198) | Freshwater microbial communities in response to fracking from Pennsylvania, USA - Allegheny Zone_MetaG_DW_15 (SPAdes) (version 2) ...
GCAATCTGGTTCGACTTTCATGGCGCGCCTCGCAGGAGTTGAACCTGCAACCTTCTGATCCGTAGTCAGATGCTCTATCCAATTGAGCTAGAGGCGCTCTTGAAAACGTGTTGAAGGTATCAAAACCCCTGCACGGAGCGCAAGCGGTATTTTAGGTTCTTTTTTCTGTTTCCTTTCCGACCTCCGGATCGTGATAAGGCAGGGGCGGGCGCGCAAAATTTTATGATTCGAAAGTTTCCATGTTGACAAAATTATGAAAAGTGTCATTATGGACCCCTTGTTTCGACCGAAAGGGTTTGGCATGTTTGTGCATATCACCGGTACGGGATCCTATCTGCCAGAACGTGTTGTCACCAACGCGGAGCTGGCGGCAAAGCTGGATACCACGGATGAATGGATCTTCTCGCACACGGGCATCCGTAGTAGGCACATCGGCGCCGATGAGGAAACGACGTCGCAGATCGCCGCCAAGGCGGCGCGCGCTGCGATGGAGTCGGCGGGTTTGACGCCGGATCAGATCGGGCTCATCATCGTGGCGACGTCTTCGTCCGACTATCAGGCGTTCCCGTCGACGGCCTGTCTGGTGCAGGAGGCGATCGGCGCGAAGAACGCGGCGGCGTTCGACCTGCAGGCGGCCTGCACAGGTTTCATCTATGCGCTGGAAGTCGCGCGCGGCATGATGCAGGTGAACCCGTGCCCGACGCTGGTGATCGGCGCGGAAATGATGTCGCGTATTGTGGACTGGACCGACCGCAACTCGTGTATCCTGTTCGGGGATGCGGCCGGGGCCGTGGTGTTGGAGGCGAGCGATGTGCCGGGCGGGATCTGGCATGCGATCCTCAAGGCGGACGGGTCGGGGGCGCCGCTGATTTACCGCGAGGGAGGCTCGCGCGACCACGCGGCCGGGCCCTGGATGCAGCACACGCTGCAGATGAAGGGCCGGGCGGTGTTCAATTTCGCGGTCAAGGTGTTTGACGAGGTCTTGTGCGGGTTGTTGGAGCGCTCCGGATACACGTTCGGCGATCTGTCGTGCGTGATTCCGCATCAGGCCAACGCGCGCATCGTGGAGGCGGTGGCACGGCGCATGGAGGTGCCGTTGGAAACGTTCTACATGAATATGGAGACGACCGGCAACACCTCGGCGGCTTCGATCCCGGTGGCTTTGGACGAGGCGCTCCGGCAGGGCAGGATCAAGAGCGATGAACTGATTGCCTTGGTCGGCTTCGGCGCCGGACTGACGTATGCGGGAATTTTGATGAAATGGCGGGGCAAGGCCGGCAAGCCGAGAACGGCGGGTTCTTGTGTGACCGTTACGACGGAAAACCAGTAACAGAAAACGAAAAGGAGAACACGAAGAGTATGAGCTGTAAAACAAAGGTGCTTGTAACGGGACTGGGCGTGGTATCGCCGGTCGGTAACACCGTCGATGAGATGTGGGCCAGCATCCGCAATGGCGTATGCGGCATCACCCGGATCACGAAGTTTGACGCCTCCCGGGTGGACGCCAAGATCGCCGCCGAAGTCAAGAACTTCGAGATCGCCAAGTACGTGGACCCGAAAGAGGCCCGCCGCATGGCGCTCTTCACCCAGTATGCGCTGGCTGCGGCCAAGCAGGCGTGGCAGGACTCCGGCCTGACCGCCGAGAGCGCGGATCCCGAGCGGGTCGCCGTGATGGTCGGCAACGGCATCGGCGGCGCGGAGGTCGACGACGAGGGCTACAAAATCCTGCACGAGCGCGGCCCCGGGCGTCTGTCGCCGATGCTGATTCCCAAGCTCATCGCCAACGAGGCGGCGGGCAACATTTCCATCGCGCTGAGCGCCAAGGGCGCGGTTCACACCATCGTCACCGCCTGCGCCTCCGGCACGGATGCGCTCGGCCTGGCGCTCGACCTGATCCGCTCGGGCCGTGCCGACGTCGTGATTGCCGGCGGAACCGAGGCGACGATCACCGAATATTGCGTCGGCGGGTTCTGCTCGATGAAGGCGCTTAGCACCAAGTACAACGAAACGCCCGAGAAGGCTTGCCGTCCTTTCGACGCGGGCCGCGACGGGTTCATCATGGGTGAGGGCGCCGCGATGTTGATCCTCGAGTCCGAGGCGCACGCCAAGGCCCGTAACGCCAAGGTCTATTGCGAGCTCGCCGGGTATGGCGTCTCGGGTGACGCGTATCACCTGACGGCTCCCGATCCCGATGCCTCCGGCGCCATCCGCGCGATCCGTCAGGTCCTCAAGGATGCGGATCTGCCGCTCGACGGTGTGGACTACGTCAACGCGCACGGCACCTCGACGCCGCTCAACGACCCCATGGAGACCAAGGCGATCAAGGCGGTTTTCGGAGAGCGCGCCTACAAGATGAAGGTGTCGTCCACCAAGAGCATGACCGGCCACCTGCTCGGTGCGGCCGGCGCTCTGGAGGCGGTGATCTGCGCGCTCGCGATCCGTGACGGCTTCTATCCTCCGACCATCAACAATGAGAACCCCGATCCCGAGTGCGACCTTGACGTCGTGCCCAACAAAGGGGTCGAGGGCAAGATCCGCGCGGCGATTTCGACGTCGCTCGGCTTCGGTGGTCACAACGGCGTGGTCGCGTTCAAGGCAGTGTAGGCTGGCTTTCCGCGCGCGGCTTTCCGCGCGCGGAAACGAAACTTAAGGTGATATTCGATGAGTGAAGAAGTTGTGCTTCCCAAAAAGTTGATAGAGGACGGCCAGGGTTACGAAGGGCCGACCGAGGATCTCCTGCCTCACCGCAAGCCGTTTCTGTTCGTGGACAAATTGCTGTACGCCGATCGGACGCGCTACGTGGGCGAAGTGACTTTCGGCGAGGACATGTGGTTCTTCAAGGGTCACTTCCCGGACTATCCGGTGGTGCCAGGTGTCATTCTGGTGGAGAGCATGGCTCAGTGCGGCGGCGCGGGGCTGGTGGCCTCCGGCATCGTGCGCAACGGGCTCTTCTTTCTGATCGGGGTGGACGGCGCGAAGTTCCGCCGTCAGGTCCGTCCCAACGACAAGCTGCGCATGGAGATCGAGAACACCAAGTTGGGCTCGCGCATGGTGGTGCAGCACGGCAAGGCCTTCGTCGGCGATGAGCTGGCCTGCGAGGCCGAATTCCGTTGCGTCTTGGGCTCCAGCAAATAGAAGAACGATGAAAGCGCCGCGTGTGATTGGCGGGGTGTGCCTGACGGTCAACCCGAAGGGCTGCATGGCATCGGTCCGCCGTTGGATCAATGAGGAGCGGGGCCGTCCCCCGCTTCTGTCTGGCCCCAAGTCGGTTCTGGTGCTGGGTTGCTCTGGCGGGTATGGGCTGGCCGCCCGCGTGGTGGCTGCCTTTGGCGCCGGGGCGCAGACCCTCGGAGTCTCCTTCGAAAGGCCGCCGACGCTGAAGCGCCGGGCGACGCCGGGTTGGTACAACAACCTCGCGTTCGACGCGGCCGCGGCCGAGGCGGAGCTGTTTTCCGAGACGCTGGTTGCGGACGCCTTTCTCGACGAGACGCGGCAGGCTGTGATCGACCGTGCCCGCGAGCGGGGCATCCCTCACTTCGACCTTGTGATTTACAGCTTGGCGGCGCCGCAGCGCACCGATCCGGTCACCGGGGTGACCCACCGCTCCGCGATCAAGCCGATCGGCCAGCCGCTTTCGGGCCAGACGATGGATGTCGCGTCCGGGGTTCTTTCGGACGTGACGCTGACGCCGGCCACCCCCGAGGAGATCGAGGGAACGGTCAAGGTGATGGGCGGAGAGGACTGGTTGCTTTGGGCGCGTGCGCTGAAGGAGGCCGGTCTGCTGGCCGACGGCGTGCGGATGGTTGCGCTCTCGTACATCGGCCCCTCGTCGACGTACGCCATCTACCGCTCCGGCACGCTGGGCAGGGCGAAGGAGCACTTGGAGTCGACGGCGGATGAGATTTCGCGCCTCTTGGCCCCGCTGAACGGCCGAGCGCAGGTTTCCGTGCAGAAGGCGCTCATCACGCGGGCCAGCTCGGTGATCCCCATCATGTCGGTTTACGTCTGTGCGATGTACCGGGTCATGAAAGCCAAAGGCGTGCACGAGGGCTGTCTGGAACAGATGGACCGGCTCTTCCGTGAGCGCCTGTATGCGGGCGGCGAGGTGCCGGTGGACGAAGCCGGCCGTATCCGTCTCGACGACTGGGAGCTGCGTGCGGACGTGCAGGCGGAGATCGAGGCGATCCTTGCGCGCGTCACGCCTGATAACCTGGCGGAGCTCGGCGACACGGAAGGCTGCCGCCGCGAGCTGATGGCGCTCTACGGGTTCTGAACATGGCGGGTGACATTGCCAGAATGCGGCCCGAAGACGAGCCGGACTTCCTTGAGCTGACGCGGGCTTTCTATTCGCACGAGCGCTTCGATTTTGATCCTGCCGCCACGGGCCGCATGGTGCGCCATCTGCTTGCGAGCCCACAGGTCGGCGCCGTCTATCTGGCACGCCACAACGGCCGTCCGGCCGGCTACCTGGTCTTGACGCACTGCTATAGCCTTGAATTCGGCGGCCCGTTCGTTCTGCTGGACGAGATCTTCGTTCTGCCCGAGGTTCAGGGCACGGGTCTCGGCAAGCGTCTGATCGACACGGCCGCGACCTACTGCCGCGCGAACGGGTTCGGCTATCTGCGGCTGGAGGTGCAGAAGAAGAATGCGCGGGCGGTCGAGGTGTACCGCACTTACGGGTTCCGCACCGAGGACCGGCATCTGATGAGCTGGGAAGTCCGATAACCCGGAAAGTTCGATTGCGAATTGCGCGGGGCGGGCGGGTTCGCTAGAATAACGCCCTTTTCATAAAGGAGTGAGCATGTCCAAGACGTATAAGATCGCGGTGGTCCCGGGTGACGGGACCGGACCGGAAGTGATTGGCGAAGGCTGCAAGGTTCTCGACGCCGCCGCACAAAAGTTCGGCTTCAAGCTGGAGAAGGTTTCGTACGACATCGGTGGCACGCGCTACCTCGCGACGGGCGAGACGCTGTCCGATTCCGTGCTCGCAGAGCTGCGCACGTTCGACGCCATCTACCTCGGCGCGATCGGCCATACCGATGTGAAGCCCGGCATTCTCGAAAAGGGCGTGCTGCTCCGTCTGCGCTTCGAGCTGGATCAGTACATCAACCTGCGCCCCGTGAAACTTTACCCCGGCGTCGAAAGCCCGATCAAGAACAAGGGCCCCAAGGAGATCGATTACTGTGTGATCCGCGAGAACAGCGGGGGCCTCTATACCGGCATCGGCGGCCTTTCTCGCAAGGGCACGCGGGACGAGGTGGCTGTCCAGCAGATGATGTACACCTATGATCAGGTGGAGCGCTGTTTGCGCTACGCGTTCGAGTACGCACGCAAGTACGGCAAAAAGGCGCGCGGCGTCGGCACCTCGAACACATTGGCGCTGGTTGGGAAGTCCAATGTGTTGACCTACATGTACGAGCTGTGGAACCGCGTTTTCGCGGAGGTTGGCGCGGAGTTTCCGGATGTGAAGCGCGAGTACTATCACGTGGATGCGACCTGTCTCTACATGGTGGCGAGCCCGGAGATGTTCGACGTCATTGTGACGGAGAACATGTTCGGCGACATCATCACCGATCTTGCGGCGATGACGCAGGGCGGGTTGGGCGTGGCGGCGGGCGGCAACATCAACCCCAAGGGGGTGAGCATGTTCGAGCCGATCGGCGGGACGGCCCCGATGTGGACTGGCAAGAACGCGATCAATCCGATCGCGGCCATCGGCGCCGGCGCGATGATGCTGACCGCGTTGGGCGAAGAGGCCGCCGGCTGCGCCATCGAGGCGGCGATCGCAAAAACCACGCCGCAGATGAAAAGCCAAATGGCCAACCAGATGGGGTTCACGACCACGCAGGTGGGCGACAAGATCGCCGCGGCGCTTTAAGCCGGGCTTCGCCGGTGGCCGGCGCGGGTCCCGGGATCATTTGCTGTTGAGGGCTCTGCGAAGCAGGGTCTCTGTGTCTTTGATCTCGGTCTCGGTGTCGAGGACGGACTGCACCATCTTGCGGGCCTGCTCCTGCGGGAATCCGAGCGAGCCGAGCGCGAGGATCGCGTCGCGCAGCATGGCGTTCTGCGCGGTGTCGCCGCCGGCCGGGCGGCCGACGAGGGCCTCCAGCGGGTCGATTTTGTCGCGCAGCTCGAGGATCAGCCGCTCGGCGGTCTTCTTGCCGATGCCGTGGACGGAGCTGATGCGCTTGACGTTGCCTTCCGCGATCGCCAAGCTCAGTTCGGCCACCGTGAGGCCGCTCAGCACGCTGAGTGCGAGTTTGGGGCCGATGCCGCTCACGTTGATCAGCCGCTCGAACATGGCCTTCTCCTCGGGTTGTCCGAACCCGAAGAGAAGCTGCGCGTCTTCGCGGACGTGATGGTGCGTGAGCAGGCGGCAAGCCGAGCCGGTCGCGGGCAACCGGTCATAGGTGCTCAGCGAGATGAAAACGTGATACCCGACGCCGTGCACGTCAAGGGTAACGACGGACGGCGTCTTTTCCACCAAGGTGCCGTGTAGGAAGGCGATCATAAGAACTTTCACCGCTGAACGCCGAACTTCAGAGTTGAGCGTTCAGCGGTTGACTCATCAGATGACGGCGTCCTGCTCCAGGCGGGGCGCGTGTTTGAGCACGTAGTTTTCCGCCTCCGTGCACCAGAGGCCGTTGTTCCGCCCGCAGATCTCGGCCAAGGCGGCGAAATAAGGGTCGCTTTTGCCGAGTTCGGCGAAATCGGTGATCGCGGTCATGGGCATGGAAACGTGGGTGTAGACCAGCTTTTTGCCGCCGGGGATCTTGGGCAGGACAAGGGTGGTCGGGGCGACGGAGTCGATGCCGCCGACGTGTGTGATCATGACGGAGGGGGTGATGAGCCCCTGCGCCGCATAGTTCATCGAGTCCTGCAGGTCCTGGGTGTTGCCGCCGGACGAGCCGACGATGTGGTGCCCCATGTAGTGGACGTCATAGAAGTTGATCGCGGCCATGAAGTCGGCATGTGAGGGGCCTGCGAAGAAGTTCATGCACCCGAGATAGGCGAGCAGGGCCGAGCCGAGCTCGATCAGCGCGGGCACCGGTGCGAAGACCATCACGTCGTTGAAGCCTTCGCCGTTGTTCACGGACTTGATGAGCGCTGCGGGATCAGCCGCGCCGGCGGTGTTCAGGTAGATCAGTTCGACGCCGCACTCCTTGGCGTGTGCGACGGGGAAGATCTCGGCGGCGCGGTTGAGGCGCGCCTGGTCGATGTCCGTGATGACGAGGCGGCCGGGACGGTGCTCGGGGCCGTGCAGGGCAAGGTCGATCGCGCTGAGCCCCATGGGTCCGGCTCCGGCAAGGATCACCATGGTGCCGCCATTCTTGATGCCCATCTGGTGGACATATTCGCCGGGCTTGAAGTGATAGCTGCAGCGGTAGGCCCCGACGATACAGGAGACCGGTTCCGCGATGGAGGATTTGTAGTAGGCGTCCCCGTCGTAAGTGAGCAGGCAGTTGAGCTCCAGCACCTCTTTCGGGATCACGATGCGCGTGGCGTCGCCGCCGATATAGGGGAAGGAGTAGCCGGGCGCCCAGTGTTCATGGCCGGGTATGTTGAGCTGCGGCTGCACGCCGTATTTCTGTCCCACGCGGAACTTGTGCTGCCAGTTCTTGCCGACTTTGAGGAACTTGCCGCAGAACTCGTGTCCGAGGATGATGGGGTTCGTGGCGACGTCGTCGGGCACGCGCTTGTGCTTCGCGCCTTGGAGGGTAGCTTTATGGTCCGACATGCAGATGCTGTTGGTGACAATGTCGGCCAGGATTTCGTCGTCAGTGATTTCAGGAAGTTCGAAACGTTCCAAGCGCAGGTCGTTTTCGCCGTAAAGACGCAAAGCCAAAGTTTTCATAATCTCCACAGGGTTAACAAGATTTAAGAACGCATAGAATACCTATTCTGTGCGGCGAGGCCAAGTTCAAACCGCTGGTGCCCGAAGGCGGGCAGAGTTTGTCGCGGGGCTTCCGTGGGCAATCCCGGGGGTTGCTTATGGGCGGTCGTTTCCGGTATATTAACCCGTCTATGCGAATTTCGGGTGGAGAAATGGGCGGGCGGAAGCTGAAGGTTCCTCCGGGCGACACGGTGCGGCCCACGCAGGACCGGGTGCGCGAGGCGCTGTTCTCCATGCTGATGAACGTGACTCCGGACGCGGTGTTCGTCGATTTGTACGCGGGTTCGGGCGCGGTGGGGCTGGAGGCCTACAGTCGCGGCGCACGTAGTGTGACGTGGGTCGAGAAGGAGCCTCGCAACGCGGCGTTGCTGAAGGAGAATGTGGCGGCGCTGGTTCCCGGGCGGGGCGAGATCGCGTGTTGCGAGGTGGCGCGCTGGCTCAAGGGCCCTGGGCGCGGGAGGCTGGCCGATGTGGTGTTCGCCGATCCGCCGTATGCGGCCGGTCGCGAGCAGGGGTTTGCGGAGCTGATGGGCCTGTTGGCCGAGAACCGGGTGTTGCGTCCCGGCGGGATTTTTGTGGCGGAGATGCCCGAGTCGCGGCATGCGGAGGAAGTGGCGGGATGGGCGCTGTTGCGCGACCGCACGTACGGGCATACGCGGCTGGCCGTATACAAGCTGGAAGGTGCCGAGGCGAGTTAGCGCGCCGGCGCGTTCGCGCGGGATGTCTGCCGTGCGCGTTGCGGACGCGGCTCGCGTCTCCGCAGCAAGCAAGGTCTTTGGAGAGGTCTTATGGAAAGAATAGCGGTATATCCGGGAACATTCGATCCGCTGACGCTGGGTCACTTCGACCTGCTGCAGCGGAGCGCGACGCTTTTCGACAAGGTGATCGTGGTGGTGGCGGGGGTGTCGGTCAAAGCGACGGGCATGTTCGACCTTCACGCGCGCATGGCGATGATCCGGGAGAGCGTGGACGAGGCGGGGATGACGAACATTGAGATCGACCGGCTGGACTGCCTGCTGGTCGATTACTGCCGCCGGCACAAAGTCGGGGTGGTGGTGCGCGGGCTGCGCGTTTATTCCGATTTCGAATACGAGTTTCAGATGGCGCTGACCAACCGCAAGCTCGCGTCGGAGATCGAGACGCTGTTCATGATGCCGAACGAGAACTACAGTTACGTGACGGCGAGCACGATCCGCGAGATCGCGCGGTATGGGGGGGACACGAGTTCGTTCGTGCCCCGGCCGGTTCAGAAGTACATCGATGCGCACATGCGCAGTCATCCGGAGCAGCACGTCCGGGCAGGAGGCGGCGTTGGAAACACAGGGGCGTTTGATCGTTGATGTCTCCCGTCTGGACAAAGACGGCGAGTGGTATCGGGGCGAGACCGGGCCGGACGTGTTGGAGTTGGGCGAGAGCGAGTTTGTCGAGCCGGTGGGCGGCATCGCGTATGCGCTGAAGATCGAGGTCTTGGGCACGGAACTGCTGGCGCGCGGCGAGGTGCGGCAGCGGTTGAGGTGCGTCTGCTCGCGGTGTGCGGCCACGTTCGAGACCGAGGCGGTGGAGCCGGATTTCATCTGTTCGGTCGAAATAAATGCGTTAACCGACTTCCTGGACTTGACCGGAGAGATCCGGGAAGCTATCATACTTTCCCTTCCCGGTTATCCGGTTTGCGGCGAAGCGTGCCAAGGGCTTTGCATGGCGTGCGGCGCGAACCTGAATACGACGGCGTGTAAGTGCCGTAAGACCGGGGAAGACAAGCGCTGGGCGGCGCTGGGTGAATTGAAGTGATTTTTCATGCGGCGCGGGCGAATCCGCGTGCGAGAGAATAAGGAGAGCGAGAAATGGCCGTACCAAAACGGAAAAAGTCGAAAATGCGTAAGAATCAGCGCAAGGGACACATCAAGGCGGAGCTTGCCCAGGTAGAGTCGTGCCCGAGCTGCGGCGCATCGCAGCAGTCGCATCGCGTGTGCCCATCCTGCGGGATGTACAAGGGCCGCAAGGTGTTGACCGTATCGGAATAGGCGCATTGCTGAGACGCACGCGGCCGATGTTCTAGTGAAAACAGGAAAGGGTTTCCGCTTGTTGCGGAAACCCTTTGTGTGAGTGCCGAGCGAGGATTTCACGATGCGAATTGCCCTTGACGTGATGGGTGGTGACCATGCGCCGCACGAGATCGTGCATGGTGCCGTGGAGGCTTCCCTTAAACTGAAAGAGGTCTCCTGTATTCTGCTGGTCGGCGACGAGACTGCCATTCGCGCCGAACTGGCCAAATATCCCAAAGCCGACAACAGCCGCCTGAAGGTGGTCCATGCGCCAGAGTCGATCGGCATGGACGAGTCGCCGGTCACGGCGGTACGCAAGAAGAAGTTGTGCTCCATCAATATCTGCATGGATCTGGTGAAGAGCAAAGAGGCCGACGCGATGGTGTCGGCCGGCAACTCCGGTGCGGTGGCTGCCGCTGCGGTGTTCTGCCTGGGCCGCACTCCCGGAGTGCTCCGTCCGGCGATCGCGACGGTGTTGCCGACGCGCCAGCCCAAGCGCCCCCTCCTGTTGCTCGACGCGGGCGCGAACACGGACTGTGACGAGACGTGGCTCGCGCAGTTCGCGGTGATGGGGAGCGCCTATTCCACGGCGGTCCTCAAGCGGACTGAGCCGGTGGTCGGGTTGCTCAGCATCGGGACAGAGGACTGCAAGGGCAACGAGATGACCAAGAAGGCCTTCCACCTGATCCAGAAGACGGACGTGAAATTCCGCGGCAACGTCGAGGGGCATGACCTCTTTCTGGGAAAGACCGATGTGGTGGTCTGCGACGGTTTCGTCGGCAACGTGGTGCTCAAAACCACCGAGAGCGTCGCGCATGCGGTGGGGTACTGGATCAAGAAGGAGTTTTTCCGGCACCCGGTGCGGTTGCTCGGCGCGCTTCTGCTCAAAGGCGCTCTGGAGACCCTCAAGCACCGCATGGATCCGGAGATCTACGGCGGCGCGCCGTTGCTCGGCGTGCCGGGGACAGTCATCATCACGCACGGCTCTTCGACCTACCGCGCGATCTTCCACGCGATCATCGCCGGTGCGGCCGCAGCCTCGAACAACCTGTCGGACGCGATCGCAAAGCGGATCGCGGGTATGGAGCCCGTTGCCGGTGCCGAATGAGCCAGCCGGGCGGCACGATTTTTTCCTGTCGCATTGGTTTGTGCTCTGTGGTAATCTCAAAGCCTGTTTTTCGAAACCTGTTTGAGTTTGACATTTTCCGTAATTATGTCAAACTGCGCCACCTCAAACGCCTGATTGGGTCATGCGGGGCTGTAGCGGACAAAAAAAGAGGAGACGCATATGAGCGGTAAAGTGTGTGTTTTTGCAGGGCAGGGCGCCCAGACGCCCGGCATGGGTAAGGATTTCGCGGTCGACGCAGAGATCGGCTCGCTGTTCGAGCGTGCCAACGCGGTGTTGGGCTTTGACCTCGCGAAGATCTGTTTCGAAGGCCCGGCGGAGGAGCTGACCAAGTCCAACATCTGCCAGCCGGCGATTTTCACGGTGAGTGTCGCGGCGTATCGCGCCTTCCTGAAGCGTTGCCCGCAGGTGACCTTTGAGCGGGCTGCCGGACTGAGCCTTGGAGAATGGACGGCCCTGCATGTGGCGGGCGTGTTGGATTTCGATTCGACGCTCAAGGTGCTGGAGGCGCGCGGACGCTTCATGCAGCAGGCGTGCGAAGAGCAGCCGAGCGGCATGATCAGCATCATGGGCGCGACGGCCGAGCAGCTCACCACGATTTGTGACAAGGCCGGCATTACGGTCGCCAACATCAACTCCGACGCGCAGGTTGTGCTCTCCGGTCTCAAGACGGGCGTGGCGGCCGCGGCGGCCGTGGCGGCCGCCACGCCCGTCTTGAG
>Ga0209066_10006595_pt1 | contig 11778 bp, 7 predicted proteins | sample All_14_2_FD_187198 | JGI IMG/M metagenome (GOLD analysis project Ga0209066, IMG submission 187198) | Freshwater microbial communities in response to fracking from Pennsylvania, USA - Allegheny Zone_MetaG_DW_15 (SPAdes) (version 2) ...
GGGCTTAGAGTGTATCTGAAAAATGCTCACCGGGCTGAAAACACATCTTTTGGAACCTGTGCTGCGCGTCTTTTTCAGGCAATAGAACACCGCTATTCCCAGAAAAAGATACACTTCCCCAGAACCCAAAAACTGCATTTTCATCTCCACCACCATTTTTCAGACACACTCTAGTGTGTATTGGAATGCTATCGCCCGCTTCGCTTTAACATAATCAAATTTCCTCAACTATGAACTTAGTTGCCTACGGTTTAGTCAGAAATTTTCATCAATCATTCATCTCTATGAGAAATTTAAAAGCGCACGTGACGCCCACGAATCTTGCTCCACCGTGGGGGTTGCACAACCAAAATCTGCTTCAGGCCCGGCAGGAGACCGACGTCTCGAAGCAAATGAGTTGTGATGTGGTGTTCGGGTCGCCTTCTGCGGACTGCAGAGGGACCGGCGTATGTCGGATAACGGCCCGGGCCGGAGGAACTCCCACTACGACACAACCCAAACAGCGATGTAGAAGCACCATGGGCCTGCTATTTCCGATTGAAGGCGGAAAAGGGTTGACCATGATTCTAACCCGCTCCCTGCTTTGTACTACCCTGTACAAAACTCACCTGCGACATGGTAAACTGACCTTGGAAAGTCCTTGTCAGTTGCCTAAAGACGTAAAAAAAACACTCGGTTTGAAATTCAGTGAATTAAGTCCCGGTGAATATCCGGTATACGACACTGAAGGAATTCTAAGGATTGATTTTTTGATGGCAGATTTTAAATAACAAATGCCACACGATACAAACAGCATTCTCAACAGTTTTCAATTTTTTGAACATGAACAGTAACAACAAGCGAGGAATCTCGATCCATTCAGGAAGAATGTTCCTCTCCGCTATTTTTCTGCTGGCGTTTGTGTGTTTTTCTAACACCACAGGATATGCTCAAACACTCCAGCCATTAAGCTCTCCGACTTCCTATAACTGGAAATCTTCGGCAGATGCATCCAATATCCTCCTTTCTCAGGTAACCGTGCTGAACCAACAGATGCCTGGCATTACAGAAGGTACTCCGTTGTACGACAACACGGTACGCAGGATCGCTTATTACAAGTCCATCCTGACGGAAATCAGCAAAGGCAATTCAGTGGCCCAAGCCCTGGAATTATCACTTCCTGCTGCCGCCACCCTGGGATTTGAAAAAGAGGCGTCCTACACGCCTAAAATCATTCTTAAAGCATTGCACACAGAAACCCGCGTAATGCTTACCAACTAAGTCAGTGATAACTGGATAAAGTGATCATGCGATCCGCGAATCCGGGGGCTTTGTATCACTTGCATGAAGCTTATTCACTGCATTTAAACCACTTAAAACCAGAACGTTCACTGGGTTTACTCAAAACGTTTTCCCTTTTTTTTTCTTATTCAAAGATCATCCACACATGAAAAAGAGCAACTTTCATATCCTCCTGTCCATGGTCGCTTTATGGACGTTCGCCTGCGCGCAACTGAATGCGCAATCGAACGTAACCATGGCCGCCAATGGCGTTACTCCTGGCAGTCCATTTACAATTGCGCCGCCAGTAGATTGTTTTTTCAACTTTTTTGATCAGGGCGGTCCTGGAGCTAACTACAACAATGGCGCAGACGCCAGCGTTACTTTTTTGCCTTCCAATCCCGCCACCCACCGCGTTCAGGTTAGTTTCACCGCATTTGGTTTAGAAGCTGGCTGGGATGCATTTTACATTTTTAACAGCAACACCGTTGGGGTGAACCAGGTACCCGGCCCACAAGGCATGACAGCTTCTGGATTTCCAGCAGGTAACTGGCAAAACATCAGCCCTGGAACAGTGACCGCCAACACTGGCATCGCTAACGTCGGCGTAAATGCTGAGGAGGCCTTGACTTTCCAATTCCGCTCGGACATGGCAATTAGTGCTGCAGGCTGGAGCGCTATTGTGCGTCAGGTTCCGATCATCAGCTGCACGATGACTGCCCCTGTGAACCAGACGGTTAATACGGGCGCCGGTTCGAACAACTGCTTTGTGAACGTAACCACCGCACTACCCACTTTTACTCCGGGCGGCTGTCAGGCTGGCTTCCAGCTGCGATACCGCATCAACGGCGGGGTACCCACCGTAGTGCTTGACCCGGTCAATACAACGATATCCGCACCTGTTGGCAACAACGTGGTGACCTGGGAACTCGTTGATCCATGTGGCGGCGGCGTGATTACAAGTGCCGTTCAGCTTATTAAGGTGAATGACAACACCCTTCCAAACATCACTTGTCCTGGAAACTTCAATCTCGCGCTCCCTCCCGGAGAATGTGAGACCAATAACTTTACGTTCCAGGTTACCTGCACCGACAACTGCTCCTTTGATCAAGTTGGACAGGTGTTACACCCGTTTGATTTTAACGACGGTCAGGCAGGTATTATGTTTGATGTGACAAACTTAGGCTCAAACACCCTCACCATCACCCAGTTTGGCCCGTCGATTGACGCCGGTACCTGGCCGATGGAGGTTTATTATACTACAATTCCTGTTTCCTTCTCCGGATTGGAAAATCAACCCGGACAGTGGACATTGGCCGGCAACCAAGTTGTAATGTCTGCCGGCCCTGGTGCTGGAACAGCTATTCCAGGCTTTGGCATCACGGTACCAGCGGGTCAAACCCGTGGTATTTATATCACGAGCAGCACAGGTGCTCCGATCAATTATACCGTAGCAACTCGTCAGATAAGTGATGGCACCTTGCGCGTTTCTTCCAACCCGGGCGTTGGTAAGGCGTATCCATTTGGCAATACTTTCAATGGCCGTTCTTACAATGGAACTGTTACCTATTCGACTCCAACCAACAATGGTGCAGTTCAACTGAGCGGCATTCCATCCGGTCAGCCATACCCGATCGGTACAACGACCAATGTATTCCAGTGCACGGATGCTTCCGGCAATACAGCGACTTGTTCTTTCACCGTAACTGTGGAAGACTTCCCAAATGCACTTGCAACTTTGATATGCAACGACCTGGTTAATGTTTCTCTGGGGGCTAATTGTACAGCCACCATCGGTGCGAATCAAATCCTCGAAGGAGGGCCTTACAAGTGCTATGACCTTTATATTGTTGAACTGGACAAAACAGCTCCGTTCGGCAATGGCCCCTGGGTTCCGGCGGTTGTAGATGCAAATGACGTAAACAAAACCTTCCGCGTTCGTATCACCGACCCAGAGTCTGGCAACCGCTGCTTTGGCGATGTTAAAGTGGAAGACAACCTGGCTCCGGTTTTAGATTGCAGAAATGTTACCCTTCCTTGCAATTTCTCGCTCGACCCAACCTTCCAGCAAAATGTATCCATGACCCTTCGCTTTGGCGCACAAGGCCTTCCGGTCAATGTGGTTGATTTCCAGACTCGTGAATTTGAACTCCCGATCAACATGCCGATGAATGCACTCGTCAATGACGTAGATGTTCGGGTGAAGATCTCCGGAGATGCATTTTTGAACAACCTGCGTATTCAGGCGATCAGCCCATCCAATACCATCGTAACGGTATGGGATCAATTGGGTGGCTGCACCCCTGCTGCTCTGTGGGTAAGATTTGACGACGAAGGTTCCAATTCAGCCAACTGTCCTGATTTCACCACGAATGTAAATGCTCAAATCCCCTTGGGATCCGGTATTTTGAACAATTTTGATGGTGAAAATGTGAATGGCACCTGGAAAATCCGGGTAAGCGATCTGAACGGCAACGCGGATGTATCGACCATAGAATCCCTGGAGTTGTTCATCAATATGTCCGGCAACTTTACCGCAGGATTCCCGAACGGGGTGACTGCACCTCCGGTAGCCTCCAATGGTTTCCAGAGCTTTACAGTCCCTGCCGGATTAATGGACGCCTGTTCCGACGTGACCCTTACGTACATCGATAATACCCAAAACCAAAGTTGTGCTTCTGGTCTTTCAGCGATCGTAACCCGTCGTTGGAGCGCCACGGATGCAAGCGGCAATGTAACTACCTGCAACCAGGTCATCAACCTGCTGCGTCCAACGATCAGCGATATCGTATTCCCTCCGAACTATGATGGTTTTGGTGCACCCATGTTTGAGTGTGAAGGGGTTTATCCAACGCCTGAATGGATCGAATCTCAGGGACTTCAGGGCTTCCCCGAAGTATTTGGAAACACCAATGGTTGTGGAATCTTCTGGGAACATCACGACACTCCGATCTGGAGCTGTGATGGAAGCTATAGCATTTCCCGGGAGTGGAAGGTGATTGACCCTTGCACCGGGCAGAACCTGAACCACATTCAATTGATCCAGGTGGAAGACAATCAAGGACCTACGTTTATTGATTGCCCAGCCAATATGATTGAAACCACAGATCCATACGATTGCTGTACCAGCATGAGTCTGCCTGACATTCTGATCACGGACAACTGTTCGCAGATCAATAAAGTGAATGCGCTGATCATCACCCTGGATCCGATCACAGAAGACACCCTGAGTATTGTATCCGTCCCTGGTGGATTGTTCAACTTCCCAGGCAATCCGCTGAATAACCCGGACACCCTGGCGTCCTTTAATATTACGCCATGTATCTCGGTTGGAGAACACATTGTAGTGTACATTGCCCAAGATGATTGCGGCAACACAGGTACTTGCTCCTTCAAACTTACGGTGGTGGATTTCTCTCCACCTCAGGCAGCCTGCGACGAGACCACTGTAGTGGCTATTGGTAAGGACGATCCGAACGACTGTTACGAGGCTAACTTTGCAAACTGCGAATTTGCCGGTGTAACCTGGGTTAAAGCAACTACGTTTGACGATGGCTCTTATGACCAGTGCAATAATATCAAGTTCACGGTCCGCAGAGCACTCCCCTACGGCGATTGTATCAATGATCTGAACGCTTGTGAATTTGCGACCGCTACTGCTGAATCAGATTCCATCAAGTTCTACTGCTGCGAAGTTGGCACCGAGTTGAATGTCATCCTGCGGGTGTATCAATTGGATGCAAACGGCAATATTTCGCTCAACCTCGACGGTACCCCGATCTTTAATGAATGTATCATGAAGGTGCAGGTGCAGGACAACCTGAAACCAGTTTGTGATGCTCCGTTCAATATTACGGTAAGCTGCGAAAACTTTGACCCTAGTCTTTGGACCTATGGCAAACCAACCGTGTATGACAACTGCTGCCTGGATGTCACCAAAGAATATCAGGGACAGAAAGGGTTGACACATACTGTAAGTTACGCCAATTTCGATACGGTGTGTAACAAAGGCACGATCAACCGCACCTTTAGAGTGTTCGACTGCCATGGCGCAAGTTCACAGTGCACCCAGCGTATCATTGTGAACTACGAGCAGGATTACTTCATCAAGTTCCCGGATGATGCCATTGTGACCGTATGTGATGGAACAGGATTGTTTGGAGAACCTCAGTTCTTTGGAGAAGATTGTGAACTTCTGGGAGTAAGCTTCCAGGATCAGGTTTACACGGTAGTACCGGATGCCTGCTTCAAAATTGAGCGTACCTGGAAAATCATCAACTGGTGTACCTATGATCCAGGTCAGGGCTGTGTGTATGTTCCTAACCCGAACCCACACCCGAACTCGAACCATGCGACCAACTTGCCGGGCCCAGTTGTTTCTGCCCCTGGAACCCTGGCTCCATGGTCACCAACCGTGGTTAAGATTCAGCCAAACGATCAGTCTGCCACGAACTTCAGTATTTACTGGAATCAGAGCGCAAACTGTTACGAATACAAACAGATCATCAAAGTAGTGGACCAACAGGCGCCTACCATGGTTTGCCCAACCAGCCCACAGGAATTCTGTGATCTGACCTACAATGACCCACAATTGTGGAACGAAAGCTACTGGTTCGATCCGATTACCAATTCCAGCGACCTCTGTGAGGGTGCCGTTGATCTGGGTATCACCGCGACGGATGGTTGTTCAGGTTCGAACCTCAGCATCCGTTACCTCCTCTTCCTGGACCTGGATGGCAACGGAAGCATGGAAACGGTGGTCAGCAGCAGCAATCCACCTGCGGCGGGTACTGTTAACTACAACAACGTTAATACACCAAACTTTGCAGGCGGTACTCCACGTCAGTTCGACGAACGTGCGGTGGCTCCTAACCTGAAATACCGTTTCGCCTTGCAAACCAATGTAAACGGCACAAGCCTTGGGGCTTCCGTTCGCTGGAACACCCCTGCTTCTGCAGCGACTTATGCTGTACCAGAATTGCCATACGGCACCCACAAGATCAAGTGGATCGTAAGCGATGGTTGCGGCAACGAAAGCGTATGTGAGTACAACTTTGTGGTCAAAGATTGCAGTGCTCCAACCGTGGTTTGTATGAACGGATTGACCGTTAACATGATGCCAACCGGGATGATCATGATGTTTGCAAGTGACTTCCTGCTGCATGCAGAAGATAACTGCACACCAGATGATGACCTGTTGTTTGGTATCCGAAAATGCGGCACCGGTAATGGATTCCCGGTAGATGGCAATGGCAACCCGAATGTGAGCATCGCATTCAACTGCAATGAACTGGGTATTCAGTGTGTTGAACTTTGGGGTCAGGATGCTGCAGGTAATGCAGACTACTGTGAGACCTTCCTGATTGTGCAGGACAATGCCGGAAACTGCGGTGCAACCTCCGCAACGGTAGCTGGTCTGCTCAAAACAGAAGCGAACGATGGATTGGAAGAAACGGACGTAGAACTCTCCGGACCAACGTTCAACCTCTTCGACATGACCGATCAGGATGGCCAGTTCAGCTTCAGCAATGCAGTACCTATGCACTCTGACTACACCATCACACCTACGAAGAACGACAATCCGATCAATGGTGTTACGACTTACGACCTTGTCCTGATCAGCAAGCATATTCTTGGACTGGAGCCTTTCAACTCTCCATACAAGATGATCGCTGCAGATGCAAACCGTTCCGGTAGCATCACGACCTTCGACATCGTTGAACTGCGCAAACTGATCCTCGGTATCTACACGGATCTGCCTGCAAACGAAAGCTGGCGCTTCGTGGACAAGTCCTTCGCGTTCCCGAACCAGGCCAACCCGTTCCAGACTGCGTTCCCGGAGACTAAAACAGTGGCTGATATTCAGGCAAATGCAATGGATGACAATTTCGTAGCCATCAAGGTGGGTGACGTGAATGGCACCGCCATCGCCAATGCACTGATGAGTGTTGAAGAACGTACTGCCGGCACCTTCATCTTCGATGTTGAAGACCGTACCGTAAAAGCAGGAGAAGTATTCGAAGTGAAATTTAAGGCGGCTGAAAAAGCACTTGGCTACCAGTTCACCCTGAATTACACCGATCTTGAACTTGCAGACATCGTACCTGGACCTGGCATGAAGGCTGACAACTTTGCATCTTTTGCGACTGAAAACGCACTGACCACCTCGTTCAACGGGGCACAGCAAGGCGAATTCACCCTGAAGTTCAAGGCTAAGAAGGCGGGTGAACTGAACAAAATGATCGGCGTATCCAGCCGAATCACGAAGGCAGAAGGTTACCATGTCAACGCCGGCCCTGACGGCCAGCCAGGCAATGAGATCTCGAAACTTGACATCGCACTCCGCTTCAACGGAAAAGATGGCAGCACGATCAGTGGCGTGGGCTTTGAGTTGTACCAAAACCAACCAAACCCATTCGTAAACCGTACTCTGGTAGGTTTCCACCTTCCAGCAGCAACTGCAGCAACACTTTCAGTTTTTGATCAGGCAGGTCGCCTGGTGTTCCAACAAAAAGGTGACTTCCCGAAAGGCTACAATACGATTCCTTTGGAAAAAGCACTTCTGAATACAACTGGTGTATTGTATTACACCCTGGAAACTGCTACGCACAGCGCGAGCAAAACAATGATCCAGGCTAAGTAAATGAGGATTTGGGGATTTGGGGGTTTGATTTAATCGGTTACCGATTTCAAATCCTCAAATCCCCGATTTTGAACCTTTCAAGAATTGACTCTGAGGCGAAAGCTTGAAAATTGAATACCAGTCAAAGCAATAATTTAGATCGTACAAGAATTACACGATGAATATTTTAACGCTGCATCTACAAATCATTTTCCGCTTATAGGCCACAAGTCAGTTCTAGAACAGGCGCCTAATTTTATCCTCCACTAGAATTGACGAAAAGTTGCTCTTTTCTGTTTCCTGGGCGCCCCAAAACGTTGGGGCGCTCATCTTTAAAACTTAAAAAGCGCAATCGATAATATATAAAGTTTTACCTGAATGTAGGAATGAGTCAATTGGATTCACCGGGCTATTGATCTTGATAGACGGTCCCGTTCAGGATGAACTTTAATCCGCCTTTTAAATAATCCTTCTTTCTTATTAATCCCGGTTTAATCACATGAGGGGTGGTCAGGCAGCAAAAGCGCTGTCTGGCCATCTTTATTTTAGAGCAGGTTTGGAATTCAAGGGTATCCCCGGCTATTCTTGCCTGTTTACGACCATTTGATCAGGCTCATCAGCTTCCTGGCATTTTCTGCATTCGAATACTCCTCCTCCAATACGCTGCGACGCTCCACGATCTTACCTTGTTCAAAAGGCGCATTCATCAGAGCTTCAATGGTTTGACGCATAGCCGCTGCAGAGTTCCGCACGTAGCAAAGTTTGGCCAGTCCGGTTCCACGGACCATATGCTCGTTCACAATGCAAAAGCGCCCACGGAAGAGTGCATTGATCAATTTGAGTTTAACCCCGGATGACTGAAAGGAAACGAGGATATTGATCTGAGCCTGGGTCAGCAGGCTGTTCATCTGAACCTCGTCCGGATTCTCCACCAGGCGAATGTGTTCATAGCGGGCAACCAACTCTTTCAACCGGTCTGACGGCGACATTCCCGCGATGATGAAAGGAATATCAAAATCAGAAAAAACTTCTTCGATGAGCCAGATGGCTGCAAGTTCATTGTCCGGAACACTAAGTTTTCCGTGGAACAGGACGTATTCACCACGGCCTGGCAGACTTTCCACCGTTGTATTTGGATGGAATGCCGGGATATAGCGTGTATTTGCTTTAAGAGCCCGATAATAGGCCTCATCGGTGGTAGAGATGGCAATGATTTCATCCGCATGAAGCACCGCCTTAGGTTCGATACGCTGCAATTTGATGCTTTCCGTAAAATAATAAGCCTTTTCCAGGGGCGCTGTAGCCGGGGTCAATTGGGCGAGACTTTCGTAGTATTGCCATTCAACATTGTGTACACGCAAGAGTTTCTGCCTACTGCGCAAACTGGAGTGCCAGATCAGTCCTGCGGTGTGCATCCCTTCAAAAAGAATGGGATACTGATCTTTTTTCAAGCGTTTGATCAAGGCGCTGCTCTGACGGGTACGCATGATGAACGGCAACAGACTTGCCTGATACAACAGGGACCTGCTCCGCTTGTAATAATAGATCTCATGGCAATAATTGGCAAGTTCGGGCTGTGGCGTGCGGTCGCCATACTGATAACAGTGGAGAATGACCTTAACCCCCTGAGCATGCAGGGCTTTTATCTGGTTGAAGATGACAATGACCCCACCGTAATTGGCTGGGTAAGGGATGTCAAAGGATACGATATGGAGGAACATGGTTGGGTTAGTATTTGGCAAGAAATTAGAAAACAAGCACGATTTTCAACTTCAATACAGGCAGAATGATGGAGAAAGCCTCCATAATCTGCAAAGGTAGAATGTTTTTTCAGGAGGCGATATCCTGTGTGAAAACGGAACATTAAACACCCGCATTCTTGTTGCTCCGGATTAATATTTTGCGGGTTTTTAAATTTTAAAAACAGGAGAAAATCCGGTCCTGACGGATGTGTTTTTTAAAAAAAATATTTCGCCCTTCGCTTGCTAATCCCTGCTCATTACTCATACCTTAGGGAAATTTTTCGACCCAATTTGTTCACTAAACATTTTGAATATGAATATCACTTTCGAGGAGTTGCGCCGTATCAAACACGCCTTGCCACATGGCAGCGTTGCAAAAATTGCAAATGATCTGAACATAGATGAACAGACTGTTCGCAATTATTTTGGGGCGCATCAGTACAAAGACGGTGAAGTTGTGGAATTCCACCTCGAACCCGGGCCGAATGGCGGCATTGTGCACATTGAAGACACCCGAATTCTGGAACGCGCTCAGCAAATTCTTGCCGAGCTCAACGAAGCAGATTAACCAACAAATCTTACACATTTACCTTCATTTCCAACAAGTCTCAGCCCTCTGGGCAAGATTATAAAAAGGGAAACCGGCCTGAGCATCGCGGTTTCCCTTTTCTTTTCGCCCATTACGCTCGGTGGAGCGTGCAAAATAGTTTCTAAGCTTGTTTTTGAAAATAAGGCGCCTAAAGAAGGTCCCAGATCCGCCCGACAATTTTGCGATTGTCGGGCGGATTTGTTTTTTTAACATTGCGCCGGATTTTACCTGCTGAATCTGATTTAACCCTTTGAATTGCCTAACCCCGGTGAAGTAATTTTTGCTGATGAATCATAACACAATGTCTGAAAACAATTCTTCCACCAAACTGCTCAATGCTGCGGTCATAGTAGCCGCACTTGGCTATTTCGTGGATATCTACGACCTGCTCCTATTTGGATTTGTGCGCGTGAAAAGTCTGACGGATCTTGGGTTTTCCGGTCAGGACCTCACGGATAAAGGACTTTCACTCCAAAACTGGCAAATGTTCGGAATGCTGGTTGGAGGTATCCTCTGGGGCGTTCTGGGCGATAAGCGCGGGCGGGTACGCGTGCTGTATTTTTCCATCGCGCTGTATTCCATCGCGAATATTTTCAATGGATTTGCCACCGGTTATGCAGATTATGCCTTTTACCGGTTCATCGCAGGCATCGGACTGGCCGGCGAATTGGGCGCGGGCATTACGCTGGTCGCCGAGGTGCTGCCCAAACACAAACGCGGTATCGGCACCATGCTGGTCGCCACGATCGGACTTACCGGCGCCTTGCTGGCTTGGGTCATAGAGCACTTTTTTGGCTGGCGCGATTGCTATTTCATTGGAGGAGGATTGGGTATTCTACTCCTGATATTACGCGTCAGTGTGGCCGAATCAGGCATCTATAACCAAGTCAAACAACAGAGCCATATTTCCAGAGGCAACTTCTTTGCACTATTCACCAATTGGGACCGGTTTACCCGTTTTCTGCGTTGCATCTTTATTGGAACCTCTACCTGGTTTGTGATCGGGGTTCTGGTCTTTTTCGCCCCTGAATTTGGAAAAGCGAAAGGTTTGGACGGTATTTTGGCCTCCAACGCCATTGCGATTGCTTATATTGGTCTGATTTTAGGCGACTTGGCCTCGGGCCTGCTGAGTCAGTTGTTGCGCAGCAGGGTTAAAGTAATGGCCGTATTTTTGAGCTTAAACCTATTGGCGGTGATTGGATATCTTGCCCTTCCTTTCAATAGCCCGGCCATGTTTTATACCGCCCATTTTTGTCTGGGTTTCTCCGCCGGATTCTGGGTGATCTTTGTAACCATTGGAGCCGAGCAATTTGGCACCAATTTGCGCTCCACGGTCGCCACCTCGGTACCAAATTTTGCCCGGGGTATGCAGGTTCCCATCAATGAGTCGTTCAAATACCTCAAAGGAGCGGCTGTCACCGGGAGCGTTATTTCAGCCGGCTACATTGTTGGAGCCGTTTGTTTAGGCGTTGCATTTATCGCTTTGTGGGGCATGAAGGAAACCTTTCACCGCGACCTCGATTACATAGAAGAAATTTGAGCAGTCTGTGGATTTAAATTAAAAA
>Ga0209066_10006596_pt1 | contig 11778 bp, 8 predicted proteins | sample All_14_2_FD_187198 | JGI IMG/M metagenome (GOLD analysis project Ga0209066, IMG submission 187198) | Freshwater microbial communities in response to fracking from Pennsylvania, USA - Allegheny Zone_MetaG_DW_15 (SPAdes) (version 2) ...
CATCTTCCAGGGTTTTTCCGGCGGGCCGCTGATGCCGCTGTCGCAGACTCTGCTGCTGCGCATATTCCCCAAGGAGAAGGCCGCGGCGGCCATCGGCCTGTGGTCGATGACGACGCTGATCGCGCCGGTGACCGGGCCGATCCTCGGCGGCTACCTGTGCGATGAATACAGCTGGCACTGGGTCTTCATGATCAGCACCCCGTTTGCCGCGGCCTGTGCCTTCATCGCCTGGAACATGCTCAAGCTGTACGAAGCCGCTCCAATCCGTGCCCCCTTCGACATGGTCGGCCTGGTGCTGCTTGTCATCTGGGTCGCCGCGCTGCAGGTCATGCTGGACGAGGGAAAGAACCTCGACTGGTTCGCCTCGGACAAGATTGTCGCGCTGTGCAGTATCGCCGTGATCGGCTTTGCCGCGTTCATCATTTGGGAACTGTACGACGACCATCCGATCGTCGACCTCAGGGTGTTCCGCCATCGCGGGTTTACGGTCAGCGTCATCACCATCAGCCTGGCCTTTGCCGCCTTCTTCGGCATCAACGTCCTCATCCCGCTGTGGCTGCAGAACTTCATGGGCTACACGGCCACCATCGCCGGACTGGCGATGGCCTGGAGCGGGCTGTCGTCAATCTTTGTCGCCCCGATGTGTGCCCAGCTGGCGCGCAAGACCGACCCGCGCACACTGGTCTTCTTCGGCGTCATCTGGTTCGGCGTCGTCACGCTGTGGCGTGCCGTGGCGACGACGGATATGGGCTTCTTCGACATCGCCATGCCCCTGTTCATCATGGGGTTCGGCATGCCGTTCATCTTCATTCCGACGACCGATCTGGCCCTGGGCAGCGTCGAGACGCACGAGATGGATTCCGCCGCCGGCCTCATGAACTTCCTGCGTACCTTATCCGGGGCCTTCGCCACCTCGATGATCACTACCGTCTGGGGCGACCAGATCACCCGCAACCATGCGGAACTGATCGGCCTGGCCGATCAGGACCTGAGCGTTCGCGCCATGCTCGACGGCTCAGGCGCCCCCCTGGATGTGGTCAACCAGGTGATCGACTATCTGATTGTGCAGCAGAGCGTCATGTTGGCCACCAATCAGATGATGGTGGCCATCGGCGTCATCGTGATCATCGCCGCCCTGATCACCTGGCTTTCGCCCCGGCCGGCGCGGGTTGTCGAACCGGGGGCCGGCGGCCATTAGTTGTTCTCCCCCGCTGTTAAAATTCGAATCAAAAGGTTCTCCATGTTCAAACATCTGCTGGTCCCGACCGATGGCTCCCCCCTCTCCGATGAAGCCGTGCTCCGCGCCGTCTCGTTCGCCAGGGAGGCAGGGGCGCGCATCACCTTTTTCTGTGCAATCCAGCCATCACCCAAGATGTACTACGGCATGGGGTCGATCTTTGACGCCCATATGCCCACCACCTTCCGGGAATCGATGCGGAGCACGGCCCAGGACATTCTCGATGGTGCCGGAAAGCTTGCTTTGGAGGCCGGGGTCGAGTACCGCCAGGTGACGCTTTTCAGTGAAGAGCCGTACGCGGCAATCATCGAGGCGGCAAGGCACAACGAGTGCGATCTCATCTTCATGGCCTCGCACGGCCGCAGGGGAGTCAAGGGATTTGTCCTGGGAAGCGAGACCCAAAAGGTATTGACGCACTCCACCATTCCTGTTCTGGTACACCGGAGTGAGGCGTTGGCCACAACCACGTAATGCAACCGGGGCACCGCATTAGTTGCGGACGGAATTCTTGCGCCCCACGGGATATGCTGCTGCTCATCCCGGTAACAGAAGGAGACGCCCAACGAGGATGGCCAGAAAATCCGACGCGAAACGACAGCATATTCTCACGGTGGCGGCGCAGGCGTTCCAGGAGCTTGGTTTCGAGCGGACCACGATGTCGGAGATCTGCGCCCGGATGGGCGGTTCGAAGGCGACGCTGTACAATTATTTCCCGTCAAAGGAAGTGCTGTTTTTCGAGATCATGTATCTCTCGACGGAGGCCGAGTTCCAGGCCGTCCACTCGGCGATCGATCCATCGACGGAAGATATTGGCACTTCCCTGCAAAATTTCGGTGAACACCTGCTGAGCATACTCTATTCCCCGCAGGTCCGGGCGAACCGGCATCTGTCGATCTCCGAGTCGGGTCATTCGGACCTGGGCCGCCTGGTTTTCGAGCGCCGGGTCCAGCGCAGCCAGGATCTGGTGGCAAATTTCATCCGCAAGGCCATGGATCACGGCAAACTGCGCCAGGCCGATGCGGTCGTGGCGACAAAACATCTCTACAGCCTGCTGGAATCCGAGTTGATTGACCAGTTTCTGTTTCAACTGCTGGAAGATGTCGGCGGTGAGAAGATCAGGCAGATAACGGCCCGTGCTGTAGCGGTATTTATGGCCGCCTATGGCCCTGTGGGGAAAATCGCTTCCGATCCCCGGGGTTCGTCCGGAGAAGAGCCGTAGCTCCGCCCCGCCGCAGCCCCTCCCCACTCTCGACCCCGCTCACAGATGGACAACGGCCAAGGTAAGGAGCGCGCCCTGGCCGAGGTTCCGGCGCCGGTGCCGGGAAAGTCCGTTTTCCCGGCACCCTGGCCGCTGGTCAGGAAATGATTTGCTGTTGCAGTATCCCGGAGTTCATGATTCAGACGCTGGCCATTGCCCTTCGCGCCTCTTCCCTGCTTTCATAAATGTGGGGAGCAACACCCCGCTTCTGCATTTCATCACCGAGTTTCATCCGCAGGAAGGTGCTGGTCGTATAGCGGGTGACGCTCTCGTAGAATTGTGCCGCGTACTTCACCAGTTCGATGTATTCGTCGACCAGGTGCGGCGAGACGTTGAAGTTGTCGTAGTTGACGATGGTGTGCACCTTCCGGCCGAGCGGCTCCAGTATCGCCCCCACCACCCTTTTCAACTCTTGAACATCTTCACTCGATTTCAGGTAATAGTTTTCGAGGTTGATAAAAATGGTGTTCTCTTCCTCATGGTAGGTGAAACGATCCTCCACGGGAATGTTCAGGAGATCGTCCTTGATTCCCATGCGGCGGAGCCGGAAAAGTCTTTCATCCATGAGCTTCGGCGGCCGGCGCATGACGGGTTTGAAATCCATCAGCGCCAGGACCTGGGTTTCCAGATCTATCCCCGGCGCGATCTCAATCAGTTCCAGCCCCTCCTCGCACAAGGTGAAGACACAGCGCTCGGTGATAAACAGCACCTGCTGCCGGGTACTTGCGGCATACCGGCCGCTGAACGTTTTCTGCTCCACCTGGCGGACAAACTTTCTCTCCCGCCCTTCCTGGTCGATGAACAGCTTGCCGTCCTCCACCGATATCTTGAGGCCACCGGCGGTAAACGTCCCGAGAAAGCAGACTTTCTTGGCATTCTGGCTGATGTTGATGAACCCGCCCGGACCGGTCACCCGCGGCCCGAACTTGCTGACGTTGACGTTGCCTTCGGCGTCCGTCTCCGCCATCCCCAGGAAGGCGATGTCGAGCCCGCCGCCATCGTAGAAGTCAAACATATAGTTGCCGCTGATGAGGGCATCGACGTTGATGCCGGCACCGAAATCCAATCCTCCCATCGGCAGGCCACCGATGATCCCCGATTCCGCGGTCAGGGTGGCATATTCCAGTACCCGTTCCTCGTTGGCCACCCGCGACACCCCTTCCGGAATACCGACGCCGAGGTTGACGATGCTGTTGGGCTTCAACTCGAAGACAGCGCGTCTGGCAATGATCTTGCGAGACCCCATTTCCAGCGGCGGGATCGCCTGCATCGGCACTCGTTGTTCGCAACTGTATGCCGCACTGTACAGCGTACCGTATGTTTGCCAGTGGTTTTCCGGCTTGCCGACCACCACGCAGTCGACCAGGATCCCGGGGATGATGACATCACGGGCATTGAACGTGCCGCTGTCGGCGATCCTTTCAACCTGGACGATCACGACCCCGCCGGAGTTCCTGACCGCCTGGGCCATCGAGAGGGCATCGAGGACCATGGCCTCCTTCTCCATGGTGATGTTGCCGTCGGGGTCGGCCGACGTCCCCCGCAGCAAGGCGACATGGATGGGAAAGGCGTGGTAGAACAGATAGTCCCTGCCTTTGACATTCATCACCGTGACAATATCTTCACCCTGGGATTTGGTCAGTTCGTTGATCTTGCCGCCATCGACCCGGGGATCGATAAAGGTGCCGAGGCCGACGTGGGTCAGATTGCCCGGCTTGCCGGCAGCGATATCCCGATACAGTTGGGATGCCGCCCCCAGGGGAACGTTGTAGGCGAGGATCTTGTTTTCGTAGACCAGTTTCCCCAGTTCCGGGCAGACACCGGTATGGCCGCAGATGAGTTTCCCCACCAGGCCTTCCTGGGCGAGGTGATTCAGGCCCTTGGTCTTGCCGTCCCCCTGGCCGGCCGCATACGTCAGGGTCAGATTTCGCGGCCGGCCGGTCTTGAGGAACCGCTCTTTGAGGGCGATGGCGAGTTCCTCCGCAAACCCACCGCCGATGAATCCTGCCGTCACAACCGTGTCGTTGTCGCGAATAAGATCTATGGCCTCTTCGGCCGTGACGATTTTGCCCCTCTTGATCCGCATGGCTGATATCGGGTCGACCATCGGATGCCGGATCTCTTTCAGATGCATCTTGCCGATCAACGGATTGACCTCTTTCATAGCGCAACTCCCTTTTTTGGTTTCTCGATATGAACGTTTTTTAATATTGTTTCCGGCTGAAAAATGGACCGGCATAGCCCGAATTCACAGCCTTTTAATAAAAATGGTAATATTTCAGCATGTTGTACGTAATCAAAAAACGGAAAAAATGACGGATGGTTGGGACAAAAATGCTGGCAGGAGAGGTGGAACTTGTCCAGTACTGGACTGTGGCTGAATGGTCGTGGGAATCGATGCCGTTCATACCCCTTTGCCTTGCTGTCAACCATGGTGGTGGCAATTTATCGTATGATAGGCGGAAATTGATCGGACGGTTGCTGGCGCCGGGTTTTTGCGGCACCGGATACGTAGTGTCCATCCGGCACCGGTGTACCGCTGACGCGAGACACCGTCGCCCATGCACGCATGGGCGACGGCTGCAGTGCATCGCATCGGATGAGCTTCGGGTTACGTGAACAGCAGTTCCCGGCCGGTGACCATCCGGGTGATCTGGTTGGTGCCGGTGTAGATCTGGGTCAGTTTGGCGTCGCGCATCATCCGTTCGACGTGGTTCTCCTTCATGTAGCCGGAGCCGCCGAGGACCTGGACCGCATCGGTGGTCACGTGCATCGCGGTGTCGCTGGCCATGGTCTTGGCCATGCTGCCGTACAGCACCGCCGCCCGGTCATGCTCGTCGACCAGCTGGGCGGCCTTCCGGGTCAACAGGCGCGAGCACTCGACCGCCGTCGCCATGTCGGCGATCATGAACTGGATCGGCGCCAGGTAGGCCAGGGGCTTGCCGAACTGGACCCGGTTCCGGGTGTGCTTGATGGCGATATCCAGCGCCCCCTGGGCGATGCCCACCGCCTGGGCGGCGCAGAAGATCCGGTTGACCGTCAGGGTCTCCATCAGATTCTTGAAACCGCCCCCTTCTTCGCCGATGATATTGGCGGCCGGAACCTCCATGTTCTCGAAGAACAGCTCGGAGTTGATCGACCCGCGCATCCCCATCTTGTTTTCGTTACGGCCGTAGATCAGGCCCGGGGTGCCCTTCTCGACGACGAAGGCGGTCATCCCCTTGGCCTTCTTCGCCGGATCGGTCATGGCATAGACGACGATGATGTCGGCCACCGAGCCGTTGGTGATGAAGCATTTCTGGCCGTTGATGACATACGTGTCGCCCTGGCGCACCGCCCGGGTCTTCATCCCCAGCAGGTCGGAACCGGCGTTGGGCTCGGTCGCCCCGAGGGCGGTCAGCAGTTTCGATTCGCCGGCGAACCGGCGCAGAAAGCGTTCCTTCAATTCCGGACTGCCGCCGTGGATGATCGGCAGCATGCCGTCGGTCTGGGCGATCAGCAGCAGCGCCGTCGCGGCGCAGGCCTTGGCGATTTCCTCCAGGACCATGGCCAGGGTTGACACCGGCATGCCGGTGCCGCCGTACTCTTCCGGCAGCAGCGGGTTGAGCAGGCCGAGCTGGGCGAACAGGTCGCGGGCATGTTCCGGAAAGGCCGCGGTCTCGTCGAGTTCCAGGGCCAGCGGCGCGATCTCCCGGGTGACGACGTCGCGGACCATATCGATTGTCAAGCGTTGTTCTTCAGTCAGATGTTTCATCGGTTTCCCTCTTTATGAGTGGTGCAGCATTGGGGTGATTTACAGAGTTTCCTTCAATATCTCCCTGGCGATGACCAGACGCTGGATCTGGTTGGCGCCTTCGAAGATCTGGGTCAGCTTGGCATCGCGGAACATCCGCTCCACCGGATAATCCTGCATGTAGCCATAGCCGCCGAAGACCTGGATGGCGTCGGTGGTGATCTGCATCGCCGCGTCGGAGGCGAACAGCTTGCCCATCGAGGCCAGCTTGGTGTTGCGCTGGCCCTTGTCGAACTGGGCCGCCGCCCGGTAGATCAGGCCCCGGGCCGCCTCGATCCTGGTGGCGCTGTCGGCGATGATCTGCTGGATCATCTGGTGTTCGCACAGCGCCTGACCGAAGGTCTTCCGCTCCTTGGCATGCTTCACCATCTGCTCGAAGGCGCCTTCGGCAATCCCCAGGGCCTGGGCGCCGATGGCCGGCCGCGACATGTCGAAATCCTTCATCGCCAGCAGGAACCCCTTGTCGACTTCGCCGAGGACATTGCCGACCGGGACCCGCACCCCGTCGAGATACATCTCCGAGGTCTTCGAGCCGCGCTGTCCCAGTTTGCGCTCGATCTTGCCCACCGTCAGGCCGGGGGTGTCGCGCTCGACCAGGAAAAAGGTCAGGCCGTTGCGGCCATTGTCGGAGGTGCGGGCGAGGACGGTGTAGTACGAGGCGATCGGGCCGTTGGTCGAGAAGCATTTGGTGCCGTTGAGGATGTAGTCGTCGCCGTCGCGGACCGCCGTGGTGCGCAGGGCGGCGACATCGGAGCCGGCGCCGGGCTCGGACACCAGGTAGGCCGCCAGCTCGCGGTTCTTGACGATGCGGGGCAGGACCCGGGCCAGCAGCTCGGGGCTGCCGCCGTGCAGCAGGGGGAAACTGCCGACCGCCTGGATGATCAGCATCAGGGCCGACGAGGCGCAGTGGCGGGCGATTTCCTCGACCGCGACACAGAGCAGGGTGCCCTGGTGCTGTTCCGGGCCGCCGTGCTCGGGCGGGAAGGCCATGGTCATCAGCCCCAGGTCCCACAACAGCGTCAATACGTCTTTGTCCAGCTCGCCGGTGGCGTCGGTGGCCGCCGCCACCGGGGCGATCTTCTCGCGTGCGGCCTGGCGGATGGTCTCAGTCACAATGCGGATTTCATCGGATTCGGCAAACATTGTTCCTCCTGCGTGATGTTGTGTGGGTTCAAGTGATGCAAGTAGATTCCGGGAACCTTACTTCCAGCAATCGTGCCAGACCGGAAGGAAGCGTAAATATAAATGTAACGTAATGATATTTATGAGTTTGTATCTTTAGCGCAAAAAAACGAGGAATGTGAAGGCGTTGCAGCCATGTAGACGAGGGTATACACATAGACAGCGCGGATGTGCCCTGGCCCGGTCTTTCGCCGGGGTGTACCCAGCCGGGGATATGTCGACCAATGGATACACAGCTCGACAACAGCCTTGATCCGCAAAGCCGACTCTAGCCGAGACGGTAGCGTTCTTTTTGACCGCACAGGTCGGCGGTCCGCGGTGAACCCGGATTTTTTGGAACCGGAAAATCTGAAAATCGAGGCAGGTTCTCAACCCCAGGGTGGATTGTATCGTCCGGGGTTGGGACAATGGGTGGTCCGGTTGAGTGACCGGTTTGACCAGGCAGGAGGCCGACGGAGGAACAGGGCCTGGGAACACGAGAGGTCCGCCAGACCATGATCACCGCCAGCGGGACCGGGGCAGGAAGGTTTACCCGATGAGCAAAACCGGCCGGTTTACTGGCGACCGGCCGCAAATCCAAGATCTTCCCGCCTCGAGCGTTGCCTTGGTGTGCGGATCGACCCCGGGTCCGGCCAGGATGCCGGGGAAGGTGGTTTTTCCCGGCATCCTGGCCGCAGGTCCAGGCATCATTGCCCGTGACGTAACATCATCTTGGGGGTTCACGACTCAGATGATGGACAGCACCTTATGGGCCTCTTCCTTGCTTTCATAAATGTGGGGCGAGACCCCGCGTTTCTGCAGTTCGTCACCGAGTTTCATCCGCAGGAAGGTGCTGGTCGTATAGCGGGTGACGCTCTCGTAGTATTGGGCCGCGTATTTCACCATCTCCACGTATTCGTCGACCAGGTGCGGCGAGACGTTGAAGTTGTCGTAGTTGGCGATGGTGTACACCTTCCGGCCGAGAGGCTCGAGTATCGACCCGACCAACTGTTTCATCTCCTGAATCTCTTCACTGGTCTTCATGTAGTAGTTTTCAAGGTTGATGAAGAAGATGTTATCTTCCGCCTGGTATTTGAAACGATCCTCCATGGGGATGTTCAGGAGGTCGTCCTTGATCCCCATGCGACGGAGCCGGAAAATTCGTTCATCCATGAGCTTCGGCGGCCGGCGCATGACCGGCTTGAAATCCATCAGCGCCAGGACCTGGCTGTCCAGGTCTATTCCCGGAGCAATCTCTATCAATTCCAGCCCTTCCTCGCACAGGGTGAAGACACAGCGCTCGGTGACATACAGCACCTGCTGCCGGGTACTTACGGCGTATTGCCCGCTGAAGGTTTTCTGTTCCACCTGGCGGACGAACTTTTTCTCCCGCCCTTCCTGATCGATGAACAGCTTGCCGTCCTCGACCGAGGTCTTGAGCCCGCCGGCGGTAAAGGTCCCGACAAAGCAGACTTTCTTGGCATTCTGGCTGATGTCGATGAACCCGCCCGGACCGGTGAAACGGGGCCCGAACTTGCTGACGTTGACGTTGCCTTCCGCATCGGTCTCCGCCATGCCGAGGAAGGCGATGTCGAGGCCGCCGCCGTCGTAGAAGTCGAACATGGCGTTCTCGGTGATCAGGGCGTCGGAGTTGATGCCGGCGCCGAAATCCAGCCCTCCCGCCACCAGACCGCCGATGATGCCCGATTCCGCCGTCAGGGTGGCATATTCCAGCACCCGTTCCTCGTTGGCCACCCGCGACACCCCTTCCGGCATGCCGATGCCGAGGTTGACGATGCTGTTGGGCTTCAACTCGAAGGCGGCGCGGCGGGCGATGATCTTGCGTTCGCCCATCTCCAGCGGCGGGATCGCCTGCATCGGCACCCGGTGCTCACCGCTGTAGGCGACACTGTAGGGCGTACCGAAGGTCTGCCAGTGGTTCTCGGGCCTGGCCACCACCACGCAGTCGACCAGGATGCCGGGGATGATGACGTCCCGAGTATTGAGGGTGCCGCTGTCGGCGAGCCGTTCGACCTGGACGATCACGACCCCGCCGGAGTTCCTGGCCGCCTGGGCCATGGCCAGCGCATCGAGGACCATGCACTCTTTCTCCATGGTGATGTTGCCGTCAGGATCGGCCGTCGTCCCGCGCAGGAAGGCGACATGGATCGGGAAGGACTTGTAGAAGAGATAGTCCTTGCCTTCGATATTCATCACCTTGATGAGATCTTCACCCTGGGTCTTGGTCAGTTCGTTGAGCTTGCCGCCATCGACCCGGGGATCGATGAAGGTGCCGAGACCGACATGGGTCAGATTGCCCGGCTTGCCGGCGGCGATGTCGCGATACAGTTGGGTCACGGCTCCCATCGGGACGTTGTAGGCGAGGATCTTGTTTTCATGGATCAATTTTCCCAGCCCCGGGGTCAGACCGGTATGGCCGCAGATGACTCTCCCCACCAGGCCCTCGAGGGCGAGGTGGTTCAACCCCTTGCCCTTGCCGTCCCCCTGGCCCGCCGGATAGGTCAGCGTCAGATTCCTCGGCCGGCCGGTCTTCAGAAACCGCTCTTTGAGGGCGATGGCGAGTTCCTCGGCAAATCCCGCCCCGACAAAGCCTGCCGTCACGATCGTGTCGTTGTCGTGGATAAGATCGATGGCCTCTTCAGCGGTGACGATTTTTCCCTTCTTCATCCGCATGGCTGATATCGGGTCGACCATCGGATGCCCGATTTCTTTCAGATGCATTTTTCCGATCAACGGATTGATCTCTTGCATAACACAACTCCCTTTTTTGGTTTCTTGATAGTAACGTCTTCTTAATATCGTCTGCGGTTGAAAAAGGGACCCGCACTGCCCGATTTCAAAACCGTTTCATGGATAAAAATGCTTATAATTTCAATATTCGACATGTGAACTGGGGCGCGTAGAACGAACGACGGGATATATTTGCCGGATCCCTTTCACCGAATCCCAGGTTATAACCGGATAGCAGGCAACCTCCTGAATGAGCGGAGGACGCGACACGTCGATGACGTATCGCGGAAAGGCGTTGGAACAGGAGTGACGGGGATCGGCCAGGCCGACGCAGATCGGGTGAGCCATGCCGCGAATTCGGCGATATTTTTCCGACTCTCGCATCCCGCCGCCGGATCGCCTGCTGTCGATCCGGTGGAGCCTGGGACTGCCGCCGCCACAGCAACACCCCCCGCGCCTTGCATGGATGCTTGATGCTTCCGCGACCTGAACCCCGCGAGGGAGGCGGATCTTTCTCGTGAATGAGGATGATGGCACCCTGCCGACAGTCCGTGCCGGCGTAACGATAACCGTAGTTTCCAAGCCCTTGATACGAAATGCGTGTGGACATTCTTCCTCCTCCTTGCAGCGGCTGACGGCGATCACCATGAGGGAAGGAAGATGTCCACATTTTTTATCTGCAAAGTGCCCTTCAGCCGGAAGAGCCGTCAAAGGTTGTCTACAGCAGTGCCAGAAGAACACCGGCGGCGACGGCAGAGCCGATAACCCCGGAAACATTCGGGCCCATGGCGTGCATGATCAGGTGATTCTGGGGATTGGCCTCGAGACCGACCTTGTTGACCACCCGGGCGGCCATCGGTACCGCCGACACCCCGGCCGCGCCGATCAACGGATTGATCGGGTTTTTCGACAGCTTGTTCATCAGTTTGGCCATCAGGACGCCGCCGGCGGTGCCGATGCTGAAGGCGATCATGCCCAGGGCCAGGATGCCGAGGGTCTCGAGGTTGAGGAACTTATCGGCCGACAGTTTGCTGCCGACTGCCAGGCCAAGAAAGATAATGACCGTATACATCAGGGCATTTTTCATGACATCGGAGAGTTTGTCGACGACGCCACATTCCTTGGCCAGATTACCTAACATGAACATCCCGATCAGCGGTGCCGCCGACGGCAGCAGGACCGCACAGATGGTCAGCACCAGCAGGGGCAGGATAATTTTCTCCATTTTCGATACATGCCGCAGCTGCACCATCTTGATCTTTCTTTCCTCCTCAGTCGTCAGCCACTTCATGATCGGCGGCTGGATCAGCGGCACCAGGGCCATGTAGGAGTAAGCGGCGATGGCGATTGAACCCAGCAGTCGAGGCGAGAGTCGGCTGGCCAGAAAGATCGCCGTCGGACCGTCGGCGCCGCCGATAATCCCGATGGAGGCGGCATCACGCAGGGAAAAATTGATGCCGGGCACCAGATCGGTGAGCCACAGGGCTCCCAGCAGGGTGACGAAGATACCCAATTGCGCCGCCCCGCCCAGCAGAATGGTCATCGGATTGGCAATCATCGGACCGAAGTCGGTCAAGG
>Ga0209066_10006597_pt1 | contig 11778 bp, 8 predicted proteins | sample All_14_2_FD_187198 | JGI IMG/M metagenome (GOLD analysis project Ga0209066, IMG submission 187198) | Freshwater microbial communities in response to fracking from Pennsylvania, USA - Allegheny Zone_MetaG_DW_15 (SPAdes) (version 2) ...
CATGGGCACCGCGCACCGGTGCTTTCCATCGGCGACGATATCGTGCGACTGAGCGGTGCCCATGTCTGCCCGTGAGGTGTGGGGACTGCTGCAGCCCCGCATCCCCCGCCTGTTGTTGGCGGTACTGTTCGGCACCCTGGCCCTCGGCAGCGCCCTGGCTTTGGCCACCGTCGCGGCCTGGCTGATCACCCGGGCCTGGCAGATGCCGCCGGTGCTCGACCTCACGGTGGCCGTCGTGGCCGTCCGGGCCCTCGGCATATCTCGCGGGGTGTTCAGCTACTGCGAACGACTTGCCATCCACGACACCGCATTGCGTGCCGCGGGCAACACCCGTGTCGGCCTGTACCGCAAGCTGGTGGAGGTGCCTGCCGAGACCGCCCTGCGGCTGCACAGCGGTGACCTGGTGGCCAGGGTCGGCGCGGCCGTCGACGATCTCGCCGACGTGCTGGTACGCGCCGTCCTGCCGATGTGCGTGGCCGCAGTGCTGTCCACCGCGGCGGTCGCCATCATCGCGCCGATCTCGGCCGGGGCGGCCCTGATTCTCGCCGCCTGTCTGGTGGGGTCCGGCGTGATCGCGCCCTACCTGGCGGGCCGGGCCGCCGTCGCCACCGAGGCGCTGGCGGCCCGCCACCACAGCGCCCGCGACACCGCGACCCTGCTCGCACTGGAACACGCGGCCGAGTTGCGCGTCGCGGGCCGACTGGACCAGGTGATCGCCGAGTCCGAACGGGAACACCGTGAACTCGGGCAGGCACAGGACCGGGCGGCGATCCCGGCTGCATCCGCCGGTGCGATATCGACGGCGGCGGTGGGGATTTCGGTACTCGGCGCGGTGATCGCCGGCATCATGATCTCCGGTCACACCAGCCCGACGTCGCTGGCCATCCTGATGCTGGTGCCGCTCTCGGCGTTCGAGGCGACCGCCGCGCTGCCGGGGGCGGCGGCCCAGTTGGTGCGCTCACGGATCGCCGCGCAGCGGCTCGCCGACCTGACCACGCCGGCACCGTCGACCCGACGACGTCCCGGCACCGAGCCGGTGCGGCTGACCCCCGGCGACCGTTTGGCCGTCCTCGGGCCGAGCGGGTGCGGTAAGACCACCACGCTGATGGCGATCGCCGCCGACCACCCCGAGAACCCGCTCACCGCAGCGTTCTTCGCCGAGGATGCGCATCTGTTCGACACCACGGTGCGAGACAACCTACTGGTGGGCCGCGGCGACGCCACCGACGATCAGTTGACGGCGGCACTGCACGACGTCGGGCTGGGTGACTGGCTGGCCGGTCTACCCGACGGGCTGACGACGATGCTGCGCGGCGGGGCGGCCGCCGTGTCGGCCGGGCAACGCCGCCGTCTGCTGCTGGCCCGGGCGCTCATCTCCGACTTCCCCATCCTGCTCCTCGACGAACCGACCGAGCATCTCGACGCCGCCGACAGCGATCGCCTGCTCGTCGAGCTGCTCACCCCGGGAAGCCTGATCGCCGCCGACCGGACCGTCGTCGTGGCCACTCATCACCTACCCGCCGGCCTGGATTGCCGCACGATCCGGCTCGGATCGGACCGGGGCCCGGCCCGGTAGTCTGCTGATCCATGAGTGTCCCCGGGCCGTACCCCGCGCCGCCGCACGCGCCCTATCCGGGATATCCGCCGCCGATCGGGTCCCGCAACGAGCTGGGTACCTGGGCGCTGGTGCTCGCCACGCTGGCGCTGCTGTTCTCGTGGAGCATCGTCGGCGGCATCGTCGGCGGACTGATCGCGGTCACACTCGGGATCACCGGGCGCAGCCGGGCGGCGCGCGGGGAAGCGGACAACGGCCCCATCGCCAACGCGGGGATCGGTTTGGGCGCACTGGCCGTCATCGTCGGATTGGCGTTCGTTCCGATCTGGATCGGCTTCTTCACCGAGGCCGGAATGGGTGACTACGTGCGGTGCATGGATCGCGCCGGGACCGACCGGACCGCACAGCTCCAGTGCGAGAGCACCTTCCGCGAGCGCGTCGAACGGGATTACGGCCTCTCGGGCGGCTAGCGTCCCGGAAAGTGCTTGACGATCCCTTCCTGCATCACCGTCGCCAGCGCCTCACCACGCTCGTTGAAGAAATGCCCACCGCCCAGCCCGCGGGAATCCGCGGCCACCGGCGACGAGGTCGCGTACAGCACCCACTCGTCGAACCGGATCGGCCGGTGAAACCACACCGAATGGTTCATCGTGACCGCGAAGATCCGGTCGAAACCCCAGGACAGACCGTGTGTGGTGATGATCGAATCCAGCACCGTGGTGTCCGAAGCGTAGACCATCGCCGCGGCGTGCAGCACCGGATCGTCGGGCATCGGCCCGTCGGCGGTCAGCCAGACCCGATTGTGGTCGAGTTGTCCGCCCTTGTCGCGCATCACCCAGGCGGGGTCGTTGGTGTAACGCCACTGGATGGGCCGCAACGCGCTGACGAAATGCGGCACCGTCTCCTCGTAGCCCACCAGCAGTTCATCGATGGTGGGCAGCCCATGCGGAGCGGGCACCTCGGGCGCGGCGATGTTGTGCTCCAACCCGCGGCCACCGGCCAGGTGCGAGACCAGCGCCGTGCCGAGCAGCGCGCCATCCTGGGTGACGTCGACCCGCCGGTTGGCGAAACGCCGTTCGTCGCGCAACCGGAACACCTGGAAATCAAGGTCTTTCGCGGGATCACCGCCGGCGATGAAATGCATCGACAACGCGCTCGGTGGCAGATTCTCGGGCACCGTGCGGCTCGCCGCGACGAAAGCCTGCGCCATCATCTGCCCACCGAACGTGCGCACCGGGTTGCGGCTCGGATGCGTTCCGGTGAACGCATCCGAGCCGGCACCGGAGGATCCGACCGGGGTGAGATCGAGCACCGTGAGCAATTCGGCCAGATGCTCGGCTGACAACGTTGCCTCCTGGGCCGGAGCCCGGTCTCGTTAGTGGTCGTCCTCCCCGATCCGGTGTACGTGGATCAGGTTGGTCGAGCCTACTGTGCCCGGCGGTGCGCCTGCGACGATGACCACCAGATCCCCGCGCTTGTAGCGGCCCAGATCCAGCAGCGACTGGTCCACCTGCCGGATCATGCCGTCGGTGGTGTCGATGTGCGGGACGATGAAGGTCTCGGTCCCCCAGGTCAGGGCCAGCTGGCTGCGCACCTCGGGCAGCGCGGTGAACGCCAGCAGGGGCAGCGGGGTGTGCAGCCGGGCCAACCGGCGCACGGTGTCACCGGATTGGGTGAACGCCACCAGCGCCTTGGCCTCCAACCGCTCGCCGATATCGCGGGCCGCGTAGGAGATGACGCCGCGCTTGGTGCGCGGCACGTGGGTCAACGGCGGGGCCTCGGTGGAGTTCCCCTCGACCGCCGACAGGATGCGCCCCATGGTCCGCACGGCCTCCAGCGCGAACTTGCCCACCGAGGTCTCACCGGAGAGCATGACCGCGTCGGCGCCGTCGAGCACGGCGTTGGCCACATCGGAGGCCTCCGCTCGGGTCGGCCGGGAGTTCTCGATCATCGACTCGAGCATCTGGGTGGCGACGATCACCGGCTTGGCGTTCTCCCGCGCCATCTGGATGGCGCGCTTCTGCACCAGCGGCACCTCTTCGAGCGGCAACTCGACGCCGAGGTCGCCGCGCGCCACCATGATGGCGTCGAAGGCCAGCACGATCGCCTCGAGATTCTCGATCGCTTCCGGCTTCTCCATCTTGGCGATCACCGGGACACGGCGACCCACCCGGTCCATGACCTCGTGGACCAGCTCCACGTCGGCGGGTGAACGCACGAACGACAAGGCGACGAGGTCGACACCGAGCCGCAGCGCGAATTCCAGATCCTCGATGTCCTTCTCCGAAAGCGCGGGAGCAGAGACGTTCATCCCGGGCAGTGACATGCCCTTGTTGTTGCTGACCTTGCCACCCTCGGTGACGGTGCACACCACGTCGTCACCGTCGATGTGTTCGACGACGAGCCCGACGTTGCCGTCGTCGACGAGGACCCGGTCGCCGGGTTTGGCGTCCTTGGCCAGCCGCTTATAGGTGGTGCTCACCCGGTCGTGGGTGCCGGCGACGTCCTCGACCGTGATCCGGACCGTCTCGCCGTTCTGCCACACCGTCGGACCGTCGGCGAACCGCCCCAGCCGGATCTTGGGCCCCTGCAGGTCGGCGAGGATGCCGACGGCACGGCCGGTGGAATCGGAGGCCTGGCGCACCCGTCGATACGATTCCTCGTGGTCGGGGTAGTCGCCGTGGCTGAAATTCAGTCGTGCCACGTCCATGCCGGCCTCGACCAGCGCACGCACCGATTCGTCCGTCGAGGTCGCCGGGCCGAGGGTACAGACGATTTTTCCGCGTCTATTCACGACTCCGAAGCTTAGCGGTTAATCGATTCAGATGACGGCCAGAGGTAGCGTGCCCGGCCGAACCGGAGCCGGCAGGTCCGAGTCCCCCATGAGGTAGGTGTCCACCGCGTGGGCGGCGCTGCGCCCCTCGGCGATCGCCCACACGATCAGCGACGCGCCACGGTGCGCGTCACCGCACACGAAGACACCGGGCTCCTCGGTCTGCCAGTCCGACCCGCAGGACAACGTTCCGCGACCGTTGAGCCGCAGCCCGAGACCGTCCAGCAGCGCCATCTCCTCGACGCCCTCGAACCCGATCGCCAGCAGGGCCAGATCGCAGGGCAGCTCGATGGGATCGCCGACCGGGGTGATGACGCGTCGGCCGTCGGCGTCGCGCTCGACCTTCACCTCCGCGATCTCCACCGCCCGCACATTGCCCTGGTCGTCGCCGAGGAACCGCTGCACAGCCACTTCGAAGTGCCGTGCCCCGCCCTCCGCGTGCGCCGGTGAGGTGCGCAGCAGCAGCGGCCAGGTGGGCCACGGGGAACGCTCGTCGTCGCGGGTCCCCGGCGGTTGCGGGTTGTAGTCCAGCTGGGTCACCGACACCGCGCCCTGCCGGTGCGCGGTGCCAAGGCAATCCGCACCGGTGTCGCCGCCGCCGATGATCACCACGTGCTTGCCCGCGGCGGTCAGCTCGGCGGGCCCGTCACCTTCGCATTCCTTGTTGGCCGGCACCAGATGTTCCATCGCCAGGTGCACACCACCCAGTTGGCGGCCCTCGACCCGGTTGTCCCGGCCGCGCAGCGCACCGACGGCCAGCACGATGGCATCGTGCTGGGCACGCAGCGCCTCGATGGAGAGGTCGACGCCGACCTCGCATTCGGTGACGAACCGGGTGCCCTCGGCCCGCATCTGCGACAGCCGCTGGTTCAGCGTGGCCTTCTCCAGCTTGTACTCCGGGATGCCATAGCGCATCAGCCCGCCGATGCGGTTGTCCCGCTCGTACACGGTGACGTGGTGGCCCGCGCGGGTGAGCTGCTGAGCGGCGGCCAGCCCGGCCGGCCCCGACCCCACCACGGCCACACTGCGCCCCGAGGCGATGGCGGCCGGCTGCGGTTCCACCGCCCCCGTCAGCCAGGCGTGGTCGACGATGGACTGTTCGATCCGTTTGATGGTGACACTGCCGCCGGTGGTCTCCTCGGCGATGGACAGCACGCAGGCCGCCTCGCACGGTGCGGGGCAGAGCCTGCCGGTGAACTCCGGGAAGTTGTTCGTCGCGTGCAGTCGGTCACTGGCGGCGTCCCAGCGCCCACGCCGAACCAGATCGTTCCACTCCGGGATCAGGTTGCCCAGCGGGCAGCCCGCGGTGCCGGAGTGACAGAACGGGATCCCGCAGTCCATGCAGCGGCGCGCCTGCTGGGACACCTCGCCGGCTCTCTCGGCGGCGTCCTGGCTCTCGTACACCTCCCGCCAGTCGCCGACACGCTCGTCGACCGGCCGCTTCGGCGCTTCCCGTTTGCGAACCCTGAGAAATCCGTTCGGATCAGCCACGGCTGGCCTCCATGATCGCGGTATCCACGTCGCGCCCTTCGGCTTTCGCCATCCGGGTGGCACGCAGCACCCGTTCGTAGTCGGTCGGCATGATCTTGGTGAACTGCGCGCTGCGGCGCGGCCAGTCCGCCAGGAGGGACTCCGCCACCGTGCTGCCGGTGACCTGCGCGTGCCGTGCCACCACGTCGTGCAGCCAGCTGAGATCCTCGGGATCGAGCCGCTGCAGATCCACCATCTCGGTGTTGACCTTCGCCGGATCCAGGCCCAGCACGAAGGCGATACCACCGGACATCCCGGCCGCCATGTTTCGTCCGGTGTCGCCGAGCACCACCACGCGCCCACCGGTCATGTACTCGCAGGCGTGGTCACCGCAGCCCTCGACGACGGCCAGCGCGCCGGAGTTACGGGCGCAGAAGCGTTCGCCGACCCGCCCGCGGAGGAACACCTCACCGGCGGTGGCACCGAACAGCAGGGTGTTGCCCGCGATGACATTGTCTTCGGGCAGGAACAGCACATCCTCGGGCGGCCGAACGATCACGCGGCCACCCGAAAGGCCCTTGCCCACATAGTCGTTGGCGTCACCGATCAGGTCCAGGGTGACCCCCGGCGGCAGGAATGCGCCCAGCGACTGACCGGCCGAACCGGTCAGCGCGACGTGGATGGTGTCATCCGGCAGACCGGCGGCCCCGTAGCGCCGGGTGACCTCCGCGCCCAGCAGCGTCCCGACGGTGCGGTTGACGTTGCGTACCGGCAGTTCCAGCCGGACCGGATGAGCGTCTTCCAGGGCGCCCTCGGACAACGCCACCAGGGTCTGGTCCAGCGCCTGCGCCAGACCGTGATCCTGCTCGCGCAGGCGGCGGCGCTGGGTCAGCTCGGCACCGTGCGCATCGGTCGGCACCGCGAAGATTGGGCGCAGGTCGATCCCCTGACTCTTCCAGTGCGCGACACCTTCTGCGGTGTCGAGCACCTCGACCCGGCCGATCGCCTCATCGAGGCTGCGGAAGCCCAGTTCGGCGAGCATCTTGCGGATGTCCTCGGCGATGAAAGCGAAGAAGTTCTCCACGAACTCGGGTTTGCCGTTGAAGCGCGCCCGCAGCTCCGGATTCTGGGTGGCCACCCCGACCGGGCAGGTGTCGAGATGACAAACCCGCATCATGATGCAGCCCGCCACCACCAGCGGAGCGGTCGCGAAGCCGTACTCCTCGGCGCCCAGCAGGGCGGCGACCATGACATCTCGGGCAGTGCGCATACCGCCGTCGCACTGCACGGTGATGCGGTCACGCAATCCGTTGAGCACCAGGGTCTGCTGGGTGTCGGCCAGTCCGATCTCCCAGGGCGCACCGGCATGTTTGAGCGAGGTCAGCGGCGCCGCACCGGTGCCACCGTCATATCCGGAGATGAGCACGACATCGGCGTGCGCCTTGGAAACACCGGCGGCCACCGTGCCGACACCGACCGAGCTGACCAGTTTGACGTGGATACGGGCCTGGTCGTTGGCGTTCTTCAAGTCGTGGATCAACTGCGCGAGATCCTCGATCGAGTAGATGTCGTGGTGCGGCGGCGGCGAGATCAGGCCGACCCCCGGGGTGGAATGCCGGGTCTTGGCGATGTTGGGATACACCTTGTAACCCGGAAGCTGGCCACCCTCACCGGGTTTGGCGCCCTGCGCCATCTTGATCTGGATGTCGGTGGCGTTCACCAGGTAGTCACTGGTCACGCCGAACCGCCCCGACGCGACCTGTTTGACGGCGCTGCGCCGCTTGGGGTCATACAGCCGGTCGGCGTCCTCGCCGCCCTCCCCGGAGTTGGACCGCCCACCCAGATTGTTCATGGCTATCGCCATGGTCTCGTGCGCTTCGGCGGAGATCGACCCGTAGCTCATCGCACCGGTGTTGAACCGCGTGACGATCGCTTCCACCGATTCCACCTCGTCGAGTGGAACCGGTGGGCGCAGGCCGGTCTTGAAGCCGAACAGGCCGCGCAGCGCGCCGCCCTCCCTGGCGAGCCGGTTCACCTCCTCGGAGTACCGGGCGAAGACGTCCTGACGCCCGGTGCGCGTCGAATGCTGCAGCAGGAAAACGACTTCCGGGGTGAACAGGTGCAATTCACCATCCCGGCGGAACTGGTACTCCCCGCCCACCGACAGCCGGCGGTAGGCTCGCTCGGTGGGGTTCTCCGGGTAGGCCCGGCGGTGCCGGAATCGGACCTCCTTGGCCAGCACATCGAGTCCGACGCCACCGAGTTGCATCGGTGTGCCGGTGAAGTATTCGTCGATGACGGCGCGGTCCAGCCCGATCGCCTCGAAAGCCTGCGCGCCGGTGTACGAGGACACCGTCGAGATGCCCATCTTGCTCATCACTTTCATCACACCCTTGCCGAGTGCGGTGAGATAGTTGCGCACCGCGGTGGCCGGTTCGATACCGGTGAGCTCGCCCTCGCGGATCAGGTCCTCGATCGACTCGAAGGCCAGGTACGGGTTGACCGCGGCGGCACCGAAACCGATCAGCATCGCGATGTGGTGCACCTCGCGGGCGTCGCCGCTTTCCACCACCAGCGCGACGCTGGTGCGCTCCTTGGTGGCCACCAGATGGTGGTGCACCGCGGAAACGGCCAACAGGGACGGGATCGGCGCCCGGGTGTGATCGGAGTCGCGGTCGGAGATCACCAGGGTGCGAGCACCTTTCGCGATCGCTTCACAGGCGCGGATACGCAGCTCCTCCAGCGCCTCGGCCAACCCCTCACCGCCGCGCTCGACGTCATAGAGTGCGCGCAGGACGGCGGTGCGCAGACCGGGCTGCTCGCCGTCGTCGTTGATGTGCACGATCTTGTTGAGATCGTCGTTGTCGAGCACCGGCCAGCCGAGCCTGATCTGGCGACACGAGGCCGCGGTCGGCTCCAGGAGATTTTCTTCGGGGCCCATCACCCGGCTCATGGAGGTGACCACGGCCTCCCGGATGGCATCCAGCGGAGGGTTGGTGACCTGGGCGAACAGCTCGACGAAATAGTCGTAGAGCAACCGGGAACGTTGCGACATCACGGCGATCGGGGTATCGGTGCCCATCGAGCCCAACGGCTCGGCGCCGGAGGCCGCCATCGGGGTGAGCAGCACCCGCAGTTCTTCCTCGGTGTAGCCGAAGGCCACCTGCCTGCGCACCACCGATTCGTGATTGGGCTGCACGCGAGCGCGGTCCGGCAGGGTCTTGAGGTCGAGCAGCCCGGCGTGCAGCCATTCGCCGTAGGGGTGCGCCGCGGCGAGTTCGTCCTTGATCTCGTCATCGGAGACGATGCGTCCTGCCGCGGTGTCGATCAAGAACATCTTGCCGGGCTCCAGGCGGCCCTTGGCCACCACCTCGGAGCTGGGCACGTCGAGCACGCCGCTCTCGCTGGCCAGGATGATGCGGTTGTCGATCGTGCGCCACCAGCGGCCGGGCCGTAAACCGTTGCGGTCGAGTACCGCGCCGACCACGGTGCCGTCGGTGAAGGTGACACAGGCCGGGCCGTCCCACGGTTCCATCAGCGAGGCGTGGAACTGCCAGAACGCGCGGCGCGCGGGGTCCATGGTGGTGTTGTTCTCCCACGCCTCCGGGATCATCATCAGCACCGCGTGCGGCAGGCTGCGCCCACCCAGGTGCAACAGCTCGAGCACCTGATCGAAGGACGCCGAGTCCGAGCCGTCCTTGGGGCAGATCGGTGAGAGCCGGCTCAGCTCACCGGGGATGAGCCTGCTGGCGAGCTTGGCCTCGCGGGCGTGCATCCGGTTGCGGTTACCCCGCACCGTGTTGATCTCACCGTTGTGCGCGACGAACCGGAACGGGTGGGCCAGCGGCCAGGACGGAAAGGTATTGGTGGAGAACCGGCTGTGCACGATCGCGATGGCACTGCGGCAGCGCTCGTCGCGCAGATCCGGGAAGAACTGCGGCAGCTGCATCGTGGTGAGCATGCCCTTGTAGGCGATGGTCCGGCTGGACAGCGACGGGAAGTAGACCGCCTCCTGCTCGGCCCGCTTGCGCAGTGGGTACACCCGGCGGTCCAGGTCGATACCGCCGCAGCGGTCGGCGGCGGCGACGAACAGCTGCGCCATGTGCGGCATGCAGCTCACCGCGGTGGCCCCGACCTGGGCGCCGTCGGGATCGGTCGGGACCTCCCGCCAGCCGAGCACCTCCAGCTTCTCCTGGGCCGCGATCTCCTCGATACGCGCACATTCCGCGGCCCTGGCGACGGGATCCTGTGGCAGGAAACAGATCCCGGCGGCGAAGGTGTTCGTGCCCTGGGCGTTCGGCTGCGGCAGATCGAAATCGACCACTTCGGCGAACAGTTCCACCGGCAGCTGGATGAGGATTCCGGCACCGTCACCGCTGTTGGGCTCGGCACCCGCGGCACCGCGATGCTCCAGATGTTCCAGAGCGGTGAGTCCGTCCGAGACGATGCCGTGCGACCGGCGACCCCCGATGTCGGCGATCATGGCGACGCCGCACGAATCGGACTCGTTGTCCGGGTCGTACAGGCCTTGGGCCTTGGGAAGTGCCGAGAACAGCAAGCGAATCTACCTCCGCAGTCTCCGTACTGATAGGAGGGACTGCACCGGCCCGAAGCTGCAGTGTATCAGCGTGAACGCACGAGTTCCCAGCGATATTCAGCCGGCGGCAACGGTAGGGACCAGCGGGAATCCCGGCCAGTTGCGCAGCACCGTCCAGACGGCTGCGGCGACGATCAGGGTGAAGGTGGCCGGCGCCGGCATCAGCGGACGCCCTCGACGCCAGCGAAACGCGAGCCACACCGTCAACACGGGCAGCGCCAGCAGCAGGAAGAGATTGTCCACCACCGCGGCGCCCAGATCACCGTTGAGCAGATCGTGGGTCATCCGCAGTCCCCCGCAGGCCGGGCAGTCCAGGCCGGTGAGTGCCTTGAACGGGCAGCCGGGGAACAGGAATCCGGGCCGGTGCGGGTCGGCCAGCCCGATGTAGGTCAGCGCACCGGCGAGCGCGAGCCCGGTGCCGATGAGCCCCGCCCGCGCGGTCGCGGTCTCAGGTGCCATCGCGCAGCGGGCGACCCTGCGGGTCGCGCACCTTGTCGGTCAGCAGCAGGATCGCGTCGACGATGCCCCAGATGACGGCACCGATACCGCAGGTGAACAGGCCGACCAGCAGTTGAGCCACCCCCAGCCCGGTGTAGCCGAGGTAGAAGCGGCCGATGCCGAGGATCCCGAACAGTCCCAGTAGCTGGAGCAACCCGGCGATGACCTTCGATTTGTCGGAGTAGGGCTCACCGGTCATCGGGTGCCGGCCGTAGGGTGCCAGCGGGTCGTAGTAGGCGCCGGGGGGCGCGGGTGGCGGATAGCCCGGGGTGCCGGGCGGCGGGAAACCGGCGTTGCCCTGGGGCGGGATGCTCCCCGGGTCGCCTCCGTACCACTGCGGATCGGTCATCACCTCAGGATGCCAGAAGGTCGGCGGGCACGCGGTAACCCCAACGCTGTAGCAGTTCGGCCATGATCGGCACGGCCGTCGACGCCCCCGGCGAGGCGCCCAGCAGCCCGGCGATCGTGCCGTCGGCCGAGATGACCAGTTCGGTGCCCGAGCGCAGCACTCCGCGGCGCCCGGCATCCGGGGTCACCAGTTGGGCCCGCTGTCCGGCGCTGATGAGTTCCCACTGCCGGGGATCCGCGCGCGGGTAGTACCGGGTGAGGCAGGCGAACTTCCGCCGCCGACCGGACACCAACTGGCCGACCAGGTACCGCACCAGCGCGCGGTTCGCCCACATCGCCGTCGCCAGTACTGCCACGTTGTGCCCGCGCAGTGTCGCGAAGAAGTCGGTGATGCTGCCGTGTTTGAGCAATTTGGTGCTGAAGGTCGGGTAGGGACCGAACATCAGATGCTCGGCGCCGGCGATGATCCGTTTGTCC
>Ga0209066_10006598_pt1 | contig 11775 bp, 11 predicted proteins | sample All_14_2_FD_187198 | JGI IMG/M metagenome (GOLD analysis project Ga0209066, IMG submission 187198) | Freshwater microbial communities in response to fracking from Pennsylvania, USA - Allegheny Zone_MetaG_DW_15 (SPAdes) (version 2) ...
ACCCTCCCCCGCCCGGCTCGGCCCCTGCCCGGCGGGCCACGCAGCGCGGAAAAAATGCGGCGAGTACGCAAATTTTCTCTATTCAACGGAAAAAAAATAGTGTAGTTTCCCACGCATCGATTTTTTTATTCCATTTTCACAATTTAAACTGTTTTTGCAAAAAGGGGAATCTCATGAGGAAGTTGACTGTACTGCTGATGTTGGTGTTCGCGCTGGCCATGGCCGGCGGTTGTGCGAAGAAAGTGGCCTCCACCCCGGCCGGCACCACGGCCTCCGGCGCCGGCGAAGGTTCCGCCGCCGCTCCGAGCGGCGTGAATGACGCCCAGCTCAAGGCCATCGACAAGATCGGCGCCGACCGCATCTACTTCGCCTTCGACAAGAGCGATCTGACCGAGGAGTCCCGCCAGATCCTGACGGAGAAGTCCGAACTGCTGAAGTCTTTCCCGGCCCTGTCCCTGCTGGTCGAAGGCCACTGCGACGAGCGCGGCACCAACGAATACAACATGGCCCTCGGCGAGCGCCGCGCCCGCGCTGCCTATGACTACCTGGTCATGATGGGCATCGAGCCCACCAGGCTGAGCATCATGAGCTACGGCGAAGAGCGTCCCGCCGTCGCCGGCGCCACGGAAGAAGCCTGGTCCAAGAACAGACGTTGCGAGTTCAAGGCCACCGCGAACTAGTTCCCGCGATTTCCGGCCCGGTTCTTCGAGCCCGGCCGGAATGTCCCGAGCGAGTTTTTGACCGCCCCCTCACGGGGGCGGTTTTTTTTGGACAACCGGGTTGCGCGTCCATATGACGGGGCTCATGTGGGTATGCCCCGTGCTCAACGGTCAGCGACGTCAGTGGGCATCGGGTGATAGCCTGTGCGCTCTCGCCTGATGAGCATTTTGGGCCCGGCGGCACGGGCGGTCACAGCGTATCCCTGAGTCTGCGGAACAAACCCCGGAACTGGTGGTAGGTCAGCCCGAGGAGTTCCGCTGCTCGTTTCTGGTTGTGACGGCTGCGCTCCAGCGCGGTGCGCAGGTAGGATGCCTCGACCTCGCGCAGGGCCTCCGGCAACGGCAGGCCAAGATCTGCAAGGCGCGGCTCGTTGCCGGCGGCGTGATCCGGGGGTGTCGGCAACGGCCTGTGCGCCGTTGCCCTGGGGTCCGAACCGAACGGGTCGAAGACCACCTCGGTCACCATCCTGCCTTCGGCCCGGTAGACGGCCCGCTCCACCACGTTTTTCAGTTCCCGCACGTTCCCGGGCCAGGGATGGCGCAGCAGCGCCGCCATGGCCCCGTCCGAAAAGTCCGGGCGTTCGGCCAGGCCCAGGCTCACGGCCATTCGCGTGGCGAAGTGCCCGGCCAGGAGTTCGACATCGCCCTCGCGTTCGCGCAGGGGCGGGATGGTCAGAACCTCGAAGCTCAGCCGGTCCAGCAGGTCTTCCTTGAATTTCCCCTCCCCGGCCAGCGCCGGCAGGTCCGCGTTGGTCGCGCCGATCAGGCGGGCGTTGACCTCGACGGCCGCGCCGCCGACGCGGTCGAAGGTCCCGTATTCCGCCACGCGCAGGATCTTTTCCTGGGCCTCCATGGACAGGTTGGCGATCTCGTCCAGAAAGAGGGTGCCCCCGTCGGCGTTCTCGAAGCGTCCCTTGCGCCTGGCCACGGCGCCGGTGAAGGCCCCAGCCTCGTGCCCGAACAGTTCGGAGTCCAGGAGCGACCCGGCCAGGGCCGCGCAGTTGAGGGTCACGAGAGGGCCCTGCCAGCGCGTCGACAGATAGTGCAGCCGCGCCGCGGCGAGTTCCTTGCCCGTGCCGCGCTCCCCGATGATGAGGACGGGCCGGTCGACGGGCGCGACCTTGGACAGGCGTTCCTGGAATCGCAGGAACGCGTCGGACTGACCGAGGGCTTCCATGGGAGGGCGTGATGGATTGGTTTTCATGCCAAATAATAGTTGTTTTGACCAATCAGTGCAAGAATTCGCCGGTGATTCGAGGCCGGTTGGAGTCGGAGTCCCGTGTTTTCGGGGCGTTATGGAGAAGGGAAGCATGGCACGGGCCGTGCTCAGGGTGATGCAAACGCAGTCAACACCAGACACCATGGGAGGACGAGATGAGCATTTTCACCCGGTTCAAGGATATCGTCAGCGCGAACATCAACTCCATGCTGGACAGGGCCGAGGAGCCCGAAAAGATGATCCGGCTGATGATCCAGGAGATGGAGGAGACCCTCGTGGAGCTGAAGGCCTCCTGCGCGGGCCTCATGGCCGATCAGAAGCGCATCGTGCGCGAGCAGGACCAGACCCGCGCCGGCGTAGAGCTCTGGGACGGGCGGGCCCGCCTGGCCATGGACCGGGGCCGCGAGGACCTGGCCCGCGAGGCCCTGGCCGAGAAGCTCGCGGCCGAGCGCGCCTGCGACGGCCTGGAGCGCGAGGTGGAGCGGTTTTCCGTGCTCATCGAACAGGCCCGGGAGGATATCGAGCTCCTGGAGGCCAAGCTCGAGTCGGCCAAGGAGCGGCAGCGCAGCCTGGCCAAGCGCGTGGTCCGCGCAGATCAGCGCCTGAAGGCCCGCGCCAACGCCACCCGCGCGCAGTCCGCCGAGGTGCTCATGCGGTTCGACCAGTTCGAGCAGCGCATCGAGCGCATGGAGGCCGAGGCCGAGATGGCGGCGCCCCGCCGCGGGCGCGATCTGGAACAGGAGTTCGCCCTGCTCGAAGGCGGGGACGAGATCGAGGAGCGGCTGGCCGCCATGCGCTCCTCCAGGCAGAAATGACGGTTCGTGAAATTGTGTTTGGCTCGGGCGCCGGCTTCGGCTACGCAGGGACGAACATCCAAGGAGTACGCGCATGGAACATCTCTTGAGCTTTTTCTTCATCCTCATGGCGGCGGGCCTTCTGCTGGTCGGCGCGGTGATCTTCGGGATCATCCGGCTGTTCACGCGCACCGGCCGGGAGGGGGGCGAAAGCGAGGCGCAGATGATCCAGGAGATGTATCAGGGCCTGGCGCGCATGGAAGAGCGCATCGAGACCCTTGAGACGATCCTGCTGGAGAAGGACAAGGAGAAGCAGTCATGAAGGCATACGAATACGGAAGTCACCGCATGGGCCGCGAGAGGGGCTTCGGCTCGCGCTGGCGCCGGCCCATCGAGGAGCGGCGCAGGCTGTACCGCGCTCGCGACGGGATGTTCCTGGGCGTCTGCAAGGGGCTGGCCAGGCAGTTCGACCTGTCGGCGGGGCTCCTGCGGGCCATCGTCGTCGTCCTGTTCCTGATCACGGGCATCTGGCCCGTCGGGCTCTTGTACCTGATAGCGGCCATGGTTATGAAGATGGAGCCCGTGGTGCCCATCCACAACACCGACGAGCAGGAATTCTACGATTCCTACTCCACCTCCCGGACCGGCGCCCTGGAGCGCATCAAGCGCAAGTTCGAGAGCCTGGACCGGAGGCTTCGGCGCATGGAGGATGTGGTCACCAGCCGCGATTTCCAGTGGGAGCGCCGCATGCGGGGCTGAGCATCGTTTAACACCGGAGGAAGCATGAAGGGAGCACGCAGCGGCAAGGCAACCCGCCGGCAGGGTGCCGCGGCCTGGCCGCGCCGTATTCTTGCCGGCGCGGCCATGGTCGCGTTCCTGGGCGTCGCGGCCGTGTCTTGGGGCGATTCCCGGGCCGTGACGTCCGTACCGGGAGGCCAGGTCGAACATGGCCGCCAGGTGCCCGCCATGGTGCCCGCACCAGCGCGGGGCGTTTTCGCGAGCGAGTGGGTCGCTCCCGCCTCGCTGGCGGAACATGATCCTGCCGCGTCCCGCGTGCAGCCGGACGGCCTGGTAGTCCTGGCCGCAGCCGAGCCGGATCAGGACCGGAAGCTCGAGGACTGGCGCGAGGAAGGCATCCGCATGGCCGCCGAGCTGACCGGCATTCCCGAGGCCTTCTTCCGCTGGCTGCAGGACAAGGGCGTGCCCGTCGGGGAGTTCATGCGCTTTCTCATGCCGTTTCTCGAATGGCTCGAGATGGTCGAACCGCACAATGGGACCGGGCCCTCCCCAAAGCCCCAGCCGCAGGACAAGCCGCGGGAAACGGCCGTCTGATCCCGTTTGCGTCTCCTTTGGCGGGAACTCTTGCCCTCTGACGCGCATGAACGCCGCGTCCGGTCACCCCTGACCGGACGCGGCATTCTTTTTTTGCGCCCGTTGCCTAGATCGTGAAGCGGCCGACCATCTCCCGCAGTTGCGCGGCCAGCCTGGAGAGATCCGACAGGTTGTCGCGGACCAGCGAGCAGCCGGCGCGGATGTCGGCGGCGACGGCGTCCACCGCGGCGATGTCCGCGGCGATCTCGCCCGAGGCGGCCGACATGTTCGCCGTCCGCCCGTTGGCGTCCCGGACGCCGCCCGTGGCCGCGGCGATGTTCGAGGCCAGTTCGCGGGTCACCGCCGACTGTTCTTCGATGGACGCCGCGACGGACACCACGAAGCCGTTCACCTCGCCGATGACCCGCACGATGCCCTCGATGTTGGCCACGGCGCTGCCCGTCGCGCCCTGGATCGACTCTATCTTGGCCCTGATGTCGTCCGTGGCCTGCGCGGCCTGGCGGGCCAGTTCCTTGATCTCGTTGGCGACCACGGCGAAGCCTTTCCCGGCGTCGCCGGCCCGGGCCGCCTCGATGGTGGCGTTCAGGGCCAGCAGGTTGGTCTGGCTGGATATGTCGGCGATGGTCGCGGTGACCTTTCCGATTTCGTCGGCCGAAGCGCCGAGCTCCCGCAGCACCCTGGCGAAGCTTTGGACCTGGGCCGACGCGCCGTCCGTCGTCACGCGGGCCCGTTCGGAGCTTTCCGCGATCTCGGCGATGGTGGAGGTCATCTCTTCGGTGGCGCCGGCCACGGAGGCGAGGTTGGTCGAGGTCTGCTCCATGCTCGCGGCCACGGACACCGTGCCGGCGTTCATTTCGCGGGCTGCTGCCGTCACGGCGGACGCGTTGTCCGACAGGGTGTGGATCCCGGACGTGGTATGGGCGGCGAAGGAAGTGAAGCTCTCCACGGAGGCGGTCAGGGTCTGCACGCCTTCATGCATGTTGCGCAGCAGCCCCCTGGTGTTGGCGATCATGGAGGCGTAGGCCCGCCCCAAATCGCCGATTTCGTCCGCGCGCGCACGAATCCCGTCGGGGACGTCCTGGGAGAAATCCCCCTGGGCGAGATGGTTCGTGAACTCCACGCAGCCCGTGATGGGGCGGACCATTCTCCTGGCGAAGATGATGATGCCGGGGATCATGGCCGCGGTGATGGCGGCGAAGCACAGGACCATGTGCCAGAGCAGGGTCGTGGACATGGCCTGGACGCTCCCGGCGGAGATGTCCACGCCGAGGACGCCGTCCAGCTTTCCGTCCGGGGTCCGGATGGGCGCGTAGGCGCTCAGGAACGTCCCCCACTGGTCCTCGTAGAAATCCTCTTCCACCGCCGGGGCGGAAAGGCCCCGTGCCGCCTGCTCCATGAGGGGGGTGGCGTCGTCATAGACCTCGCCCAGGTGGGATTTGTCCTCCTCGTCGGCATCGACGACGAAGACGATGGACCCGTCGTCGCTGCGCCGGAAGGTGTAGACGAACTCGATGTCCGAACTGTTGGCCTTGATGCCGCGAAGGGTCTCGGCGATCCGGGCGTAGGCCTCGCCCTCTTCGTCTTCCGGAGCCAGGAGCCGGGCGTGGTCTTCGGCCGGGACGCTCATGACGCCCAGGGCGGCATAGTCGCGGACCCGGCTTCGGATGCTTTCTATCTGCTGTTTCCTGGCGGTGTTGTAAGACAGGAGAACAAGCAGCGCTGACCCGAAGACCCACAGAAGGAATACAATGAGGACGAGCTTGGTTCTGATTTTCATATTCATGCGTTTGCCGGTAGTCCGCTGGGTGATGTTGCTGAAAGGGATTCCGTTTCCACTGCGCGCATAGCTGGTTTTCTATCGATAATGATGATTGTTTTGGCCTTTGGTGACGCAAAGTCGGGATGCGCTCCGGTTCGACGCTGCAAGCTGGTTCACCGGAAAATAAATTTTGAGATGTGTACACGAGCGGAAATCCGCGCACAAGGGTTTTATTGAGAAATATCCGTTGCATTGCATGCAACGCGTGTACGCAGTCCTCGGCATCGCTTCCTGTGGCGGAGAGCCGTGCGCACGGAATGATATTCCATGGCGCGCGATCGGGTGGCGGGAGCATCGTCGCGGCCGGGATGCTGCTTGCCTCGAATGCCCGGAGAGTTCATATGTGTGACTGCGGCGCCCATGCGGGGCGACCGAAGCCTGGCAACAGTGAGGTTGACGAATGTCCGTTCTCGTTCTCGAAATATGCTTTATTGCCCTGCTGATCGGGATCAACGGGGTCTTCTCCATGTCCGAGATCGCCGTCCTGACGTCCAGGCGGCACCAGCTCAAAAGGGAGGCCCGGAGGGGCAGCGCCAGGGCGGGCATGGTCCTCGAGCTGGCCGCCCATCCCGAGGGCTTCATGTCGGCGGTCCAGGTGGGCATCACGCTCATCGGCATTCTGACGGGCGTGTTCAGCGGCGCCACGATCTCTGAGGTTCTGGCGGCGCGGATCGCGGAGGCGGCTGGCCTGTCCGTGGAGATGGCCGAGGGCGTGGCCGTTTTCGTCACGGTTTCGGCCATCACCTATCTGACGCTCATCTTCGGGGAACTCCTGCCCAAGCGGATCGCCCTCTTTTCCCCGAACGCGTCGGCCAAGGCCATCGCCCCGGTCATCCGGCTCGTGCAGATTGCGGTCAGGCCCGTCGTGGCCGTCATCTCGCACAATGTCCGGGCCCTGAGCAGGGTGTTCGGGATCCGCGACGACGGGAACGTGTTCACGGACGACGACGTCCGTTCCGTCATCGACGAGGCCCGGGTGCGCGGCGTCATCGAGGCGCAGGAGAAGGACATGCTCCACCGCGTCATGCGCTTCGCGGACCTGCGCGTGTCGGCCGTCATGACCCACCGTTCGCGCATCGTGCAGCTCGACCTGGCCGACGGGACGGAGAAGAACGTGGATGTCATGCGCGAGGCCAACCACTCGTCGTACCCCGTGGTCGACGGCTCCCCGGACAACCTCGTCGGCTTCGTCGCCGTGAAGGACCTCTACGGCAAAAGGCCCGACGCGCAGGGCCTGCGCAGCGTGCTGCAGGAGCCGATCTTCATCCAGGAGTCGTTCCCGGCCCTGTCCCTCCTCCGGAATTTCAGGGAGACCGGCAACAGGATCGCCATCGTCATCGACGAGTACGGCGACATCCAGGGCCTGGTCACGCCGATGGACATCCTTGAGTCCCTGATCGGCGAAATCAGGGAAGACCCCTTCGAGAACTCCGAAATCCTGGAGCGCGAGGACGGCTCACTCCTCGTGGACGCCCACACCCCGTATTACGATGTCTTCGACCGCCTCGGCCTGGACGTGCATGCGGAGCAGCCCGCGCCGGGCTTCAACACCATCAGCGGCTTCATGCTGCACCACCTCGACGGCATGCCCGCCGAATCCGACCATGTCGATCACCATGGCTTCAGGTTCGAGATCGTGGACATGGACGGGCAGCGGATCGACAAGATCCTGGTTTCGAAAATCCCTGCGGATCCGCATGGAAACACGGAGGAAAGCACCGGGAGGGACTGACCGCGGCGTATCGCTCCCCGCGACTCCCCCGCTTTGACGGACTGAAGCTCTTCTACGGTCACTTCCGAGCCGTCCATGCGGCTATGTTGAAAATCGACAGCTGCAATGCGGGTCAGCGACGGAGCAGCAAGCGGGAATAAAGGGCGACGAACGAAGAGACCGTCGCGAACATCCGCTTGTCTGCCGGACTCTATTTTCTGAACTGCTACGCCGTTCGGCCAGGTCATGCAATGGCAGCACATTGATCAATTTGGCTGGGCAAGATCCAGACCTTCATTCCCATAAAAAATCATACATATTTGATCAGCTAATATTGATTTGTTATCGAATCAATAATCAAACAAATTTGATATAAAAAATTGCTGCGATTAAAATAGTCAAGGATATTATTTTATGCTTGATAAGAAAGAACGTTTTCATGTATAGAGTTGCGTGAATGTGTTGTCGTGCTTGTCGGGATAAATGTTCGGATCGTTCATGACATGATGACGGAGAGTGGAGGCGGTCGTGTCCGATCCGGGTGGAACGAGATCAGTGAGGTCTTCAATGCGCGTCTGGTTGCCGGATTTCATCTACAAGCCGTTTCCGCTGATCGTCGCAACCATAGGCTTGCTTGGCTGTTGCGCAGGCACGGCGTCCAGCGTGGGCCTGGGCGGTTCCCTCCTTCTCTATAGCAGCGGAGTGCTGTGCATGCGATTGCGCTAGTTGTCCGTCACAAAGCGGCGATCTTTTCGTCGCCACAAAAAATTTCTATTTTCTGCATGCTCAATGCCCTGAGAGCAGTATGTGCTTCAGGGGCTGCGCATTCCGGAGAAACTGAACACTGATTCCATGGCAAACTGAACACGCGTTCCGGCCGAAGCTGACCAGGAAATCGGAGCGAAGCGACGCTGGTTTTGGAACGCTATGGGAACTGGTCAGTTGGGGTCAATGATGGATTTCATCTTCCGCATGGATTCTCCTTTGAGGTTGAGCTGGTAGGCGTTGTGAACGAGACGGTCGAGAATGGCGTCGGCCATGGTCGCGTCAGCGAGGTAGTCGTGCCAAGCCGCGACGGGCAGTTGGCTGGTGACGATGGTCGAATGCCTTCCGTGGCGGTCTTCGAGCAGTTCAAGCAGTTCCCTGCATGCGGCTGGGGTCATCGGAGTCAGCCCCCAGTCGTCGAGCACGAGCAGAGGGGTTTTGGCAAAGGACCGCATGAGCTTTCCGTACCGGCCGTCGGCTTTGGCGATCAGCAGATCCTCCATGAGCCGAGGCAAGCGCATATACAGGGCGTCGAAGCCTTCCAGACAGGCTTTGTGAGCCAGGGCGCAGGCCAGAAAGCTCTTCCCCACACCGGTCGGTCCGGTGATGAGCACGTTGTGTCCCTTGCCGATCCAGGAGCAGGAGCTCAGGCCCATGACCAAGGGTTTGTCGAGGCCCCTTGGAGTGTGGAGGTCGATGTCCTCGAAGCAGGCCGCGTGCCTGAGCTTTGCCCTCTTCAGCCTGGTCGTAAGACGGCGGTTCATGCGGTGCATCTTTTCGCGGTCGATGAGAAGCGCCAGGCGCTCTTCAAAGGACAGTTCTTCGATGCCCTGCATGGCCCGCTGCTCCTCCAGAGCCCTGGCCATGCCGCCAAGGCCGAGGGCATTGAGAGTCTGCGTGGTTGGGTAACTCAGCATGAGGCCTCCTTGCGATAGTATTCCGGGCCGCGCACGTTGTCGTGGTGTATGGAGGTCTGATCAGCGTTGTGGATCGGCAAAGGCAGACGGTCCAGCCCGGTCTTGAGGATGGACTTGAGGCTTTTCTGAGAAAGGGCGCCCAGATGCAGCGCCCGTTCGCAGGCCGCGTCCAGGCGTTCGGTACCGTGCTCCCTGGCCAGTCCAATGACACCCAGGCAGGATCTGTAGCCCTGCACAGGGTGTTTGCGCGAGTCCATGATGGCCTCAGCCAGCGCAGAGACATTGGGGCCGAGCTTCCGCGCCCATTCCATGATGCGCTCCGGGGTCCAGCCCGCGTATTCTTGGTGGCTCTTGGGCATGTGTTCCATCACGGTCGTATGCCGTCCTTTCTGCATGGACCTGGGATGAACGGACACGCGCTGGCCCTTGTGGAAGCATTCCACGCTGGTGGTCGTGATCCGGACATCGACACGTTTTTTGATGAGGCTGCACGGCACGGAGTAATAATGCCCGTCCACTTCGACATGATAGTCGATGTTGACTGTGGCCTGCTTCCACTCGGCAAAGACGTAGGGGACGCTCGGCAGCGGCAGGAGTGCCGGCTTGTCCAGCGTTTCGAAAGCCTCCCTTCTGCTGCTCGGCAGCTTTTTGAACGGTCGGGTGTTGAGGTCGGCCACCAGGGCGGCGATGGCAAGGTTGGCTTCGTGCAGGGACAGAAAGATCCGGTTGCGCAGTCTGGCCAGAATCCAACGCTCCACAACCTGCACACCGACCTCGACCTTGGCCTTGTCCTTGGGTTTACGCACCCGGGCCGGGATGACGGCCGAACCGTAGTGTGCAGCCATGTCGTCGTAGGTCGGATTGATGTCGGGCTCGTAGCGGCAGGCTTTGTTGACGCCCGACCGCAGATTGTCGGGGACAAGCAGATGCGGGGCGCCGCCGAAAAAGGTGAAGGCGCGGACATGGGAGCCGATCCAGTCCGGCAGGCCCTGCGTCCACGTGGCCTCGGCAAAGGTGTAGTTGCTGGCGCCAAGCACGGCCACAAAGATCTGGGCCTCGCGAACCTTGCCGCTGAACGGGTCCTGGATGGGAAGGGTCTGCCCGGCGTAGTCGATGAAAGCCTTTTCCCCGGCCAGATGGATCTGGCGCATGGATGGCTTGAGTTTGCTGACGAAGGCGCGGTAGCGGTCGCAGAAGCAACTGTATTGCAAGCCGTCGGGTTGCTCTGCCTTGTACTCCTCCCAGAGCAGAAGCAGGGTCACAGAGCGTCGTTTGCGCTCTATGTGGACGTCGGCCCAGTTCGGCTCCGGCCGCTTCACGGTGCTCGGTGGCAGAGGCGGAAAGAGCAGGCTCTCAATATCCGAGTCGGACAAGCCGGGCGGCAAAGGCCAACCTATATTGGCCGCCCGAGATCGACGCAGATACTCGATTGCGGTGTTGTGTGAAATGCTGAGGCTCTGACCGATCTGTCGCACGGTCAGTCCTGATTGAAAGTGAAGTCGTAAGACGTCTTTGATCTTGCGCATGGATAACCTCGAATTGGCCATGGGCACCTCCTGAAAAGGAGTATGCCCGAGTTATCCAGCGCCGCACTCGCTGAGGAAATTTTACCTGTGGGATCGAACATGACCCGGTGTTCAGTTTGTTCCGGAATCGGTGTTCAGTTTCCCATGGATTCCGTGTTCAGTTTGCCGCGGAATCGGTGTTCAGTTTGCTCCGGAATCCATGTTCAGCTTGGACCGGAATACGCAAGGGGCAGCCTTATTGATCCCCCGACCTGTCGGGCAACCCTCAACAATTGAGTGGTCCGAAGTTTCCCGGAAGGCACGAAACTATTTTGGCAATCAAGAGAAAAAGGAAAGGCTTATTGCGATCTTGCAATAAGCCTATGATTTTTATGATGCCAGGGCGAGACTCGAACGGCTTCGATTTTATTGGCTTTTTTGAAATTTTTATCTGCCGTATACGTATTCGTATATTATTATTTTCACGTAGCCCCGCCTTGGTTCCGCGTTAGCGTCTCACGCTAAGTTCATTCGATTTGTCGGCAAGCGCGTTCCTTGATGACGTCTTCTATGTCGGACAGTCGCCACCGTGTCGTTCTTTCAGACAATTTCAGAGGGCGGGGAAGCGTCCCGAGCTGCACCCATCGCCAGACTGTTGACGCGCCAATCCCCAACAGCATTGAGACCTGTTTAACAGTTATCAGCCGATCTTCTGGCATACGTTACCCCGTGGTATCGAGAAAAAAGGAACGGAAGTTTTCGAAATCGATTTAGGCTGCATGTGTTGTGAACCTCTTGTAAACCTCCCCAAGTTAGTGCCATCCAAAAGTAGAGACTTCCTTGGGTGAATTTTTCATGAGGAACTCTGCCGGGGTCAAATCGCCAAGAGACTCGTGGGGCCGCTCCTCGTTGTACTGCCTCAGCCAATTCTCCGTAATTTCCTTCACTTCCGTAAGTGATTTGAACAGGTAGAAGTCCAGGACCTCTTCCCGGT
>Ga0209066_10006599_pt1 | contig 11775 bp, 8 predicted proteins | sample All_14_2_FD_187198 | JGI IMG/M metagenome (GOLD analysis project Ga0209066, IMG submission 187198) | Freshwater microbial communities in response to fracking from Pennsylvania, USA - Allegheny Zone_MetaG_DW_15 (SPAdes) (version 2) ...
ATGTTATTTCTCATTATTTTTATCGCCTTGAAATCCTTTGCCTGGATGATGGATTTTTTCATGGCACATTAAAAAAAGGCAAACAAAAACTACGGGCAGCCCCACTTGAGTTTGAAGGACATAGTTCACCAACATGAAACTTAGCTACATTCTGCCGATATTCTTGTTAGGTCATCTTGTGCTCACCGCCCAAACCGCAGGCAGCGAACCCGAAAATATTGTCCCAAATCCAAGTTTTGAGCTTTACTCCTCCCCGCCCATCGGCTGGTTCTACAAGGGCGAGCATTTCACGAACGTGATGAAATACTGGTCGTCGGCGACCAATGCCAGCCCCGATGTGTTCGGGCCGAAGGTGCATGTGCCCACGCACTGGGAGGAAAAAGGCTTCGGCAAGCAGGCCGCCCGCACGGGTGTTTCGATGGTGGGCATCACGACCTACGGTTGCGGGCAAGGCAAGCCGCATTGCCGGGAATACGTCCAGATTCAGCTCAGTGAGCCGCTGGTTGTTGGGCAGAGCTACATGGCTGAAATGTGGGTGAGCCGCCTACCCAAGTCCTTGAAAACCAATAATTTAGGTTTTTATTTTTCCAAGGAAAAAATAGAAGACATCACGGATGGGCTTCTCAATTTCCCACCTCAAGTGAATGCGGACGATGTGCTTGAAAGCACGAAAACTTGGCAAAAAGTTGCTGGAAAATTCATTGCCGACACAGAAGACGAATACCTCGTTATTGGCAATTTTTTCCCAGACAGCATCACCCTTACCAAGCCCAGCAATAGCGGCAGCCTACCCTACGGTTATTATTATATCGAGGATGTTTTGGTGAAAAAAATACCGCCCATCCTGCCCATCCCCGTACCGGACGACGACCTTTCCAAGGTCAAGTTGGAGGCTGGCAAAGCTGTTCCGCTCCGTGATATTTTCTTTGAGCACGACCGCTCGGAGCTGATGCCACGTTCCTTCGTTGAACTGAAAAAGCTGCTGAAAATCATGCGGCAAAACCCCCAGCTCGCCATCGAAGTCTGCGGCCACACCGACAGCGTCGGCGATGACGAATACAACCAAAACCTGTCGGAAAAGCGGGCCAAGGCCGTGGCAGAATACCTCAACAACAACGGCGTCGAACCTTCCCGCACCCGCTTCAAAGGCTGCGGCAGCGCCCAGCCCGTGGCCGACAACAACACCCCGCAAGGCCGCCAGATGAACCGCCGGGTGGAGTTCGTCGTTCTTCAAACTGAATAAGGCGCACAAGCGTCAGCTTTCCTACTTTTGCCCCTCTATTTTTAACTTTTCTACTTCGCAATAAATGGCCTACACTGAATCAAACATGCTGCCGCTGGGCACGACTGCGCCCGATTTCCAATTGCCAGACACGGTTTCTGGCAAAAACCTCAGCTTCAACGAAATCGCTGGAAACGCAGCCACAGTGGTGATTTTCAGTTGCAACCACTGCCCCTACGTCATCCACATCAACCCAGAACTTGTGCGGTTGGCCAGTGACTACCTGCCCAAAGGCGTCGGCTTCGTGGCCATCAGCGCCAACGACGTGGAAAAATACCCCGCCGATGCTCCCGACAAGATGAAAACGCTGGCGCAAACCGTCGGCTACCCCTTCCCCTACCTTTACGATGAGTCGCAAGCCGTGGCAAGGGCCTACGATGCCGCCTGCACACCAGACATTTATGTTTTCGATGGAAAAAAGAAACTTGCCTATCGGGGGCGGTTAGACGACTCTCGCCCCAACTCCGGTACGCCGCTCACGGGCCGTGACCTGCGGGCTGCACTTGATGCCATTCTGGCAGGAGATGCGCCTGCGACGAAACAATACCCCAGTGCAGGGTGCAACATTAAATGGAAAAGCTGAGGAGGAGGCCCGCTTATTTTATTAGCAAAATCTTGGCGACGGCGACCTGTGGGTCATTTGCATTGCGGTTGGTAGCATACACGAGATAGACGCCCGTGTTCGCCCGACGGCCTTTGTAGTCGTTGCCGTCCCAGATGGCTTGCCCGCCTAGGGCTTCCGTTTCATATACCAATTGCCCGCTGACGTCAGTGATTTTCACGGTAGAATCCTCCGCCAAACCCTTGATGGCGATGGGCCCGTGGTAGTTTTCACGAACAGGGTTTGGGAAAACAAGTGCACCAGTATGGTAGCCCGGCGCAGCGGTTGCCTCGGTCCGATAGGAAATAAGCCCCCGTTGCGTACCGATATACACCTCGCCTGTTTCATCATTAAAATCAATATCGGTAACGGTGTTGTCGAACAATGGGCTGTTCTCTGCGGTAAAACGGGCGATCTGCTCATTGCCCTCTGGTGACATGACAAAAACGCCAGCCCCTGTGCCAAACCACTTGCGGTTGGCACCATCCACGGCGATAGCCTTCACTTCAATGTCTTCAAGCAGATTGGCGCCAAAGCCATCCACGGTCACGAAGGGGCGGCTGCCAGGGCACTCGCCACTGAAGGGGTCGCATTGGAAGACCGCCGCACCGAGCTTGGTACCCACCCAAACGCTGCCGTCTCTGTCCACTTCGAGGCTGGTGATTTCATTGGTTGGCAACTCCGAATTGGAGGAGTTCAGCACGACGCATTTGTCATCGGAGGAGCTGTTGATATCCTCGCCCTCATCGAAAACGACAATTCCAGTGCTGTTGCCTGAGGACATGAGCCATTTTCGTCCAAGGCCGTCCACAACCAAGCGGGACATTTGGTCATCGGTTACGCAGGACAGTCCGAAGCTGTGCCATTCCCCAGTGGGTGTCATCATGGCCAGTGGCTTTGGGGCATTGTGGTTGCATACCCAGAGATTGCCTTCCGCATCGAAGGCAAGGCCGGTTACGCGGGTGCGTGTCTCATCCAGTTGGGCACCTTGGAGCGTGGAGTTGGTGTCGTTGAAAACCTGAAACTGGTCGGTGGCAGGGTCGTAGCAGACGAGTGCATCGAGGAAGGCAGCGGCATACACCTTGCCCGTGATTGGGTCAGTTTTTATGTCCAAAAAATCAGAGATGCCAGCAAGTTCGGGCCTATTGTTCAGGCTGTAGGAACGCCAGTCGCCACTTGATAATTCAAAAAAACCGTCGGTGCGGTACACGGCGCTATAGGTTAGGTCCACGCCACCTGCCGCCACCCATACCTTGCCGTTGGCAGCATCCAACTGATAGACGTTGATGGAGTAGGGGCTATTGACGGTGATGAAATTGCAGGCGGTGTTTTTTTCCTGAAAATGGAAGTTCCGAACATCATCGGCATACCAGTAGGTGCCCTCCGCATCCTCGATGGCATAGCGGGGAAAGATGAGGCAGTCGCTGCCAATTTGCGTTGCTGTTTCATTTTTATCCAAAGAAAAAACAACGCCCTTGCAAGTTGTCCCGCAGAAATAACCTGCCACTAGGTGCTCGCCTTCAGCGCTCAGGAACGTCAAATCCTGCGCATCATGGTTGAAAACAAGACCTGCGCTGTTGCCATCGAAATGGTAGAGGCTGTCGTTCACGTCGAGGTAGAGTTTTCCGTTGAAAAGGGTCATGGCATCCGATTCAAAATTTTGCGGCAGTCCCAAGGTGCCGTTCAGCCATTCCCAGTTAGAGAAGTCATTGATGTTGTAGCCAGCATTTGGGTCGGCGGCATAGAGTCCGTCGTCGGTGGCGGCGTAGATTTTCCCTTGAAAAATGCGGACGGAGCGCACCTCGACAGGTGTTTTTATGGTGTTGGGGAAGAGACCTTGGCGGAGGTTCAGGGTTGTTATGCCATAGCTTGCAGCAATGTAGGCGATGGAATCGTCGGCCATGTAGATGTCGAAAACCTTTTTGCCTCCAATGATTTGGGCATTGGCAAGGGAAGGCAGGGTGAGGGTACCTTCATCGGTCACTAGGTCTATTTTGCCATCGTTGTAAACAATCACCAGCGTTTTTGAACCTTGGTTGTACTTGATGAGGCTTACGCCAACGTCGCTGAGTCCCTCGACTTTGGTCAACCGGCGGATGGAATGTTCCTGTTTGTCCACTTCCAGCACGGCGTAGCGGGTCGCGTAAAACACCTTATCGTCGCTTTGGGTGACGTAGGTGGCATTACTGAACGGCAAGTGTTCTTTCCATTGGCCGATAGCAAGGTCAGTTTGGGCGGTTGCCGTTTTTACCAAAACCAAGAAAACGAGGAGCAAGAAGTTGGAGTGCAATTTTTTCATGAAAACGATTGTGTACAAGCCTGATGTGAGCATTAACCAGCGGGCAAAATTATTATTGTCCAGCGGCATGGCATTAAAAATTATTGGTCGGCTGGCTGGCCAGTTAGTTCGCCCACTTTCTCCAACAGCCAGCGCTTGCCTATCATGGATTTGCAGTTTTCAATATCACGGTAGATTTTTTCGATTCCTTTCTTGTCGAAGGGAGCCAACACAAACGCTTTTCTGGCAAAGCGGAGCAAGTTGAGATACTGTTGCTTTACCTCCTTGGAAATCAATCGGTTACGCCTCACAAAAATACTAAAACTATCAAAAAGCGAGAACAATGCGGTATCCTCCTTCAGCTCGAAATAAGTGCGCAACAACAGGGTACGGCTGCCGAGGGCATAAGTTATGTTCTGGTACTCGACCTCCCGAAGCAGCGCTATGACCTTGGCGTAGTGATTTTGGTAAAAATATACATGGGCCAGATTGTAGTTCAGGGCATTCTCTTGGTCACTTTTGGGGAGCCGATGCGTGTAGTCCTGAATGAACTTTTCGGCCCAAGCCAACTCCATAATATGCAGAGAAACTGCTATCAGGTTTTTATAATGCTGGGGGTTCAATTCCCCATTGTCAAAAATTATCTCTCGCTCCAGTGCAATCTGGTAGAGCTTGAAAAGCTCGGCGTAGTAGTCTTCTCTTGCATTGTTTATTTTGGTGTCAATGCAATAGTTCATCGCATGGATGAAGAGCGTCTGCAATTCCTTGTGTTGGAAATGGGAAGCCTGCGAGCTGAGCAGGTTTTTCATTTGGTGAAAAAAATGCGTTTCTTCAGGATGGAGCATCATCCGGGCCACGAGGTACCACGCCTTCACCACTGGCTCATCGAGGTAAGGGCTTTGTTCCAAATAGCTCAAAAATTCTGGATACAGCGCCACTTTCGCCGTTTCAGACACAATATTCCGGTAGCCGAGCGTGTCGCAGTAGTGCTCTAATTTTTTGGCAAAATAGTAACAGTCTAAGTGATAATCGGCCCGCTCGATGGGTTCGAATGCTGCAGTTCTTGGTGAAATATGCTCCAGATGCTCATGCCTTCGGCGGTGCATCATGTAGGATAGGTAATGGAAATCGGCGTCGCGATAGCCCGCCTTTTCCTGGGTAAGTTCGGCCTGCCGCAGCACCCCGTCAAAGTGCTTTTCGAGGCGAGTGTTGGCCAGTGAATGGAGCAGGAAAACCTGGCTCGTGGCAGGGTTGCTGGCATATTGGCCATAGGCCGAAAAGTCCATCGCAAAACGCATCAGGTCAGAACACAAGCGCCGAAAACGCACGTCGTCATACTTTGCCTTGGGAAATGCTGCTTGCCAAATTTGCTGTTTTAAAGGGCTTTTTTTAGCATTGGAACTCAGGATTCGGGCATTCAGCGCATCGAAAATCTGCACGAATTCCAGCTTCTCATTAAAAAAAGGCGAAACGAGGTACTTGCGGAACTGCGCAAGTTCGCTGCGGGAAAAGGTTTGGAGAAATTCTACAAGTTTCGTGTTGAGCATGAGGCAGCCGATGCTGTTTTTTGTTTTGCCTTTTCAACAAAACTAAATGACCCGTCCCAATTTTCGGCTAGAAAAGCGAGCAAAGTCAGGGAAGCGACATGAAATAGAAGACAATCTCAACAAACCCTACTTTGTAAAAAATTGATAATCAAATCCTTGTAAACAAAAAAAGGGAAGCACGTCGTGTGCTTCCCTTTTTTTGTTTACAAGGAAGAAAACAGAAGATTACTTCAGTTTCAACTTAGCCGTTCCGGCAAGGTAGCCCTTGTTATAGATTTCGATGGTGTATTCGCCCTTCGTAAAACTGGAATTGCTTGGTGCCCACACAGTGCAGGATTGCGCCTCATTGTTGGCATAGTCAATCTCCTCCATTTTAGTGAAACGTACCTCTTCGCCCGTTTTCTTGTTGGTCATCATCCCAGAACCCATGTCTTCGATGGCCAAGGTTTCACCCACAGGGTTGATGATGCGTACAAAAAACTTCTCGTTGCCCGCTTTTGCCACTTCGTTCTCAACAGTCGTGAAGCAAACTTTTATTTGGTCAACGCTCTTGGCGGAATCTTCGTCCTTGATTTTACCGCTGCCCTTCACCTTTTGGCCTACCGCAGTCACGGACTTCATCTTGATGACCGAAGCTACATTCACCTTGGCAGACAAGTTTTCCTTCTCACTTACGAGTTGGGCCTTGGTGGTGCTAAGTTCCTCATTTTCAGCCGATTTGCTCTGGAGGTCGGCAGTGAGTTGTTCTTTTTCGGAAGACAAGTTGGCATTTTCACCAGCCAGCGCTTCGTTCTCAGATTTCAGTTTGTCAATCTGTGCAAGGTATTGGCTCACCTGCGATTTCAGGTTACTGATTTCAACACGTGCCTTGTCCAAAGAGCCTTTATTTTTGAGCAGCCCCTCGATTTTGGAACGCTGTTGCTCCAGTTCGGCTTTTTGTTGGTCAATGACGGCATTCAGTTCCTGGTTGGAGCTCTTCTGGGCCTCCAAGTCGGTGAGTGCCTGATTATACTGGGTTTCCAGTTCCGCTTTGAGTTTTTGCGTCTCATCCAAGTCGGTCATTGTAGTCTCCAGTTGGCGGCTTTTCTGCATGTTCTGGTAGGCCAGGTAGCCAATGATGCCAAGGAGTATCACCCCGATTACTGCGGCTATCGCAATAAAATTTTGATTAGGTTTGTTCTGGTTGTAAGATGGATTGTTGCTAGTCATGATTGAAAATTTTACGTGGTTCCTGAAAAGAAATTAGAATATGTAAATAGAACTACGCAATAGGCTGTTAGTTTAAGTTCCAAGCATAAATGTATTGATGTTTTGAAATGTTCGGCAGTTTAACCAAATATTTTTTTGTATTAACTGATAAAACTTATTCATCTTACTTTTTTGCACTTTTCATTGAATAAATGCATTTGGCTTTAAACATTAATTTTTGGCAAATACAAACACGATTGGCCCTCGACTGGCGGTTCAGTTATTGCCCTAAATTTTATCCAAAACCAGCTTCCTTTGTCCACCATGCTTCGACACCTGCTTGCAGCAATACTTATCATAGCCCTTTCGGTGCTGACATACGTGCAGTTCAAGCTCCTTTTGGCGGGGGTGCGGCTGGAAAAACAGCGCTTCGACCAAAGGGCCGAGTCGGCTTTGATCGCCGTCGCCGACTCGCTCAACCAGCCAAATGCACGCAGCACAGCCCTGATTGAACGGCTTAAAATTGGACAGGCAACCAACGACACCACGGTGATCCACAATATCTCCGACTCGCTGGATGCCTTGCTGAAACAGGAACTGCGCCGCAGGGACATCACTGCCGAATTTTCTTTCGCCATTACACCTATATATAATGGCCAAGTGCTGTTGGCCGACCGAAGTTTCAAGCTGGAACAATTCACTTTTGGAAGATACCAAGTTCCACTGGGAAACCACATCATCAGCAACTGCCATTTCGAGCCGCTGCTGAACTTTGATGTGCCCAACCTATTTGGGTATCTGCTTGGCGAGCTGCGAGGGCTGGTTGTGCCTTCGGCACTTTGCCTAGTGGCCATCCTTGCCAGTTTTTTCCTGCTCCTGAATATTTTAAAAAAAGAGCGCCAACTGAATGCCATCAAAAACGACTTCATCAACAACCTAACGCATGAATTGAAGACACCCGCTTTTTCCATTTCTCTTTCTTCGAAAATGGCCAAGGAAAGTTTGGCGAAAAATGACGTGCAGCGCACTGCCAATTTTTTGCAACTCATTGAAAATGAGAACAATAAAATAAAAATACACGTGGAAAAAGTACTGGAACTGGCCAGCCTTCAAAGCCCGAACTACTCCCTGAACAAGCAGAAAACCAGCATCAACGACCTTGTGCGAAGGTTGGCAGATACTTTCGAACCTGATATTTTTCAGCACAAAGGCAAGCTCCACCTCGACCTGGCAGCCAATCCAGATATAGCACTCGTTGATGCCGAGCACTTGCAGAACGCACTGCAAAACCTATTGGACAATAGTCTGAAATATAGTCCCGAAACCCCCGAAATCAGCATTTCGACAGCCATCGAAGGCAAATTACTTCACATTTCCGTGAGCGATCGAGGGCTGGGAATTGACACAGTTTACCAGAAAAAAGTATTTGAAAAATTCTTCCGTGTGCCTACTGACGGGGCGAGTCCCAAGGGGTTCGGACTGGGCCTAAGCTATGTTGGACAGATTGCGAAGGCGCATGGTGGGCGGGTGACGGTGACGAGCGAACTAGGTAGCGGCTCCACATTTACGATTGAAATCCCCTTGATTTAAACTCAAGCCTTCTTTACTTCTGGCATCTTGCACTCCTCCTCTGGTTTTCTACCACATACGGAGCAAGTGCCAAATTTATCCGCCAACATAGGGTTGTTGGAAGCACATGAGCCACGGAATTCCCTTTTTTTGAAAATGTAGCCTACGTTCATCAACAGAAAAGCCACGCCAATAATGGCGAATATCGGAAGCAATAATTGTAGTATCTGCATGGCTATGTTTTCTATTAAAACAGTCTGACAAAGTAGAAGGTTGGCTTTCGCCAACCTTCTATCCGCCGTATTTCTGTTTCACTTCCGTGATTTCGTAGCCCTCGACGATGTCGCCGACCTTCATGTCGTTGAAGTTACGGATGGTCAAACCGCATTCCATACCAGATTTGACCTCCTTTACATCGTCTTTCACCCTTTTCAGCGAAGCCAGTTCGCCGTGGGCGCCCTCCCTTGTCGGGAAAATGACGATACCGTCCCGTACCAAACGGATGTGGGTGTTCCGGCTGAGCTTGCCATCCAGCACGTAGCAGCCCGCAACCGTTCCAACTTTGCTGATTTTGTACACCTCTCGAATCTCCACGTTGGCCACGATTTTCTCCTCCTTCGTAGGTTCGAGCAAGCCTTCGATGGCCAGCTTGATTTCCTCAATGGCTTCGTAGATGATCGAGTAGAGCTTAATTTCCACTCCTTCCCGCTCAGCGAGTTTCCTCGCCGATACCGAAGGACGTACCTGGAAGCCGATGATAATGGCATCCGAAGCCGAAGCCAACAGTACATCGGACTCGACAATCTGGCCAACGGCCTTGTGGATGACGTTGACCTTGACGGTCTCCAGCGAAAGCTTGATGAGCGAATCGGAGAGAGCCTCCACTGAGCCGTCCACGTCGCCTTTGACGATGAGATTGAGTTCCTTGAAGGTGCCCAAAGCCAAGCGCCGCCCGATTTCATCGAGGCTGATACGTTTGGTGGCACGGGTAGCTTGTTCCCTGTTGATTTGTGCACGTTTGGAGGCCAGTTGTCTTGCCTCGGAGTCGTCGTCCATGATTTTGAAGCGCTCACCAGCCGTAGGGGCACCGCCCAGACCAAGCACCAACACTGGGGCTGAAGGCCCAGCCTCTGTGACTTTTTGCCCACGTTCGTTGAACATGGCTTTCACCTTGCCAGAATACTCGCCAGCTACCATGGAGTCGCCAATATGGAGGGTACCATTTTGCACCAACATCTTGGCCACGTAGCCCTTCCCCTTGTCGAGAGAAGCTTCGAGCACTGTTCCGACTGCATTACGGTCAGGGTTTGCTTTCAACTCGGCGAGATCCGCCACTAGCACCACTTTCTCTAGCAGTTCTTTGACGCCATCGCCCGACTTGGCAGAGATGTCCATGCTCTGGAAATTGCCGCCCCATTCCTCCACGAGTATGTTCATGGAGGCCAGTTCTTGCTTGATGCGACCGGCATCTGCACCGGCTTTGTCAATTTTGTTGATGGCAAAAACCATTGGCACATTGGCAGCCTGAGCATGGCTGATGGCCTCACGGGTCTGTGGCATCACGTTGTCATCAGCTGCGATGACGATGATGGCAATGTCCGTCACTTTGGTACCCCTAGCGCGCATGGCGGTAAAGGCTTCGTGGCCAGGCGTATCGAGGAAAGTAATGGAGCGTTCGTTGACGTTCACCTCGTAAGCACCAATGTGCTGGGTGATACCGCCCGCCTCGCCGGACACTACATTTGCTTTACGAATATAGTCAAGCAACGAGGTCTTACCGTGGTCAACGTGACCCATCACCGTGACGATGGGCGCACGCAGTTGCAGGTCTTCCGCTGCATCTTCTTCTTCTTCTTCAAAATCCGTTTGGTCTTCCACGCTGATGAACTGAACCTCATGGCCAAATTCACTCGCCACCAATTCAATCAATTCAGCGTCGAGGCGCTGGTTGATGGAAACGAATACGCCAAGGCTCATACAAGTCATGATGACCTGCGTGGCTGGCACGTCCATCATATTGGCCAACTCCTGCACGGTAACGAACTCAGTAACTTCCAGTGCGTCGCTTTGTCCCTCCATGTCGCGCATCTCCTGCTTTTCACGGATGCGCTCACGAGTTTCACGCCGCATTTTTTGGCGTTTCTTCTTGCCTGCTCCTGAGAGCGTGGCCATTGTCTTGCGGATTTGCTCTTCGGCTTCCCTGCCGGATACCTCCCGCGATGGCTCACCACGGCGGCGCCTGTCGCCAGTTGGAGCGTTACCACTACTACTTCTTCCCTGCTGCGAATCACTTGGACTAGGCTGTGTTGTTTGTGGCAACACTTTTTTGCGCTTCCGTTTGCGGCGCGCATCTTCGCTTGACTCCGTCGTAGTTCCTGCGGGTTTTGGGCGGTTTGGGTCTTGCCTTTGCTGCTGTTGTTGCTGCGGGCGATCGCCTCTATTGTCGCGCTGACCACCCCCTTGCCCACCTCTTTCAGGTTGTTTTCCTCTAGCGGGTTTAGGTGCGGGTTCTTTGCGTTTTTCAATATCAATTTTGCCCAGAATTTTCAAGCCCCGAAGCTCCGGGGTATTCATTCTGACAAGGTCATCCGTTTCAGCTTCTTCCACTGGGGCCACTGGCACAACAGGAGGTACCACCACAGGAGGAACGCCTGGTTTTGCTGTTTCGTCGGGAGCAGCGGAAGGCGCTTCAACAGGTGATGGTTGTTCGACAATTGCCTCAGGCTCCGGCGCTGACTTTGCCTCTTCTTTTTTAGGGCGGACTGGCATGCCCCTTTTGTCAAGTTCAATCTTGCCCTTGATGATCAAGCCACCCATCGGTTGACGGGTCGGGGTTTCCGGCTCTGTCACTGCTGGAGGCTCAGGAACCACAACAACAGGTGTTGGCTCAACGGGTGCTGGCTCTGGCGCTTTGCTCGGCGGCGGCGGAGTTGCCGACGGCGGAGTTGCTGGCGGCGGTGCCGTCTTCTGAAGCAAGTCTTCCTTCTTGATCGGAGGGGGTGGCGGCGGAGGTGGAGCGTGTTCTTCCCGCTTTACCAATGGGGGGAGCGGGTCTTTTTTAACCAACGTTGGGCGCACACCAATGGTCATGGCATCGGCTTTCACCTTCTCGGCCATATCTTTTTGGTACTCCTTGAGCAAGAGGGTCTCCATTTCCTCCGTCACTTTGGACGTTGGCTTGTTTTCGATTTCGAAACCCTTGGCGCTCAGGAACTCTACAATAGTTGCTGTTCCAACGTTTAATTCTTGCGCTATTTTAACTAAGCGTTTATCCATTCAAAAATATAATGATGAATGACGAGAGTGATAA
>Ga0209066_10006600_pt1 | contig 11775 bp, 5 predicted proteins | sample All_14_2_FD_187198 | JGI IMG/M metagenome (GOLD analysis project Ga0209066, IMG submission 187198) | Freshwater microbial communities in response to fracking from Pennsylvania, USA - Allegheny Zone_MetaG_DW_15 (SPAdes) (version 2) ...
CGTCCGCTCCCTGCGTTTCCCTATCCGGCCGACACCTTGCCTCCGGCCCCAACCTCCGGCCCGGCTCAAGCCGGCGCCCTTCCCTCTTCCTCCTTCATCCCTCATTCCTCAGCCCTCAGCCTTCAGCCTTCAGCCTTTCCCCAGCCGCCTCTCCCCGCCCCTCCTTCCGGTTCCGGCCTGCCGCTGTTCACGGCTCCCGAAGACGGCTCGCCTTGGCGCTGGTGCCGCGTGTTGGGACAGGTCGCCAAACGCTATCTGCTGCTGGAGACCGACGGCGGGTACGTGACGGTGGACCCGTGCGCGGCCCGCGAGCGGGTCCTGTACGAGCGGCTGATGGACAACCGGCCGGCCGGCAAAACCCTGTCGCAGCAGCTGCTCCTGCCGGAGACGGTGCAGCTCGCGGCAGCCGATGCCGCCCGCCTGCGGAAATACCTGAAGGTCGTCCAAGAGATGGGGTTCGGGGTCGTGGATTTCGGCAGCGACCACTTTCTGGTCGAAGCGCTGCCGGATGCGCTGAACGGCATCTCCTGCCGCGAACTGCTGGGCAACATCGCGCACGACCTCGAAAACGCCGGCGCGCGCCGCGGCTCCGAAAAGTGGCGCGAGGAGATCGTGGCCAAAGCCGCCTGCCGCGCGGCCGCAGGCGCGGCAGGAGCGCTCTCAAACGAAGAGGCCGAGCGGCTGGTCGCCGCCTTGGCCGCGACGCGCATGCCCTACACCTGCCCGCGCGGACGCCCCACGATGATCTTCACCTCCTACCGCGAGCTGGAGCGGAAGTTCGGCCGCTGAGCGCCTCCACCGCCCCACACGACGGCATGGCCTGACCGATCTTCCATTGGCCCGCGTGTTGGCCACGCGGATCTCCAACTCGTTCGCCCCGCGTTTGATAACCTCACGTCTAATTCGTCTGCATGCCGGGCCCCTCTCGCATCAGGGGAGGGTGGGCAGTGTCACGAAAGACTTTCCCGCAACGAGTGTGTTTCGGGCGATTTTCGTCCTCGGCTGTTCGGATTGAGGACCTTTGAAGTTCGTGTGCGCCAGAAAGGCCTGGCTGCCCGACGACACATCCACCCGCAACCGGTCGCCGGCACACAGGCGGAACGCATGGTCGGGACACGTGAAGTCCAGCGTTCGCTCCAATCCGGGCGTATAGGACGGACGGTGGAAGCAAAGCGACGTAATGTCGTCCCTAAGCGGATAGGCCGTCCCGTCGGGCTTCACCACCGAGAGACGCACGTAGAAGCAGGTGTCCTCGCAGTCACTCTTCACCGTGAGCCTCGCCGTGATGCGGCCCTGCACGTCGAGCGGCTTCTCCAGCGGAACGGAAAGGAACGACAGCACGTCCGGGCGAAAGTTCGGCTTCGGCTGAACCGGCATACCGCCGAAGTTGTTGCCCAGTCCGCCCGGGAAGCAGGGCACATCGTCCGGATTGTAGTCGTACGATAGTTCGGCGGGGGCCTTCGGCGTCCGCGTGAGCGAACGGTCCGCGTTTAGGTGGAAGGCGACGGGCGCGGAGCCATTCTCAAGGTCGGAGGCGAAATGCCAGCGGTTTTCCCACAGCTCGTACCAGCACGCCTGGCCGGGCTTCACGAAATTGCAGGGCGTTCCCTTCCGGCAGTGGTCGAACCAGTTCAGCTCGATATCCGGGTCGGGCTCGAAACGGCCGCCGCCCGAAAATTCCACGGGCTTGTCCTGCGACGGGCGCGTGCGGTTGCCGCCGTGGTCGTAGGCGCCCACAAGCAAGGCGCAGTTCGCCCGGCGGGCGGGGGACATAGACCGCCACATATCGCAGATGCCCCCCGTGTAAATGTCATAAAAGCTCGTGGTGAGCAGGATCGGGAATGTCGAGCCGGTAACGGCATTCTGCGCGTCTCCCCCGCCCGCAGGTGTACACCAGAAAGGATCGTCCGGGTCCGGATGCGCGAAGGCGTTGTCCAAGTCGGGCACCGACCGGCCGAAGGCGACGCGCGTGAAATCCCGGGTGGGACGATAGTCGAGCGAAACCTCCTGATTCTTCCGCAGGACCGGGTTGTTCATGCGCGCGATTTCTCCGAGCACCCATCCTCCGTGCAGCCCCTTCTTGAAGAATCCGTTCAGGTAAAAAATGTTGTAGCGCCGACAGTCCTGAACCTGAAGGAAGGCACCCTTCACATCCGGCGGATTTTCGCCGATATAGGTAAGATGCACGGTCGAGAGATAACTCATGCCGCTTAGGAAGAGTTCGCCGTTGTAGCAGTCAAGACGCCGCAGGAAACGAAGGAAAGCCAGCCCGTCCTCCCGCTCCTTGACGTACGGCTCCCATTGCCCCTTGGAAAGACCGCGCCCGCGGCAGTGCTGAAAGAACTGGGCGTACCCGCGCTTTTTCAGCGTGTCCTGGGCGCCGTCTCCTGCCGCCCACCCCGCCACGTTGACGGGCACGTTCTTCACATACGGATTCCGGCGGACAACGATGGGCGCTTTCTCGCCCTTCGGCGGCAGAACGCCGTAGGTATAGCAGAGCGTCCCGTCCGGACTCGGTACGTAGCCCTCGAAATAGCGGACCTCTTCGCCGGAGGGCGCGCGGGTCGTTCTGACGGGTATCACGCCCGTTTCGGACACGACCGGAATGTCCGCCGCCGCAGGCCGATCAGGCCCCCAGTCTCCGTCGTACTCGGTGGTGAACGGAAAGGCCGGGAGCTCTCCCGTGTTGCGCAGGTTGCCGAAGGCCATGCGGGCCCAACCGTAGCGCGCCGCCACAGGTGTCGCCACGCCCGTCGCATGCACGCGCACCGTGTCCGGCCCCGCGATCTCGGCATCCGCCCAATGCCAGGCGCCGGCCGCATCTCGCAATTCGAAGCCCTCCAGCTGCGAATCGGGCGAATGCCGCACCACCGGCCGATCAGGCGTGTTGCGGTCCACGTGGTACACGGCGGGAACCGCGCCCGCCGCAAGCGGCGAACCGCCCGTCTCGAACGTCAGCAGAAGCGCGCTCCCCTCGCGGCGGCAGCGACGGTAGTTCGGGTTCTGCCACACGACCGCCTTCCGTCCGTATGTCTTCGCGAGCGCGATCCGCGCGAGGCGCCGCCCCGCCGGCAGCTTGTCGCGTCCGTGAATGCCGCATTCGCCCGTCTCAAGCAGTGCGGCCATGCCCGTGTTCGCCGTCAGATCGAGCGTCCGGCGCTGCTGTTCGCGAAGATTTGCGGAGGAGCAATCGCCGCCGGGCCTCTCGGCCGGCGCACCCCAGCCCGACAGCTGGCAGTAGTAGAACGGCAGACCGGGGCGCTCCATGTCGCGCCGCCACACGGCGATCATATCGGCGAAATAAGCGGCATAGTCCCATAAGGGCGTTCCGGCGTCGTTCTCCCCCTGGTACCAGATGACACCGCGGCAGGCAAGCCGGCGCATCGGCCAGAACTGGCGGTTGTACTGCTGCGACACCTTGAGGTGCGTGAGCTTCAACTCCTCCGGCAGCGATTCGCCGGGATGCGCCTTGCGGAACTCCTCCTGGCGCTTCTCGCCCGCGCGCTCCTGCTCAAGCCGTTCCTGCAGCTTCGGGCGATGCGCGATGTCCGCGTAACCCATCCACTGCCAGATGCTCGTGCCGCCGATCGAGATGTCCACAAGCGCGAACGGCCCACCCACCTCCTTCTGCGCCGCATCAAGAAACGAATACCCCGTGGCCGAGAACGACCCGACCGTTTCGGGCGTCGCCACCTGCCAGCAGCCCTTCAGTTCCATCCCGTCGTCGGGCGGACGCGCCCAGCTGAGCTGAGAGCGGAAGACCCTCAGCGGACGTCCCTTTGATGCGGACATGAGTTCGCCCGCCCCGAAAATTTCTCCGTTCTCGTCCTTCTTTCCGTCGGGCGAACGTCCGTCAATGCGCAGCTGCATATTGCTCTGGCCCGCCGCAAGCCACACCTCGCCCACGAGCACGTCGCGCACCGTCACCGTATCCTCGCCCGCGACGACGAGCTCAAACGGTCCCTCCCCGCACCGCGTCAGGTCGAGCTTCGCCGTCCAGCGCCCCTGCGCGTCCGCCACGGCTTCGGCGCGCACACCGCCCAGCGTCGCCGTCACGCGGCGTCCGGGCGTTTCCTCGCCCCACAGCGCCGTAGCGGCGTCTTTCTGCAGCACCATGTGGTCGGCGATCACCGCCGGCAGCCTCACCTTCGCCTGCGCGAAACAGGCGCCAGCCAGCGCCACGCACACCAACGTCTTCGTTTTCATCATGTCCTGAATTTACTTTCACGAGCACCCCATGGACGAAACCGGAAACATTCCGGGTCCCATGATCGGCACCTATTATGCGGGAGGAATGAAATCAGTCAACGCCCCAAACATGGCGGCTTAACTTGTACAGACTGTCCGTGTTTTTTTATCCCTCTTACAGAACCTTCATTCCTCGACGCGAACGAGCGTGAGCGGACCCTTGAGCCCCGACGGCTCCGGCTTCGCATCCGGCGGCGGCATCCGCTGAGTCCACGTTTTGCGTTCCGCCTCGGGCTTCTGCATATCCGCGAGCATCCGATTCATCCAGGCGTTCGCCACCCGAACTTCGATGTTGAGGATGTCGGGCGGACGTCCGGACGCCGAATCGACACCCCTCTTCAGCACTGCCGTGACGTCCACCTCGTACGGCTCGCACCAGGCGATTCCACAGGATTGGCCGTTCAAGAAAACCTCCGCGAGCTCGTCCGCCGTGCCGAGGGTGAGGAGAAACCGGGCTCCCGGCTTCCCGCTCAGAGCGGCGGAAGGCAGCGCAAGCGCCGTCCGGTAAGTGGCGACACCGGAAAAAGTGCGGATGGCCTCGTCCGCCGAATCGGTCCAGTCGAACAGGCCGTTCGTAACCACGGTCCGGTCCACACCGAACGCATCCCCAAAGTGAATGCTCCAGTCCCCGCACGTAACGGGGAATGCGGTGCGAACGCCTTCGTTGGGTCGCTGAACCACCGCCGGCGCCGCACCGGGGGAACTGCGAAAAACAACGAACCGGGACGCCTCAAACGCCGACCCCTCAATGGCGGGAAGCCAAGTATAGCCGTCTTTCTCGCGGAAATTTTTCGCCACATATGTGCGCCCCGTAAGCGGATCGAAGATCTCCGGACGCTTCCCGGTCACGCGGAACCCCATTTCGGCTCCCGCGGGAACCTTCTGCCAGCGGCAGACGAAGTAGATGTCGACGTCACCGTCGCGGCGATGCAGGTAGGAAAGCTGCGTTACGGGCTCGGCGCCCTTCGCAACGAAGTCGGGTTTCAGGCCGAGTGCCTTCACGGCGACGGCCGCACTCCACTCGTTTTCGGAATCCTCCGTATCAGAGGAACGGGTCTCGATCGCGCGCCCTTTGCCATAGCGTCCGCCGTTCCACACTTCGGCGGCGATCGCGCACACTTCGGCGTCATTCTCGGCTGCCCGGGCAAGGCCGAGCGAGCGGACGGGCTTCGGCCCGACAACCGTGGCGCCGGCCTTCACGAGGTCTCGGATCTTCCGTGCGACCTCTACGCTCAAATACTTGTCCTCGGGCCGCAGCACAAGCGTGCGATAGCGCGTGCCGCCCGGACAGCCTTTGGCGCCGAGCGCACCGTCCGGAAACACCTCGAGATGTTTCACCAGGAAGCCGGCGTTCACCACATCGAAGTCGAACCCGGCCGGCAGTCCTCGCAGCTTGTCGCTCGCGTACATCCCGCCGTCGCAGCCGGGGCTGTAGAGCCCCGTAATCCGCCCGCCGTAGGTCTCGCCCGAAAAAGCGAGCACATCGGCCACGAAAGCGCCGCGCTGCAGGAGCGCCTGACACCGCGCCAGATACTCCTGCCACGGCCGAGCCATCTCCCACCACGTCTGCCCCAACTGGAGCGCCACGCCGTAACCGGCAAAGGTCGGCCCCGGAAAACGACGCTCCGGCATCGGGTTGTGGCCATAGGAATGGTAGACGAGGCGCGTCATGCCCGCACGGAAGAATGCGTCCTCGCGCCGTTTGAGGTCGCGCGGTGTAACGCCCCAGTCGGCGGCGGAGGTGTGCGCCTCGACGGCCACAACAGAAAGCCCGCGCAGATGGGCGGCGCTCGGCGCCTCACGCATCGTGCAGGACGCCTCGGTCATCGGCACATCGCAATGGAAGTAAGCGGTCATCGCGTCACCCGCGAAAGTCCCCACCCCACATGCGAAGCCCTCCACGTAGTGCTCGAGCCCGCGTTTCCGGCACCAATCGCGCACCACGCCGAAGAAGTTATCGCACACAACCTCGCTCACGGTCTTGCGCGCATCCCACAGATAACGTTGGCTCGTGTCCCGGCTCCCCACGAGATAGCCGGCGTAGACGGGCAGATAATTCCAAAGCGCGTAACCGCGGCGCCGCTCGAATTCGGCGGGCAGGTTCCCGGACCAGTTCTGCGTTCCCTGCTCCCAGCTGTCCAGCAGGAGCGACCGAACCGTCTTCACGCCTGCGGTCTTCTCTTCGTCGAGGATACGTTGCGCATACTGCGCGAGATGGAAGCGGACGGCGTCTGCGTCAAGAAGGTCGCACGCCGGCCCCGTCGCGTCGCTCGGCGAGGGCTGGTTGCAGCGGCGCGTCGAGGTGGCCCCCACCCGGAGCACGGTCCATGTGCGTCCGTCCGCGGGCGGCGTATAGCGAAGCGTGCCGTCGACGCCGATATGGCCCGTCACGTCCACCAAGTCTTTCGGATCAACGACCGTGCCCGCTTCCTCGGCGATGAACCGGCAGGTCGCGATGTTCCACGTAGCCGCGCCCGTCTGACTCTGAAGGGCGGTCAGAGAAGGCCTCGACGAAAAGTGGACTTCGCGGAGTTCAAGTCTGCAGGGCGTTTCCCATGTGAACTTGAACACCTTGGCCCGCGTCGGCTCGATCGGGTGCTCCTGGCTGGTGAACCAGTCCTCGGCCATCGCCGTGCCCGTTTCCAGATGCGCAACGAATCGGAAATTCCGCCCGTCATCGGAGGCCCACACGTCAGGCGCGTCCGACGGGATCTCATCCCCCATCGTCGAGGACTTGATAACGACCGTCCGCACCGTGACGGGCTCCGGGAACGTAAACGTGATCCAAGGATCCGCTTTATCGCGTTCATTCTCCCGCTTCTCGTAATTAACTGCGGCGGGATATTTCTCCCGCCCGTAGATATTATACGTGGCGTGCAGATGCAGGTTCGTGAGATTCGGCGCGTCGCACGAGGCCGCCAGCGCCGGAAGCGGCAGGTCTGGAGCGAGCATCGCCGGCGGCGTGGGGAACGCAAAGGCACGGATGTCGCCATACCACGGATTGTTCATATAGTTCCAATAGGGGTCCTTTTCGATCGGCCAGTCCGCGAGCTTCGGCAGCACGGCCTCCTCGCCCCCCTTCACGCGCTTCTCCACGCAGAAGACGTGTTTCATCGCGTTCGTGGTGGTCATCCAGGGGCCGCCCACGCCGGTCCAGCCCGCCCCGTTCTGAAACCCGAAGTCGAAGCCGTGCGCCGCGCTCCGCACGAGGGCGCGGCGAATCGCCTTCATCCAATCTTCGTTCAGGAACGGGGTTCGCGGCTCCTCCCTGGGGATGCGGCAGTTGCCCCCCACGAACATCTGCACACCGCCGAAACCGGCGCGCGCCAGCGCGTCGAGCTCTTTCTCCATCATGGCGGGATTGATGCAGCCGTCCTGCCAGTGCCACCACGTACGGCATCGCGCCGTGTCCGGAGGATGTGCAAAGTCCTCGTCAAGTGTACTCGCACCTGCGACAGACCCGCAAAAACATGCGAAAAAAAGCAGTGAAAAAACGAGAGTGCCTGTTTTCAAGTTGTCCCCCTTCGTATTGTCAAATCGCCATTTCCCGAACAGCAGCGCCCCCATGTATCGGCATTCCACGCCACGGGCAGCCCCTCCGTCGTCAGATAGCGTCATCCGCCCTGACGGACGGCATACCCGTCCTCAGTTGTGACTTCCCTTTAGTACAGCGACACCATAGTTCCGATGCGTCTGCATTTCAACATCAACGCTTTGCCGTCTTCGGATGCGAAAACTCTGTAGGACTTGAAGGCGGGTATAATCACCGCCGTCTGCGCCAGCGCATCCAAAAACGCCTTGCTGGCCGTGCCACAGGTCAGCAACGTAAGTTGCCCGCCCTTCTCCGGCCGCCACGCCGCCGTATCGATTATCAAAGATGGCGAGTCGCCCGTCGAAGTGGCTGCCCCGGATACTTCTACGGGTGGCTGAACCTGTCCCGGCTCTTCAATTGTATACTGGAGCTTTGTCCCATAATTCAGTGCCAGCGTCTTCACCCTCAGCAAACTGTTCGTCCCACCGATGACGAGCAGATTGTTGGTGCCGCCCGAATTCTTCCCCAAGGTGATCGTTGCGCCCGAAGCGTTCACAGTTCCATTGCTGACCCACAGACCGTTGTTCGAAACATTCTCACCGACACGCAACTCCCCGTTGGCGGCGAGGTTGACCGTGCCACCCGAAGAGACTTCCAAACTGTTATTTGTCGAAGAAATGCCGATCCGTATGAGGGAACCCTTCATGTTTAACACGCCACCGTTGTAAACCCGGGCACCGTTTCCATTCGAGCCCGTTTGATCGCCAATAATAAACGTACCTGAAAAAGAGATTGTTCCTCCATCGTGAACCAGTAGGCGGTTGTTGACGCCACCTAAACCGATATAGCATGAATAAACGTTAATACCTAAGTCTTCCATCGCCCCCCCGCCGCAGACTTCGATGACATTGCCCATGCTGCTGTTTTGCCAACCGGCAACGATTTTCTTTCCGCGCCATTTGAACTGTCCGCCGTTGATAATTAAGCTGTTCGTCTTGCCCGAATATCCCACAAACATATCCGCCGCACTGCTGTTTGTTGCAAAGCATCGAGATCCGGCACCTGTGACGCGGAGGATATTTCCATTGCGGTTGTTTCCATTTCCGAGCTGTACATTGCCCTCCACCAGAGCACCGTTACGAATCTCCATAAGAGAAGGCCCCCCCGAAACCAAAAACGAGTTGGACGCGACGCATTTCGTCTCTGTCCCATCGACTATCAGCGTTCCGGTCCGTTCGGGAACAATCGAGACATTGATGTCACCCAACGATGTGAGAGAGCCGTTCGTCACCAGCATCGTCACATTGTCCGCCGGATATCCGAAATTCGTGACCCCACCGGCGACTGTCAACTTTGCCCCACCCAGGTTCAGTGTAACATTCCCTTTGGAGGCCGTCAGCGCCGCAATCGTCCGATCCGCCGTGTCAGACACGCTATACGTGCCGGCCACAGCGAAAGCCGCAGAATCCCCGCTTTGCGGATACCCCATACTGGGGGTCCATTTCGCCGCGTCCGAAAACAATCCATCCGCCGCGCTCGCCCACGAATAAACCGTCTGAGCATCCGCCGTCTCCATACCACCCATCACCCATGCCGCAGCCAAAGCCGCCACCGTATTTGTCAACTTCATGTTGTCCTCCCTCTGTTTTGGTGCAGACGCGGAAACACGCCCCCCTTTTTGAATTGCAAGTTTCTCAACCGCATGCCGGAGCGCCGCCTGCTGCATAGCCCTGATTCTGACTTGTTCCGCTTCAAGGGGCATATTTGCGGCCATCCACAATTCGCCGATCTGTCGCGCCACATGGATGGCCAACAGGGGATCGGCAACAGCCTTGCGACCGTCAACCGTCCTGAACAGCTCTCTGGCCGCCACACCTTCCGTCGCAATTTTAATCGGGCTCTGTCCCAACAGCGCCACAACTCCCTCGCCTGCACTACACAAGTCCACTCCCTCGCCTGCCCCGTCCAGAACCTGAACGTCTCCTTTAAACACGAACAGCTCGCTTCTCCCCTTCTCTGCCGCCACTGAAAAGATGGTCCCGATATCCCACGCCGTCAGCCCCGGCGCATGCACGGTGAACCCGCTCGCGCGCGGCGGTACCCACGCCACCAGCCGACCTGTGGTCAACCGCACATCCATGCCGCCTTCAACCTCCAGTTCGAGCGGCCCCAGCAGCGAAAGCTCCACCCCCGACGGCAGCCGGACCCGGGCCTCGCCTCTCGCGAGCCTGACCCGCCCCGGCAACGCCTGCGGCAGTTCCAGCCCCTCCGCACCGAACCGGCTCACCAGCGCGACGGGGGGAATCTCCGCGACGGCCGCCGCCGAACGAAGGACAGGGAACGGCGAAGAACACATCGCGCCATACCAGATCCCCGAACCCGCCACCACCACCGCAGCGGCAGCCGCAATCGCAGCCAGAGGTCGCCTCATTCGGAAAATCCGACGCGTTTCAGGCTGGCTTTCGACGCGCTTGAAAATGGCTTCGATCCGGTCGGGCGACAGGTGCGCCGGCACGTCCATCGTTTGCAGGGCCACCGTCACGCCGCGCCACACGGCAGGCAACACCTCTTCTTGCTCAGCTGACTCGGCATCGGGAAGACGGCTCCGCCACCACAGAGCGGGCGGCAGCGGCTCGGGAATCGGAACGTCACACAGATCGCGCCGGACCTCGTCCACGACCCTCGCGAGCCTCTCGCGTTCCGCGCGGCAGGCCGCACAGACGGCGAGATGGGCCTCTGTCGCCGCCTGTTCCTCCGGCGCGGCGTCCCCCAGAAGCAGAAGCGGCAAGAGCGGGCGTATGCGTTCGCACTCAGGCATAGGCACCCCCCGCCTTTTCGACGAGCTCCGCCAACTGCGCGATCGCCTGGCTCAACAGATTGCGGCAGGTCGCCACAGTGAAACCTGTCACCGCACTGATTTCCTCGTAGCCCATCCCCTGCTGCAACCGCAACAGCACGACCCGCTGACGGGACTCCGAAAGCGCCCTCACGCAGCGCAGCACCTCTTTCGTGCGCTCGTCAGGGACGCTGGCTCCCGCCGTCTCCCCGTGCTCCGCGACAAAGGCTTCGCAGTAACGGGCCTCGCGCGCTTTCCGGCGCTCTTCCGCCCGGATCAGATCAACCGCCTCGTTGTGCGTCACGCGGAACAGCCATACGCGGAGTCTCGCCTCCTCGCCGTCCAGCTCGTCCCATTTGCTGAAGAGCTTGATGAAGACGTCCTGCACGACCTGCTGGGCCAGGTCGGGATTGTTCAGGACCGCCGCCGCATAACGGAGCAGAGCCGTCTGGTGCCGCAGAATAACGGCCTCCATCCGTGCCCTTCGAAGGCCCGGCGGCTCGCGTTTCCCTGTCTCATCCCTTGGCGTCATTTGTTTACTATACGCCGCCATGGAGGAAAACATCATCGTAAAAACCGGTGAGAGGCCCCGTCTCTGCGACGAGGGCAAGCCACTCACTCATGCACTAACGCGGGAACATCCCCGTCTTTCGCCAGCCGGAACTCCGCGCTCTTCGCGACGCCGGACACATCCGTATAGCTCACCCGGTAGCGGCCCTTGAACCCTCGGAACGTCACGCGGCCGTCCCCGCCGGCCTTCAGCGTCAGGCGCGTCTTCCATTCGCCGTTGATCAGCTGGTCGAGCGCGCGGTAGGCCGGCTTCGGATGCAGGTCCTTGTCGTACAGGCCGGAGAAAGAAGGCTCGCCCGGAGCGGCGCCGCCGTCCACCACGTTCCACCAGGTGATGCCCATGACCTCGGGGTGGCTGAACCAGAGGCGATAGAGGTTCCGGGCGATCTCCGCCTGGATCGCCAAGCCCGCCTCGGTCCCGTCCGGCGCGCTGACGGTGACCTCGCTGATGTGGATCGGCCGCCCCACCTCTTTCAGCGTGTCCAGCACCGCGAAATTCTTCGCGGGCGAGAGGCTGTCCGCGCCGTCGGCGATCTGCCGCGACTCCTTGGGGTTGAAGATGTGCATCTGCACCCCGACGGTGTCGATG
>Ga0209066_10006602_pt1 | contig 11773 bp, 6 predicted proteins | sample All_14_2_FD_187198 | JGI IMG/M metagenome (GOLD analysis project Ga0209066, IMG submission 187198) | Freshwater microbial communities in response to fracking from Pennsylvania, USA - Allegheny Zone_MetaG_DW_15 (SPAdes) (version 2) ...
TCGGTGAATCGGGCCAGCCAGGGCGCGATGGGCTCGAACAGCGTACGCGGGGCAAAGTGGGCCGGAATGTCGTCGGCTGCGGTCATCGGCGTCAGGGGGTGGTGCATGCGACCGCGATTGTGGCCTGGAATGAAACGACCGGCCACAGGGGCCGGTCGTGAGGGCAGGTCGCAGGACGAGTCGCAGGACGATGTGGGCGGATCAGGCTGCGCGTGCCGCAGGTTCGGCCGCGATGGCCGGTTGCAGGCGATTCACGCCGCTGATGATGGCGCGGATCGAAGCGGTGACGATGTTGCCATCGACGCCCACGCCGTAGCGGTCGCCGCCCTGTCCGTTGGCCTCGGTCAGCTCGAGGAAGGCGCAGGCCTGGGCGTTGCCGCCGTCTTCGCTGGGGGCGATCGAGCGTTCCTCGAAGCTGCGTACCTGCACGTCGATGCCGGTGGTGCGCAAGGCGTGCACCGCGGCGTCGATCGGGCCGTTGCCCTCGCCCACCAGCAAGTGGCGGGTGCCCCCGATCTCGACGACGAGGCGGATGCCCTGCGCTGCGCCGTGCTCGAAGAGATGGTGTTCCACATAGCGCACCGGCTCGGCCGCGTCGAGGTAGGTACTGCGGAAGAGGTCCCAGATCGCTGCGGCTGACATTTCGCCGCCGGTGGCGTCGGTGACCTGTTGCACCTCACGCGAGAACTCGACCTGCAAGCGGCGCGGCATGACGATGCCGTATTCGGTTTCGAGCAGGTAGGCGATGCCGCCTTTACCGGACTGGCTATTCACCCGGATCACGGAGTCGTAGCTGCGGCCGACGTCGGCGGGATCGATCGGGAGGTAAGGCACGTTCCACAGCGCGTCCGCCTTTTGGGCGGCGAATCCCTTCTTGATGGCGTCCTGGTGGGAGCCGGAGAAGGCTGTGAAGACGAGATCCCCCACATAGGGGTGGCGTGGGTGAATGGGCAACTGGTTGCAGTACTCGACGGTACGTGCGACCGCGTTGATGTCGGAGAAATCGAGCCCGGGCGCTACGCCCTGGGTGTAGAGGTTGAGCGCAAGGGTGACGATGTCCACGTTGCCGGTGCGCTCGCCGTTGCCGAACAGGCAGCCTTCGACGCGGTCCGCACCGGCCATGATGCCGAGTTCGGCCGCAGCCACGCCGGTGCCGCGGTCGTTGTGCGGATGGAGCGACAGCACGACGCTGTCGCGACGGGCCAGGTTGCGATGCATCCACTCGATCTGGTCGGCGTAGATGTTGGGCGTCGACACCTCGACGGTGGCCGGGAGGTTGAGGATGACCTTGTCGTCCGGCGTCGCACCCCATTCGGCGGTCACGGCGTCGCAGACTTCCTTGGCGAAGTCGAGCTCGGTGGCGGAGAAGGTCTCCGGACTGTATTCGAGCGCGATTTCGGTGCCGCACTCGGCTTTCATCTGCTGGCCGATCTGCTTGATCAAGCGCACGGCCGATACGGCAAGCGCCACCACCTGCGGCTTGTCCATGTTGAACACCACTTCGCGAAAGCCGGGCGAGGTGGCGTTATAGACATGGACGATGGCCCGCGGCGCGCCGCGCACCGATTCCATGGTGCGGCGGATGAGGTCTTCGCGTGCCTGGGTGAGCACCTGAATGGTGACGTCCGCGGGGATGTGGCCGCCTTCGATGAGCGTGCGCACGAAGTCGAAATCGGTCTGCGAAGCCGACGGGAAGCCGACCTCGATCTCCTTGAAACCGATGTCGCATACGGTGCGGAACATGCGCATCTTGCGCTCGACGCTCATCGGCTCGAACAGCGCCTGGTTGCCGTCGCGCAGGTCGGTGCTCATCCAGATCGGGGCGCGGTCGATGACCTTGTTCGGCCACTGGCGGTCGGCGAGTGCAATCGGGGCGAAGGGGTGGTACTTGGCGGCGGGGTTCTGCAACATCATGGCGCGGTCCTCGTGGGCGTGGCGTGATTCGATGGACGAAAGTTTACGCCGGGCACCATGGCAGACGATTGCGTTGTTGCAGTGCGCCCCCTGCTTTTTGAGCAAAAAAGTTCACTAAATGAATGAATGCTGCAATGATCTGCCGATCATCGACAAAGCCGGAGCTGATCATGCAACTCGACCGCTACGACCGCCAGATTCTTGAACTGCTGCAGCAGGATGGTCGCATCAGCAACCAGGACCTCGCCGACCGCATCAGCCTGTCGCCTTCGTCCTGCCTGCGCCGGCTGCGTGCGCTTGAGGAGTCCGGTCTGATCCGGGGCTATCGCGCCTTGCTCGACGCGAAGAAGCTCGGGCTGTCCTTGATGGCCTTGATCCACATCTCGATGGACCGTCACACGCCCGAACGCTTCAGCCACTTCGAGGCCGAGGTCGAGAAGATTCCGCACGTGCTGGAATGCCTGCTGATCACCGGACAGGACGCCGATTACCAGTTGAAGGTGATCGTCGCCGATATGGACGGCTACCAGGAGTTGCTGCTGAATCGCATCACCCGCATCCCCGGCGTGACCGGAGTGCACTCGAGCTTTGTGCTGCGGCGGGTGATCGACAAGACGGCGGTGCCGGTCTGACCGGCACCGCCCTCCGCTTAGCGCGCTGCGGCGCCGACCTGTTTGTCGCGGTCGATGCGGAACAGCGTGGTCGTGCCGCTCACTTCGTTGGCCACCACCAGCAAGGGGACGCCCGGCAAGGGGCTCACTTCCGGGGCGATCACGCGAATGCCTTCCGGGCCCAGATCAAGCGCGGCTGCCGTGCCTGGCGTGGCGTTGAAATCCCGGTGGTTGAGGTATTGCACGAAGCTGGGCGAGCTTGGCGTGGTCACGTCATACACCATGATGCCGCCCACGCGCTCGAGGCCGATGAAGGCATACACGCGGCCAAACAGCTTGGCCACGGCCAGGGCTTCGGGTTCGGGGCCCTTGTCGTCGCTGCGGGCGTCGAACTCGTTGGCGGTGTGGTTGGCGTTGAAGGTCGCCGGGGCCAGTTCGGCGATCTTGCGTTCGAACTCCGCACCACTGTCGAACACCTGCTCCAGGTCGGCGTTCCAGATCGAGAAGGAGCGGGCGCCGAAAGCGTAGAGCGCTTCGTAGCAACTGCCGTCGGCGCGTAAGCCGTTGGCGGTGGTGAGGTTCAGGCGGCCTAGATTGGCGTTGTCGCGCAGTTGCGCAAGCGTGCTGATGCCGTAGGGGTTGTCGGCGAGGAAAGCCTGAACCTGGGGCGCATCGGCACACACGGGCTTGGGCAGGCTGCGCATGCGCGAGACTTCGCTGTAGCCCGACCAGTCGCGTGAGTCGCCTTCATTGGCGGTCACGATGTAGGTTTCACCGCCCACTTCGTAGCTGGCGATGGTGTCGGGCTGGTACATCCCATTCACCGGCCAGTTGCCGATGCGAATGCTGCCGTCACGGTCGCCGACGTCGAGTTCGTTACCCGGCGCCATGTGGTCCTTGAAGCCGAGCGGCTTGATGGCAGTGAGTTCCCCGGTATCGATGTCGAGGATGGCGATGGCGTTGGCTTCCTGCAGGGCCACCCAGGCGCTGCGGCCATCCTTGGAAACGGTGATGTATTCCGGCTCGAGGTTCCGGGCGATGCTGGCGTTGGGACCGAAAACGCGCACGGCCGGGTCCAGGCCTTCGTGCTCGAAGCGGGTGAAGCGTACAGTCCGCACGTGTTGCGGGCCGAGCGCGGTGACGTTGGCGGGCAGGTCGATGATGCTGACCGAGCCTTCGGGGTCGTCGCGGTAGTCGTCACTCGGCTCGCCTTCGTTGGCCACCAGCACGCGCTTGCCGTCCGGGGTGAAGGTGAGCATGTCGGGCAAGGCACCGACTTCCACGTCGGCCAGGCGTTCGCCATCGGCGTTGAAGAACACGACCCGGCCCGGCTCGGTCTTCACCGTGTTTTCCACCGCTGCGGCCATCAAGCCCTTGTGTGCAGCAACGCTGTTCACCGTGCCGCCGAGTGCGATGTTGAACATGAAGACTGGCGCGGACGGGGTGCGCACGTCCAGCACATCGATCAGCCCGCTGGCCGCATTCACCACGAAAAGGCGCTGGGTCTTGGCGTCATGGGCCACGATCTCGGCCGCGGACTGGTCGAACAAGCCGGTCGCGTAACTGCCGAGCGGCGTCAGGGCCACTTGAAATGGCGATGCCGCAGGCGCAGCGATGGCAGCCACGCTGGTGGCAAACAGGCCGGCACACACGAGCCGGGTCAGTGTGGAGATCTTCATCTTTTCCTCGATGGCAAGGTCGGCAAGGATGCCGAGCATGCAGAACGAAGATTTCCGTCAGATGACCGTTTCATGACGGCGCGTACCCACACACAGCGGCTAGGTGCCGTGGGGCTATTCTGTGAAAATTGGCGCTTAATGCGTGTTCGTCATGGAACACGATGTGACGTACATGTCAGCCAAAAGAAAAATGAGTTAGGGTTACTAAGACCTAACTCATTGAGTTGATGGCGCGCCCGAGACGATTCGAACGTCCGACCCCTGCCTTCGGAGGGCAGTACTCTATCCAGCTGAGCTACGGGCGCGCGGGTGGTGGTGCAAAGAGCACTCACGCAAGGCGCGTAAGCATATAGCGCGGCGCACACAAAGTCCATGCCGCACTGCCACAATGGTTTTTCGCCCGCTATAATTGTCGCTTTCGCCTTGCGTCATAACACAAGTCAAAGGACTCGAGCATGTCGAACCATCGCGCTCTTACCCGCTTCGCAATGCCTGTCGTCGCCATGGTCGTAGCCGCAGGGCTGGCCGGCTGTGGCAAGCAAAGCTCGGTTGATCCCGAGCTGACCGCTTCCCTGATTCAGCCTGTCGCGCGCGTCGAGATCCAGGCCGTCAAGATCACCCCGGGCACGCGTACCGGCGAGCAGATCTACAAGGCCATCTGTGCTGCCTGCCACGATTCCGGTGCAGTGGGTGCGCCCAAGACGGGTGATGCGGGTGCCTGGGGGCCTCGTCTGGCCTTGGGTCATGATGGCCTGACCAAGTCGGCGATTGCCGGTAAAAACGCCATGCCTCCGCGTGGCGGCGGCAGTGACCTGACCGATACCGAAGTAAAGCGTGCGGTGGCCTACCTGGCCAATACCGCCGGCGCAAACTTTACCGAACCGCCGGTTGAGCAATAAAGGCGGCCTGCTGCGCCCAAGCGCGCACACGGTGTGACACAGACGGCAGCTTCGGCTGCCGTTGTTGTTGGGGGCTGCGGATCGTCGGTGTGGGCGTTGGCCGCCCTGGCTCCGCAGGCCTCGCCACTCAAGGTTTTTTCTCGCGCGACTCGAACATCGCCATCAGGTTCGCCAGTCGGGCCTTGCCCTCTTCCTTCGATACGGGCGCGGCGGTCTTGCGGTCGTTCATCTTGATGTCGCCGCCCATCTCGGCGATGAAGCGGCTGGGTTCGCAGGGGCGGAACTCACGGCCCGACTTGCGCCGCTCGCACCACGTAATGTTGAGGCTGCGCTGCGCCCGCGTGATGCCGACGTACATCAGGCGGCGCTCTTCCTCGATCTTGTCTTCGTCGATGCTGCTTTGGTGCGGCAACAGGCCTTCCTCGACGCCGATCAGGAAGACGTGCGGAAATTCCAGCCCCTTCGACGCATGCAGGGTTGCCATCTGCACCCCGTCGAAATCCGGGTCTTCTTTGTCAAGCATCGACATCAGCGCGATGGTCTGGGTGAGCTCGATGAGGTTCTTGCCGTCCTCCTCGCCCTTGCGCCCCAGCCAGCCGACGAAGTCGCGCACGTTGTTCCATTTGGATTCGGCCTCGCGCGTGTCGCAGTGCTCGAACAGCCAGGCTTCGTAGCGGATCGCGGCGAGCAGATCTTCCAGCAGTTGCGCGGCGGGTTCTCGCGGCGCGCGGTACTGCAGGCGGTTGATGAAACCGGCGAACTCCTGCACGCCGTGCAGTTGTTTGGCGTTGAGGTGCTGCGTCAGGCCTTCCTCGAACACCGCGGCGAACAGGCTGATGTGGCGCCGGCCAGCATAGCCGCCGAGGGCTTCCAGCGTGGTCGGCCCGATGCCGCGGCGCGGCGTGGTAATGGCGCGGATGAACGCGAGGTCGTCGTCCTCATTGACCAGCAGGCGCAGATAGGCAATCAGGTCGCGTACCTCGGCCTTGTCGAAGAAGCTCTGCCCGCCCGACATCACATAGGGAATGCGGTTGTTGCGCAGGTGCTGCTCGATGAGGCGGGCCTGGTGGTTGCCGCGGTACAGGATGGCGTAGTCCTTGAAGCGGGTGCGGCTCTCGAATTTGTGCGCTGAGATCTTGGTGGCGACCCATTCGGCTTCATGCTCGGCATCGCGGCAGTTGGTGACGACGATCTGATCGCCGATGCCGTGCTCGGACCACAGGCGCTTGTCGAACAGCTTCTCGTTGTTGGCGATGACGGTGTTGGCGGCTTCCAGGATGCGGCGCGACGAGCGGTAGTTCTGCTCCAGCTTGATGACCTTCAGCTTCGGATAGTCCTGCTGCAGCAGCTTCAGGTTCTCGACGTCGGCGCCGCGCCAGGCGTAGATGGCCTGGTCGTCATCGCCCACCGCGGTGAAGGCGCCACGCACGCCCGACAGCAGCTTGAGCAGCCGGTACTGGGCGCGGTTGGTGTCCTGGTATTCGTCCACCAACAGGTAGCGCAGCTTGTTCTGCCAGCGCTCGCGCACTTCGGGGTGCTCGTCGAACAGGCGCACCGGCAGCGAGATCAGGTCGTCGAAATCCACCGCCTGGTAGGCACGCAGCGTGCGCTCGTATTCCTTGTACAGCCTGGCGGCGACCGAGGCGATCTCGTTGTCGGCGAGCTGCGCCGCCTCCTCGGGCGTGATCATCGCGTTCTTCCACGACGAAATCTGCCACTGCATCTGCTTGGCGATGCCCTTGTCGTTGTCACCGGCCACATCCGACACGATCTGCACGGTGTCGGACGCATCCAGGATGGAAAACTGGGGCTTCAGCCCGCAATGCACGGCTTCCTGCCGGATGATGCGTACGCCCAGCGCGTGGAAGGTGCACACCGTCAGCCCGGTTGGCGCCCGGCCGCCCATGATGTGGGCGACGCGCTCCTGCATTTCCTTGGCAGCCTTGTTGGTGAAGGTGATGGCGGCGATATTGCCGGGATTCAGCCCGCATTCATTGATCAGGTGCGCGATCTTGTGCGTGATCACCCGCGTCTTGCCGCTGCCGGCGCCGGCCAGCACCAGGCAGGGGCCGTCGAGATAGCGGATGGCTTCACGCTGTGGCGCGTTGAGGAGGGCGGACATCGATGTGGGCAGTCAATCAGGCAGAGCCGCCCGGAACGGGCAGCGGAGGCCAATTCTAGCCGAATAGCCCTGCCAGCCAGATGGCACAGCCGAACCTGACGATGCCGCAGTGAATGAGCCCATAATGAGTTCCTCACTTTGGGCATCCGGAGATTCGCACCTTGAAGCTCGCAAAACTCGGCGCGCTGCTGACTTGGGGACTTGTCGGTCTTCTGGCCGCAGCGGCCCTCAGCGCGTTGCTGACCTTTACGCTTTCACGCCAGCAACGCGATACGCTGGATGCCTTGCATCACGCCAGCGAAGCCATCATGCACCTGCAGATGGGTAGCGATGTGCTGACCCATGCTGTTCGCAGCTATGCGGCAACCGGAGACGACGCTTACCGCCAGGCCTATCTGACGGAAAAAAATCTGACGCGCAGCCGGGATGCCGCGGTGGAGACCTTCCTGGGCTTGCCCGGGATGAGCGAGGAGGCGTGGCTGTTGCTGCAGGCCAAGCGCGAGTCTGACGCCCTGATCGACCTTGAGATGCAGATCTTCGAAGCCGTTCAGCACGGTGACCGCGAGCGTGCAGTCGAGCTGGCTTACGGCGAGCCTTATCTGGCCGCCAAGCAGGCGATCGCCAAACCGCTGCGCGAACTCGACCGTGTGCTGCACGCCGACTATGCGGCGTTGGAGCGCGCGCAGAACCGCAACATGTCGATCGCCATGCTGGCCTCTGTCGTGCTCGTGCTGCTGGGCATGGTGATGCTTGTGCTGGTCTTGCAGGGCTTCTACCGCCGCCGCGTGTTACAGCCGCTGGTCGAGCTGACCGCCATGAGCGCGCGCCTGCTCAAGGGCGAACATGGCCTGCATTATCCGTACAGTGAGGAAAACGGCGAGATCGGCGACCTCAGCCGCGCCCTCCAGGCGCATCAGCAGACCATGCGCGAGCTTGATGCCGAGCGCGAACATTTCCGCCATGCCGAAGCCTGGTATCGACAGATCATCGCCTTTTCGCCCGATGGCATGCTCATCGTCGATGCCGATGGTCGGATCCTCATTGCCAACCCCAAGGCCCACGAACAGTTCGGTTATCCGGCCGACAGCATGATCGGCATGAGTGTCGACGAACTGGTACCGACAGACATCCGGCCATCTCACCCCAGCATGCGGGCCCGCTTCATCGGCGCCAACGGCAACCGCCCGCTGGATAACATCGCCGGCAGCTTCCGTGCTGCAAGGCGCGATGGCACCGAGTTTCCGGTCGAACTTGGCCTCACCCACCTGCCCGATCTGGCGGGCAAGGCGACCTGCATCTGTGTGACGGTGCGCGACATCACCCAGCGCAAGCAGTACGAACAGGCCATCGCCGATCAGGTCGAGTTCCAGCGCGTGTTGCTGGACACGCTGCCGTATCCGGTGTTTTTCAAGGATGCGGCCGGGTGTTACCTCGGGTTCAATCAGGCCTTCCTCGATGCCTTCGGTGTTGCCCGCGAGGATCTGCTGGGCAAGAGTGTCTTGCAGTTCTCCCAACTTCCCGCCGAAGACCGCCCGACCTACCAGGCCGCGAATGAGCGCATCCTGCGCGAGGGCGGCACCTTCATCACCGAGGTGCGCATGCCGTTCGCCGACGGCAAGACGCACGATGTGCTGTACAGCCTGAGCGGCTATCGCAACAGTGCGGGTGTGCTCGCGGGGCTGGTGGGTTCGTTGATCGATATCAGTGCGCAGAAGCAGGCGGAACAGGCACAGGTCGAGGCCAAGCACCTCGCCGAGGAAGCGACCCGGCTCAAGTCCGATTTCCTCGCCAACATGAGCCACGAGATCCGCACGCCGATGAACGTCATCATGGGCATGGCGCATCTCGCGCTCGACAGCGACCTCGACAAGCGTCAGCGCAACTACCTGGAGAAGATTCACGGCGCCGCGCAGTCGCTGCTCGGCATCATCAACGACATTCTCGACTTCTCGAAGATCGAGGCTGGCAAGATGCATTTCGAGGAGACGGACTTTTTCCTCGAGGACGTGCTGAGCAGTCTTGCCGACCTGGGTACGGCGAAGGCGCAGGAGAAAGGGCTGGAGTTGCTGTTCAACATCGGCGTCGATGTGCCGACTGGCTTGCGCGGTGATCCGCTGCGCCTGGGGCAGGTGCTCAACAACCTGCTGAGCAACGCGCTCAAGTTCACCGAGCACGGTGAGGTCACCGTCGCCATCCACCAGGAACAGGTCGAAGGCGACTGCGCCTGGCTGCGCTTCGAGGTCAGCGATACCGGCATCGGCATCAGCGAAGAACAGCGTACACGCCTGTTCCAGGCCTTTACCCAGGCGGATTCATCGACTTCGCGCAAGTACGGCGGCACCGGGCTGGGGCTGACGATCTGCAAGCGTCTGGTCGATCTGATGGGCGGCGAAATCGGTGTAGACGCTGAACCGGGCGTCGGCAGCACCTTCTATTTCCGTGTGCCGTTCCGCCTGCAGAACCAGCAGCGTAAGCTGGTCATCAATGGCGACGACGTGCTGGGCATGCGCATCCTGGTGGTGGACGACAATGCCAGTGCGCGCGAAATCTTCCAGACCATGCTCACTGCGCTGCAATTCGACGTCGCCACTGCGCCCAATGCTGCGCGCGCGATCACGATGCTCGAAGAGGCCTTCGCCGCCGGGCAGCCTTATCGGCTGGTCTTGATGGACTGGATGATGCCCGGTACCGACGGCGTCGAGGCGATCCGGCAGATCCGGGCCGATCCTCGGATCGGAGAAACCCCGTTCTTCGTCATGGTCACCGCCTTCAGCCGCGAGGAGTTGCGTGAGCGCATCGGCGATCTGCCGGTCGAAGGTTTGCTCGAGAAGCCCGTCACGCCCTCCACCCTGCTCGACAGCATCCTGAATGCCTTCGGTAAGGAGGTGGCGACCCGGCCGCGCAAGAAGGAACTGCAGGCCGAGTACCTCGAGGCCCAGCGCGCCTTGCAGGGGGCTCATCTGCTGCTGGTCGAGGATAACCTCGTCAATCAGGAGATGAGCATCGACATCCTCGGTCGTGCCGGCATTCGTGTCGACATCGCCAACAATGGTGCCGAGGCCGTGTCGATGGTCGTTCGTTCCCCCTACGACGGCGTGTTGATGGATTGCCAGATGCCGGTGATGGATGGTTTCGAGGCCACGCGCCGCATCCGCTCCCTGAAGGGTTACGAGGATCTTCCCGTTCTGGCGATGACCGCCAACGCAATGAGCGGCGACCGCGAGCGCTGTCTCGAAGCGGGGATGAACGACCACATCGCCAAGCCGATCGATGTGCAGCAACTGTTCATCCGTCTGCACCAATGGATCAAGCTGGGTGAGCCGCGACCTGGCCTGGCCACGGGCATGGAGTCGGAGCCCGCGTCGACAGCGGCCCCCTTGCCCGTCATCCCCGGCGTGCAGATGGAGTCCGCGCTGCAACGCCTCGGCGGCAACACGGCGCTACTGCGCAAGCTGCTGCACCGTTTCTGCGACACCCAGGCAGAAGCCGTGGTGTTGATCGAGCAGGCACTGGAGGCCGGTGACAAGGACACAGCCATCCGCATCGCCCATACTTTGAAAGGGCTGGCGGGCAATATTGGTGCGCGCGCCCTGGCGACCGGTGCGGCCGACATCGAAGCCCGCTTGCATCACGGTAACGGCGTCAAGGAAGGTCTAACCGAACTGGCCGATGCATTGGCTGCCCTGATCGCCGCCGTCCGCAGCGCATTCGGCAACGATTCGGCGCAAAGTGATCAAACGCCACGGGCGACAAATCGCCCCGCAGCGCGCTCTGCCGCCGAGCTCGATGCGCTGAGGGCCGGCTTGCTTCGACTGGAGGCGCTGTTGCGCGAGGATGATGGCGAAGCTGGCCGCTGCCTGGAGACGCTGGTCGACACGCTGACTGCCGTCGATGCTTCGCAGCGGGTCGTGCAACTCCAGGAGCTGGTCGCCCAATACCGATTCGATGAAGCGCTTGCCTGCCTGGGCGAGCTGCGCCAGACCTGCGCAGCACTCGCCACCCCCAGCACTCACATGGTCGATACCCGGAACGAGAACCTGTCATGAGCCCCACTCCCCACTCGAGCACCATCCTGCTGGTCGATGATGTGCCGGACAACATCGACATCCTCAACCAGGTGCTGTCGCCGCACTACCGCACCCGTGTCGCCATCAATGGCGAACGTGCGCTGAAGATTGCCTTGGGCGCCGAGCCGCCCGACCTCATCCTGCTCGATGTCATGATGCCTGGCATCAATGGCTATGAAGTGTGCGAGCGCTTGAAGGCCAACCCCGAAACGCGCGACATCCCGGTGATCTTCGTCACGGCGATGAGCGAGATCGAAGATGAGGCGCGCGGCCTGGCGCTGGGGGCGGTCGACTACATCACCAAACCCATCAGTCCAGCCATCGTGCTGGCGCGCGTGCGTACCCACCTTGCGTTGTACGACCAGAACCGTGAGCTTGCCCGCCAGGTTCACGAACGCACGATCGACCTCTTCAACACCCGCCAGCAGATCATCCGCCGTCTTGGACGCGCCGCCGAGTTCCGCGACAACGAAACCGGCAA
>Ga0209066_10006603_pt1 | contig 11771 bp, 9 predicted proteins | sample All_14_2_FD_187198 | JGI IMG/M metagenome (GOLD analysis project Ga0209066, IMG submission 187198) | Freshwater microbial communities in response to fracking from Pennsylvania, USA - Allegheny Zone_MetaG_DW_15 (SPAdes) (version 2) ...
GCTGCCGTCGCCGCCCGGTCGGTGGGCAGGTCACAGCAATACCAGGCGTCCACCAGGGGCCGCAGGCGCGTGACCATGCCGGTCAGGTCCTTGTCGGCCATCGCGCCCCACACCACATGGGTGCGCGGGAAGAAACCCATCTGATCGAGGTTGGCCGCCAGGGTCGCCGCCGCATGCGGGTTGTGCGCCACATCCAGGATCAAGGTGGGCTGCCCCGGAATGATCTGGAAGCGTCCCGGCAACTCCACCGTGGCCAGGCCCGTGCGCACGGCCTGCGCCGACACCGGCAAGCGGTTGCGCACCGCCTCCAGGGCCGCCAGCACGCCCGAGGCATTGAGCAGCTGATTCGCGCCCCGCAGCGCCGGGTAGGCCATGCTGTTGAAACGCTTGCCGCGGCCACTCCAGGACCACTGCTGACGGTCGCCCGCATAGTTGTGATCACGGCCAAACAGCCACAGGTCGGCGCCCAGTTGCTGGGCGTGCTCGATGACACTCTGCGGCGGCTGGGGATCGGACACCACCACCGGACGACCCGCACGCATGATGCCGGCCTTCTCGCGGCCAATGGCCTCGCGGTCCGGCCCCAGGTAGTCCATGTGGTCCAGATCGATGCTGGTGATGATGGCGCAGTCGGTGTCGATGACGTTGACCGCATCCAGACGACCGCCCAAACCCACCTCCAGGATCACCACATCCAGCTCGCTGGACGCCAGCAGGCGCAAGATCGCCAGGGTGGTGAACTCGAAATACGTCAGGGCCGCGTCACCCCGCGCCGCTTCGATGGCGGCAAAGTGCGGCACCAGCTCATCGGCCTTGACCAGCTCGCCCATGATGCGGCAACGCTCTTCAAAGTGCACCAGGTGCGGCGAGCCGTACACGCCCACCCGAAAGCCCGCCTTGAGCAAGATGCCTTCGAGCATGGCGCAGGTCGAGCCTTTGCCATTGGTGCCCGCCACCGTGAACACCACCGGCGCGGTGCGCTCCTCATCTTCCTGGCCCAAGGGCGTGCCCAGCACCACCCCAGCCCGTGCCCACACCTCGGCGACGCGCGCCAGGGTCAGGTCGATGCCGGCGGGATGCAGGCGCTCGCAGTGGGACAACCAGTCGTCCAGCGTGCGCAAAGCAGGAGGTGAGTCAGGCAGGTTCGGGGTCATGGGGCACACGTCTCATTCGGAAACAAAACGGGCTGCACTCAACGCAGCCCGCCTGTCAAAGCCCGGTCACCTGTGTGGCGTGCCCGGGCTGGGATCATCAACACATCACGCTCACGCCGAGACGGCATCGGTCGGCAAACGCTGCAACATCGCCAGCTGACGGGCGATGTTCGCGCGCAGTTCGCGGCGGTCCATGATCATGTCGACGGCGCCCTTTTGCATCAGGAACTCGGCGCGCTGGAAGCCTTCAGGCAGCTTCTCGCGCACGGTGTTCTCGATCACGCGCGGACCGGCAAAGCCGATCAGGGCCTTGGGCTCGGCGATGACGATGTCACCCACGAAAGCAAACGAGGCGGACACCCCACCCATGGTCGGGTCGGTCAGCACGCTGATGTAAGGCAGTTTGGCCTTGGCCAGACGGGTCAGGGCCGCATTGGTCTTGGCCATCTGCATCAGGCTCAGCAGGCCTTCCTGCATGCGCGCGCCGCCGGTGGCAGTGAAGGACACGAAAGGCACCTTCTGGTCCACGGCTGCTTCCACACCGCGCACGAAGCGCTCGCCCACCACGGAGCCCATTGAGCCGCCCATGAAGTCGAACTCGAAGCACGCTGCAATCAGCGGAACGCTGTGCACCGAGCCGCCCATCACGATCAGGGCATCGGTCTCGCCGGTGGCTTCCATGCCCTGCTTCAGACGCTCGGGGTACTTGCGGCTGTCCTTGAACTTCAGGGGGTCGATGGGCAGCACTTCCTGGCCCAGCTCGTAACGACCTTCAGCATCGAGGAAGGCATCCAGGCGGGCGCGGGCAGCGATGCGGTGGTGATGTCCGCACTTGGGACACACGTTCACATTGGCTTCCAGATCGTTCTTGTACAGAACGGTCTCACAGGATGGGCACTTGATCCACAAGCCTTCCGGCACCGAACGTCGCTCGGACGGATCGGTCGGATGGATCTTGGGGGGCAACAGTTTCTCAAGCCAGCTCATGCTCAGGCTCCTTTCAAGGAATCGAGGGCCGCACGGATCTCGGCAATGAAATCGCGCCCGGCAGCCACCACGGTCTCGGGCGTCTGCGTCTCCAGCAACTGCACGATGCGCGAGCCGATCACCACGGCGTCAGACACAGCGGCCACCGCCTTGGCGGTCTCTGCGTCACGGATACCAAAACCCACACCCACGGGCACGTTCACGTGCGCCTTGATGCGGGGCACCATGTCAGCCACCGCGGCGGTGTCCAGGTGCCCGGCACCGGTCACGCCCTTGAGCGACACGTAATACACATAACCGGCCGCAATGCGACCCACCGCGGCCATGCGCTCCTCGGTCGAGGTGGGGGCCAGCAGGAAAATCGGGGCCAGGTCGGCCGCCTTCATCTGGGCAGCAAAGGTTTCGCACTCTTCAGGCGGATAGTCCACCACCAGCACGCCATCCACGCCCGAAGCCTTGGCATCGCGCACGAAGCCGCCCGCACCGTGGTGCTGGTCGTAGGCCTCAATGGGGTTGGCATAGCCCATCAGCACCACCGGCGTGGTGGCGTTGCGGGCCCGGAAGGCCTTCACATCGGCCAGCACGTGGGTCAGCGAGATGCCCTTGGTCAGCGCACGCTCGGCGGCCTTCTGGATCACCGGGCCATCGGCCATGGGGTCAGAAAACGGCACCCCCAGCTCGATCACGTCGGCACCGGCTTCGGCCATGGCCAGCATCAGTTCGACGGATTTTTCCGGATAAGGATCACCCGCGGTGATGAAGGGGATCAAGGCCTTGCGGCCTTGCGCCTTCAGATCGGCAAAGGTCTGGTCGAGACGGGTCACGGTGCTCATGCCTGACCTCCCTTGACGGACTGACCACGGCAGGAGGGGCGGCAGAAGAACTCGGCGCCGGTCAGGTCGGCCACGGTACCGATGTCCTTGTCGCCACGGCCGGACAGATTGACCAGGATGTGCTGATCAGGACGCATGGTGGCGGCCAGCTTCATGGCATAAGCGACGGCGTGGCTGGACTCCAGCGCGGGGATGATGCCCTCGGTGCGGCACAGGCGGTGGAAGGCTTCGAGCGCTTCCTTGTCGGTGATGCCCACGTACTCGGCCCGACCGATGTCCTTGAGGTAGGCGTGCTCGGGGCCGACGCCGGGGTAGTCCAAGCCCGCCGAGATCGAGTGCGTCTCGGTGATCTGGCCGTTGTCGTCCTGCAGCAAATAGGTGCGGTTGCCATGCAGCACGCCGGGCACGCCCATCTGCAGCGACATGGAGTGCTTGCCGCTGGCCGCGCCCTCGCCCGCCGCTTCCACGCCGATCAGGCGAACGGCCTCATGCTCGATGTAGGGATAGAAAATGCCCATGGCGTTGCTGCCGCCGCCCACGCAGGCGACCACGGCGTCGGGCTGGCGGCCAATCGCCACCGGCATCTGCTGCAGACACTCTTCGCCAATGACGGACTGGAAGTCGCGCACCATGGCTGGATACGGATGCGGCCCCGCCACCGTGCCGATGATGTAGAACGTGTTTTCGACGTTGGTGACCCAGTCACGCATCGCTTCGTTGAGCGCGTCTTTCAGGGTCTTGCTGCCGGACTCGACGGGCACCACTTTGGCGCCCAGCAGGTGCATGCGATAGACGTTGGGAGACTGACGCTTGACGTCTTCCGCACCCATGTAGACCACGCACTCCATACCATAGCGGGCACAGATGGTGGCCGTGGCCACCCCATGCTGGCCGGCACCGGTTTCGGCGATGACACGGGGCTTGCCCATGCGCTTGGCCAGCAAGGCCTGGCCGATGGTGTTGTTGATCTTGTGCGCGCCGGTGTGGTTGAGGTCTTCGCGCTTGAGGTGGATCTGCGCACCACCCAGTTCACGACTCAGTCGATCGGCGTGATAAATGGGGCTGGGACGACCCACGAAGTTGGCCAACTCCCGGCGGAACTCGGCCTTGAAGGCATCGTCATGGCGATAGTGCTCGTACACATCCTTGAGCTCATTGAGCGCATGGATCAGTGTTTCGGACACAAAGGTGCCGCCATAAGGGCCAAAGTGGCCACGGGCATCGGGCTGTTGATAATTCAGCATGTCACTCTCAAAGAACTCACCATGCGGAAAACCTGGGCCGTCCCAAGTCTTTCCGCGCTCATGCGGCTTCGGCACATGACCGATCGGCCTCCCGCACGGCCTGACAGAACTGGCGCATCAGCCCGGCGTCCTTGAGGCCCTTGCCGACCTCAACCCCCGAACTGACATCCACGGCCCATGGCCGCACCGCCCTCACCCCCTCCGCGACATTGCCCGGGTGCAAACCACCCGAGAGGATCATGGGCCGAGAGAGCTGACGCGGCAGCAAAGACCAATCAAAGACCTGCCCGCCGCCGCCATAGCCCTCGACATGGGCATCGACCAACATGGCCTGGGCGGAAGCGAACGACAGGGTGAAGTCTAACAAATCGAAACCGGGCGCCATGCGGGCAGCGCGGACATAGGGCCGCCCCACCACTTCGCACTGGGCGGGCGTCTCATCACCATGAAACTGCAGCAAGGCATGGGGCACCGCGTCCAAGGCCGCCTGCACCAGCGAGGGCGAGGCATTGACCAGCAACACCACCGGCGTCACGAAGGGGGGCAAACGGCGCGCCAGCACGCCAGCGCGCACGGCATCCACATACCGAGGGCTTTTATCGTAGAGCACCAGGCCAATGGCATCGGCGCCAGCCTCGACGGCGGCATCGACATCGGCTTCGCGGGTCAAGCCACAAATCTTGATGCGCGTGCGGTGGACAGAAGAAGGAGACATCCAGGAAGCAAGGGCCAGCGGCGACCCATCGGTGTCGAAGTATGGATTGTCGCAAAAAAGCGTTCCGCCGCCCAGCCCTGGTCCGCAAACCCGAGAGATCAGACCGGTAACCAGTCCATGGCCGGCACGTGCTCGGGCAAGTTCCACTCAGGATCGTAGCGAGGGCCCATGAAATACAAGCCGTCGGCCGAGAAGGTGGGAGCGGCCACCTTGCGGTCGCGGGCCTCTCGCACCACGCGAACCCAGTCCGCAGGCTGAACGCCGGTGCCCACCATGATCAGACAACCCATGATGTTGCGGATCATGTGATGCAGAAAGGCCTGCCCCTCGAAATCAAAGCGCCAGTAGGCCGAGCTCCGTCCGGGCACCTGGCAGCGACGAATCTGGATGTCGCGCAGGTGCTTGACCGGCGTGGGCGACTGGCACATGGACGAGCGAAACGAGCTGAAATCGTGCTCGCCAAGCAGGTGGGCTGCTGCGGCCTGCATGGCCGGCAGATCGAGAGGGCGAAACACCCAGCCCACCCGGCCCGACTCGAGCGCCGGACGCACCGGCGCTTCGAGCACGATGTAGGTGTAGCGACGCCCCCGGGCGCTGTTGCGGGCGTGGAACGCCTTGGACACCTCGACCGCCCACTGCACCGACACATCGTGCGGCATGAAGGTGTTGGTGCCCCGCACCCACGAAAAAGGCTCGCGGGAGAGGTCGGTGTCGAGGTGCACAACCTGGTTGATGCCATGCACGCCGGCGTCCGTGCGGCCTGCGCACATCACCTTGATGGGACGCACCGCGAACTTCGAGAGCGCCGCCTCCAAGACATCCTGCACCGTGCCACCGCTGGGCTGACTTTGCCAGCCCTTGTAGGCCGATCCCACGTAAGAAACACCAAGGGCGACCCGCCGGGTCGCCCCTGTCAGCTCAGGGCTGTCAACGGCAGGTAGCGCGTGGGCGCCGCCTGCCGGGGTCACATCAGACATTGCACATCAACCCAGACTGTCCAGCATGGTTTGGGCACGGCTCTTGAGGCTGCCATCTTGCGCGTTGTCGACGACTTCTTGCAGCAACTCGCGGGCACCGTCGACGTCACCAATCTGGCGGAACTCCTGAGCCAGATCGAACTTGCGGGCCATCGGGTCGGCGCTCAGGGGGGCGTCGGACACCGGCAGATGGTCCAGTTCCTCGTCGGTGACGAAGGAGGACTTGGCCGGCGCAGGTGCGTCCAGATCCAGCGAGATGTCACCCAGATCGAAGGGCATGCTGCCAGACGGTGTCGGTTCGGTCACCGGCGCGGCGGCTGGTGCAGGGGCGACAGCCGGAGCCTGGGGCAGATCATCGAGCGACAGGTCGAAGTCGATGTCACCCTTGTCGGCCGGCGTTGCGGTCTGAGCGATCTCGCCACTGGGCAAGGAATCCAGGTCGGGCAATTCCAGATCAGCCAGATGGTCGCCATTCTGAACCTGCGGGGAAACCGAGTCCGACACGCCATCCTGATGCGAGTCGCGACCGTTGGCATCCAGGTCCAGGTCAACCAGGGCGTCAGCGGGGGCGGGTTCGGTGTCCAGCACGCCGGGGGCAACCGAGTGCGGCACGGTGCTGGCACCCAGGAAATCAGGCGCAGCCGCTTCGGCCACCGCACCGCCAGGCTGTCCGCCGGGCTGATACAGGGGGTTCTCAGGGTCGATGCTCAGCCCCAACTCCTGGGTCTTGAGCCACTCTTCCCCGGCGCCATTCGTCAAACCGAACAACTGCGTGGCCAGGGACTCATAGCCCTTGGTGTCACGGCGCTTGGCATACACCTCGAGCAGCTTCACACGCACCGCCAGGCGATCCGGGGTGCTGCGCAAGGCTTCCTTGAGGATTTCCTCGGCTTGCAGGTCACGGCCGTAGGCCAGGTACACATCGGCTTCGGCCACGGGATCGACGTCACCAATGGCATCAAGCTGGCTGAGCGAGTAGCTCATGGACGACGGACCGGCCGTGGCATCGCGGGTGTCCACGCGCTGGCCACCGCTGGCACCGAAGAACGAGTCCGGTTGCAGACGGCTTTCGAGGAAGGAGGTCTCACCCGTGTCGGCACGACGGCGCGAACGCAGGAACATGGCGGCGCCAGCCAGCAGGGCCAGACCGGCACCACCCGCTGCCAACCACATGGGGTTGAGCGAGGCCAGGAAGCCTGGCTCGTCCTGGGCCACCACAGGCGGAACCGGGGCGACGTCCGGCTGCGAAGCCACGGCCACAGGTGCCATGACCGCAGACGCAGCCTCGGCCATCGACGCCACGTCGGAAGCGGCGCTGGCCACGAGCTCGGCGGCACTGGCTGCCAGCTCAGCCGCACTGGCGGCTGCCGACGCTGCAGAAGCAGCCTCTGCCGCTTGCGATGCAACGGCCGGAAGCGCAGGGGCCACCGGCTGGCTGGCCGCCGCCACGACAGCGGCTTGTTCCTTGAGCTTGCGCAGCTCATCGAGGTTCTTGGACAACTCGGCCACACGGGTGCTGTTGTCCTGCGTGGCGCGAGCCTTGGCCAGGCGATCTTCCGCAGCCGAAGCCGCCGAGCTCACCGCACCCTTGCTCAGGGTCAGCTTGTCAGGCGTGGGCGCGGCCGCCTGCTTGCGGTCTTGCACCTCGGCTTCGACCTTGCCCTTGGCCTGACGCTGGGTTTGGGTGGTGGCCTCAACGCCCACGGCACCGGCCAGTCGCTGGCGATAGGTGGCGAAATCAGCGCTCTGGGCCACGATGAACTGACGAGCCTCGCTCGGCGACACGGCTTTCGCCTGGTCACTGGAGGGCAGCGTCAGGACCGCGCCGGAGCGCAAACGGTTCATGTTGTCGCCCTGGAAGGCGCTCGGGTTCTGACGGTAAAGCCCGACCAGCATCTGATCGAGCGACACGCCACTGGGCAGGTTCCGGCTGGCAATGCTTGACAGGGTATCGCCGCTGCGCACAGCCACGGTGCCCTGGTCGGCGGCCTGGGCCGCCGGTGCCGGGCGCGGTGCGGCCGGCGTGGTGCGGGCCACAGGGGCCTGCGCCTCGGGTTGACGCACGGGCGCGGGCCGCGACGGCCGCAAGGCAGGCGACGGGGCCGTGGCCACAGGTGGCACGCTCATCACTGGCGCAGCCGGTTGGGCCACCGAGCGCATCGAAGGGGGGTCGAACAACAGCGTGTACTCGCGCACCAGGCGCCCTGCCGACCAACCCAGATCCAGGATCACGTCGACAAAGGGCTCCTGAACGGGGCGATCGCTGGAAATGCGCAGATAGGGTCGGCCGTCGGCACGACGCTGCAGCACGATGCTCGCACCGGACAGCACCGCGTTGTAATCGACCCCAGCGGCGCGATAGGTCTCGGGCGAAGCCACGCGAACCTGAAGGGTCGAACTCTCCTCGGGGTTGATGCTGCTGATATCAATTTCGGCGCGCAGGGGTTCGCCCAAGGCCGATTTGACGCTCAGCTTGCCGAGGCCAAGGGCCGAGGCAGAGATGGGCAAGGCAGACAGAACTGCCACAGCGGCTGCAACAGCAACTCGATTCAGGGCGAAACGCCCCACGGACAACGAATGATCTTTCAAGGCGTCTCCCAACTCGTCACGCGGCGGTCTGGTGACCTCGGAGGTATCCGGACCTGAACGAGGTCCCAAGATACATCACACCTGCGGACTGTACGCAGCGAAAACACAATAGCAGCATGCACATATCGTGACAAGCTCATGCAAATACTGATCGCGCTGTATCTCACAGGGTTACCCAGATACCTGCGCGACTTTCATTTGCCAGATTGTCGCCGGGTCACAACAGGGTTTCTCTCGCCACCATGTGACAAAAGGTTTCAAAACCAAATAAAAACGGGGCCCGCAGGCCCCGTGTGATCTCGATGCGACAGTATCAACGCTCGATCAGGATGCGCAACATGCGGCGCAGCGGCTCGGCGGCCCCCCACAGCAGTTGGTCGCCAATGGTGAAAGCACCAACGTATTCCGGCCCCATGGCCAGTTTGCGGATGCGGCCCACCGGGATCGTCAGGGTGCCGGTCACGGCCACCGGGGTCAGGTCCTGGATGGTGGCCTCACGGGTGTTGGGCACCACCTTGGCCCAGGGATTGTCGGCCGCGATCATGGCTTCGATCTCCTCGACCGGCACGTCCTTCTTGAGCTTGAAGGTCAGTGCCTGGCTGTGGCAGCGCATGGCGCCGATGCGCACGCAAAAGCCGTCCACCGGCACGGCTGGCACACCAAAACCCTCGCCCTGCCCCAGGATCTTGTTGGTTTCGGCCATGCCCTTCCACTCTTCCTTGGACTGACCATTGCCCAGGTCCTTGTCGATCCAGGGGATGAGCGAGCCACCCAGGGGCGCGCCGAAGTTGGCGGTCTCGGCCGCGGTCAGGGCGCGTTGCTTGGTGATGATCTTGCGATCAATTTCCAGGATGGCGCTCTTGGGGTCGTCCAGCAAGGACTTGACCTCGGCGTTCAGCGTGCCGAACTGGGTCAGCAGCTCCCGCATGTGCTGGGCGCCGCCGCCCGACGCTGCCTGGTAGGTCTGGGTGGACATCCACTCGACCAGGCCGGCCTTGTACAGCGCGCCCACGCCGATCAGCATGCAGCTGACGGTGCAGTTGCCGCCGATCCAGTTCTTGCCACCCTTGGCCAGGCTGTTCTGGATCACGGGCATGTTGACCGGGTCCAGCACGATGACGGCGTCGTCCTGCATGCGCAGGGTCGATGCCGCGTCGATCCAGTGGCCGTTCCAGCCCGTGGCGCGCAGCTTGCCGAACACCTCGGTGGTGTAGTCACCGCCCTGCGCCGTGATGATGATGTCGCAGCGCTTGAGTTCGTTGATGTCGTAGGCGTCCTTGAGGGTCTTCTCGTTCTTGGCCACGGACGGTGCGGCACCGCCGGCGTTCGAAGTCGAGAAGAACAGGGGCTCGAAGTGATCGAAGTCACCTTCGGCCTGCATGCGGTCCATCAGGACGGAGCCGACCATGCCGCGCCAGCCCACCAAACCAACCAGAGTCGTAGCCATGTTTTTTATCCTCTTGATACTGAATCTGTGACGAAGGGCGCAAGCCTCAACCTTGTGCCTTGAGCGCAGCCACCACGGCCTCACCCATCTGGGCCGTGCCGACCTTCTGCGTGCCTTCGCTGAAGATGTCGGGGGTGCGCAAACCTTGCTCCAGCACGCTCTGCACGGCGCGTTCGATGCGGCTGGCGGCCTCTTCCTGGTTCAGGCTGAAGCGCAGCATCATGGCGGCGCTCAGGATGGTGGCCAGGGGGTTGGCCACGCCCTTGCCGGCGATGTCGGGGGCCGAGCCGTGGCTGGGCTCGTACAGGCCCTGTCCCTTGGCGTTGAGCGAGGCCGAAGGCAGCATGCCGATCGAGCCGGTCAGCATGGCCGCTGCGTCGGACAGGATGTCACCAAACAGGTTGCCGGTAAAGAGCACGTCGAACTTCTTGGGGGCTTTGACCAGCTGCATCGCGGCGTTGTCCACGTACATGTGGTCCAGCTCGATGTCGGGGTACTGGGCGTGCACCTCGGTGACGACGTCTTTCCAGAACTGGAAGGTTTCCAGCACATTGGCCTTGTCCACACTGGTGACACGCTTGTTGCGCTTGCGTGCGGCCTGGAAGGCCACGTGGGCGATGCGCTCGATCTCCGGGCGCGTGTAGCGCATGGTGTCGAAGCCCTCTTCGGACCCCTTGAATTCCCCATCAGGGGCGACGCGGCGACCCCGCGGCTGACCGAAGTACACGTCGCCGGTCAGCTCGCGGATGATGAGGATGTCCAGGCCGGCCACCAGCTCGGGCTTAAGGCTGGAGGCGTGGGTCAGCTGCGGATAGCAGATGGCAGGACGGAAGTTGGCGAACAGGCCCATGTTCTTGCGCAGGCCCAGGATGGCCTGCTCAGGGCGCAGATGGCGTTCGAGCTTGTCGTACTTCCAGTCACCCACGGCGCCGAACAGCACGGCGTCGGATTCCATGGCCAGTTCCAGGGTGTGCTCAGGCAGCGGATGGCCGTGGGCGTCGAAGGCGGCGCCCCCGACCTTGGCCTCGTCCATCTGCAAAGGCAGGTCCAGGACCTGGAGCACCTTCACCGCCTCGGCGACGATCTCGGAACCGATGCCGTCACCCGGCAGCACTGCAATCTTCATGACCATGTTGGGAATCTCAGCGGGAATAGAAAATCAGACGATGCGGTTGTTCAACCAGGGCTTTTGCGCCAGACGCTCGGCTTCGAAGGCCTTGATCTTGTCGGCGTGCTGCAGGGTCAGGCCGATGTCGTCGAAGCCGTTGAGCAGGCAGTACTTGCGGAAAGGCTGCACGTCAAAGGGCAACTCGACGCCATCGGGCTTGACCACGACCTGACGCTCCAGGTCGATGGTGAGCTGATAGCCAGGGAACGCTGCCACTTCGTTGAACAACTGGTCCACTTGCTGCTCGCTCAACACGATGGGCAGCAGGCCGTTCTTGAAGCTGTTGTTGAAGAAGATGTCGGCAAAGCTCGGGGCAATGATGGCGCGAAAGCCATACTGATCCAGCGCCCACGGCGCGTGCTCGCGGCTGGAGCCGCAACCGAAGTTCTTGCGAGCCAGCAGCACCGATGCGCCTTGGTAGCGAGGCTGGTTCAGCACGAAGTCGGGGTTGGGCTTGCGGGTGGCCGGGTCCTGGCCGGGCTCGCCCGCGTCCAGATAGCGCCATTCATCGAACAGGTTGGGGCCAAAGCCCGTGCGCTTGATCGACTTCAGGAACTGCTTCGGGATGATGGCGTCGGTGTCGACGTTTTCCCGGTCCATCGGGGCCACGAGCCCCTTGTGAATGCGGAATGCTTGCATGGTGTGTGCTTACTTGGC
>Ga0209066_10006605_pt1 | contig 11770 bp, 7 predicted proteins | sample All_14_2_FD_187198 | JGI IMG/M metagenome (GOLD analysis project Ga0209066, IMG submission 187198) | Freshwater microbial communities in response to fracking from Pennsylvania, USA - Allegheny Zone_MetaG_DW_15 (SPAdes) (version 2) ...
AGGCAAGGAGATCCAGATCCAGCACCCGCACCCTGCGCTGGGAGGCGCGGGTGCTGGATCTGGATCTCCTTGCCTATGGCGCGCTCGTGCGGGGCGGCGACCAGATGCAGGGGTTGGTGGTGCCGCATCCCCGGATGGCGGAACGTGCCTTCGTGCTGCGCCCGCTGGCGGAAGTGGCGCCCGGCTGGCGCCATCCGGTGACCGGCATGGCGGTCTCGTCCCTGATTGCCGCCGTCGATCCGGATCAGGCCTGCCGGCCCATCGCAACCCCGGATCGGCCCTGAAGCCAGGAGCCCGGTGCAGGTGGGGGCGCAGGATATTGCACAAGCAAAACCTTGCTTTCGGCAGGGGCGCTCTCTATGTTCAGTATTCGCCTTTTTATATAACGGGAGTTGCCGCGTATGGCTCGCGTCACCGTTGAAGACTGTGTGCTCAAGGTTCCGAACCGGTTCGAACTGGTTCTGCTGGCGGGGCATCGCGCCCGCGCCATTTCTGCCGGGGCGCCGCTCTCCGTCGCGCGGGACAATGACAAGAACCCCGTCGTTGCCCTGCGCGAGATTGCGGATGAAACCGTTCCCCTCCGTGGTCTGAAGGACAGCCTGATCGGCACGCTTCAGCATCATGTCGAACGCGACGAACCGGTCGAGGACGACATGCCGCGCCTGATGGCCGGCCAGGAAGCGATGGACGGCATGGCTGGCGACATCTATGCCGACACGATGTCGGACCTCGCGGCGGAACTCGACGCGGCCCTCGGTGGCGACGACGACGAAGAATAACCGGCGCCTCGCGCCCCCAACGGCCCGTACCTTCCCGGTGCGGGCCGTTTCCGTCTGTTGCTGCATTTTCCGCCGGCCTTGTCGGGGAGGTTGCCCGTGATCCGCCAATACGAACTTGTCGAGCGGGTGCGTGCCTATGATCCGCAGGCGGATGAAAACCTCCTGAACCGTGCCTATGTCTTCTCGATGAAGGCGCACGGCAGCCAGAAGCGCGCTTCGGGCGACCCCTATTTCTCCCATCCTCTCGAAGTCGCCGGCATCCTGACCGAGCTGAAGCTGGACAGTAACACCATCGTTACCGCCCTGCTGCATGACACGATCGAGGATACGGTCGCGACCTATGAGGATATCGAGCGACTGTTCGGCTCGAAAATCGCCCAATTGGTCGACGGTGTGACCAAACTGTCGAAGCTGGAGCGGCCGGCGTCGGAATCGGCCCGCCAGGCGGAAAATTTCCGCAAGCTGCTGGTGGCGATGTCGAACGACATCCGGGTGCTTTTGGTGAAGCTGGCCGACCGGCTGCACAACATGCGCACCATCCACTTCATCAAGGATCCGGAGAAGCGCAAGCGCATCGCCGTCGAGACGATGGAGATCTATGCGCCGCTGGCCGAACGTATCGGCATGCAGGAAATGCGCGAAGAGCTGGAAGACCTGGCCTTCGCCCAGATCAATGCCGATGCCCGCGAGGGCATTCTGGCCCGCCTGGATTTCCTGCGCTCCCAGGGCGGTACCCTGATCCCCAAGGTCTCGGAACAACTTTACCGGACGCTGCTGCAGGCCGGGATCGAATGCAACATCCAGGGGCGGGAGAAGCGGCCCTATTCGATCTGGCGCAAGATGGAGAAGAAGAATATCTCCTTCGAGCAACTGTCGGACATCATGGCGTTCCGCATCATCGTGGGCGATATCGGCGACTGCTATCGCGCGTTGGGCGTCATTCACGCCGCCTATCCGATGGTGCCCGGGCGCTTCAAGGATTACATCTCGACCCCGAAGCGGAACGGTTACCGTTCCCTGCATTCGACCGTGATCGGGCCGGAGCGCCAGAAGATCGAGGTGCAGATCCGCACCCGTGAAATGCATCAGGTGGCCGAACTCGGCGTCGCCGCCCATTGGCATTACAAGGAAGCCCCGGCCGGCCAGGCGGTGGCGGGGGCCCCGGCGCCGACCGATGGCATGCAGTACCGCTGGCTGCGCGAGCTGATGGAAATCCTGGAACACGCCTCGTCACCCGAGGAATTCCTGGAACATACCAAGCTCGAAATGTTCCAGGATCAGGTCTTCTGCTTCACCCCGAAAGGCGATCTCATCGCCCTGCCCAAGGGGGCGACGCCGCTCGACTTTGCCTATGCGGTCCACACCTCGGTGGGACACACCTGCGTCGGCGCCAAGATCAATGGCCGGCTGCAGCCGCTGCGCACCGAATTGCAGAATGGCGATCAGGTCGAAATCGTCCGCTCCAAGGCGCAGACGCCAAAGGCGGATTGGGAAAATCTCGTTGTCACCGGCCATGCCCGGTCGGCGATCCGCCGTTTCCTGCGCAGCCAGCAGCGCGACCAATATGTCGTGCTTGGCAAGGAAATCATCGCCAAGGCCTTCCAGCAGGGCGGCCATGAGGCGACGGAAAAGGCCATCGAGGCGGTTCTCCGCAATTTCCGCCAGAAATCGGTCGAGGATCTTTATGCCGCTGTCGGCCAGGGCATGGTCACCGGGCGGGCCGTGGTCGAAGCCGTCTTCCCCGGCGAAAAGCTGAAGGAACAGGGCAAGGTCGTCCCCATCACCAGGGCGAAGACCGCGCGCGGCACCGGCAAGGGCGTGCCGATCAAGGGCCTGATCCCCGGCATGGCGATCCATTACGCCGGCTGCTGCCACCCGCTGCCGGGCGACCGGATCGTCGGCATCGTCTCGACCGGGCGGGGCGTCACCGTCCATTCGATCGACTGCAAGATGCTGGAGCAATATAACGACCAGCCCGAACGCTGGCTCGATCTCGCCTGGACCGGAGACGACACCGATGGTCCCCATACCGGGCGGATCACGGCCATCGTCTCGAACGAGCCGGGTTCGCTCTCGACCGTTGCCAATGTCATCGCCAAGGGCCTCGGCAATGTCGTCAACCTGAAGTTCACCGATCGCACCACCGATTTCGTCGAAATGATGATCGATATCGAGGTGCGTGACGTGAAACATCTCACCACCATCGTTGCCGCGCTGCGCGCCAATCCGGCGATCAGCTCCGTCGAGCGCGCTCGCGGCTGATTTCCAATCCGATACAGGGACGAGACGATCATGGACCAGGCTCAGGTTCTGGATGAATTCCGTGCTGCCAAGGCGCTGCTCGAAGGCCATTTCATTCTCACCTCCGGCCTGCGCAGCCCGATGTATCTGCAATGCGCCCGGGTGCTGATGGACCCGAAGCGCGCCGACCGCCTGTGCGCGGCGCTGGCCGCCAAGGTGCGCGCCACCATCGGCGAGAATGCCATCGACCTCGTGGTGTCGCCGGCCATGGGCGGGGTCGTGGTCGGTTATGAAATGGGCCGCCAACTGGGGGTGCCGGCGATCTTCGTCGAGCGGGTGGATGGCAAATTCGCCATGCGCCGGGGCTTCGACATTCCGGAAGGCGCACGCTGCCTGATGGTCGAAGATGTGGTGACCACCGGCCTGTCGTCCCGCGAATGCATCGACGTCATCACCGATCTCGGCGGCAAGGTGGTGGCCGGGGCCTCGCTGATCGATCGCTCCGACGGCAAGGCGGATATCGGCGTGCCGCTGGTGCCGCTGGTGCGGCTGAATGTGCCGGCCTATGCTCCCGATGCCCTGCCGCCCGAACTGGCGGCACTGCCCGCGGTGAAGCCGGGCAGCCGGGGCCTGAAGTAACCGCCAGAGGAGCTTCGACATGGCGTCCGCCGCCCAGCATCTGCGTCTTGGTGTGAACATCGATCACGTCGCCACTATCCGCAATGCCCGGGGTGGCCGCCTGCCGGATCCGGTACGCGCGGCGCGCCTTGCCGCTGCCGCCGGGGCGGATGGCATTACCGCCCATCTCCGCGAGGACCGGCGTCATATTTCCGACGAGGATATTTCCCGCCTGGCCCGGGAAATCGACTTGCCGCTGAACCTCGAAATGGCGGCGACCGAGGAAATGCTGGCCATCGCCCTGGCCCATAAGCCCCACGCCTGCTGCCTGGTGCCCGAGAAACGCGAGGAAAAGACCACCGAAGGCGGGCTCGATGTCGCGGTCGGCCATCGGCTGCTGGCGCCCTATATCCGGCACCTGGTCGATGCCGGCATCCGCGTCTCCCTGTTCGTCGATCCTGAAGAGGTGCAATTGGCGGTCGCCAAGGCGCTGGGCGCCCAGGTGGTGGAACTGCATACCGGCTCCTATTGCGATGCGGAGGGCGCAGCCCAGGCGGCAGAGCTTGACCGCATCCGCCGCGCCGCCGATGTCGCGGCCCGCCTCGGCCTCGAATGTCACGCCGGCCATGGTCTGTCGTTCGAGACGGTAAAGCCGGTGGCGGCGATCCCCACCATCGTCGAACTGAACATCGGCCATTTTCTGGTCGGCGAGGCGATCTTCATCGGCCTTGAAGCCTCGATCCGGCATATGCGCCGGCTGATGGACGAGGCGCGGCAATGATCATCGGGATCGGTTCCGACCTGATCGACATCCGCCGCATCGAAAAGACGCTGGAACGGTTCGGCGATCGTTTCCTGGACCGGATCTTCACCGAAACGGAAAAGGCCAAGGCGGAACGCCGGCTGCGCACCCGCGTCGCGACCTATGCCAAGCGCTTTGCCGCCAAGGAAGCCTGTTCCAAGGCCCTGGGCACCGGCTTTTCCCGTGGTGTCTTCTGGCGTGATCTCGGCGTCGTCAACCTGCCCGGCGGCAAGCCGACCCTGACCCTGACCGGCGGTGCGGCCGAACGCCTCGCCCATCTGACCCCGCCCGGCATGCGCGCCGTGATCGACCTCACCATCACGGATGAGCCGCCCCTGGCCAGCGCTATGGTGATTATCTCTGCCCTGCCGCTGTGACGGCGGGGCGCACCCCTGATTGATCTGGATCATTCAGCCCGGGCGCCGGCCGACCGACAATCCCCCTGAATCGGCGGTCGGCAAGGGGCGCGATCGCGGTGTACAATGGCCAGAGAAGGGCGCCGGGGCAAAAGGCGCTCGTCTGAAAGGGGGATATCAACATGAAACGCAAGGGATTTGAGGCCGCCTTCGGTGGTGTGGCCCTGTCGGCCCTGATGTTGGCGGCAACGCCGGCTCTCGCGGCCGGCGTCGATTTCGTCTTTGTGGTCGACGAGTCCGGCTCCATGGGGGGGGAACATAATTTCATCCCGACCCTGTTGAACGATCTGGAAACCGCCTTTTCCGCCAGCGGCTTCACGGACAATCGCTTCGCCATGGTCGGCTATGGCGATTTCAACACGGTGCCGCGCCTGGTGACCGATTTCACCACCGCTGCCGACGTGGCCGCCGCCGCCGGCACTTTGAGCACCAATGGCGGGACCGAGGACGGCTATGCCGCCATCGATTTCTCCTTCGCCACACTCTCCATCCGCCCGGATACCGGCCAGTTCCTGCTGATCACCGACGAGGACCGGGACAATACGGATGGTTCCCTGACCTTCGCTTCGATCCTCGGCCAGTTCCAGTCTGAAAATGTGGGGCTGAACGGCCTTTACAGCGTTTCGACCATCACCAATGTGCCGGGTGCCCCGACCCCGACCGGCGTGGACTTCCTGGATCTCGCCACTCATAACGGCGAAATTCTCACGGTCGATACGCTGAACAACAAAGTCTATGTCGTCGATAGTGCGGCTGCCGGCGGTTATCGCGCTATTACCCTGCCAGCCGCGATCACGCCGATCACCGGCGGCGACGGCACGACGGTCGCCGACTATGTCGATCTCGGTACCCATACGGTCGGCGGCTGCGTCGGCTCGCTCGGGCAGTTGCGCAGCAATATTCCTTCCGTGGTCAATGCTTTCGCCGGCGCGCTGGTCGATTGCCTGACCGTGGCCGTGGTCAATAACCCGGGCTCCTTCCAGGCCCGGACCCAGGTCGTCTTGAAGAATTTCTTCGGCACGGCGCAATATGCCGCCATCACCAATGGCTATTCGGGCGTGCTCGCCCTCGACTCCCGCAACCCCTATGCCCGCCGTACCGCCGGCCGGGCGCCGGGCAGTTTCAATTTCGCCATGTCCGGCGATCCGATGGCGGGGGCGGCTTCCGGGGCCACGGCGGACTATGTCTCGCCCGACGGCCGCTACACGGTCTATGGCTCCTTTGCCTTCGATTGGGGCCGGGTCGGCCGCACGGCGACGGCGCTCGGCTCCAGCTTTGATTCCCAGACCCTGCTGGTCGGCGGCGATGTGGCGGTGACCGAGACTATCGCCGTCGGCGGTGCCTTCTCCTATACCGACACCACCAACACCCTGTCGAACGATACCGACGAACAGAGTGTGAATGCCTATAACCTCTATCTCTATGGCACGCTGGCCATGGCCAAGGCGCATTTCGAGGCGGTGGCCAATGCCGGTCTGCTGGATCAGGAAACCATCCGCAATGCCGGCGGCAATAATTTCAGCGGCAATACCGATGGCTGGGTCTGGGGCGGCCAGATCAGCGGCGGTTATGATTTCGATGTCGCGGATGGTCTCAGCGCGGGCCCCGTGGCGTCCCTTCGCTACAGCAAGCTGACGTTTGACGGTTACACCGAAGACGGCGGTGCCGGCGCGGCGGTGGTGGGCGACCAGGAGGCGGAGGCGCTGATCCTGTCGCTCGGTGCCCGGGCGGCCTTCACCCTGGCCAAGGCGGAAGAAACCGCCTTCATGCTGCGGCTGCGCGGGGCCTGGGAACATGACTTCATGGATGGCGCCGAGCCGGTGACCGTGGCCCAGGTGGGCGGCGCTTCCACCTTCAGCGTGGTGCCGGACAATGCGGACGACAATTGGGTGACGCTCGGTGCCGGGGTCACGCTGGATGGGGCTGGTTACAGCTTCTATGGCGACTTCGATACCCGGGTCGATTACGACAATGCCGATCTCTATTTCGGCCGGGTCGGCGTGAAGATCTTCTTCTGACCGGACTTGATTACCGGGGGCGTCATCGACGGCGCCCCCGGAAACCGGGACAGTGGTGCGGCCGGGGCAGGGGCCCCGAGACCTGAAAGGGATGCCGCCATGAGCTTGTCCTCGCTGCTGAATTCCGCGCGCCACCTGCTGCTGATCGATGGCGCTTCCGGCCTTGTCATGGGGCTGGAGCTGATCGTTTTCGGCGATTTTCTGGCCCGCCATACCGGGTTGCCGGCGGGTTTGCTGTTCTCCGCCGGCGCCTTGCTGCTGCCCATTGCGCTTTACATGATCTGGGCCGGGCTGGGCCGGCCGGTCGCGCCCGTCCATCTTGGCATCATCATTGCCGGTAACGGGCTCTGGGTTCTGGCCAGTCTTGGCTTGCCGGTGTTCCTCGCCCTGACTCCGCTCGGGGTGGCGCTTGTCCTCGGTCAGGCGGTCTTTGTCGCCCTGATGGCGGCACTCGAACTTCGGGTGTTGCGCGACCTGCCGGCGGCCCGGTCCGGGATGGCCGTGGTCGCAAAACCGTAATCGCAGCTTTTTGAAGCGGAAAGATCGACGTCACATTCCGCTGCTAGTTCTTCGCCTCGATCCCGGTAGAGGAGACAGGTCGGGCGTGGCCGCCGCCACCGTCCCGACCTGCCATTTGCCGGGACGCGGCCAATAACAGTAGCGAGTAGAACAATGGCACTCTTCCCCTTCAACAAGGAACCCATCTCCGACCGTCTGGTCACCCTGAGCAGCGAGGCGCAGTCGATCGACCTGAAGCAGGTCTTCGGCGTCGCCGGTGCCGGTGGCTATACGTTCACGGTCGAAAGCAGCGATCCCGAAGTGGTGAAGGGGGCCAGCATCGATCCGGCCACCGGCGTTCTGACCTTTGCCTATGGCGCGCTGGGCGTTTCCGACATCAAGGTAACCTGCCGCGATCTGCTGGGGATCGAGGTCAGCGACGATTTCCGTATCCGCGTCGCGGGCGAGAATGCCTATACGATCGCGGTCCTGCCGGACACCCAGGATTACACCGACGCCGGTCTCCTGGATCCGACCTTCGGCAATATGACCCAATGGCTGGTGGACAATAAGGACAGCCACAATATCCAGTTCGTCGTCCATGTCGGCGACATCACCCAGAGCAGCACCATCCCGCAATATGAAGTGGCCGATGCGGCCCTGAACAAGCTGGACGGCGTCATTCCCTATTCGGTGCTGCCGGGCAATCATGACGGCACGTCGTCGGTCTATGACGGCACCAATTTCGACAAATATTTCTCGCCCGAGCAGCAGGCGGCGGCCAACCCGAATACGTTCGGCGGCACCTATGACCAGGAGCCGGAAAGCGGCCGCAACAATTACCAGACCTTCACGGCGCCGGATGGCACCAAATGGCTGGTGCTTTCGCTTGAATTCGGTGCGCGCGAAGACGTGCTGCGCTGGGCCGGCGAGGTGATCGAGGGCCACCTGGACCATCGCGTGATCCTGGCCAATCACTCCTATATGACCTGGGCCGGCCGCCACGATGCGACGGGCGCCCCGCTTTATGACGAGGGCACCGGCCCCGATTACGGCATTGGCAATTCGCCCGAACGCGCCAGCGACGGCGAGATGATGTATCGCGCCCTGGTGCAGAAATACCCGAACATCAGCTTCACCTTCTCCGGCCATATCTTCGGCGACGGCGCGGAAACCCTGGTGTCCTATAACCAGTACGGCCAGCCGGTCTACCAGATGATGGTGAACTATCAGGATGGCGTCGCCCGCGAGATCACCGGCAATGGCGATAGCGCCGCCGGCGGCAATGGCGGCAATGGCGCGATCCGCCTGATCGTCATCGATCCCGAGAATGGCACCATGTCGACCGAGACCTATTTCGTCAATTTCGACGAATATCTCTCCGGCGGGCGCGAGACCGGCGAATTGGCCGGCCAATATCTCGGCCAGCAGGAAACCTATCAGGCCGACCTCACCACCCCCGATCTGGTCCATGTCGCCAAGGCGGGCAATGACATCCAGGTGAAGGCTGAAGGCACCTCTGCCGTTACCATCACCCTGCATGGCGAAGCCACGCTGAATCCGGCCGAGGCTGAAGACCTCGCCTATGTCTGGAAGGACGAGGAAGGCCATGTGGTCGCCACCGGTGCCACGCCGAGCCTCGATCTCGCCCCCGGCAATCACCGCTTCATCCTTGAAGTGACGGATGGCGAAGGCCGCCTGTCCAGCGACAGCGTAATGGTGCAGGTCGGCAATGCTTCGACCCTGCTGATGGACAATTTCAACGACGGCGATGCCGCCGGCTGGGGCCGTCCGGGCGAAAACACCACGGCGATCAGCTTCGGTACGCCCGAAAGCTTCGGCCTGCCGGCCATTCCGGGCGGCGAAGACAAGATCGCTTCCATCCCCGCGCTGACCAATGCGCAATCCCTGCTGCTGACCCCGAACCTGGGCGCTCCGCAGGGCATGATGCTGACCTCCTACACCATGGTGTTCGACATTCTGGTGAAGGATGGCGGCAATGGCTCCTACACGGCGCTGCTGCAGACCGACCGCACCAACACGTCGGATGCCGATCTCTTCATCCGCAATCTCGGCAATGGCACGGCCGGCATCGGCATCAGCGCGGATTATGAAGGCGGCTTCAAGTATGACACCTGGCAGCGCCTGGCGGTCACTTTCGCCGAACAGGCTGACGGCCAGGTCCTGCTGACCAAATATGTCGATGGCGTCAAGGTCGGCGACCAGATGGTCTCCGGCGATCGCTTCAAGCTGGATCTCGCCAATGGCTTCACCCTCTTCACCGATGAAGACGGCGAGACCAATAATGTCTTCCTGTCGTCGCTGCTGATCACCGACAAGGTCTATACCGCCGATGAGCTGGCGGCCCTTGGCGGGGTGAAGGCGGGTGGCATCGTCGATGCCGCGCCGTCGCAGGGCTCCGTCCAATATGATTTCACCAATGGCACGCTGACGCCCACCTTCGGTGTCTCCACGCTTTCGCTCGGCGAGGCCAATGGCGGCAGCGGCAGCTTCATCGTGAAGGGCTCCGCCGCCTCGCGCGATACGGTCGAGGAAGGCCAGGCAGCGCCCGAAGGCCGGGTCTACGAACAGACCGACAGCGCGGGCAATGTCCTGGTCTGGAACGAGGCCGGGGCCAAGTCCTGGTCGAATTATGTCTATGAGGCGACGCTGGCGACCACGGACAATGACGGGCTCGGCGTTGTCTTCTATTACCAGGACGGCAACAACCACTACCGTCTGGTGCTGAACGCCGAAACCAACAGCCGCAGCCTGATCAAGGTACAGGATGGTGTCGAAACGACTCTGGCCACGGTCCATGCCGGCACGCCCTTCCAGCAGGATATCGATCTGAAGGTGGTGGCGCAGGACGGCAAGATCACGGTCTTCCTCGATGGCGCCAATGTCTTCGGCACGGTGATCGACAATGATCCCCTGGCCGGCGGCACGGTCGGCTTCTACTCCGACAGTCAGCGCAGTTCGCAGTTCGACGATGTCTCGGTCAATCCCATCGCCCTGACCGCCCATGCCGAGAACCAGTCACCGGTCCTCGATCTCGACGGCAATGGCACGGTGGACGTCACCCTGGACGGTGCGGCCAGCTATGCGCCGGGCGCCATCGCCACTTATGAATGGCTGAATGCGGCGGGCGATGTGGTTGCGACCGGGGCCAAGCCGACCCTGTCGCTCGGTGCCGGCCAGCATGAACTGACCCTGAAGGTCACCGATGGCGCCGGTGTCTCCGCCACCGACAAGGTCTTTGTCGAGGTGGTGGGCAAGGACCGCATCCTGCTCGATGAAGGTTTCGACGGCGCCGGCAGCCTGGCGGCATGGAAGATCGTCGATGAAGGTAGCTTCGGCGGCATCGGGACGGACGGCAAATCGTCCGACTGGCAGTTGATCGATGGCAAGCTGACCCAGCTTTCGGGCCTGATGAGCAAGCAGCTCACCTGGACCGGCGCTTCGGCGGCCGACGACTGGCAGAAGGGCTGGAGCCCGCTGGGCGATGGCGTCAACGTGCTGCGCAAGGGCACCTATGCCCTTTACGACAAGGCCGAGGCGCTGGACTGGCAGGATTACGCCGTCGAGGCGACGATCACCACGCCGGACAAGGATGCCCTGGGCCTGCTGGTCTATTACAAGGACCCGGCGAATTACTACAAGATCGAGCTGGACGCCAATGGCGACTATGACCGCAACCCCAGCAATGGCGCGGGCAGCCTGTTCCAGCTGATCCAGGTGAAGGACGGCATCGAGAAATATCTGACCCAGATCCCGGCGAAATATACCCCGGGCCAGGCCATCGACCTCCGGGTGGAAATTCTCGATGGCAAGATCCAGGCCTATGTCGATGGCATGGAACTCTTCGCCTATGCGATCGAGGACCACGCCCATGCCGGCGGGACCATTGGCCTGTTCTCCTGGGGTAGCGAGGGCGTGGCTTTCGACGATGTCCGCGTCTACAGCCTGGGCGACCAGGTGGCGCCGGGCCCGAACGAGATCATCGGCACCGCCGGCGATGATATCCTGGCCGGTACCGCAGGCGATGACATCTTCATTGGCAAGGGCGGCCAGGACATCCTGCTCGGCGGCGCCGGCCACGACGTGGCCGAAGTCGAGAGCCTGACCCCGGCCATCGTCGGCAAGATCGGCGAAACAGTCGTGCTGATCGACAGCGGCAAGGCCACGGTGCTCGACCAGGTCGAGACCATCCGCCGGGACGACGGCACCACGGCGGCGGTTGCCGATCTCGCGGTCAATGGCAACCAGCAGGCGGCGGGCGGCGACAGCCAGCTCACCGCGACCGAAGACAAGCCGGTGGCAATCGGCGGCACGGGCGACGATGTGCTGAAGGGTGGCAATGGTCCGCTCAGCGTGCTGGCCGGCGGTGCGGCCGAC